>Ga0210059_1000186_pt1 | contig 65566 bp, 38 predicted proteins | sample Ectturendosymbi2_FD_188042 | JGI IMG/M metagenome (GOLD analysis project Ga0210059, IMG submission 188042) | Ecteinascidia turbinata endosymbiont from Florida, USA - Sample 2 (SPAdes) (version 2) | ecosystem: Host-associated > Tunicates > Ascidians > Unclassified | place: Key West, Florida... | reverse complement strand
TCATGCACACGTAATCACCGCCTGACATCAGAGTCATGCACACGTAATCACCGCCTGACATCAGAGTCATGCACACGTAATCACCGCCTGACATCAGAGTCATGCACACGTAATCACCGCCTGACATGCAGAAATTGTGGCATTGTTGCAACTTCTCTGTTGGCGTTGCGTTGAATGCACGATTAGAACGGGATTTGCTCGAAGAACAACACCATACATATATGTGGCGCGAACAAGCAATAAGAGTGATCATGGCATGTGATCTCTATTGTTGCTTGCTGCCACAGTGCGAAGCTTTGCGCACTTGCCGCTCGGGATTTCCAATCGCTGTGCTCGGTCCCCGGTGCAAACTTCTTTAAGGCAAAAGAACTGACGACGGAAACAAAACTGCCGATGCATAAAAGAAATGAAACAGTTTGAAGCAAACCTATGACCCAGTTGGGCCAGTTTTTAGACTGGCAGGACCGGAGCAAAAATACAGTTCCTCACAGGACAGCGAACTGAATCTTTCCCTTTTGCACGAGATGCAATATACTGTAGCACATGGGTGTAGTTGCGCAGTGACTTAGTTCATACAAAAATGTGCTGATGCTCGTCGTCAAGTTATCGGACTCGATGATTTGAAAGTCTGCTGTGAGTTTTCAGCTTGGCGACGTCGCTGTGCACAGAGTAGCGGTTTTTATGTTATCCGTAGTTTTGCTGAAAATAAAAATAAAAATTGTTGAAACAAGCAGCTTGGTGCTTGCTGTGTGTGCGAAGGCAAACTGTGTTTGATTCCAGTATTTCGAGAAATCATTAAGACGCACATCTTTTCTTACAAATTCGATGAAAGCAGCAACAAATATTTACTGAGAACCGCCTCCGCGTGAACGCGCTTAGGCTGCTCATTAAAAATGAAGAACTCTGTTAGGCTGTTTGACTTTTATCGACTTGCACTGAAAACGACAGACGTTTGGTATCCTCGAACACATTTTCGTTTTCAAAAGTGGTTAAAGCTAAATACGTTAGAAGCAAGCTTCAGGCGAATTGTCGAAGAAATCCTGTTGAACACTTATAGTCTTCTATTTGCTGAGCTGGTGCTAAAAATAATGAAATCGCTCAACAAGCCATCGCTTTGACTGCTTGAACAACTGCTTTGTTGACTATTGGGCTCTGGCGAATGTACATGTAAGATGCCATCGTTTTTACTGCTGATGCTGGACTTTTTTGGTGTCTTGTGTTATGACAGCGCTAGTCAGCACATGTTGCTAAAAGCTGATCAGTTGTACAGTACAATGAACTGTGTTGTTAGTCGAACAACACACTGCTTGCAAGCTTAATCGTAAGCTGTCGCTGTGTCTACCTTCCCGACAGAATGCTTTTCATTGTCACTGCTACCGTCTACACTGGAGTAGTAAATCACGTTGTTACTGAACGAATGCTTCTTCATGAACCACGACTCTATAACAGTGTAGGTTGTAAGTGCATGTGCACAAAATATTATTGGTGTTCAAACCAAAGCTGCTTATCAATTAACAAAACGTTTTTCCGACTTTTTTCCTAACTAGATTAGATACTTACAGCGTGAAACCAGAGCGAGGTACCAAGAAAGATGCTTCGTTGCTTTTTCTGGCATTTCAAAATCTTATCAAATCTGGAAAATCGGATCAAAGTGACATTCTTGACACGGACAGAATAAACCACATTTAAAGAACAAAAATTTTCTCAGTCCGATCCAGTCCTGATCCGTGCTCAAATCTGGCGCGAGTGTCTTTTAATTAGTTCGAAGCCTGTGGTTGTACCAGTGTTGCAAATTCTCTTTCAGGCAAGTAAAGTCTGCGTTTGTGGTCGTTCAGAAACACTTGAAATTGAAATTAACGGAAGTGGTTTGTTCGACCAATTGTTCGTAAACACGTGATTACGAGGAGACAGTGCTCAGTAAATAGCCAGAGTAGAGGCAGTGACGTAAATGACAATTACGGCCGTCGCTTCCTGTCCCTGTATTCCTGATAAAGTATTTTGTGCTTGGTCGGGATGCAGAAATAAACTGAACTGAAAAAAAAACTGAACTGTGGAGCTCAACAGGGCTTTAAAATGTTGATTTGATTTGCAAAAACATGCCAAAATTGCTGTAATGATAAATTTCCATTAAAAATCTCATGGTCATTGCGAAGTACCTTACCATCGCACCGCATTTGAAGGTCTTTGCTCAACCATGTCAGGTGATTTGCGGCACAACGAAAAGGAGTTCCGGCAATCATCGATTTTTGAAGCTGTTTTTGGCTCAAACCTTGTTCATACGCGGCTTCTGCGGTTGTTGTGGATTTTGTTTGCACGATTAGGATCGCAGTTGCGGTGAATTGCAACACAGCTCTGCTTCCATTCCCCCTAAGGGTTTTTGTTAATAACGTCGTCTAATACCCGCTGCTATCAGCTCGGTGTCTTAACCGATATATACGATTTACCAGAGTACGCTTGGCCTGTTGCATGTTGGCGATGCCATGCTGCGTAGATAATGTTTCAAGAGCTATCAGTCAATTGCTACACAATCGCATAACCTCATCTCATGCCTCCACGAGTCAGTGTGCAATTTCCGGTTGTCCCTTGGATGTTACCAATAGTGCGCTTTGCTGGTATACTAAGCAATTGTTGTGGATGTGTGCATAAAGCACGTGCTGGCACCAACTGCACGGTTTAGGCTGAGGCGTACTTAAACATTCTCGGAAACAGATGTGTGCGGCCTTTCTGTCTTGATTGTTTACTGCAAGGAAACCAACGCCAAAATCGGACTGCCAACAGTGGCAACGGTGCGAACTTAGCTCTTGCAGTGGTATTGCTTAAACCAGCGGTTCCTAAACTTTTTCTGATCGCGTACCATTTGTAGGCCTTATATTTTCACCGCGTACCGCCTTGAAAACACCTTGTTCCAGGAAAACTCAATCTATCCAATATCATTGGATCAAAAGTTTGGCAAACCAGACTTGACACAAATGCGACATGAACAACATGGCTGTGAGAAACTATAATGGCCATTTTTCGAAACTAATAAGGAAAGTACACAGAAATGCAGGAATTTATTAACAGAACCCGATAAGTGAAAACAAAATGTATGCTTTTTGTGTAGAAGAACAGAAGGGTCTCGCGTACCACCTTGAAGACCTTTGCGTACCACTGGTGATACGCGTACCACAGTTTGGGAACTACTGGCTTAAACTCATTGGATCAGAGTCCCTCTTGCAAATTGACAGCATCGTATCGTGAAGGCAAACAGTAAAGCAAGATATAGCACATGCACATTCGTCCCTAAACTGATTATGTCTGTAAACGTTCGCAACTCAATCAGTCCCAGCAACTTTTCTTTCACTGGTGTGTCTGCTGCATTACTGTATGTCAGTAACGTTCAGGTTTGTATTGAGCTGATTTAAAAGCTGCACACTCAAACGGATTGAAATGTGAATATCAACCGAAATTTATACACAATGTCAGTGAGGAAAAATGCACTTTCTATTTGTAAGTGCAGTTTTGGTTGGTGATATACATTTTTTTGAACAGCAAAGAATGGCAAGTATACACAGGCGCAAGTTGGTGCATCACGCAATACAGGCAAACACAGTTTGTCCCAGATTTACCTCAAAATTTCACTATCTTTGATTTGCGCGTTGCTTATCAATGCTTAACAGAGCATGCCCGCCAAACGAAACGTCAATGCACAGTGTTATAATTGTATATGGATGCGTGGACTTAACAGAAGTGTAAAGCTTAACTTAGTTTTGCAAATATATATTTCGTTCATATAGCTTGATCATTAATTAAGCTGCCAAGCAAGCTTACATATATGGAGCACAAACCCGCGTTTACAGTGTTCGTACTGCACTAGATCATTGTCTGCAAGGCATTGACATGCATTTCATGCCTCAACGAAATCACACTTTTGTTTTCACGACTTTGGTGGAGTAACGTCCAGGAATCGAGCGTGCACGTCTATTCAACCTAAGCTTTTGGTGGTGACAAAATATTCTGTAAAACTTACTTCCCAGTTAAGTGAAAACTGAAATAAGTTGTTGCGTATTGTGTGTTTAGCGGAGCGATGTCTGTTTTGCGTAAATGCTTTTATTTGACTCAATCACTGAAACAACAATAAAATGCAATCAGAAATCTTGACCCATTTTTAGCTTTCTTTCCGAAAAGTTGTTGATATGTCGAATTGTTTGAGTGTTTTTCATCACTGATTTTTCTTTGCATTTCGTCATTGCAGTACTTTATTTCAGATCGCCAAAGGAGAGAGTTCGACTAGAGGAAGCTGGAATTAGCAGAAAAGTCATAAATGATGCAATCACGCAATTCATTTTAGAAGTTATTGTCAAACATGGGAAACCCGCTCAGCGTCTTTGCAACAAAGACCCCTTTACTTTGAAATCTATAAAGTAGGTTCTGGTTCCGGACGTACATTTCCGTTATCTCCTGTACTTTCAATTCCTATGGATTCGTTTGTTAAAGCACTATGTTATAAACAGCAATATCTGGCAAAATTAGTGCTGCAATTAACTGTTTTTGTTTTGACAAACAATATTCTGTTTGGAATTGGCAAAAGAATCACGGTTGTTACGACAACGCAAAAATGTTGTTTTTTCAGTTATTTGAAAGAACTTTTTCCCAACTCGAAATTCATTTTGATGCTTCGAGATGGGCGAGCGACAGCTCATTCAATCATCTCCCGTCAAGTCACCATTTCCGGGTTTGACATCACCAGCTACAGGTTGGTTGATCCATTGTGCTTTACGACAGGGTTCGCGTGCCCGCTTATCGAGGCCAGCTGTGTCGCTGCGATGATGGCGGTTTTGCAGCGAACATGGCGTAAAGTAAATTTGTGAAGTTGTGATCATCACTGAGCTCCTCAACACGTCGTGCATTAACGCCTTTCTTGATCATTCGTTTTTGTTGTTTTTGTTTGATTTCCTGGTCAGTGCTGCTGCAAGGCTGCTGTGAAGCAACGACTTTTGTGGCTCGCCCACTACGCCTTCGTCAGACAATTTGAGGCTCGCGCCGCTTTTATCAGGTGTATTTTCCGACTACAGCATCATCATCTTAATTAACTTTATGGAGATTTTAGGCACTTGTTCGTTTGCCTGGCCAGAGATGCTGCGAAAATTTCGATTTTCATCCCAGCGCGTGCTCAGCAGCCCCATCGCAGGTGTTGCGCGTCACGGTGGAGTGAATGCATCAGTCACGTGCGCCTGCATGCGTTACTTTCGTAGCTGGACACCCGTCCTGTAGATAAAGTAACGTCACTGTTGCTTGTATAAAGGGAGCGGGGTGTTGGTCTCGTCGTTGACCAAAAACTTTCACTCGCGGGAAAATGTACTTCAGATATTTTGTCGCTCGATTCAAATGGAGATGACGGCTTTTGTCGCAGCTTTGAAGCTGAAACCGAATTCTACGTGAAATCATCTCATAAACCTTTTGCCAGGCAGTACCTGCAACGACAGTCCTGCTGCACTGGGTTATCGTGTGCGGATTATTTGCATGGTAATAGATTTGCTGGCTGAGAAAAAGCTGAGAAAAAATATCTTCCGCCACTGACCCCTTCATCGATTTAATGTCACTTTGCTTCAAAGGAAAATCTCGCCCTGATTAAGACGCGAGTCACGAGCGTACCGCGCGATAGAAATGAGACATTTTCCTGAAGTCTCCTGTCAGTTGGCCGCTGTGGAATCAGCTGTGTGCGCAACATAGCGCTGTTGCCTTTTCGTTCTTGCACTGTGATGACAGTGATAGATCGTTGGCAGCGAATGTGCGAATCCCATGAGCGGCAAATTTTTAAAGGAAATCGATTTCACGTAAAATTACGCGTCCTCAGTCCTTACTTTTTCTATGAAAAATTTGCTGATCGATTCCTTGCTTACACCCATCGTGGAAAGTACATACTTGAATAGAGATATGTGCAAGTTTGAATCATCGCAAAAAGACGAAAGCAGATGGCAGTCGACTGTTTCCTCGAAAGCATACAGAAACACCAGTGCTTTGAAGTGTTACCCCATGAGCGGATTGTCTTGCTCCCACTGCGCAAACCTCCTGTGCGGTAAAGTCCTTGGCGCTCCATCAGTTTCTCGTGAAAAAGAACCAAGTTTCTTCCCAACACGCCTCTGATTCTTCGTCAAGCGCTATTTGACAAGCAACTCCTGCACCCAGGCTAAAGCACTGTACCCATGAGACCTCGAACACGCCTCCTTGTGTTGAAACTTCCCGAGGCAACGGAGCTCAGTTTGTGCCTGGGTTTGTTTTTTTGCTGAGACATTTCGGTCATTTTGTCTCACAGTTGTTTCAAAACACTCTACAAGTGTTTTTTAGCCTGTATTTTCAGACGTTCTGACCGAAATGACTTAATTTTTTTCGGTCATGTCAAAAACATTTTGGTCTGTGACAGAAAAATGGCCGAAAAATACAAGTTTGTGCGCGTTCCAGTGGCGTAACTCAAATAAGCAACACGGCTTTTATGTGCACGAGGTCAAAGTTCGATCGTTAATGACAAGTGACTTGCATTTTGCACAAAACTACTGCCTGATGGACATCATCGCAAAACCGGTGTATCTCAGAAACGTCCAAACCTGATATAACAAATAACAAATGCTTGTACCAAGTACCAAGTGACCTTGTTGTTAAATCGTCAGCTGTTGGAGAAACCAACTTGTTCATTGTGCGCAAGCAGTCATTACCTTCGCACCGTTTAGTTTTGCAAAACCCTGTTATGCTGCATCTAAATTTTGTGCTTCTGCACAATAGTCTGCAGAGTGACGTTTTTACGAAAAATAGCTTTTCTAGTTTCCCACTGGTATCCTGTTGTGGGGAAGAGGGTTCGAACTGACAAAGACCCCAATCACATTTTCAATCCCCTTATTAGGCAGTGTATTAATTTAATATAAGATTAAGGCATTATTTTGAAAACCCCTTCAAATCTGAAGGCATCTCTAAAAATCCTTGGCTTGCGGTCACCCTCCCACCTGCCCCACGTGACCCCCATGTTGATGCTGTTTTTACTCTGATTCTGTTTCAAGCTTCGTCAGTATACGACAATGGCACGATATCAGGACAGGGGGTGATAAAAATCATGGCTTTTTTTTGAAAAATCAAAAATTTATTTAAATCAGTTTTTATTTTTATTTTTATGATTTCTTTTAAAAATGTGAAGGGGGTGCCCACCTAATCTTTGTTAGTTATAATTTCAAAGAATTTATTTTTATGTAACTTTTTGAGCTTTGTTAACCTGAAGTGCAGAAACTAGAAACAGCTGAACTTTCATTCAAACTTTCTTTGCCCTGATGCAATATTCCTTAACGCAAATCAGTTCATATCGCCAGTGCCTTGTGTACAAACCGGAATATTTATTGAAATGGCAGTACTCAAACCATCACTTTCGCAAATTCATTGACACTCATGGAATGTTAAGAAGCTTGTACATAATTACAAGCTTGCCAACTTTTTTGGTGCGAAGTGTATTGCCAAAATTAATTATTGCAACGCAGCTTTCACTAGTTCAGCTTTTACAAAAAGCAGAAAACTTACTTGAATGCAATTGTGAAAAAGAGTTCTATTCTCTTCCGGAATCCAGTCGCAAAATAAATGTTACCAATAGGCTACAATTTCGACCTCTGTGCAAACCAATCGAACTGCGTGTATATAGGGTTCATTTCCGTGCAAGTTTTCTGCACTCGCGCATTTTCTACTTTGTCGCAGGGACGTGCTGACCAAGTGGAGCCGGGCCGTTGAAACTATGTATGTGCAGTGCAATGAAATCGGTGCCCAGACGTGTCTCGCTGTCCACTACGAGCAGCTGGTTTTACAGCCAATCATACAATCCAGGAGAATCTTAGACTTCCTTGACATTCCTTGGAATGATGCAGTACTCAACCACGAAAAGCATATTTCGAACATTTCTCTCTCCAAGTAAGTGAAAACAAGCTTAAATACTGTAAGTGATGTGTTTGGAGTGGTGCGGGACTATAACATGAAAAGCATTTGTCAAACGTTCCGCCGCTGTTGAGGTGCGGCAGTAGTTGCCGACCTATTTGCAACATTTGAAAACAATATAAAAGATTGTAATAAAAAGGGGAAATATTTTAATTTCGGTAAACCCTCATGGATGTTAGACGTTTGCGCATATTATCAACGTCTTTAATACTGGATGTCCGTGGCAAACAGGCTTCACACGTGCAAGCAAACCACACACCCAGACCTCCGTTTCCGCTTGTTGACCCGGCAAGCATAATTGCCGTCAATTGGTGCAGCTCCACGGTTGTCAGGATGTACTGCAGGGCCAGCTGGCGCTTCCGTCACAATGCATCGTACAAAAAGTAGTAGATACTATTGTAAATATGCCGCCTGTTAGCGTTGTTGTGAAATCTACTGTCTGAGTAGGATTACAACAAAAGTTGTAGCTTTCATCAAAAAGTTTTTTCTTTATCCTTCGGTTTTTGCTATCGGTGATATTTTCCATGGAAAGTTTGATTCTTGTTCTTCGTGTGCAGGCAAGCACGCCACGTGTGCAGGCAAGCACGCCACGTGTGCAGGCAAGCACACCACGTGTGCAGGCAAGCACGCCACGTGTGCAGGCAAGCACGCCACGTGTGCAGGCAAGCACGCCACGTGTTCAGGCAAGCACGCCACGTGTTCAGGCAAGCACGCCACGTGTGCAGGCAAGCACGCCACGTGTGTAGGCAAGCACGCCACGTGTGTAGGCAAGCACGCCACGTGTGCAGGCAAGCACACCACGTGTGCAGGCAAGCACACCACGTGTGCAGGCCACGATGCTTTCTGCAACTCTCGTCTTCTCAGTGACTCCATTCATGTCTTAAACGTTTCGGTTGATGAGGATTTAAAAATCAATTTGCACGACATTGTGGTTCACAGAGGTTTCATTTGTAAACAACATCAAAGATTTCATGAATTTCGCAGATTGTTTGACGCCAATCGCTCAGCCGCTACGTGGCGCACTCGCACAACAGACTGACATTGTTCAGTGATTGTGTTTCGGGTCTTAGCTTGTTATTGTTGCAGTCCCCTGGGGTTAGGACCTGAACATATAAATGTGAAAAAAACTGTTCTTTCGAAGTCCGGTTGCTTTCCCGTTTGTCGTCGACTTCATTCCAAGGAGATTTCTATTCACATACATTGACATTGTCATCTTGACAGCTGAGAAAAATTTCTTGCATCGTGATTTATTGTTCTTATATGTGATGCATTAAGCTTTACTTTTGGTGCAACAAATAAGACAATGAACTTGACTTATTTATCGAAACAAAAGTAAAGCTCACTGCATCATAAATAAGAACAATAAAGCAATAAGTCTGGTCACTTCACAGTTTAAAATCAAATTGGTGTCAGACTCAGAAGAAGTACGGTTACTCGAAGGCAGAGTAACTGCACAGAGTTCCTTATTTGAAGCGAACGTTATGTTTAGAAAGCATATGTTATATAACAAGGTTGTACAAACCTGTAATGCGCGTATCCTCGCCGGAAAGTTTCACGTCTCGTTTGTCAAACGCAGTATGTTGGCGTCACAAAGCAAAAGCTGCGTTCGCACCAGTGCAGGATGTCGGGAACAACATCTCGAAGCCACAGATTGGTTTACATACTTGTTTTGTAACAAAGTCCAATAAATTATCACAATATCATCTTAGTGGGAGTGGCCAATCAGCTAGTTTCGAGGTCCTGGGTTTTTTAAGAACCGTTCTCAAACCCGTGGCGCTTGTCTTGGTGAAAATAATAAAAATGTGTGGTTGGGTCGCAGTGAGTAGACTGCGTCAACCGTTTTTATTAAATCTGCGAGTAGTCAATAATTCGTCGTTCGCGCACCCAAAGTGACGTCATTAGGTACTTTGTTTTCAGAATAGTTTTAAATTGTTTTTTCGATATGCATAATTCGCTTTTTGCATTTCAAGTTTTGTTCAGACGTTGATTGACTTTTATGAGGGCCAGGTATTACGGCAGTTTAGTGCAAGCTGCAGGTGAATTGCCTCGTGTAGTGACATTCACGTATCGACCATCTTGGTTTTGTGGCTGCATCGGAAATGACGTTAACTTCAGCGTGAAGCAATGCCTTGTCGAAGTTTTGAAACAAACGAAAGATAAGTCCACATTTAATTTGTTGTAAAGGGTCAGTGCAGAAACTGTACCGTACCATGTTCAATGCTTCCTAATAGCAACATTTCAAATCGACCACTGACAATTTTTCTGCAGTTCTCACTGAACTGGTTTCTTTGACCTTCCGCATTCGCAAGTATTAGAAGTTCTCTAGGTATTTGTAATGCGTAACATTCCAGAGTGAAACCAGCTGTTCCATTCAGTCAAGAGCCTTTCTCTTCTGGTTCGGGCTCGTGCTCAACGTGGATAGTGCTACAGTTTGTCTTTCCTCGTACACTCTTGCCTGCAGTGAGGTTCTCATTTTTTTACCTGCGCTTTCAAGAGCCTGCCATCATGCACAGCAGACTTCCTCGATAACAATAGAACTTCGACTCTACTTCCATGCAAAAAAACATTCAAAGCCTGTTGTGATCAGTTTTCACGCGTGAGCGTCTTAAACCGACTTCAGGCCGTGTTCGAAGCTCATCATTCACTGTACATCAGTGTTTCTCAACCTTCCTTGGTTCGTGGCCCCCTTTCAGTGACGCCCACCGCGCATGGCCCCTGCTCCGCCAGTAAAAAACGTACTTTTGTCTCTTAACGTATTTGAGCATAAGTCTGCTCGTGCCACCTCAAAAAAAGGCGTGTGGCCGCGGTTGAGAAACCCTGTTATTCTGAGCTGGAAATGGTGACGAACGTCCGCGAAGCCGAGTGTTTTGATCCAAAGCAGGGTCCCGCAAAATAGTGGGTCGCGAAATAATTTAAATTTACATTTTAAACTTGCCATTGTCATTAGACAAAAGGGGTTAAGTTTCATACAATTTTGTGCAAGAAAATTGCTACTGTCGATAGCAGTCTTAAAATTGATATTTAATTATAAAGTATTTTCCACACAATTATATGCTCACGAAATGCTAGGGTCGCGAGAATTTAAAACTATTTTTTAAGATCGCGCCAAAAAGTATTTGCGGGCCCCTGATCTAAAGCACTAAACTTGGATTGCTTGGTAATTGTTGGTTGTCATTTGTGTTTATTGGCTTTAATATCACGTTCAAGATGAGTTGTGCTACTACCTTGCACGACGAAAGAATTGTTACTTTGTGGAGTGATTTCAGATTTTTTTCTCTGAGCCATTTCGGTCGTTTGTCCCGTAATAGTATTAAAAATCGCCGTAACAGTATTATTCACTAGTCTACCTTTTCGGACATTATGGCCGAATTGACTTAATTTTTTTCGGTTATTTCAAACAAAATTTGGTCTTTGACTGAAAAGACCTGGTTTCAGGACTGTTTTTTTTTCAGGACAACTGCTCGCAGGCTAGGCAGTGTAGCAGTTGAGCAAAAAACAGGAATGCAATAAATCATGGTAAATTTGTGCTGGAGGCTGGTATGAAGCTGTGGTGTTTGTTTGTAAATCAAGAAAAAGCTGGACAAATGTTTGACAAATTTTAAGTCATGCCGTGTGGGAGCAAACTGCCACTAACTTTCCTTGGCTGGTTTTGCTATTGTTCACTGCACTTGAAGAGTTGGGCGTGGCAGAAAAAGTATAAACCCAGCTAAAATGAAACTCTGCCCGTGTTGTCATAAACTTTTCGCATCTAGCAAGCTGTACAAATGTTTACAGTGTTTTTTCAGCATGGGGTAAGGGCACATGTCTCAAATGCATTTACGCCATAACCAGCGTTTCGTGTTTGTGCTCATCCATTTTGAGCTTGGGTTTCCCTCGAATAAGTATTCGTTAGCTTGACGAAGTTCGCAACATTCTTAGCTTGGTCGAGGTTGTTCGCGCAGAGTTATTGCTTCTCTTATGTGGCGGCCAAGTTATAAATTGCCGTCGATGAGGAGTGCAATGATTTGCCACTCTGCCATGATCAACGTACTTGCACAAACATCGAGAGCATTTTGTTATGGCAGAAAGCAAATATTAAAAATCCCGCAAAAGGTTTGGCGTTACCTCAATTCTTTTGAAGCTTCTTGCGATGAATTCGTTACAACTTGGCAGTGAATCCGGTTAAAATGTGAAACGATAACGTTCTCCATCGTCCAGGCGGATTGTATGTTGCAGACCCGACCGTAGGTTGCAAAACGAAACGCAAAACCTTTTTCGTTCGCGAAAAGCAGGAGTGCAAAGCGTTCCTCCTCAAAGTTATTACTTCGTTGCGGCAGTGCGCATAAGATGATTCACCCGTCAGTAATCAAATTCATGTTTAAGTTAACAACATTTTCAACGATCGCCCGGGGCGAGGCGAGGCTTAAACCGTGAATTTGCCGCTTATTGGCTCAAGACAAAGAGAGCAGTGATAAGCACTTGTGCAAGTTCGCCACGCAACTTGTGTTTGTTGCAGCGTGGAAAAGTCGACTGACCAGGTCCAGCGACCCTTGTATTTGGACGCGCTGACGAGCTGGTTCGGCCATATCCCTGATGACGTCGCTCGTGACATGGCCCAAATCGCCCCCATGTTGACGCGGCTGGGTTATGAACCTGCCAACCCCACACCCAAGTATGGCGACCCGGACGAATGGGTGTTGAACAAGGTGAGGACGGTGCAGCAAAGCGGGTATCTTCATTAAATTTTAGCGAGAATCGTGATGTGTCCAGTTGCGTCGTAACTTGAACCAATAGCACGCGAGCAAATGATTTGAAACTGGTCCTTGGCCTTTTTCGGTTTGTGGCGATCCCTGGATGGGCTTCTTTTAAGTTGCAGCCTCGAGTTGCTGTCTGTGTAGACCAGTGGTGCACAACGTTTTCGCCATTGCCGGTCGCATTACATTTGTTTCAGTCCCGTCGCAACAGGGGAGCTTCGGTGGGCTTAGCCTCCCCAAACAAAGCTCCAATCCCCCCAAATTGAAATATGAAACACTGTAAATCAGTGGAGGTTTGGTCAACATTTAAAATGTCAAACCCCCTGTACAAATGAAAAGCCTCCCTACTGAAGACTTTCAACAGTTCTGGTTTGTTTTTGTGAATTAGTTCAAGATATTTTTATTTTTCCATTGCTTCTGTTCTGTTTCCACACACTGAGCCTACCCTGCTTCCACACGTCTGTTTGGCCGTCCTTCCACTGAGTATATCCTCATACGCAGATGACGGAGAGTGCACGGCCGCCATAACTAATATGTTAAATTACATGTTCACGCTTGTACGGGCGCAGGTTTTGCACGCCTGGTGTAGATAGTTGTGCACTGGCCTATTTAAGTCAAAGCATCGAAATGTAAAAATAGAATCTAAGTTTAGAATCGTCTGTTTTAAAAACACATCGGATACATTTCTGTTTACGACGTTTTGAACGTGTTTTGATCGAACAACGATTCGATTGATATGCGAGTAACTGTGATTTATATTTTGGTCCAGACACGAATAGAACCGAAAAAAACGTGACAACTGGATTCGTTGCTCAGCGAGTTCCGAATCCTTGATTGTGATCAGTCAAGCGTGTCGAAGCCGATCATCGCCCGAAGTGTGTGGTGTTGGCCAAGAGAGCCTGGTGTTGCCACAATGTTATTGGTTCGATACCCTTGGCTTGTTCAAATACGACTGACGCCCGCGTCCCTTGTTCAACTTTCTTTTTCCTGAGAGTTTAGTGCATTTTGTTGTTCGTCACAGACGGTTGATCGAAAAACTTCATACACAACGCGAACCTAATGACGTTGACGATTGTGAATATTTTCTATTTTTACGCAATTGTAGTTAATCCGTTTGTTTTTTTCGGCGTAACCCAACGAACTGCTCTGTACGTGATTTGTTTACACCTATTGTTCGTCACCACTTCGCTAAACGTCCGCTCGCACGTTGCGGTTCTCGTTCCATCACTGCCCTCGCGGTGGGATCAGTGTTTTCACTGTTATTTCGTCACCCCCATTCGCGCCACCCAATCTATCAAGCGAATGGCTCATTGCAAGTATGTCGTATGTCTGTCCCCTTATGGCGTCATAATTGGGAATGCGCAGCGTTTCGCGAGGCAGCGGTTTCTTGCATCATCAGTATTTCTGACCGTTCGATGCACTGGCGGACAGGACTGGGTGGTTATGGATTCTCGTAATGGGTTTCAGCACAAACTCTGCCACGTGTCCTTTACTCGTCGTGGTCAGCTTTGCTTTGCGAAAGCAAACTAAAATGTACTTCCGCAATACCGGGAGTGATTCAGCAATGTGACTTTCAACTCTGTATTTTGTGTTTTATTGCAGCTAGCCAGTTTTGTCTGCCTGGCTTGAAACTTTTCATCGTCAGCTGCTTTTTATTCTGATCACGAAAGTTGCCAATTCTTCGTGATTGTGGATGTTGTGTTGAAATATTTGTTTAGAAACCCATAATTTTGTTCAAAAAAGAATCGCCTCTCCAGTACCACAGCATTTCAATCTGCAGTCGCTTCTTTCTAAGAGTTCGGTTTGACCTTGCACTCTTTTTTGCCAACTCATCAGATTGACCGGCGCTTAAATCGACGCCACCTGGCCCTGCTTGTGCCCAACTCATGTGCGACTGCCAAGGAAGACATTTACTTGCGTGGTTGCTGACAGTTCATGTTGCGAAAAATCGAATCGAATGTGAAAAAACAGGCTGCCTCCGCTTCGTAAGACCACTGCCGCTCATGGGTACGCTCGAAGAACTGGCAGTTCGAGTTTTAAAAACGGTTTGTTAAGGGACGGCATTGTTTCCGCATGTTTTACAGCAGTGGTTCTCAACCCCGGCTCTGAAAGCCCCCTGCGACCCCCAAGCATCCTTGGTATGGCTCTCAGCAGTCTTTCTATACAGTCTCTAACATTTTGTGTAACAGACTTTTTGTCGTTCTGCAACAAAACAAAACGCGTCAATTGATTTGTGTTAAACTTTTTTAGTGCGGCTGTCTAACAAAGTCTTAGGTCTGGATTTGGCTCCCTTCAGCGAAATAGTTGAGAACCACTGTTTTGCAGTTTATTGTTGAGACGCTAAAGACGATTTGCAGGTTTGATGAGATCTGCCCTTAAGAAAAAGCGTCGGATCTCCCCACGAACTGCTGCTGCAGACGAATCGATTGACCCTCATTCGTGAACTTGTGACCTGTGCAAGGCTTGATGAGACTTAAGCTCAAATGCTCGATTGCTTTGAGTCGTAATCGCTAACACGTGTGTCCCCCCCCCCTGCCGCGTATATTGTGCAATGCATGGTAGATGCGACCCTGTGCTGACGTACGCCTTACGCTTGATTTAACACCGGTGTGTTGAGCAGTGGAAAGGAATCTTTTATGAAACTAAATTTTTCTGATGATGGAAATCGCTTAAGTCCAGCTATATGATGGGTTTCGAAAAGAAAACTTGATTTGCGGCAAAGCATGTGCACAATTGTATTCATGTAGACGTCAACATAACTTTGCACTAGGCCTGCATGCTGCTGTTAGTCTGAAGTGGTCAGTTGGATCGGTTCAGCATGATAGGGTCTGGGGTTCGATCCCCGGTGCCGCCGCCAGACGTACGTGTCGTGATTGCCTCTGTGAGGCAATTCTCGCATTATATTGAAGTTAATCGCCGATCCACCACCACGCTTGCCTTGCGTCACGCTAATGGCGTTTTTGCAGCTGATGCTGAGCGCGCCAGTCATCGCGCGATGTTGCACTGTTTCGTCGCTTATTGTTTTCGTTCATTGTCGTGATCGCCGCGTGAACGTGCGCCTTTCATCACATTTCACGGCCTCCTCATCTGTCACTCCCTGCTCTGCTCATGTTGCCCAGATAATCGCTACAGCGTTTTCACATGAGTGGAACGCTCATCATCGGTTCAATCGCCGCGGCGATTCACGTTTTATACCCCCCCCCCACTCAAATCAGTTGGCATTTCCTTGCGTTGTTCACCTGCGTAACAATGTATCGAGCCTGGGTTATAAACTGCAGTGTTGCTGAAATTTTTTTGCCAAAATGAGGCAGCACTGAGGAGGGAACCGGAATAGATGGTCAGAACCATTTTGGCGGATTTCTAACGAACTCGGGCGAGTCTTCGTGTGTGGTTTGAATTAAACTGTTAAAAAATCAACAGAACCATTTGAAACGACTTTGAAATATCGGAGTTGCCGGGAGCCTGGTCAGTTGTTTATGTTGCTTTCGTGACGTCATCTTTCGTTCAAAATATTTTAATATTCGCTTTTTTTACTAACTCATCAGCTCCTACACCGCGATGAGCTGAACCTGCTACGTTTGTCGAGAGTCCAAGTTCTCAATCTCTGTTTCCGAATATCTACTTTTGCTTCGTCGCTTCTAAAAACGCCCAGTCATTAGAATGTTCAATAGCAGCGACCTCCCCGGCGTGACGCAAAACTTACTTGAATTCGCGCAAAGCTTTCATTTGTGACGTTGTAACGACGTCGGGCGTATCGTTTCTTAGCATGAGAAAAATAACAAAATTATGAACTAGTTGCTATTTTTGTGCAGTAAAAATGTTGTTTGTTTCAATTTTTGTTTTTCGATGCAATCCTCGCATGTTGTTTCAAATCTTGAACTGATTTTGATTGTTCAAAACACTGTATGCTTTCAACCGATGCTTAAGCATGTCGCCACACCGACCTCTGCGCCATTCACTGCTGGTGGTGGGTGATTTCCCTGTTTATAAACTTGACATTAAGTCGAATTGTAAGTTTGGTGAAGTGAACCAGTCCTCATTCTGTTGCAAATGTATTGCAAACGTGTGCTGTGTTGATAATCGTGAAGAAATAAAAAGCTGCACTAACAATGACCTCAGCTAGCTGCGCGTTTAGATATCGCACGAAGCAGACGCCAGCTCGTGTCGTCAATTGTTGCGTCATAAAAAGTCAAGTCAAGTCATGCGAAAGAAATTCAGGTTGAAGGTGATGGCATTACTGATGTTTTCAAGGACAGCTAGTATTTGTGCAATGACTTTTCTTAAACAACAGATTTACTTTTAATATCGTTATGATATTGGCTAGGATTGGGTTACCCGGGCAACGAGAGTTTCTTTGCAATCTGGTATCAGGATATAATTCTGTCGGTCAACCGGATGAATATGTCGTTACTGAGGCGTTTTACGTGAATTTAGTAAGTTTGGATATTGTTTTTTTTCCAGATTGGGGCGAACTAAGTTCTACTCAACCCCATAATTAATAGTTTTTACAGAAAAGTGCTTTCACGTTGTAAGATGAAGCTTGCGTTGTGCTTCATAAGAAATGCGTTGGAGAAGCAGTAAATGTTAGAAATGCATTATTTTTTCGTATACACTCGTACAGTGCATGTGTGTATGTTTACAATATAACTGTGTCTTGGTTTCACAACCAAATCATCTCGCAAATCTCCTGAAATCAATTGTCTTCCTTTTAGCGGTTATTAACCGGTTAGCTAAAATACAGATACACGGATATATCCGTTATCCGGGTAGTAAAAATTATTGGTATCCGAACTAACTCCAATATCGACCTGACCTGATACTCACTCTGATAAATTCCAGCTTCACACAACGTAGTACGGATTGTATATACACTCGTATCTTTTTCTGCGCAATCACAACGTAACAACTCTCTGCGATGCCACTTTCAAGCACATCCGGGTTTCCGGAATCTACTTCAGTTGATAAAGCAGTTGCAGCATGGGAGTGGACAGTTAGTTCTGGAGTGGCGTGATTCATAGCAGTTTCACTTTGTTTGAGCAGCAGGCAGGCTGGCCGCGCTCGCACACTTCAGTTCTGCTGTTGCTTTGATGTCTGCTTTTCCTTTGCTTCTGTGGATGCGCAGAAATAGATACCTGGCGAGTATATGTGTTGGGAAACTTAAAAAATATGCCGCAGCATCGTAACGGCGGAAAAGAGCAGGCTGCAGTGCGGGACGGTGAGGCAGTGAAGACCGGCAGGCGTAATGAAAATCGCCGATGTTCAGAAGCAGGCAGAGAAAGTGTTTGTTTGGAATGAAGATATCGTTTTCATGGCAGTAAAGGATCTTTTTTTCTTTATTAAAAGCTTGCAATTGCGCCTCCGGTTTCATAGTGATTTCTATACACATTCACTGCTGCCTAGCATACAGCAGCTCGCTGAAGTATTATTTTTTCTCGTGTGCCTAATACGTTTAAACCTATGGGTTACAGCGATTAAACTAAAGATGTAGCGCTAAGCACTTGCCCATGTATCTCCATTCTCCACCATTAAAACGGCAGAACTTCTTGATTAACGAACGTAGCTTAGCAATCTGCCATGGGACCACATCGGCTAAAGCTTTTATTTTGACAGTTTGAAATTTAAACTTCGCACATATTGCTCCATCGCGAGGTGCAGTGTACTTGTTTTTAGGAAAAGGAATTATTATTTATGATGCCCTGTTGACGCCCGGAAGGAACACGGACGCTGGTGGTACGATGGACCAAATTGGGCTAAAAATTCTCCCAACATTACTGAGGCTTACGCGGAAACGTTTTAGGAGCTCAGGCGTGTTTTTCAACATCTCAGCAATTATTCTTAAGCTTATCTAACCGGCAAAACGAGCTTGTGGTATTTGGAAAAATTTGTTTTGTCGAAAACAAACAATTTTTTCCCATAAACGTGGCAAGGTACCCATGTTAAAGACACCAAATAGGTAGGAAAAATGAATGATTCCGCCAATATCCTTATTGGCAATCAGTTGAAGATTAAAACCGTATTTTGTTCGAAGCTTGCGGTTCTACATGCAACAAGTAAATTAGGTTGAGACATGAAAATCTTCAAAGATATTTTTACATTCTTCAGGCACAAGGTCCTTTAACCAAGGGGTCGGCAAACACCGGGCCGCGGCCAGGTCCGTCACCAGCGGGGGGGCAGTGGTGCCCGGCCCCCCCATTTCACGTTTAGCCCCTCGGTTGCTGCATACATCCAATACTGTATTTTAAAAATGTGTCCCCCCCTTCTGGTTTTTGGCCCCCCCTGCTGCGAAATCCTGGCGACGGGCCTGGCCACGGCCCGATGCCGGTCCGTGAAGAAATTGTTACCGGGCCGTGCGGAACAAAGGCCAAATTGGTCCAAAAGTAACTGGAACGACAGGCATAAGGAACACACTGCAGGTGCCATTGAGCAACATAATTCCTACAGATCAGAGCATCTTATTACGGCAAAACAAGCCCAGATCTCTCACTGAATCAGTGCCACGGTCTATGGAAGAAATCCTTTCTCAGCAAAGAATGTTTTGTTCTCTAGCACAGGGATCTTGCGCAATCTTCGCCTACCTTTTTTTGTTCAAGATTGTTCACGTGGTCTTAACACGTTCGTTTTTCATTCGTTTTTTACTTGCAAACTTTTTATTGGTGCATTTTAATCATGTGATTTAGTTCTTTGTCCGGGCCATACTTCCTTCTCAAGTTAACGCCCTTGTTGACAACAAGGCAAAGGTGCCTTTTTATTAGTTTCGGAATTTGCCCCTTTTGCTTTTTACTTGTTTCTATGATTATCACTTTCATGATTACATACAATGAATATTCATAATACGGCAAAAACACAAAATATCACTGCACATGTTTCAACACTGGTCAGTCTCATGAGTGCTCAATTTTTTCAACAATGTATGGCACAAGCCGCCTTCTTTCCCCGTGTCTCATAGTGCATTGATGGCTGGTTTCTTCTTCTGGCAATTGGCCTGATTCTTGTAGTGCATTGAAATGGTCCGAATCTCGCATACTTCTTTCAATTTTTTCTCTGGTCATCGTTGCAAATGTAGTATCTTCCTTTGCGTGAGACTAGCGAGAGCTGGTATTCATCATCAGTGTAGTCTTTCAAGATTCGGTAGGTTACCATTTCGTCATGCTGTCAGCAATTTTTAAGCATACACAATTTTTGTTCTTGTTTTGTCCTTTTTAGGGTTCAGTCTCGTTAGTGTCAGTAAACAGCTTTTCCTCTTCTCGTTCCGTAATTAATGTCATTTCTTTAGCCAGCATGTTATGGATGAAACCTTCCATAACAAAATCAAGGTGAAGAGCTCAAGCTTTAGGGCACTTTGAACAACTTGTAGTTGCTCTCCAGAAGGCTAGTCATGAAGCTGAAGAGGAAAACGTAGGAGTCTGGCCATGCGAGTGTCGATAGCTTGGATTTTGAGAACTCGTGCTAACTTTAGAACAGGGATGGGGAACTTATTTACTATCACTGGCCGCATAAATTGTGGATTATTGCTTGCGGGCCGCAAATAACAACTGGTTGTATCCTAAAATTCTACCTTTATCTTACTATGAGAGATGGACGCTTCTTATTACATCCTACCTTAAGTGCGTGCTCATCATGGGGTTTCGTGGCTTCGTTTTGACGCGGTGCAGTGTTCTAAATTGGGTAACAGAAATTCTGATGCGGGCCATATCAAATGTTGTCGCGGCCGCACGTTCCCAATTCCTACTTTAGAATGTATTTTTGTAATTTAGTTTTGAACATGTTTGTGAAAATCGGATGCGCGACTTGACTAAGAAAAGTTCTTCGAAAGAAAAATCAGCACTTATTTCCAAATTTTAGATAAACTTGATGCTCGCCATGCTGATACGCATCAACTACCAACAGCATGCACAGCCTTAAAACTATTTTTCAAAACCCTTTACAATAGATTCTATTGATTGTGTGTTTGAAAAATGTAGTTTCGCAAACAGTGATTCCAGAAAACTATATAGCCTACTTGTACATTTTGTCTAATGCAATGCGTGCGCCGTTTTCTTTGTTGCGCAACGTGCTTCGGGTGAAGGCCGTGTTGACACATAACAACCATTTTTGTTTTTCCCTACTTTTACATTTCAAAACTCTACATGTCATTACGCATTTTTCATAAGTAATAATCATTTAATAGTCAGTTCATTGCCAAATTAAGATTTTTTTAACACAACCTACTATTATATACAGTTATATTCTTAACAGCGAAGAAATAGTAAAGACAGATGTTCCCAACAATACAGAAAATACAGTTACCGCGACTTGCAACACAAAATATGCACTGTAAGTATGAAAACGCACCTTTTAGTTCTTGTATAAACCCACCACAGGTTAATGCCATTAAAAAATACCACTTAATAATTGCAGTGGAAAAGTTGCTTCTCACTTAGGAATGAATCAGCTCTTCTGCTAAAAAATAAAAAAATTATCATCATGTTTTCAAATGTAACTGCAGCAATTCCGAAGATATTCAGAAAACACTTGCGATCTGTGACATGATGATTAACTCCACACCTAATAATGAAGTGTTTGTGCCCAATCCCAATATTCTCCACTTTTAAAAAAGCCTTTCATCTGTACGGTAATCTGCACTACAACTGATTGTAGATATAAATTAGCAGCTCCGAAAAGATCAAGGATTATTTATTTGTTGAAAAAATATGCTCTGGACAAGTGAACAATGTATATTAGTTACAACTTCACGACAATATGTCGTTGTGGCTTGGGTGGCCTTTACTTTTACAAATGACTGTATAGGTAATAGACGATTAATTAGAAGTCACTGTAGAAAACTAAAACGTATAAAATATTTTTTTACACCCCTCTCTTATCTTGGTGGCCCTTTTATCACGTTCATCAGTTTTTTTTTAAGGAAAATGTTAGGTACCTGGTGTGGATGTAGGGACCCGATTTCTCTGATCCTAGGCACCCGATTTTCTCTGATTCTAGAAACCCGAGGATAATTTCTCTGATTGTAGGGACCTGATTTGAAATTCTAGGGACCCGATTCTGGGCCCTAAAACGCCTTAAAAAAACCCTGACATTCATTACTTTTTACGTCATGTTTTTCGAAATCTCGTCTCTGATCTGCCGGCTTTCCGGTTTTTGCTAACTGATTTTAATGTGTTGTAGTTCAATAAAAGGCACATTTTGGTGGCATGCTTGCCGATGCCGAATTCTATTTTCTGACTACAGGACTTATTTGGATATTTTTAGTGTTTCTAACTGTGGAACGCCAAGCCGCACGGTCGCACCTAAACCACTTTGACAAGAAATACCTTGCGACTGCTTCCAAAAAACAGCTCATATAGTTACTGTAGCATAATCGAACAAAATACAGTAGCGACTCCAAACATGGGGCACATAGCCCACAGTTGGGCAATTGGATGTTTTGAAAGGGCCGTTTGAATGTGAACTTATTGGCGGATTTTTGGTGACCGGTAAAAATGTATGGACAAATGTTGCATTTATTCTCTACACAAAGAGTAGTTAACTTTAAAAGTAATGACATTCTCTTGTGGGCATCAAGAATTTGAAGATGATTATGTGGGCCACACACAAATAAGTTTGAGAAATACTTATCTACTTTATGTCGTTTAGACACAGCCAACAATGTGTCGGTGATCTTGAGTTTCAAAACGTAAATAAATTGTTGAAATGAGCGTGTAGCTTGAGTGCTTTATTTACCTTCATATTCCCTAAGCATTAATTCAAAGCAGCTTCTTTTGGTCCTTGAGTAGCATGGCTCTGGAATATTATTCGGCGGGCTGCGCCACTGCTTTGTCACCTCAGTTGTTAAATAAATTTTAGACGGTTTGTAGAATTTTTTGCAGATTTTTTGAATGAGTTTTTTTAGATATTCCGAAAGAGTTTGCATAAACACTGAAAGCACTGACAGTGCAACAAATGTTTAGAAAAGGAATCAATAAAAACTTGGTAATACAAGGGTTAGTTTTTGCAGCTGGTGCGGGTTCGTTTAATGCGCACCTTCAAAGCTAAAGCATTCAACACTTAGGTCACACTTCCAAGAAGTGGAATTTTAAGAAAACGATGATTTGTCAACTCGCTATCCTACATGCAAATAATCATTCTTTGCACGCAGTCTGTATAAACCACGTTCTACACAAAGCTGCTATTGCAAATAAACTAAACCATGCAGAAGGAAGCTCAGCCTACAATACAGGTAGTCAATAATTTATTCAGGGAGTTTACACATGAAACATAGATCAAAACAACCCATTTCTAAAATCTAAAATGATGCATGAAAATATCGCGCAGAATTTGCTCTGCTTCTCCCCCTGGTTGCGGGCCTGATTCAGCTTACTCGCGCATAAAACCCTGGGAAAGACAGTTTTGATCTTATTATTGCTTGACCATTCTCTCAGTTCTTTATAAGATTCCAGCGAGAAACCAGCATTGATAAAGGTGATTGATAAACCTGCAGCAATCTATTCATAAACTAAATGCATTCTATGGGTATGCCTGCAGTCTAAGTTTCATCTATATGTGCATACACTGCAAAATAAAAAAATTCCTATATCCTACCTGTTCAATGACTTTAGTTATTTCCAGATCATGTCTTTTTTAAAAAAGAACATTCCAAATTGACAACATAATTCAAAAAATACTCATTTAAAGTTTAGGTTGTTGAAAAAAGACCTTACGTCAGTAAAACAGCACCAAAAAGATTTTACAAATGCACCAAAAGTAGTTATGAACGTGGCTTGTTATAAACTGGGCTGTTATGAACGTGGTCTATTATGAACGGGTCTGTTACGAACAGGTCTGGTATGAACGTGGTCCGTTTTGTATGGTATGTTATGAGTGGCCTGATATGAACAGGTCTGTTTTGAAAGGGTATCACCACCAGCAACACTGTTAAGGCTAAATCCTGCACTTCCGACAGTGGTAGGCACAGGTCCGTAACTAAGCGGGGCGCAGGGGGCTTCTACCCTCTGGAAAAATGTGTTAGAAAGGTTATAGTACGTGCAAACTCTGATTGTATGTATAACCTTATTTTTCGTACATGCTATCGATGCAAAATTTGAGCCTCCACAGAACACTCTTAGCCCTCCTGATGCCCCGGGCTGGTCACGGGCCTGGGTGAGCATATTGTCTCGACCGGGTACTAGTGCTCAGTAAAGATAAAAATGATAGTCCCTAAAAGGTTTCTTAAAATAGTCTTCATTCTCTAAAAATTGCCAGCAATGTTAAAACACTATTTATGGAGACTTCCCTGAAACCTCCGTAGTACCGGGGTTTTCCGGAAGGCCGCCCAGTCTTTAGTCCGCCCATGGGCACTTATTTTAGGAGGGCGTTTATATGGTGCTAAGATTTCAGTTGAATACTATTTGTACCTGTTCCCTTACACTGTATGTCCAACTTTATACAGAGTTTGAAAACTATTTAGATATTTGTGCCTTGACTAAAACTATAACCTTGACTAAAACTTTGAAATAAATATGGATTATGCATACATCTATTGTGTATGGATGTTGTGTGCATGTGGAGTTGTTCAGACACAGGCAATATGCAACTGCCGTATAACCGCCCGGGCGGTTATTTGGTCCACGTCTTATTTTCTCAATGTGTCTATTTTCCTATTAACGGCCCTGGGCGGCCTTCCGGAAAACCCTGGTACGTGACAACGAAAATGGAAAAAATAGAGCAAAAACGTTCAGGTAGCATCAAACGAAATTAGGGTACATCGGCAATGATTCAAAAGTGGTGCAAGTGTCCAGCAACGCTCTCCAGGACTGGCGTTTCATAATTAAATCACAAGTTGTGAAATTGATTAGGTGCTGAGTGAACCAACAACGTCATGTATACGCTGGAGCAGAAACGAGTAGAGGCGAGGTGAAGTGCGAGTGTGCCACAATGAGATCACAATTTGATGCTCTTAAAGAAACCCTGTAGTTTTTCATGTGACCACCTGGAATTGTCAAAAAATGATCCGTGAATTCTATCACACACTGTCCCGTTAAAAATACCACGATTTCTTGAAAACAGGATGTTTTGTTACATCCCTAATTGTTTTTTTGTTTCAGGCCATAAAAACTACAGTAATAAAAACTTGGATGGCACTGTTGCTTTCTAGACAAGTATGGTTGGTTCACTGAGGCCGTGTTTAACACGTGGGGCGAGGACCAAAGTTGGAGAAGTAACTTTTCTGGGAACTTGTTGGGTCTTCTCCATCTACTTCGTTTATCTGTTTGCTTCAAAGCAAAACGACAATGGAAATGCATATCACACAGTTATTGAGAAGAAAGAAGTGTTTCTGAACCGGACAGATTCAAACTCACCTGCTGAACACTCCTGCAGAGAAGAGGTGATTTTCCTGAGTAGGCTACAATCTACTAATTTTTTAGCAAAAATATGTTGTTTTCTTAGTTTCGAGTAGGTAAAATGAAATTTCACTACTTTTGGCTCTCCCTTGTAAAATATTTTTGGCTACCTCTGGAAAAAATTCACTATTGGCCCCCCTAGAAAATATCCTTCCGACGCCCACGTCTGTAGGGATAAATATAAATAGGCAGCGTTGTTGTCTGGGGAAGACATAAAAGCGTTGGCGACGACGTCTAGGAAGGAACGTAGGCCCCTAGCATTACGCAAAGCTTTTGGATGTTGAGGGTCAAGCAACAGACCACAAGGGCGTCACCAGGTTTAGGTTGTTGCGGGTCAAACACAAAACAGGGTGAGAGGACATTCATAAATGCCATCCAAACCGTTGTAGTGAAAGGAATCTATAATGAGAACAACGAAAAAGAAGCAAATTTTTCCAAAATTTCAGCAAAAGACTAGAAAAGAGGTCATCACTAAACCTGATTGTCAAATTAAGCAAACTTCAGAAAATTCTGCACTTCACTACAAATCCCCACATTGCGCCAAAACTACAGTTTTTGACTCTACCACAAGCGGCGCGCATAGATTGCAAATGAGTTTACCACCAGGCACTTCTGACCCCACTCATTGGCGCCAACCTGCAGGTGTCGAATTTCTTGAAACCAAGCGAATGCGAGCGGTGCTGGTCAGTTTTCAGTCGTAAAAGAGTGTGTTGACAAACTCTAGGGTTGCTGTAAGCTTTCGGGGAACCAGCCGGCTGTGATCTGTTTTCATCTTTTTGCGATGATTCAAACTTGCACATATCTCTATTCCAGTAACTGGTCTCCACAAAATTTGAGAGTTTAAATCCAGCAGCAAATTTGTAATAGGAAATCGATTTCACGTAACACTACGCATCTTCAATCCTAGTCTTATTCAAATTTGAATATGAATCTAGGACTGAATACGAAAGCAGTCGCTCCGCAGGGACTACAAAGTTAGTATAAAGAAATTTTCTTTCTGTATGCATCAACGTCTGCAGCACCATCCGTAGCGATTAGCAAGCCACGGAGCGTCACCAAGTGTCCGCTGAGATAAAAGTTGACAAATATTCATCAAACAGCGGAAAAGAACGAGGTGCTGCAGAAGCGTAGTTCGAGGCTGCTTTGGTTTTTTGGCTGCTTTGTTTTTTTTCGAAAAAAAAGAGTTTTTCGAAAAAAGTGGGAACATTAGTGTCAGCAATGCAGTTTCGAAAGTGGAAACGCACTGAGCGGTATTTATCGTCACCAAAGACGAAACGCAACGAGGTACATGAGTCGTAGTGGAGCCACTTCAAAACTTTTTGAGGAAATAAGACACGCCATTTGCTTTTGTGCTTTGTCCTTCTAATTACCGAGTGAATAATTACATCTTGTTTTTTAAACAAATAAGAATCCTTTAATAAAAAAAAGTATTGTTGTATGAAAATCTATCGGCCTGAATTTCAATCTTTTGTATCTACTTGACTGTCTTTGTTTAACCGTTGCCACTTAAAAGTTCATTGATTTCACAGTTATTTATGTTGCAAACGCATTTTATTGAAAATGTTCTCGTATTTGTTTTTGTCTCTAGCCAATTACGGCAGGTGTTGCTTGCTACACTCGTGGATATTTGTTTAATGTTTATTCTTACCTCTATTGTTTGCAGATAAACCATTCATATGACAAAGACATGCCACTCATTTTCATTGGGGGAATGCCCAGAAGTGGAACTACTCTGATGCGAACCATGCTTGACGCCCATCCAGATGTTAGATGTGGACAAGAAACGCACGTCGTGCCGAAAATTCTTTTGATGAGACATGAATTGCTCACGTAAGTCAATTGGTATATTTGAATTAGTTCCTGTCGGGATGAGCTCTAGACAACTGGCATGAAATGGTTTACCAGTGAGCCACGTCTTTGTCAGATGACGCCGGAATTGAGTGAAAACATAAGTGTGACTAAACTGCAATCCACTCAAATCCAGAATAAAACTAATAGAAATCGAAATTGAAAGTGAACAATGCAACAATACATTTCTACAAAACTTTGTGGTGGCTGTCCAGTGCTTCAGAGATCGTACAGCGGCTGGCGACCACCATACTCCTGTAGCTGAAAACTAACCACTCGTGCTGAAAGAAAGCTTGTGAAGAAAATCTAAAGTTACAAGAAGAGCGACTGATTTGACAATTCAATCATATTTTTGCATTAAGGTATGCCCTATAGACCATACACAGGAAAACTGCACTACTGCAAGAATATTTTTTTTAGCAAACCTGATTCGCCAGTTGCATCCCAAACATAAAGTTTCCAACTCCTGCAAACATTTACTATAACCAGTTTTAACAATAGTGATTTGAAACTTCGCTTCTCGCCGAAACATGCGTTGTATTGGTATTGTACTAGTACTTGTTGTATTGGTATTTTATTGTATAGGTGCTCAATCAGTTACAAACGAAAATGCAAACAGGTGAAATGTTTTTAGAAAGCGAGGTACCAATATGGAATGTTAAAATGAATTGGTGACGTCGTAATTACGTTATTTCAAAGCTACTTTGCAGCCATACAGGTGATACAGTAATAACGGAGTGCTATTGGCAATTGATTTAATTATATTCAACGGATTATTACTTAAATTCGCAACATCAGTATGGAATACAATGGTTTTCGCTTAATAAATCCGCTTTGCCCACAGTTAATTTTAGCTTTAATGAGGTCGAATTTAATAACCGGCGTCATAAAAATAAGTGCAACAAGAATCACAAAAAATTAATATGAAAACGTTCCTGCAGAACAGCAACACACGTTTGTGCGACAAATGTTTGTGTGATGCAACAAATAATTGACTATGCGGTAATCACAATTGAAAACGCTCGATTTGATAATGTTGGTAAATCACAATTTGGATCGAATGAGATTACACTGATGCAGTTCATTCAAAAAATCATTAAAAAATGCTCATTTTGAACAAAATAGATTTATAATAATGCGGGTTTCGGATTTTTCAACAGGAAAGTCAGGCCCGCAACCAGCTTGGGACACCAGGAGGGGCGAAAAGTGTTCCGATAGGGGCCCAAAATTTTTGAACTATGTCCAATATTTTTAAATTATGTCCAACACATTTTTCCAGGGGGGCGAAAAATTTTCTATGGGGGTTCGCCCTCCCTGTTTACGGGCCTGCGGAAAGTATTGACGTAAACATTCCCTCCCAAGACAGGCTGTTTGCAATATACGGCTGAATTCATTGTTTGTGGATTGATTACGCGATATCTGCTGCACTAAAAATAGTTTCGTAGCTGTCATCATTTTGTTGATTTGTAGTCATTTTATTGACAGTAGTGCCTTTCACTGATATAATAGTTTGATGATTATTCTGTAGTACTAAATTAAACAGACTAAACCAACCCATGCATAGTGTGACAAGTGCTGGTTACTGTGTGCATCACATGCAGAACAACTTGTTTACGAATCGGCTGTAACAAAATAAATCCATTAAAGTGAAAACGTTCATGACCTACTGGTCCAGTCAACTTATACAGCAGGCAGGAATCTTAAAGAGTACCATCAATAGCGGTGAAATGCTCGTTGCATCCACTAGTGTCACAGTGCAGTGACATACGACAAAGCATTAACGTTGGTCAGAAAACACGTTTCAATCAGTTCCATACTGTTTGACCACAACAAGTATCAATACAGAAATTTTAAGTCTCTTTAAACATTTTGATTGACTCCTGGACATACCATAGCGTCGACTCTGGATCCTTCTCTGGCGTAAAATGCAAACTCCGGTTTTCCTGCTTCGCGACCGTCTCTGATTTACATATATTTTCCATATCCGAGGAGGTTTGAAAAATTTTCTAAAGCGCGTTTTTCGACGTCTTCCAAGATTATTAGTTTCGCAAATATTGATGAAACGGATCCCATCACGGTTCCAAAAATTTGTTTGCAGCGTTTTTCTCTAAAAGTGAAGTTTGTTAAATTTAAGTAAATCGCGAACCCTTTAATTAAGTCGAGGATTGATAAGTTTGTGCGTCTGTTCAAATCAGGGTCAGATGGTAGACATTTGCTTTGTTGTGTTCAATGCCAACTGGGTGGGAACTTTTGTGAATAAAGGTACGACATCAAATGAAACCGTTGCTTCATCATTCTGGATTATTTCTTGCGTAATAGAAGACAAAAGAGCCTGGCGACTTTTATGTGATATTTCAATATTCCAGTGAGTGGTTTCAGCAGTGAGGATAACTCAGGCGCGGATTTGCCATTAGGCTAAAAAGGCTTAAGCCTAGGGCCCCGATTTTGGGGGCCCCAAAATTTCGGGAGAAAGGACGATTTCCAGCATTTTTGTAAGCATTTGTATTTGTCTTTTTGTTTTGGTTCAAACCACGTTTTTTTACTATGCCGCTAACAAAAGATCTGGAAATAGAAGAATGAGCGCAAAGGATTGAAGTGAATGACGATGAACATTCTCCTTTTATGGCATTGAGACTTGGTTACTGTTACGTATAATGTGTGGAACAAAACGCCTGGATGCTTTCTCAGATTACACAAGGCCAGTGTACTTCCGTTCATCCCGGGTCTATCTCTTATTGTTTTTTATGGGTAAAATACGGGGTAAAGGCAAGACCAGCCTGCACTGTAGCTAAGGCTGCAGATATTCAATGGCGCAAGATGCAGTGGTGTATCTGTGCGTAATGACGCCAATGGCAAAGTTGAAGTGTGCGTCCTTTCTAGTAATTGATCTATTATATATAGGCACAATTTTTACGAAAGTTAAAACATTAAGAAAATACATGTTTTAAAACGGAAAATATTTGTATTTATTTTTGCTTCGAATTTTCAGCAAATAAAATACAAATTATATCCATAAGAACCATAACATACTTCTATGCTCATTTGTTTTTATTATGAAGTTGAAGAATATCAAAACTTTCAAATAACAACGTTGTCATAATTTATAGGCCAACGTAGTGTTGTCTGACAAAATTGTACATCTTAGAAAAAAATCAAACAATATATTGCAACTGCAAACGATAATCTCTTTTGAAAAGAAACACATTTACTTTGAATTGTACAATAAATCGTTTAATGCTAGTCATGTATCACTTGTGTTCGAAAAACACAATTCCATCGAAACATTAATGTATCCAGCCTTTTCCGGTTAAATTACACAAAAATGCTCCTTTCCCCATCAAAGCTAGATAACACAATCTGCCATGACTAACTATTAGTCATTGAGGCACGGAGGCATGAAAGGACCAGTCTCAGTTTACCTTTTAAGCGCTTCCAAGAATTTTGTTCGGAAGGGGTCAGTCAATGACGTTGCCAGTTACTGACGTCGTTTTGAGACCGACTGCTCCTTCCGTTTACTTTCCAACAGTTGAAAATTAATACAAAAATTCTCAGCAGGTTTGTTTTTGGGGGAGGGCATGCTGCAAAGTCTCGCTATTCTGTATGTTGAATACGCTTTAGCTAGAAAGATAAAGTATGACAAAATTATCAGCGATTTTGAAGACAAAAGTCCTGTCTATCGCCGATCGCCGACTATATGCAGTAACAGGCTGTTAGGTGTCATACGAAGTACAGGTGCTTTATTCAGAGCGAACTCTTGACACTTGCAAACCGTGCAATTGCGCAGGGAACTCGGTAAATACGTAATGGGAGTGTGGTCAGATAACTTTACCGCTGGCGTTTTCGTTAGCTTCATTTTGACTGTTTTTGTTCCTGATATCGAGGGAGTTAAGAAAAAAGCAATATGTTTCTGAATTGGAACAACTTGTTCAATGAATGTAGCACGTGTGGTCCTAATTGTATGACATCAGTCGTCGCGAACATTCCAGAAGGCCCACAATTTAAAATAACCTAGAGCCCCGAAAATGAAAATTCGCCTCTGGGATAACTGCTTAGCTAATCCATAGGTTGGTGAGTTTACAAACAAAATTATTGGTCGTAGGCAGGGGTGTAGTTGGCGGGAACGCGTGGGAACGGCGTTCCCACACGTATTTCATGTTTTGCTTTTAAAATGAGTTTGAAGCCGTTTCAAAATGGCTAGTTTTTTGGGTGCTTTCCCACACCATTTCTGTTAGCACTACATCCTTGGTCGTAGGTTATCGCGCAATTTAGGTAACCCGTATGGTCGACATCTTGTAGCATGTGAGGTTTCAGTCTAAACCTTGCTTCTTATGTGATCGTTTCAGCATCAAGGAGGTTAATAACGAATTTACTGACTTCTTTGCTTGTGGAAGCTGTAAGGTTGATTTTGAGATATTTGTAAGTTTCTCGATCATCCAACATTTTATTGAGCTTGTTGTCAAAACAATCTTTGTCTAAAAATAAGATGACGTTACCGTTGTCGGCCTTTTCGATTATTATATTTGGATCTTTATTTAACTTTTGTAAGATCGGTGTTCTCTTTTAAGCAAAACTGATTTACTTCATTTTTTGTTCCGGATTGCCGAGGACACTTTACCATTGTTTATATCAGTTTCACTGGGAGGATTACCTCGTAATCTGTATTCAACTGAGGCAAGAATATCGTTTGCTGGTACTGCTGTAGATGCAATAGCGGAATTCAAGCCAAGGGCTGGTACAGGGTTGCGGAGTCGGAGTCGTAAGGAGTCGGAGGTTTTTGGGTGGAGTCGGAGTCGGATTCCTAACAACACTGGGAATCGGAGTCGGATTTTTTTGTCCGATGCCCACTGCGGATGCCTAGTTGGATTATTTTTACATCACACTCCTACATTGGGAATTCCTGTTGAAATGGTACAATTTCTTTTGTAACTTTTATTGAAGCAGATTTATTGCTGTGTACCACGATTTCCATTGATTTTAACAGCCAAATTTCATTCCCTTCATGTTAAGGAGTCGGAGTCGGAAATTTAGGCAAGGTCGGAGATTTTACAAACTCGGAGTCGGATATTTTACCTCCGAATCCGCAACCCTGGCTGATGCATCAACTTGATCTTCAGTTAATTCCTTTTGAGACAGATTATCCACCTATTTTTCATAACTTTATTCTGTTGAGGGAATTTGTTTTGTGTAATGATTGCAATGCCTTTTCATGTTTCAACAATTTATTGTTACGTATGCTTTTCTATAAATTTTTCGTAATGACGAATTGTGGATAAATCATCTTCGGAAAATGAATCTTCCAAAAATTTCAAAAATTTGTTTTTGTGCAGCCAACGTTCACTTATACCCTTGTTCGAATAGTGAATTTTATTCTTAAGAAACTAGAACCATGCAGTGTGCCTCGCCAATTCTTCACCTTCAGATGAATGCAACAGATATTTCACATATAAGCCTTTTAGAAGTATCTTTCTTTGTAGGTGAAAAGTTAAGACTTACGGTTATAGAAATGCCTTGCCCTGCATTTAAGTACAGTACTTACGTGTACATGCAAGTACTTTGGATCCACATAAGTCCTTCATTCTTCAACAAATGCTGTTCTTTCTGCTGATATGTTTCTCGTAGCAGTTGCTACCAGGTTTAATTTCAAGTAAATCCCCTTCAAGTTTTAATCAACCGTCACTCAGTTCCTTCAGATGTTGACTTCTTGTCGGTGTACATCACATTGTCCATTGCTTTTTTGTTATTGGTAAATTGCATGAAAGGTGGTTTGCCTTGATAAAGCCTATCTAAATAGTTGGACGAAACGTCAGCAAACAAACAAAATGAAAGCAATCTCCAGAAGAGAGACTTGATTCACATTTTATTACAGTTTAATTTCGTGCCATCGAAAATAGCGTATTTATTAAATTTGTTTACGTAAGATATAAAATAGTTGCGGAAGACTCTTCTTGGTGTGACGAAAGCAGAACTATCTGTGATTGCAATATCTTTGCTAACACAGTCTTTGCCATATTATGAAATATAATGGGATGTTACCTGCTTTCAGTGCTTGGTAATTCTTCAAACTCTCTGACCGAACCTGATTCAGAAATCTTATAGGGGGTCATGTTGTCAGATTTTCAAAATTTGATTCGAACATGCGGCCACAAAGTGTTGATGGTTTCCATGAGAACATTTTGACGTTGAGATATCCCACAAAACAAACCTTTGACAAATACTTCTTTTATTGTTACAGATTATGGTTTCAAAACAACACATAAAGCCTGCTATTGGTTCCATGCTGGACGCAAGCTAGATCGTAAAACTAACTTTCGCATTAATGTGCAGTTGAATGAATGCTTTATTTACCATGATTTTTGTTGGAATGAAATCATTCGTCACTGAAAACCGTTTGGCGTAAATACTTTGTCGTTTAGCCAATAGATTAGACACAGAAAACTTCGGCGTCGTCGTAGTGTTTTTAGGAAAACAAACATCACAGCCTGTGCGCAGTTGCTCGTTTTTGCTGCTGAAGCAACCTCTCCTTTCTGTGATAAGCGCTCACGTCTGTTGGAACCAGGACTGTGGAGCCGGAGCCCAAGCAATTTTAGATGATTGAAGTCGGAGCCAAAATCTTTTAGATGTAGCCGGAGCCTAATATTGGATTCCGGTTCCACAGCCTTGGTTTTTGTGGCAAGCGAGTTAGCTTATTGCGGGGCGAGCATGGATTTCCGTATGTGTGCTTAATTATCTTCGTTTGTGTGTAGGTAAGGCTTCTCAAACTATTTTGCATATATCCCACTACACATAAAATGTATCATTTTGCGACAGCCACCAGTTTGGTGCAACAATACAATTGCACAAATAATACAATAGTTCTCAGTTTTCAGTGGACCAAATCATTTTGGAGCTGTAGCTGGAGCCAAAAAAACTTTACATGCCTGGAGCTGGAGCGGGATCCTGCTATTTGGGTTCTGGCTCCACAACCCTGGTTGCAACAAGCTTTAGTAACCAAGGTGTGGTCGTTGTATGCCACTTACAGTCATTCTGGTTCTCTGTTTACATTTTACAACATCGAGTACGACTCTGTTTCTACAAATAAACTTCGCCGTTTTGGTCAACCATGATCATAGCTTTAGCTGTTTTGTTTGCAAACACCGCTGGAATCGGCATGAGCGTTGCTGCCATTATACCGTGATGTGCACAGATTTCTACAACATAGATACTTTGGACCTTCAAACTGAGCTAATATATCCAACGTTAACTAGCTTAAACCATAAAGGCTTAAATACGTCATTGGAAAGGTTTGATGAAAACGAAAATTGAATTTTTAGCAATTGGAAACGTTGATTTGAACTCTGGAACAGTTAAGTGTATGTTAAAGCAAAAGTAACCGACTACGTTTGACAAGTCACCAGACAATATTGAAAACCAATTTGTAAATACTGAAATATCGAATAGCAGCTACAACTTCATAAATTATGCCGGATGTAGTATTAGTTAGCACGTTTGAAGTTGAAAAAGCTATTTCAGGCTGAAAATATTTCTTAAGAACTTTTTGTGTTCTGATTCAATTTCGGAGATGTGTAGAGCAGAAGTGTCGCTCGTTTTTGCAAAAAAAAAACAGGATCAGAGTTGAAATCATTGAAGGCGGAGTCAGGAAAAGACACAAAGTTCCACTTGGTGTAATTGAAGGCGATATGTCGTTCGCGAGTCTATAGTTTGAAGGGTCATGCTGGGCGCGGAATTCACACTTTGCACTTGAAGTAATAAACCTTAGGCTGATCAGATCTGTTAAGAGTCCCTCACCTGGGCAAATCTCCCATAGCTGTTTCTAGCTTATCAAATTCTGATACCAATAGAAGTTAGTCCTATTGCAACGAAATATGCCTTTGTAATGCCATAATACAAGTGACTGCATTAGTAATAAAATGAGAGTAAAAATGTGGTTCTTCCCGAGTTTTGCTTCTAGCATAGCCACTGCATACCAAAAATGCAAAAATGGGTAAACTGCTCATTTAAGTTTACCCTAATAAACTGCTCGTTTAAACAGCTTTTTTCTTGCATTCAATAAGTTCATAAATCGACTCGTTGTAGTATGTGGCATCTTTGGCTTTACACCAGGACTGCACAATTCAGAAATCTCGAAGGACCAAATTATCAACATTAATTTGCCGCGGGCCGTAAAAGTCTATTTCATTTCGATGTAGAGGTTTCGTTGCAGTATGGAAGAAATTCTGGAACGACAATTACTTATTCGAGGTCGAGCTTTTGCAACATTTTCTAAAATTGAGAAAGCACTCGCGGGCCGCAAGATAGGCTTTAGCGGGCCGCACGCTGTCCCCGGGCCGTTGTTGTGCAGGCCTGCTTTGATGATTGCCAACTGTTGTCAACCGTTGTTGACAACGTCCACAACAAACCGTCTTGCAAATTTTGTTCACCTACTTAAAACTTTCTTTTGCAGCACACCAATTTTAAATAACCGCCTGAAAGATGCTGGAATTTCCGATGAAGTTCTCAACGACGCTGTTGCGCAGTTCATTTTAGAGATCATTGTCAAACATGGAAAACCTGCGAAAAGGTTCTGCAACAAAGATCCAATGATTTTGACAAACACAAGGTGCACTTGTAACGTAGATCATGACATTTAATCTCAAGCTTTTAGTGCGGTCCTTCAATCCAGGTCTATATAAAAAATTCTGTGATGTAAAAATAAGTCGGAATTTTGGACTTGGACAAGACAACAGAAAATCGACGAATTTGCTCATCCACCTTTGAGACTTCCAAAATTTTATTCGCTAATATGCCGTTTTCCACATGCTATTCCAAAGAAGTTGGCTGATATTGAAGTTGCAAAGAAATAGTCAGTTATTCGATCATAATGCAAGTGACATCTAGGGTGTGAAGCTGGTTTTTCCCTTATTTGTTTCTGGATATGTCATTACATGGCTAAATTTGTGCTTGAAAGTAACTGAATCTTGACTGTGACACTTCGAAATTCAGTGGAACTGATGATTTTTATTTTGATGCAATAAGCATGGCCGTCCACAGGGGGGAAGCAAAGAGACATTTCCCCTGGAAATTGGGACTAAGAACCAAAAATTTCTAGAAAACCTGTCAGCAGCTTAATTCCGATTAATTGATATAATTCTTGCAATAACAGTTTATTTGACACTCACACTGCACAAGAGCCAGGCTCACTGTTCTGATGTCATGCACTGATGAGCTTGTGATTCACTCATGTTCGCCGTGAAAAAATCAGCAAAGACGAGCAATGTTTCATTGAAAGGATCGCTTGGACGAGATCTCAGACATTTGTAACTCTTGTTTCTAATTGACGATGTCATGTCTTGTTAGGTAAAATAAAGTCATATATTGTGGCTTCGTTGAAGACCATGGCAATACTTCTTTTGTTAAAGACCATGGCAATGCTTCTTTGAAAAGAAGTACCCTGCTTTGAAAATCTGCAGATGGCTTATTGTGTAAATTATCATAATATACCTGGCTATTTCTGCCAACGAAGCGCATTTTTTGACTGTTGCTGTAACATGAGGCATTTTCTTTGTGGTGTAGAAAGGGTAAAGCTTTTTGCTAACATCCATTTGCATTGTATTGTCAGCAACCTGAAAAGGATGTGCAATATATCGACGTTGTTCCTCTGGAAAAATTTCTGCGGACGCCCATGGAAATAAGCATTATTTTCTAGTGTCGTGAGTGCAATAAAACGCAAGAATCAAGGCCCATCTTCTAGAGAGTGGGACTTCTGAAGGACAAGGACATGTGCCTTGTTCTTGCAGGCTAGCTGCTCGATGACGCTGATCTTGATTGTGGTGATCCCATCAGTGTTCAGCTGGAGTATGCTGGGTCTTCGGTTATCTTCGGCAATCTCCGGTTATCTTCGGCAGCAGAGACGCGGCCGCGCCTTGAAAAAGGCATACCCAGTCCGCGCCGAACACATCCAGAACGGGTAGTAGTGGTTGCTCTCGTAGCGACATGCTTAGTAAGCATTTCAGGCAATGCTGCAACGGGAGGACCACTTAAATACCCCTGTCACCCTCTGTTCGGAGCTTCTGATTTACATCTACCGGCTATTTTTGAGACTGATACTCCAGACCTAAAACTTAGTCGCATCGTTAGATTGAATTCATCATAAAAATATCACCAGTACTTCTGATCTTCAATTCTGGCACTTGCCATTTATTTTTGCCAACTCTATTGGTCATTACATTCGGGAAAATAAGGTCGGTAGCAAACATTGCTGGAACTACTAAGCCGGGTCTATAAAACATCCAAGGTCCTCAGACAAAGGGCTCGAAACCGAAACCTGCATTTCTCGAGGCCGAGACGTATAAAAACGGATATTGATACAGAGGCCAGGTCATAGGACTCACTTGCTGTGGTAGATATCATACACCTATTACTGCAAAGTTAGCTGCAAACTAGCGACAACAAAGTTCAAGCAAAAACTGATTAAATTCTTGTTTCAGAAGCAATAATTTTTCGCTAGCGACCATTTGCAGCCTCACATACAATTACCTCCTCAAAAATACGTAATGTCTAAAATTCGGAAGTAGTTCGACACGCACTTTTACGTCAAATGTATTCAAAGTACCCAAAATGCTGTAGATTATTGGCAACGCAACTATTATGAATACATTATGCATGGCAAAATTAAAGATATCATTTCATATGCTTTTACCTTTTATTCATGTGCTTTCTGTACTTTCATCATCACAAAGCTGCAGGCTTGTTGTGACTGGAGGATTTTTAGGTGCTGAAATAGTTGGGAGATAGTGGGAAAAATGAAGTGTCCTAGGATTTTTCAGGAGTTCCAGAAACCTGTTTAAATGAGATAAATGTTTAAAAAATACTTTAAAAATATGTTTTTTCATAGACGCAGTTGTCGGGCAGGTATCAAAAATATTTTTTGGTCCGGTTTGAAATCAGCTGGTGATGCCTACTCAAAAGGTGAAACAGATACTCTGTTAAATACGTACATCATGACAGTGTCTGATTCTTTGCTGAGAAAACGTTCCTTTCGATAGAAGGCAATTGAAAAATTCCTTTCCATTCTGCCATACATACAACCTTTAAAAAAACTTTAAGACAGCGCAAATTTCATAAATCCAGACTTTATCACAGCCGATGGTTCTCCTTTAGCATATGCCAAGCCTGCACAACACACGTCCCACGAGAACTTTCTCACTTGCAGGGAATGTTACAAAAGCCTGACTTCGGACAATTAATTGTCGTTCCACAATTTATTCCAAACTACCACGAAATCTCTACAACGAAATGAAACAGATTTTTGCGGCCCGCGGCATATTTATGTTGACCAATTTGGCCCTTCTCGCTTTCTGAGTTGTGCAAGCTTGGTATATGCACTTCACAAAAGTGGGAATAAAGCAGCGGAATAAGTGGAGCACATACACTAACTGAAAAGGATTCTTCACGCTTCTCAATTCCAAGGCTAGTCTGAGCCATTTTAAATTTTGTAAAATATGTAACTTAATTCAACGGCATCACATCATCTCGACAAGCCGTTACTAAAGTCAAATCAAACTGTAGTAATTCGTGACTCAAGACGAATGAAGTCATTGAATCGAATCGCGCAATCGCTGGTACTTTAGCAAAACAATTTCAAGGTTGAGTAGTTGAAGAAATATAAAACTAAGCCTCACCGGGTGTTTTTTTGGCCCATGATGTTCTGCAAAGCCGCTTTATCACCTTGTTACAGGGCCTACGATAGAGGAGTACAAGAAGTACATTGTTCCCAGTCCCGGGACGTACTGGGGCCCTGGATGATGAAAGTACGCACGCTAAGTTTTTCTGTAATCAAGCCCAAAATTGATGGTCGCTTTCTCCAACTGCAGAGCTTATGAAAAATCTTAGCATGGTGTGTGTTTTATCTATATGCTTGATAATGTACAAACAAGCATTACAAATTTCGACGAGGACCCAGAAGCTAGAGGGGGTCCTGTATCGGTCTCTGTTCCCTCTGGTAAAATGTTTCTAAGAGGCCCCTGCCTTGTGACCTTTTCTTACTAAAATTTCCAACTGCGTTGAAATACTTGCCCGCTTCGTCCAGTAGAGGGCCCAGGCATAGTATGCGATGATGCTGGTGCAAATGTAGTGGTACATGGTTGAAAAAGTAATGCGATGCTTTACAGGTATTTAAAGGAACTTTTTCCCAATTCAAAGTTTATTTTGATGATCCGAGACGGGCGAGCAACAGCGCACTCCATTATTTCTCGTCGTGTATATATAACAGGATATGATGTCACCAGCTACAGGTTGGTCAGCTGTGTTTTCCTTATCTTATATACAGGTGGTCCAAAATGATGAATCCATTTTATTATCGTTATCATTTCATATCAAATTAACCCAAGCTTCTGTTTTCCAGGTAAATCATAGTTAGAACTCCAAAGTTTTATTCTCAGCTTCACTGGATCAAGCAGCAAGATAATCCGTTCAGGAGAGGATCAAGATTGTAGAGGCCTATTTCGCGACGAAATCAGTTTTCCAAACTCAACGACAATTCCGCAAGGACTTTCCAGGCAGAAACGCTCCAACCAGACTCACAGTAAAGCGGCTCCTGGACAAACGCGGAGACGGGAAGTATACAGCATGACATCAACGGTCGCAGTGGCCGGCCACGGTCAGTCAGCACAGAAAATCACAGAGTGACTGTGAGACAATGTTTGGAGCAATTTCCAAGGAAATCCACAACACGTTTGTCCCAGGAGACAGATCTTCCAAGAAGTTCATTTATGCACATAATACACCAGGATCTTAACCTGTTTCCTTATTAGGTACAGATTTTACAACTTCAATCCGATACGATGAAGGATGAGAGACTTTCCTTTGGGCAAACCACCAGTCAGCAAATCGAAAAACATCCTCATTTCTTGGACTTCATTTTTTCAGTGACGAGGCAAATTTCCACCTTAGTGTTAACGTGAACAAACAGAATATGTGTTTCTGGATCAGGTTTAGCCACATGAGCATCAGTATCGCTCACTTAGTATGGAGAAAGTGACTGTTTGGTGTACGTTGGCTCGTAATGGCATTATCCGGCCATACTGGTTCAAGCATGCTGATGAACATCTGGGACTGTGAACACAGCGCGATACCTTGAAGTAATGAGAAAAAAAATCATCCCGGCACTGAGGTGGAAGTGAGGAGTGGACATGGATACTGTGGTTTATCCCAGAATGGATCAATACCGCACTGCCCCAATGGTTGACTCGAATACCTCGTAGTTACTTCCCTGGAGACATGCTTATCTCCTGTAATACGGATCACCCTTGGCCTGCACATTCTCTATACCTATCCCTTTGGATTGTTGTCTGTGTGGATACCTAAAAGACAGGGTCTATGTAAACAATCCCCAAACTATTGATGCGCTTAATAAAAACATTCGCGTGGAGATCACAAGAATTCCCCATGAGATGTTGGACAGTGTCATTGCAAACTTCAATGTGCGAGTAGCCACAGTGATTCAGCGCCATGAAGCTTGGATCGAGCACATTACAGTATAAGCTGCGAAGCTGTGCTCCCAAAATGGTGGTGTATGAGGAAAAAACTTGCAACACACAAAATTTAAATGTCTGTAAGACAGGCCCATGAAAAAAATTGCAAAGTTTTCCTTTCAATACAAAACGCTAGTTTATCAAAAACAGATACTAAAAGACAGACATCCTGAAGAATGAACTTTGAATAGTTCTGCCCGTGACAGAGATGAGCATTTTTTTACTTCGACTTCAAAAATTTACGCGAATGGCTGAAAAACATGCTGCCAAAACTTTAGAGATTCAAATTCGTTGAATTGCAAACATATTTCCCAAAGTTAAATTTTTTTCAGAGGATAGACAAACAAGGCACAAGCTAAACTTTTGGAGCTTCACCAAGTCGTGCTTAAAGAGCACTGAATGTCTCCAGACAAAGGGATCTGGAGTCCGGACTGGTACCATAATCCTTAGAAACGGAGACACGGCCTAAGTCGTTCGAGACAGAGACCAGGTCTCGCCTGAATTAATCTCGAGACACGACTTGAGACAAAGACCAGGTCTTAAAAATTCCGTCACTGGTAGTTAAACTTCGATGGTTAGCGCTTTCAACATTAACATGTTGATGGAAAATTCTGGTTTTTAAATGGAATGAAAGACCTGCTACTTTTTTATGCCTCAGTCAATTGTGGGATTTGAGACTTGATCTCGCTTCCAGAGGATGCAGTTGAAACACTTGAAAATATTTGCAGTTGGGTCATAAGTATTTTCATAAGTTGTAATGTAAATGAATCAGTGTTCATGCACCAATGATGCATCAAATTCTCAAATCTAAAATATTAATCAATATCATCTGGTGCAGTTGTTCCAACCAGGGGTGCGAGAAGCCTCCGTCTTAATTAGAGGAAATTGATCCATCTGTTACTCCCTTGCGGCTTTTTTGTTTTCTTTTGCAATGAATTACAGACAAAAGCGCGTAATTAAACTCCGGTTTAGTGGTATGCTACCTATATACTGTAGGTACGACAGCTTCACGGGCGAAGTACTGGAAAGCTTACACTGTGACCTTTACGGTTTTTGCGACGTGTTTTAATGTGATCAAGTGATTGATTGTTACAGCTTTCTCGTAAATTGACCACGGTGGGTTGGCGACTGGTCATAGTAAACCGTCCGATGTTTTTCAAAACTTGCTCTCTGTTGTTGCAAACGCGATGTTGACCAATTTTGTGTCTTGGGCTGGCAGGAATATGCGTTATATTTGAGTATTGCGGCCGCTACAGCGCCGGATTTAGAGGGAGACCAAGGGGCCCGGGCGCAGGGCCCCACCAAAGGGGCCCTCACCATGGTCATGTGCTTTGCCATATGTGCGACATGTGCGTGCCACGTAGACATTTTTACCGAGGAATTTTTTTTGTAGATGCTATCGGTAGTATTTCACTTGAATATTATTCGATATTGTGACGAAGCAACTATTACAGAAATAAAATATTCTCCGAGCACATTCAAATATGTCAAAATGTCCTCCTTTTTCCATTTCTTATTTTACATAGTTATAATCAGTACCGCTACTAGAGGTTTGAGCCAGGGTGGAAAACTTAGTCCAATGGCCACTGTACGGGACCCACTAGCCAGCAATCAGAAAAAAACTTGAGAAATGATGGTGAATCCGGTTGTGGATGGCTATACTAAAACTCTAAAACACCGGAAAATAGTCCGAAAAATACAAAAATACAACCTACTGAAAACAAAAAGAATACTAAAACCAAACCATATGGTAAGTGGGGATCCAGTTTTCACATTCAGCTTGCCAGAGGGGGCAATTTGCCCCTCTGTCCCCCGTCAGTTATGTCACTGGCTAACATAGATTGTATTCACACAGTAACCTGTTCCAACTCAACTGCAACAAGATACGAGCTGGTGGCGTAGCTCATAGTTTGTGGGAGGGCTTGCAAGGTGTCTCATTATGTTTTGATTGAGTTAATTCTCGACTGGAAAGGCGGGAATGCTTTCACATTAATCGTTACATAACAGTGGTAAATACTTTTTCGGTATCTCAACGACTTTGGCATTAGAGGTCGGACTGCTAACTCCGTTATACGTACTAGCTTTGCTGATGAACCAGAATAGGGTAATCAGTGAATTGCACATAACGTAGTGGAGTAGTTTCTTGTAATTATAGCTAATCAGTAGTGCTAAAAAATGAAGAAATACGTCAGAAGTATACCATTTTCAGAAAAGGACTAAATGATTTCGAAGCAGAGTGAATTACGTGTAGCTGCATTTGCACAGTTCGTAAGAAAGAGTGAAAAGATCACTGTGACTTTGTGAATATTGAGTACCAAAAACGTATTTCTCCTTATCCTAACTTGCCAAGGATGCTTCAAATGTACCCAGCTTCACATTCATCCTTCATGTCCATCGACAAACCAACTGTTGTTCTGAAACGTTTTTTTCGAAATTATCCAAGCGAACTCTGTTGAACACATTAAGACACTTGCAATCATTTGTGGTTGCTTTTAATGAGCAAGTTCAGAATATTGACAAGTCAAAAGCATCGTTTGTTGAGGTTATCGTGTTTCACCGCTGTGAAAGCAGGGATTCAAGTGAGGCAATCAGATATTCATATCAAGCCAAGTTAAATCAGCACTAAGAAAACTCAGAGAAGGCAAGGATCATGACTGTGATGTATTCATGTCAGATGTATCTGTATTGTACAAGTTTTGTGTTGCACATCTGGCTAAATGGACAACTTTATTTGCTGAATTGAAATGCTTTGACTAGATTTCTCCGTTTGCAACAACTGCATGTGAAAATGATGAACCATGTGAGAAGAATCTGCTTGAGAGAAACGTTTCTATTGATGAAGCTAAACTGTTTGACCAATACCAAAACGTGTTTGAGTTCGTGCAAAAAGAGCATCAACCAAATACAATTTATTGTAAAATGAAGGAACATGAAAGATGGGCAAAATATTTTGCAACTTGCAATACCATTGAATGCTTCAGCAAGCTGATAAAGATTGCAAGCTTTACTTCAACGATATGGCTCTTTACGCTAATGTGGAACGATTTTTTCCTTGACGCAGCCACAAACCTTAAAGAAAGATAAATCTTTGTAGTTGAACCATTTTCTAGTCTATTAAAGCTGGTGTGGAAATTAAAACATCTTGCATGCAGGCAGTTTCTACATTTTTAAGAAATTGAGGAAACTCAAAAATATTCATGAGCTAAATAGGACAAGTAAATAAATATTTTGTTTTGTGTGTTTTGACTGAAGCATCGCCTACACTGGATATCTTACTTCAATGGTTAAAACTTTTCAATAGAACTATTTGTTATTTGACTTGTTAAGTGTAGATAATACACTAAAGTAAGTGACAGTCGTAAATTGTCCTCCTTTTTGCGATGAAAATATGGCAGCCATATTGAGCTTATTAATAAATAAACTGGACAGAAGCAAGAGGGATCAAGAGCGTACGCAAGGGGGTGGGGTTAAAACCCCCCTTGAGCTTGATATTTTACAAAAACTTTATTACCTCCGCAAAGAAGATTAATTGTTTTCGCATACTTTTTGCTTGTTCATTGTCAACAGAATGCAAATATCACGAAATAAATTTGCATGCAAATTTCAAGGAATATTGTAAATGGGGCAAGAAGCAATAATTAGGTTTTGATGGGAATCTGGGTTATCGTCTGCGTCCAGAAACCATCCCACCATTTTTTGCAGACCTTTCGTCCACTATGCATCTTTAAGATTGTGTTCCGCGATAGTTCACTTTATCCGAAACAATTGTCTTTATTTTATTTGCTTAGGCTGATCAACGGAAGTGCTGACCACATATTGGCTACATTACCAATTTCGGTAGCATTATAGAACTTGCACGAGTTGTTGCACAAGCACGAGCTCAAAAACAGCAGTTTTTAACATGGAGACATTCCAGGTATTTGATAATGTCTCAGCAGGGAAAAGGAAAACTAAAAGTTTCTTGGACTTCTATACATAACAAAAAATTGAAAGTTTTCTTGCGCACTTCATGCGCATTCTCAATTCTTGTGTAGTTTGGCAAGATTCGATCTTGCAAACTGGGATGTGGCGGTTTGCGCCAGCCAGTGCAGCCGCACACTTTGCTCGACTGCTCTTATTCGACAAAACATCAGCGCAGCCTGATTTTTCCGTTGTAAATTGCTCTGACGCAGTGATGGGTGTGTTTTACTCCCTTGTTTTAACACGCAGCCTGATATTTTTGCAGTTACGAACTGATGTGTCGTAGCGTTGAGTTTAATTTTCCTCCGATATAACAACTTGGAGCGCTGATAGTTTATATTCAGTGCAATGACACATAAAATAAGAGGAGTGCGTGTAGAAGAATATGCCTATTATATCATCAAAATCGCCAAAACGTTGTTTGGAAGCATGAATATGATGTCAAATTGTGATGTCACAAACAGCGCACACCAAATACAAATAACCACCATATGCCACTGAATGAAACCCCCCTATGAAAATTTTCTGCGTACGCCACTAAGAGGGATCGTCACCTTCACAAGTGTAGAGCTTATCCAAGTGGTTCTAAAAAACGTAAAAAGTCAAAAGGGGCAAAAATGAGAGTGGATGAAATTGCAGCTAAGTCAAGAAACATTCAAGTGACTATTTTACAGTGGCGGTGAAGACCAGCGGAGACATTTCTGCGGAACTTGTAACAGGACAGAAAATCGAAGAACATGTTGTTACAGACTTAGATCTACGTAGCGATGAAAATAGACCCAGTTTAACCAGCAGTGCAGTGGCAGACGAAGGTCAAGTATCATCGAAGAGCACGATAGATGAGATCACTGGAGGCAACGATATCGGTCTCTGGTCAGCTAATATACGAGAACAAATGCAGGAATATTGGTTAAAAAATGACACAGGTTATCTTTGACATGGTTATGGAAAGTTATTTTTAAACCATGTTGTTTCACAACACAGACAAGACAGAAAATCGCCACGAAAATGCACCGCAATTTTTGTTCATCGCAAGAACCACAACGGTGAAGTAATTGACGGCAGAAGCTGACTTGCTTCTGGTGACCGGTTTTGCAACAGTTCACAAGTCGCTAATTTTAACTATCATTGTCAAATATCATATTGCATCGTAAAGTTTTGTTAAATTTGAGTTAACAAATGTGACGTCACAAGATTACGTCAGAAATATTAACTATCCTTGGAAATACTAGTGACTTTATCGATCATCCCCTACCTAAAGATTCTGTATCCACAAATGTGGTCCCCACCACGCCTGGGCCCCAGGCCCCCCCACCATCTAAATCCGGCGCTGGATCTGTATATTATTACTTACTGCTACCTTGCATCACTGTAATCACAATTCCCATGGTGTCGCAACAGACAGTAGATTTTTACAAGACACTACACTACGCTCCGCAGTGTGCTTGCCTGCTTGGGCTGGATCAGTGCTTCAAAAGTTTTTTAATTTTAACTGGCATTTTTCTGATAATTCCATCGGTGGCCTGCTATAAGATATTGTGGAAAAATACAATTAAAAAATTAAAACAGTTTGTAAGAAAGGAATGTATTTTAACAATTCATTCAATACACTGAAACCTAGCTAGTCGGCACTGTAACATGAGATTGCTTGATGGATATGACTGTGAATTTATACGTCACGCCGAAGTCGGGCGTGAGTCACTCACCAAATCTGTAAGTCGCTATCAGATCAGCACAGAGAAGTTTGGATTCAAGTCGATTTGCATCATTGATCAAATGCGAGTCAAACGTAAACTGATTTATCGACTGCTGCTAACAACGCGAGGCACAAGCCTTGCATAAATTAATCGAAACTTTGTCCACATAATTTCGGTCGACATTAGTCGTTTATCTTCAAAAATCAACCGTCAAGCACATGGTAAAGACCCCAACAATTGTGACAACAATGGCCTTTAGTAATTATGAAGCCTTTTGGAGTCGTCGACAAAACAATTCTAGCCCAAATTGTAGGTATGACTGAATTTTTTGAACAATTAAAAATGTGTTTCTCTATTTTGAACCCTCAATGAAACTTGTATGTCAGTAATTTTGTTAAAATTCATGACAGAGACGTGTTGGGAAAATGGAATAGAGTTGTGGAAATTATGTTCAACCAGTGCCTGAAAGTTGGACCAGAAGTATGTCTCATGGTTTATTACGAGCAGCTGGTTTTACAGCCAATCATACAATCCAAGAGAATCTTAAACTTCCTCGACATTCCTTGGAATGATGCAGTACTCAACCATGAAAAGCATATTTCGAACATTTCTCTTTCCAAGTAAGTGAAAACAAGCTAACAATCCACGTGAGATGTATGCAAAATTATGCAATGATGTAGTACTCACCATACCACAAGCACTTCGTTCTTAAGATTGCTGCACCAGTTAAATACACTATGCGACGTCAGTGGGATAGCGCAGTGTTTCAAACGGGAAATAGATTGATGCTTGAACGTTTCTCTGGAGTAAAGACGCTTACTGGCTGTCATTTACAGGAAATTGCGAAAATTATATCAGATACATTTCGCTCTCTGTTTAGCCATACGAAGTAGATACTGTAAAGTCACATATTTGAAATGTTGCAGTGCTTAAAATCCTAGTTGATTTGCAGGGGGACACAAGATAACAATTTTTCAACTTTTTGATGCTGTCGTTTTGTTAGAGAATGCAATAACATTCAATTTGCATTGCTAGTTGCGTAGATCCATTCCATTATTACAGAAACATTTTTTTAAAGAAAATAAATCTACCATTGCTAACCTGGTGCACTAAACCGAAATATCTTAGGCAGTAATGCTTCAGCTATGGATTATCTAAGTCAAGTTCGGTACTGGTACAAGTTGCATCAATTAAGATCTTTTCCAGAAGATGCAATACATATTGATGTAGGAGAAAATACTGTTCACTACGTCAACAACATCTTCAGTTCTAGTATTCAAGTTTCAACAAAAAGGTTTAGATTCTAGTCATTGGTTCAATGGCATAGATTTGTTGCTTGGCAGAACAGAAAAGTCAACTGATCAAGTGCAGCGACCATTATATTTGGACGCGTTGACAAGTTGGTTCGGTCATATTCCTGCAGATGTGGTACGGGACTTGCCAAGAATTGCCCCCATGTTGGCGCGACTGGGTTATGACCCCACCAACCCCAAACCTAAGTATGGAGAGCCTGACGAATGGGTGTTACGCAAGGTATGCATGTTGTAGGGAGGTCGGTCTTGGAGTCGCGTCGAGGTGTAGAGCACGGAGTGACTGCACTAAATAAATTTACCGTAAATCTTTCGTATACTTCTCAATTCACATAACTTCGCTTATTTCTTTCTCAGGCACATTTGGAAGCTCTAAGAATGTGATGGTATTAATGTACTGTCTGGATGATTGCAATGTTCAAAGTATCCATACCAGGACAATGAAACTGAACATCGATTATTATCTCAAGTTGATTGTGATATCTGAGCTTTACAAATATTCTGTCTAACATATTGCTAGACATAGTCTATATGAGGAGCATCTCAGATTTATGGTTTGAAATCGGGTTTGCAAGCGAAGTATGACATTCAAATTTTTGGAAATCAATCGCTGTAACCTTTTTTGCGGTGTTGCAACATTTACTTAATCTTTGCTTTTGTTAAGAAAAGTAATGTTTAAAGTGCTGTGCTTAAAGCAAGGAGGACAGAGCAAAACGTATTGGGCTTGAACAACAAATTTTTGCATCGTTTTTTGACAATTTTCTCACCTTCGGCCGAAAGGATTGGTTTGAAACGTCAGCTGTAACTTTCAACAGGTCTTATTTGAACCTGCTGGCGAATCCACTCCATCCTGTGGAGCAATGGGTTCGTACGAACCGTGGTTCCTTTGCTCGTAACGGGCTCTCAATATTATACGGCTTCTGTCACGCATGGCGTTGAAGTACGCCACATTGTGTTGCCTCAGTGCGATAAGTTCTATTTATTGTTTTGAAGCAACAAGTGTATTCACAAGTTATTTGCTTTAGCTACTATTTCTTAGATTTCCATCTGCTTCATGCTCGTTGTATAATGTCAATAAAACTTTAAGCTAGCTGATAGACTTGTGGTGTTTGCAGTCAGATAAATTTCAATCGCCCATAAAAACAGGCAAAGAGAAATATCGTGGGCTCTTTGGATCGCCTGAGAAATTGGTTATTATCGTGCAGACTAAAAGTTGAAGCTGCAAAGACGCCGAATAAGGTAAAAAATAATTGGACAAATCTGAGGTCGGCCTTGATAGGAAGTTAGGAACATTATCATTAGCCTACTCTAAATTAAAATTATGCATTAGAGATAGAAACATTAAATATTAGTTTCATTAAATGAGCAGCCAGAAGCTTAGTGCATTATCGGCATCGTTCCGTCCCAAAATTTTTTGAACTGAGCCCAATAGTTTTAAACTATGTCCAACACATTTTTCCAGGGGGCAAAATATTTTCTAGGAGTGGTTTCGCCCCCCTAGTTACGGTCATGGTTGACCGAACATGGATGTCACGTGAGAATAACCGCTGCATGAATCATAACCGACAGAGTCCAAAACTGCGGAGGATAAATACCAGAACCGAGGTACAGCTGTGCTGGAGTGTTCCTTTCCGTGAGAGAGCAGTTCGAAAACTCTCACCACAGCAGAAGAAAAGATTAATTGTTCGATTTCTAACTGCGATCAATATCGTCGGTAGCAGATTGCCTTCTTGCTACAAGAGTTGCCATGAACATCAACGCTAAAAATGCAGGAATTTTAAGTTTCCTAAGAAACCGAAGTCTGCCCACCCCGCAAGTCCCACCAAACACTGCAGCAAGTGGAGACTTTTAAGTACATTGGGGTGGACCTGGAGACAGATCTAAAAACTGACATCTTTGCAATGTTTGAAAGCTCCCATTTTGTGACCACAGAATAATAAACTGCATTTGCTTTATCAAAGCGTGCATCATTCTTGTTCCGCATTCCGCCACTTGTGAATACCACCACAAGGCACTTGAACCTCTCCGCCTCCTGCAGTTTATTACCGCTTACTTGTAGGGTGCTTGGATTTTTGAAAACATATCGTACCTCAATCTTTTCAGAGTTTATTTTCATTCCACTTTGTTCGTAAGCTACTGCAACCAAACGAAACAAATGCTAACAACCCTGTTCAGAGGATGCAAGCAGCGCCAAATTGTCCGCAAAAAGCAAACGGTTGAGCCTGCAGCTTTCGATGTTGACCGCAGGCATCCGCTGATAATTATCAACAATATTATAGTTTTAAACTGGACACACTTTAGGTTGCGAAAGTAGGTACAAGTGTTAAGAAACGTTTTCGAAGCAATGTTTTGGCATGATCCGCAAAATGTCTGGGAAGTTGGTTTCTGCTGATGACAGCCTGGTAAATGTTTAAAACTACCGTGATATGAACTGGCACTGCGAAAGAGCGTAATTGACAAGGCAGTGTGTGTTAACTTCTTGATGTTGCAAATGTTAATCAATTTATTCCCAATTGCTAGATTTATAAAATTTGCAGCAGTAAATATTGATGTATTTATACTAAAACTGTGAAGCTTACGGGGTTGGCGAAAACTTGGACGCTGGGCAATCAAGTGTGAAGAATTTGAAAGGTTTTTCAAATTTTTGAAAACTGCTGTAATTGCCGGTAATATTTTTTAAAAATTGTTGTTTCTACATAAAATAAAACAAAATCGCAAATTCTTTAAAAATAATGCAAGCGTGTACTTCTAAACTGGAAGACTGGTGCTGTTTGCCGCGATAGAATGCAGCATTTTTAATGCTGTTGTACGTAGGTCAAATGAAGGTTATTTGAAATAACTTACGTCTTAGTTCAATCCCAGCAAAAAATTTATGTACTGCTGAACAAACACTTAACGGTGATGACGTCTTGCTTGCTGCATCTGTGCGATGCGTATGTTGCGAAAGTGCTCTTTGACGTTGTGACTTTGTGATACCAGCTTCCTATTTACATTTATCCAGCTTCCAAAACGTTTGGTCAACAGCTTAGATTTATTCCTTTAAAATCACATTTCCCTTTAGAATCACATGGGTCATCACAACGCACCCCTCCGCAAAAATAAATGTCTTCAATCAACTACAACAGCGCTTCCCAACCAGTTGGCTCCGAATTCCTTTCATGAGGGCCGCGAAGGATTTCAAAATGTTGCAGTTTTTTATGATATTTAACTAAAACATTTCTGGAAGATTGCTATTGATTAGGTGGGAAAATTGAAACCAGAAATCCGCCCATTGTTACGTCAGCAATTATGCGTTCCGTTGTGTTAACAATAAAGGGCGGCAGCGCAAACTGTGGAATGTATAATTTGTGACTGAACGTTGTGAATATTACTAGAATTTCAGTTTTAAAACTAACACCATGAATTCTATTTTCGTGTGAGTTTGTCGCCTGTCAAGCCTCGATTTGATCTTATCATATGTAGCAAGCAAGCTCAAGGCTCCTATTAACATTAAATTGTGTGTGTTGTTAACATTTTTTTCCTCATATCTCAATTTTGTCGTTGTTTTACCGCAACATCTCATATTGTCAAAAACTCGTCAATAAAAGTGGGTCGTAAGGTGAAAAAGTTTGGAAAGCACTGAACTGTATTAAGCCACAACGAACTGCTTTATCCTTCCAACCAGCATCTGGCTCTACGAGGTAAGAGGCACTTTAAATTGTAAAAGTAGGTACAAGTGGCAAGAGACCCTGTAAAAGCATTTCGCTGACAAGAGGTTCCGCTGTATGACAGACGAGGGAGCTGGTAGGAGGATGCTTCAGGCGACATGTCTGTAAACATGAAAGAGATGATTAGCTGAGCTTAGGCTATGACTAGACCAATATAATCTTTGAGATGTTCGAACTGGTGAAGTGGATCACGAAATTCCTCTTTCTAGCTGAAAGCATCTTTTATTCACTGTGTGATTTTCAAGTCTGAAATTCATTGTGAAATCCACAAAATGAAATCCCTGATGGTTCGACCTAATTTGAAACGAGACTGGTCACACTCGATTTCATTTAAAACCGATCAGCCGAGTTGAGTTTTAATGAAATGCATTGTGACGTGGTAACTGTTGCATCGGCGCCAGCACCGGACACTCAGGAGGGGGACGCTGTTAAAAGACTACATATTTTACAACATTCCAGAAAGTTGAGAATTTTTTAGGAGGTTTCCACTTGAAAACGACATAAACGTTTAGGGAACTGCGGTTCCCCTTTTCAAAGAATTGTAGTAACGGTGTTTGATATCGCTCTTCGGACTGCTCCGCTGTTGGATGACGAGGAAAATGGGTTTTACGCCAAAGTTTATTCAGTTACAATTTTCAAGCAGCTTCTATTTGTGATAGTCAATAGTTCATATTCACTGCTTTCTTTATTTTAAAAGAAAAACAAGAGATTCTGAAAATGATTATGTTTCTGTTCTGCAACACGAACAACTCTTTATTGATCTAAAAGATTAAAATAAACTAAAAACCGTGATGAACATCGCGTTTTCCTTTAAAATATTAAATATGTTTGCAAACATTGGTAACTGAAGCATTTATATGTTTGTAAGCATCGTTGACTGAACTAGCACCGGACTTTTATCACTTCTTTTCTACGATATTTGCTAATTGTTGCACTTTTGCTATAAACATGTAAACTTCTGTATTTATTAGAACATTTTAGAAGAACATGGATAATTGTCGTTCTGGTAGGGTCAGTGGCGTAGCAAGGTTAAGTGCCTCCCGGGGCCGACCATAAAAGTGCCGCCCTTTCCACCCCTCACATTTTCTTGCAAGAATTGAAAATGAGAGAAGATCATGTTAAGTGCTTAGCAAAGATGTAAAGAATATTAAAACATCTTGAGCATCAGAACCAAGTATTCACAAGCAGAAAGGAACTTGTTTTTTATTCTCAACTAAGGGTTTGCTTTTTCTGCTTGTTCGTCACCATTCTCATCATTTGCTCTTGCTGTTTTTTCTGCCTTCTTTACATATGCATCTATGGCTCCGGCATATTTCGTTAAATGTTCTTCCCTGTAGGCTTTCAGCCTGCACTATGCCGCACTACATAGCTTGTTTACTGATTGCAGGGCTTGTTTACCCACGCTAGGGGTTTACTCACTCTTATTTACTCATTCTGCACTTAGAAAGTTTACTCATTCTGTTTACTTATTCTAGGGGATCAAGCAAATAACACAAAATCGTGTTATTGCTAGCCCAATGTGAAAAGTGATGGCAGTATACCTACATTCAAGTGATTATATAACATCTTAAAAGTTCGACTGAGATCGCATTAAACAACTTTATCCAGTACAGCCATTGCCAAGTTGTGTAACTGTTTCAGCTATAAAGTCCCTTTCAATAGAAGTCTTCAAACAACTAAACATGTTGTTTGCCCTTTTGCGCTATGATCCAGACTGATTCATCGCCTCTAATTTATCAGAATGTGACCAATATCTTTTGTAAGCTTTTCTTGTTGAAATGGCTTTTTCTATAACTGCAAATCTCACGTGTACCATTGAAAAAACGAGTCAAAGCGTCTACAAAACCCACATTGCATATCGGCTGGCCATGATTCACGTTTCTTGCAGTTCAAGCCTAAAATCTGAACTCAAAATTACCGACGCAAACACACCAACTGCACTATCTCGCTTCAAGAACGTCATGTTAAAGATTCCTTTACTTCGTTCAGAAAAAGCGTCGTTTCTTTTGAAACTGAGCACCCCTACCTTTGTAGAATTCTCCACTTCACCGGCCAAAATTTGCTATTTATTAAGCCTTCCTAATCAGGGCCGGATTTAGACATGTGGAAGCCGCAGGGCATAGCATTTGTGTGGAGGACCCCAGTACCTCACGAAAATACTATTATTAGTAAGCTGTAAACATGTAATCATAAGTAAAGTCGTACATTAAGCGTGGTTAAATGATTGCAAAGTTTGAAAAAATGACAATAATTTCAATAAATACAAAGTTTTCTTTGTTTCCTAATGCTGTTGTTATTAACTATTTTTATGATTATTCACATCAAATATGTTAAACCAGCCTTAACCAAAGGGCCAGTTTGTGGAGTCCCCTGGGCAGGTGCCCACTTTGTCCTCCCCTAAATACGGCCCTGCTGCCATGACTGCGGTATAACTTGTGGCATCTTTTTTATTGAAAACCTTCCGATGAACATAAAACAATAGTATGAGACGTGCCAAGAAATTCTTGTCACCAATGCTGATTGGTGTCAGGTGATATAATGATGTGCAGTTGAGGCGTTGCTAAGGATCGAACAATAGGGGAAAAGGATTAAGATAGGTTCCTATTAATAGTAAAGAGGGCAAAAAGGATTTTTTTGCTACCCTTTCGTAATAGTCCACAATTTATGTGACTCGGCTGTAGCTTTGACTTACCTTTATTTCAAGCAGCCTAAGGCCTTTTTTATCATATTTTGAGTGGGGGGGGAAATTTAGCTTTGAACTACCGAAACACTCATGTTTGCAAGCCTGCTATCGATTGTCTTTTCTGTCCGTTGTTCAAAGGACTTTCGACTGGGGTGGGGGAAATGGCCGTGGCTGGGTAGGAAGGCACAGGCAGTGGCGTACGCAGAAAATTTTCATTGTGGGGTTTCATTCAGTAGCATATGGTGGCCATTTGTATTTGGTGCGCGCTCTTTGTGACGTCATAATTTGACGTCATATTCATCTTTCCAAACCAACGTTTTGGCGAAATTTGCGGACACAATATGCATATTCTTCTACACGCACTCTCCTTATTTTATTTGTCATTGCACTGAATATAAACTATTAGCGTTCCAAGTTAGGATATTGTAGGAAAATAAACTATAAACGCTACTGCACAGCAATTCATAACTGCAAAAATATCAGGCTGCGCGTTAAAACAGGGGAGTAAAACACACTCATCACTACGTCAGAGCGATTTACACCCGTAAAATCAGGCTGCGCTAATGTGTCTTATCGAATACGAGCAGTCGAGCATAGAAGGTGTGCGGCTGGACTGGCTGACGCGCACCCCGGGTGCAAGATCGAATCTTGCTAAACTACACAAGAATTGAGAATGCGCATAAAGTACGCAAGAATACTTTCGCTTTTTTGTTATGTACAAAAATACAGCGAAGTTTTAGTTTTCCTTTTTCCTTACTAAGACATTATCAAATGTCTGAATGCTTCTGTCTTAACAAATACTATTTTTATGAGTTAGTGCGACAATTCTATAATGTTACTGAAATTGGTAATGTAGCCAAAGCGGCCAGTGCCTGCGCTGATTAGGCATAGCAGACAAAATAAAGACAATTGTTTCGGATAAAGTGAATTATCGCGGGAAGCAATCTTAAACATGCGTAGTGAACGAAAGGTCTGCAAAAAGTGGTGAGATGGTTGTATGATGTATTGATATAAGTTATTAGCAGTAATCGTTTCTGTCGAACTTGAATGTTTGACTACTTTGTCGAATTTAGGACATTGACGATTACTGTCCCAGTCTGCCCATTGAACTGAATTGTCCTTTGTGTCTTTCAGTTTCAAACAAGTCTTTATTAAAAACTCTTTCCACGAAACCAAGAGTTTCAAACTAAGAGATACTTCAAGTGAAATTACTACGGAAACACGCCAGTTCACAATAAAATCTAATTTAATAATAGTAGCCCTCGAAATGTTGCGCATATGTGTAAGATAACTAAAAAGTTTAAAATTAAGAGGTAACTGCAGTGTAGGACGCAAGTGCTTATAGTGCACCGGGTGGGTGGGTTGTGCATTTTGCTAATTGTTGAACTAGCGCCTCAAGCAGATACAGGCTCTAATCGAATGTGAGTTTAGGATTAGCGGACATAACCAGAAATCTGAAGATTTTGAAACATACAAGAGGAACTAACCACTTGCAGTATTTCGACAGAATGCTTTAAAGCAGTGGTCATCGGCCTGTGGCCCGTGTGGCTATTTATTGTGGCTCGTGGTCAAATACAGAAGCAATAGTCGGTTGACAATATATTTCGTTCTGTCCCTTCATTCTTCTTATAATAAGTAAGCTCATTCTAAGGACACAGTTACTCAATGAAGTCGCGGTCTCATTCACCAGCAACGTTTTATTCAACCTCGATCGACGCCATTCATTTTGATACTGCGGCATTTTTTTCCAATTTCTTCCTTGATAAGATTTTACTATTAGCATTTAAAAGTCATGTTTAAAAAATGGTAATATGGTCACATTACTTGAATACCGGTATGTTCAACGTAATGTTTCATATGATAAATAAACGGGCGCTTCTTGTTGAGGTTTCGTGCACATTAATTAGCCTCAATTTCTATTTATTTCAAAATAATTTTGTCTTAGGGGCCCCAAATGGGTTTTATCTCCCCTACAAAGATTTCACTTGGAGGCCCTGTATGAGGACGATCAATTTGTCAATCTTTCGGTGCCCTTACAAAACGCCATTCCACTTGACACACTCGAGTCAGCCAAACAATCTGGCGTTCTAAGTTCCCCCAATTCACAATCAAACCTTTAGCATTTAGCTTTGAACTCGGATTTGACAGCGGCATCAGAAAGCTTATTGATGCACAGTTCTACGGAGGCTTTCATCTGTGCAAAGTTAAAACATCCCGCTTGAAAAACTTTGTTCTGACAGGTGAGGGTGAAAAGGTTGAAAAAAGGAAAACAACATGTTGAAATTCTTGTTATCGTAAGTCATAGTGAAATAACGCACACTGCATCATTTTTATGTTCTGACAGCTACTCCAGTGCGGCCCAAATAGCCAAAATCTCATTTCTAGCTCTCATTTTTGCCTCACTCGACAACCACCTTGTTTTGCATGCGCGCTGCAACTGCAGATCTTTTTCCTTCATTGTAGTCTGATGTATCGCCAGGAAAGCCGATCGCAATGGTAAAACGGTAAAACACTTCTTCCAAAATTGCAGTAAATTCCTTTCGCAGTTTCGTACACCATACTGTACAAATCTGCAGCAGTATAGTAACAGGCCGAAGTGAGGCGATGCGCATGACAGTACACAGATATACATTCCAAACTTGTAATTTTCGCTTAGATACCAAACTTGTATAGATACCAAACTTGCAATTTTCGCTTCCAACTTCTGCACCAGAGAATTGTTTCGACCTGTAACATTGCAGCCATCTGTTGCAATAGCCACGTGCAGGAAACATGCTCTCCTCAAGTCGTTTTACTTCAATACAAAGCAAAACCATTTTTTGGCTTTCAAAATTTAGGGTGTCATTTCAAAATTTTAGGGTGTCATTTTGACACCCAAAAACGGCTTAAAAAACACTGATACTAGCAACATGATAATTTATAAAGTTAAAGTCTCTACGGGAAAACATTCCAGTAAAAGGTCATTTGATGATGTCATTGAAAACAAAATCGTTTTCTCCAAATGGTTTTCTCCAAAAGCATCATCATTTATCTCTGGAAAGCAAATATGTCGATGCACAGCTTTAAGCCAGGGGTGTGGAGCCTGCAGGCCGCGTGACATTTAATATGCACGCGTCAGAATTTTTGTTGCCTAAAGAACAATAGACCATCGCGTCAAAACGAAACTCCAAGATAAGCAGACATTTAATCATTAATTCGAGAGAAGCCTCTTTCGTTTCTTCTCATAGCTTTCTTCCCTTGTGATCGTTACGAAGTCAGCGGCAGAATTTTGTTCCATCGCAAAAAGTATAAGTGAGTCCTGGGAAGAAATTTTTGCTACCCTTTCGTGATTTTCCACAGGTAATATGACTCGTGATATAAAATAAGTTCCCAACCCTGCTATAAACTAACCATGGCAAATAAATAAATAAAATTAAAATTACAACTGACTAAAACTACTAAGACTTTGCCAAAAACTCTCTAAAACCGTTAAGTAACAACTGCCGGACGGAACGTGAAATTCAAGGAGAGTGATTAAGTGAACTGTTGATGTGTTGACGATCAACCTGCAGGAAGTAAAAAGTGGTAGTAAAGTAAAGCGAAAAGTTTTATTCAATGTCATGGATGTTCTGGGAACTGTACGGTGTGCAAACAGTGAGTTCGAAAGTTAATAACTCCTGGATCAACATATTACTCTTTGCGTAAAATGCATGGTATGGTATGGTCGTGCATTTTTGTGACTCAAATCACGAAGTAACACGAAGCAACAAGAGGAAATACAATAACATCAAAGATCACTAGTTGATTATATAGTGATGAAAAAATATAAAAAATAAGAAATTTCACGTTTCGCAGTTTAGTAATCGTGTTTTAACATGTTGAATCACAAAGGGTTGGCGAAAAACCACCTGGGTCAATTTCTCAGCCAGTCCTGCTGGTAACACAAACCAAATTTTAATTGAAGACGTTTTAAAAGTAGTAGTAAAAGTAACAAAAAGCGTCAAATCAACGTCAGGTGAAATAAGCATAAAAACAACAACAAAAAACAGTGGGGAAAAGCATGCCTATGTACAAGGGGTGGGGTGAGCAACTATAGAGGTAGATAGGAGGGAAAATAGTGGCATTAGCGCAATATTACAGAATGAGACAAGAACATAAAACGAAGATCAAACAGAATGTGACAAGCATATAAAACGAAGATCAACAGGAAGTCTGGCAAGATAGCAGGACTTTTTATATTTTTTGCCAAATGAATAAGGCGAAGATGATTTCAATTTTTCCGGAATGTTAGACCAAATTTTCGGACCAATATACGTTAGAGAAAGCTGAACCAGAGATGTTTTCATTCTGGGTAAATAATATTTTTGCAGAGAAGCAAGTCTTGTTTGATATTTGTGGACTGATGCAATCTCGGCAAATAGTTATCAAAGTGATTAGGTAATCCACCATTGTAAAAGCAGTACATGAATATGGCAAGTGACAATTGAAATAAATCAGGTATTTCTAAAATTTTGTGCTTGGAATAGAGTATACTGTAGTTGTTTTAGTTTTGTTATATTCAAGTGTTCTCACTGCTTTATTTTGCAATGTAATTAAAGGGAGTAAAGTCGTCTTGTTGGCCCTTCCCCAGTTAAGTATTGAGTAAGTTAAAACTGATATGTTGTAGTTCGTTTGGATATGTTGTAGTTCGTTTGGCTTTGTTGGATGGTCTTGTCTTTGGTCTTTAAGCTTGTCACACAAAGTACCATGCATGTTTCATACGTAACATGAATGCCTCGCAAAGGACACTTTTATCACGGAACCCGGGAACCTTTGAGCAGATCTGTGCTGTGAACCTGACTCTTACAATGATCAAGATATTGACTACTTGTAGCACGTTTTTGCAGATTACCTGCTTCTCTATTTGTGTGGGAAGAAATAAGCTGGGGATCGTCGAGCAAAGTCTTCGATATTTAAAGCAGAAGGAATTAACCTAAATGAAAGGCTTGCGACTTTCACATAATATTGAAGACAAAATTAAACTTTTAATTCATAAAAAGTATATAGTTCTCTTGCAAAGTTGTGCTTTCGAATTGCTTATTAAGAGCTGCCACCAATTTAAGCAGCAGTGAACCAAACTTGAATGCTGGAAGTACCGTAACCTGTGTTATCACGGTCAGATTGTGCGCGATTTAGTGCAGCATAATGCTTACGGTTGCAAGCGCATCTATTTAGCTATAGAAAGGCTCCTTTTAAACACAGTACTTCCTCATCATAAACCATGACCTATTGATAGGCCCCATGTGGTGTTTATTTGGAGGCACCTATTCATTTCTAAATCCGCAGTAGGCCTATTATCTTTTGTCTGACAATTATTTTGTTTTCAAAACACAATTTTCATACATTTCAACGGGCTGATTGCTGATTGGTTCTCTGGCTGTACCAATGTTTTGGTTGTTCGTATATGCAAATTTAAACCGTTGCAGTAAAACGAACAAAAGACAAACAAGGGCACGGAAAAAAGTTCCTACAATGTTTGCTCATGCGCTCGCATTTTCAGCGATTTCCAAGTTACACCGAACTACTGCAAATTTCAAAATATTCAATGATAAGACCCAGTTTAGCCAAAAGAGCAATTCGACAGTGGCGCACTGAACACCAAACTGAGAACTTCGAACCGCAAAAAGTCACTAGCATTCCCCCTCTGGCAAGGAAGCTGCTGTCAGGCAGTTTTTAAATATATATGTACAAAAGAAATTATGTTGTGAAAACCAAAGCAGGCCGAAGATACTCCCATTTTCGGAATAAATTGTTTCAGCAAAACGCGTGATTGTTTCGTAACCTACGTAAAATTAAAGAGAACGTTGTCAGAGCTCATGAGGTAGTGAACCAGAACCCTCATTATCCGAAAGAGACAAAGGCCATTGGAAAATGTTTGAAACCCTGGTTTAAACCTTAAGCTTTTTTTAACTTTCCGTAAGCTTTTTTTTTTAACTCAAATGAGACAATAATTATCAACAGCAAAGAAAACCTTCGCAAACCCTTATCATACTTACGAAAAAATTCTCAGTGCATACGCTTCACAGCCAAGACATTTGAATAATCAGGCAAAAACTGAAAACTTTGGAAATAAGTATAGCGTATAATCTAGGCTAGAGTTTATAAAACGTACGTAGGAAAAAAGTTGAAACGAAATAGCAGCGAAACGGGCTGTGACATGGTGCGTGCTGTCATTTCCTCTTTTTGGATCAAAGTATTCTTTCCTTTCTCAGCAAAGAATCAGACACTAAGATCTTACAGAGTGATGTTTGGATCAAAGTATTATTCATTGTCTTGAGTGAATGGTTTTCACACCTTATATAAATACGTTTCCAGATGTCACCATTCGGTTTGGTGGCCTCTTCAGTGAAACATATTTATTAACAACTGATAATAGTGCTAAGACAGTTTTTGCTGTTTAAACGCTTTTTGGAACATCATCAGTTTCAAAGACTGCCATTCTTCACCTATGAGTTAAACGTACTATATCATTTCTTCAGATGTTTATTCCCAGCAGAGAGATGAGGGACGGTTGTGACTTAAATTTGGCATAGTTAATAACATGTATAGTTATTTTGTGGTGATTTATCAGTCAATAATGCAAACGCATTGGTTACAAGCGAAAGAACTGTCTCTGTGCTATTGAATTCTTTTCCTGTTTTATCCGCAATTTTTTCAAACTACGGGTTGGAGATGGGCTGATTTCCAAGACACATCATTTTCCAAACTTTTCTTGGATAAATCCTGTGAAGCTTGTCCACTTTAATTTACGAAACTGCTGGAAGCCTTCAACTGTGTGACAAGGATGTCGCGGACAGATGGACGTTTGTGAGCCACTCATACTGTGGTATTTGAAGGTGGTGATTGTTATCATTGCAAATGACATCATACACTGAACAAAAAGTGTGAAGACGAAGGACTGGAAATAAGTTTAAGGTTCGATGAGTCTGATGCTGCGACTTATGGGAAAACAAATGGCAAGTTTGGTGTAGTTGTTACTCAGTAGCATTTGCTTAGATATTGTAATTTTTATCATATTGTTTGATTGTATGACAAGAAAATTTGAAAAGCATATTTCGATCTTTTCACCTCCTGGATAAAAAGTGACCTAAAATATTGCAAATTTCGCATTCCTGGTTGTAATGCCACCCGCACACACCTAGAACACATTCTACCCAATCAATATGTAGACGATTTTGATGCTCTCCTATTTTGCAAGTAAACGGGTCATTTTGAAAAAGAATCTGTGAAACTCGATTTTACGGTTTTTATAGTGATTTTTGTGTTGAAAACCCGAACGGTGGGATTAAAAAATACTTATACTTTTACTTCACAATGATCTAAATAAAGGTAATGATTGTTAAAGGTGATCACTAAAGTTCATCCACATCCGGCTTCAACGCATGTGCTGTAGTCAGCGGCAGCACATCAAGTGGCGACAGGTTGATGAACAGTCCACGCTGGGGATTGAAATCAGCTGTGCTTTGTAAATACACTTCGATTTTCACTTTTTAATCAGCTGCAAATAGTAAACTTAAATGCCTCATACAGGACATTTTAGTTCTCGTGATGAAGCATCTACACGCCAGACCCTGTAACAGGAAGGCTACACTGGGAACCACTTCGTCGTTTGAGCGAGTTCTTCTAATCCACTGCTTGGCGGCACTGGATCTCGGGGCAGGTGTTGAGCAGATATTCGGCAAGAACTGACAAGGAGCAGATGCGCGGCAGCTTGGCATATTCAAAAGTGTTTTGGAATTTGTAAACTCCTTAGATTTCCAATGCGCTATTAAGATATTTGCACACTCGGGCAATAAAATTTAGAAAGAGATTGAGAGACAGGCCTCTTGACAGCAAACAACTTGATGGTGTAGGATCTCCATCTATTTTGTGTCTGTGGCCAGTTCGTTCAGCACAGTTTATATTTCGAGATGCTGCTACTCTGGGATTTTTGTGGCATTATGTGCAATATAGTTGATGTGGTTTTATGTGTTCCATTGGAATTTAATTGCACACTGACACAGAAACATACCACACAAGAAGAAGGGTTTCGAGATGCAGCAATCATCCGAAGGGGATAAAAGAATGGGTCTTCAATAAATATTTGCTCGAATTCCTGAAATTCATCTCCAAATGGGTGATGCCTTTCGTATTTAATATGATATAAAAACAAAAGTTCGTAATATATTTTGAAGCACTGGTGGTATTACAAACTGCGACAGCAATTACAAAATGGTTCAAATAAAGCTTGATATTTGAGGGAAATAAAAAATGTGGTAAACTGGCCCCCAATGTGAGGTTTGCTACATTATAGAAATAAAAAAGCACAAAATTATTTCAAACATTTAGCTTATTAGGAAATTACTATTCAAATTTTATCAGTTTTGGCCCATATTTTTAAAAGTTTTAGTTACCGGGTAAGATTTCCCACCTTGTCCCCTCCCTCGTACGAATATGTTTGTGTTACAATAATTGAAGATTATCATCATCATCGTCGTCACAGCTTTTAGTTTCTTTCGCATCTTTGTTAGAACCAGCAGTTGAATTTGTAGGTACAACCATGTTTGGCTACATATTGTAATGACTTCTTTATGTCTTTCAAACGTCAGTGCTTCATGAGTCGTTTGCCATGCGAAACTTTGGCAGTACTGAAGTTTAAATTATGTTTTTATCAAATATGTGCGAAATTCAAATTGATTATATTATATGTTGAAAAGCTAAATGCGTTCATTTTCAGTCTGATTTCAGTACAAGCGAATAATCACATGACTGCTACAGTTCTTCTTTCATTGCTTCGTTAAGTCTGTTCACAATTTGAAATAAATATTTTTTAAAATTTTTATTTAAACTTAAAAAGTAAAAATTTCAAAATAAAATTTGAACTGAATTACATTTTTCCAAGTAAAAAATACAAATTAGAATTTAATGAATTTTTTTATTCAATTCAAGATAAAATATTAAAATGTTGAAGTGTTTACTGTTTTTGCAACGGCTGATGGCGCATGAGATGCTTTTGCACATCACATTTGTTGTGACTACAGCATGTTAAAAAAACATGACAACTACGAAATTTGTTTGGATGAAAACGTATTGTGACAAAGTGTCGACGTTGCACTACCATTTTACTCAAAAAAGCACCAACTGAAACCTTGACGATAGTTTTTCACTCAGTTGGTCCTTAATGACTGGATATGAGATATTCCATGTCACAGATTGTATTTGAAAAAGCCGACGTTTGTAAAACGGTGGTCAGCGCCATCAATTGGAAATGTTAATAGACAAAGGCAGTGGCGATCTACTGCGCATGCGCTGCGGTGGAGAAGCTTTAGCGAATAAATTTTCACTCTGTTTGCATCAATATTTTCACGAAATCTCATGGATTAAATGCAAAACCAAATATACTCATTCTTCAGTTCACTCCTCAAGTATTAATTATTTCTGTCCTTATGTCCGTCAAGCAAGTAAATGACATCTTTTATCAGGATTTAAGAATGGTGTGTACACTGAAACTATGTTTATCACGTGGATTCAAGACAAAACTGGGTGATATATCTTACCTTGGAATAGCTTTTTGGGTCTGTTCGATCTGCTGCGTTTATCTATTTGCTTCAAAGCAAAACATTGCAACAAACGTGAATCCTGTCACCGTTAAAAAGAAAGGTTTAGTGTTAAATGGAACAATTTCAACGTCTCACGATGCCACATGCAAAGAAAAAGTGAGTTTACTTTTGTAAATGACGTGAGGCATATTTTTTTTATCCTCTTAACACTGCTGATGAAAAGCTTTAAACAGGTATGTAACAATATCAGTGATGTAAGTACGTGAAAGGTTGGTTGTGAAAAAGTTTGTTATGCATTTAAGCACATGCTATTGAATAAACAACAATGTTTCACCAAATTGATAGCAAGTTATTGTGTTTTCACAAGGCACATTGCACGGCGTGGAACACTTTGACTTTAATTTTGCCAAAAGTAAGTACTTAATTTAGAAAAACCGTAACATCAGAGACCAAAACTTGGTTAACCGGGAGAGTCGAGATTGAGAATCAAATGTTCGAAACAAAGACCGGGACTCGGCACCAGAAGCTTTTTCAGGCTCACCATAATGTTTTTTGAATTTATCAAAAAATTGTAATTCCGAGCTGTAATTTTGTCGAATTTCGTGCATTTTTGCCACATTTTCGTTATTTCCCGAAGATAGTCCAGACGGTGAACAGGTTGACTTACGGAAGCTTTAACTGGCTATATTGATAGAGTTTTCAAAAACTCGATAAAACAGACTCGAGACAGCCTTCCAGATCGAGACTGAAGCCTGTCTCAAGAACCCATCACTACTGCAGTGTTTTGTGTTTTTTTCCCATCACTTGGTTTGCTCGGGTTCGCAACTTGCTTAGGTTGAGAATGTAATAAAAAACTGTTTTTATCTCGTTACTTGTAACGAGTCAGTTGATAAAGTTAAGCACAAGATGTGGGTTATTGGCTTTATATTTTCAACGTAATTATTTATTTGCTATGAGTACACCCATATGTAGCCTCGGCCGCTGTATAGATACCTAATATTTTAATGCAATCCAGGGTTTAAATTTTTGGTTTGGTCGTCGTCGAGAGCGGACGTGTGTCTGAGCTCTCTGCTGCAGACACAGACAGAAAGCTGATTTGGAAAAGTTCAGTAAAATTCCGTTCAGCAAGGGTAGCGCTTTACATGAAAGCTGCATGCCTGGTGTTAAGCTTTTATAGTTTTTAAAAAGTCCTGAGATTTTACGTGTTTCATCTGTCTCTGTTTTATTTGCTGCTGTTTCTGAAGTTCTTGACGACTTGGGATTTACATACTGGAAAGCTGACCTGCACAGAGGGAAGAATCAACGCTAACTCAGTTGCTTGCCATTCAACAGAACTTCACACGTGGACATCGTTGAGTGTTGTAAGAATTTCGTTAAGATGTTCCCCAGGATCTTCCTATTGAACATAAGGTATTGCATGCCTGCCATTGCTCTGCCTTTGCAAGACTGGTACACCCTACAGCACTTTGGAATCAACGCTCATTCACCAACAAGACGAGGCAGGAGATCAGGTACGCGTAAGATTCCAGCAATTGCTGTAATCATTACAAAGCATGGGCGATGTAATCAAACTCGCTCACGAGGCTGTCAGATCGGAAATTTAGTCCCTGTTTATTGTGGTGAATTTATCACAACACTAATCCGTCAGAGGTACATGTCTCCAACGCCATCTTTCTCGGTACGAAAACCGCCGGTTGCCAATCAACGTAATCTGGTGCAAGTAAATATAACTCGTCAGTCGGCCTTTAGAAGAGAACAGTGTACAAAGATGATCACGATGGTTGCCCTGAACTGCCGCTCCGTTGCAAATAAACGTTTGTCGATTGCTGACTTCATAATATCGAGAGACGTGGACATCATGGCCCTCACCGAGACCTGGCTCGGTCATGACAACGATAAACATATTTTGCATGATCTGGTACCACTTGGGTACAACATACTACAGGTTTCACGATCCTCAGGTCGCCGAGGTGGAGGCGTTGCGTTGATTTTCAAAAGCAATCTGAAAGTGAAAAGTGTAGTGATAACATCGACGTGCATGTCCCGCTCATAACCAAAGTCGCAACCATTCGACCAGACACAGCATGGCATACAAAAGAACTGTGGCTTGCAAAAACCCTTTGAAGAATGCTTGAACGGTGTTGGCGAAAGACCGGATTAGCTATACATCGGGCTATGTACAAGGATCAGTGCGGAGTTGTGGGACGCCTCATCTGGGACGCGAAGAAAAATTATTATGAAAGAG
>Ga0210059_1000185_pt1 | contig 65619 bp, 45 predicted proteins | sample Ectturendosymbi2_FD_188042 | JGI IMG/M metagenome (GOLD analysis project Ga0210059, IMG submission 188042) | Ecteinascidia turbinata endosymbiont from Florida, USA - Sample 2 (SPAdes) (version 2) | ecosystem: Host-associated > Tunicates > Ascidians > Unclassified | place: Key West, Florida... | reverse complement strand
CCATCAAAAAACTTACTGGCGGGTCTAGACGCTCCTTTTGCCTGTGCCCCGTCTCGGCAAATTCCATCGCCGCGCAACTCGTGAAGAACCGGGCACACAGGACCGGGGATCGCGAGACTACCAGGCTGGTCAACAACGAGCTGTCCGACCTATGGAAGATCCCAACACCTGCGGGTCACAGTGTCTCCGAAACCTTTGGCCGGAGGACCTTGCTGCTGCCCTCAGACGCCTGAAGCCAGGTAAGCCTCCGAGATTGGACTCCATCTTCCCGGAGTTCATACTCCACGCCAGGTCGGCTTTCAAATCTTGGTTTTGCGACTTCCTCAATTCCTGCATGTGCCAACTCAAAATTCCAATGATCATGAGAAGAGCACTAGTAGTTGCGATCCCTAAGCCAGAAAAATCATTGGGGGATCCAAAGAGTTATCGTCCCATATCTGTGCTGTGTGTCCCCTTTAAAATCCTCGAGAAACTCATGTACGCTCGTTTCAACCCAATCATCGACCCACTGCTCCCTCGGGAGCAGGCGGGCTTTCGACACGAGGTCGACCGTAGACCAAATCACCCTGTTGACACAGGACATCGAGGATAGCTTTTCGTCTAAAAAGAAGGCCGGAGCTGTGTTTGTCGACCTCACAGCAGCCTACGATTCTGTATGGCACCGCAGCCTCACCTGCAAGCTGCTGCAATTGCTGCCTGACAGACACATGGTTCGTATGATCATAGAGATGGTTGGCAATCGCAGCTTCACCCTTACCATCGGAAACGGCAAAAGAAACATATTACGACGCCTCAAGAACGGCGTCCCAAAGGGATCTGTCCTGGCGCCCCTTCTTTTCAACACCTACATCTCTGACCTGCCAACCACTGTCTCCAGAAAGTATGCATATGCTGACGATCTAGCAATCATGCATGCTGATGGAGACTGGCTGGCAGTGGAAGGGGGATGACCAAGGACATGGCAACTGTAGGTGAATACCTCCAGACGTGGAAGCTAAAGCTCATCACTACAAAAACGGTGTCGGCAGCCTTCCATCTTAACGACAAGGAAGCTAAACGTGAGCTGAAAGTCAACTTCAACAACGAAGCCCTGCCCTTTTGCTCCGAGCCCAAATATCTCGGAGTAACGTTGGACAGGTCGCTCACATAACGCCGACACCTTGAGTCACTTCGCAAGAAGCTGACATCACACGTCGCGCTCCTGAGGCGGCTTGCTGGCTCCGTCTAGGGTGCTGGAGCAACAACTCTGCGAATAGCTACCCCAGCCCTGGTGCATTCAAGCACAAAGTACTGCGCTCCTGTCTGGTGCCGCAGTGCTCATACCCGGCTCATCGACCCCACCATCAACGATGCCTTGCGAATTGTGCCTGGATGCCTGCGTCCTACACCAGCGGACAGCCTTCCAATGCTCACAGGTATCCAACCTGCTAAGCTTCGTCGCAATGGAGCCACAGTATCTCTAGCACGCCGTGCCATGGAGGCTGGACATCTGCTCCACTCAGCGCTCACCCGTCCATCGAGTGCGAATGCACGGCGTCGCAAATCGAGACACCCATTTGTACCCGCCGCACAACATGTCATCAGTTCATCTGACGACAACAACATACGTGCGGCGCAGTGGACGGATCACCAATGGAATGCGGGGTGGGCGGACAGCCCCATAAGACTCCTCATTTTTATCCCCGACACCGGCACCCACCCCCCTGGAATGAGCCTCCCAAGAAGAGCACTTAACCGCCTCTGCACCGGTGTCAGACGTTTGAACTCCTGCTTGTACAAAAGGGTCGAGACCCATGTTGTCTTTCTGTGTCCAGTCCATCGACCTCCCCATGGACTGCATGGCCTGACGGTTCTGGGCGATGAGACAATCGAATGACTGTTCAACATCTGCACCGAGATCTAGTGGGGCCAAGCAGTGGTTTGAACAACTAGCTCAAAAGAGGACGAAGAGCTAAATTTCTTCAAATTAATGAAATTCATAAATATAAATACGCAACGCATATTGTTCAAAATTATCAAAAATTATTCCCAGCGAACCCTGCACAGATCTAGTGACTTAAACAATCATGAAATAAGCATCCTCCAAAAACAAAGAACCTCGTACAAATGACATTCTACAAAACTACCCATGAGCAATGTAAATCAACTTCAAGGGACCTACGCCATGGAATGAGATTCCGGTAGAAACAGCTTGTCCAAATTTCCATCGATTTTGCTGTCTATTCAAATATACGCAGCTTAATGCGATTTAACAGTTTTTGTTTTTACCTGTTGAACGATTTCTTGCGTTTCTAGTAGCTGTCATTGGTATACAGTATTTCACAAAAGTAGCTGTGCACAAAGCAGTAGTACAGAAATCTTATCTATTTCCCTATCCAAACCTTATTCATACAGATTAGAATGACACTACGCCTGTTCTTCGCGAATGAAGCTAAGTCTGCTCTAATATTAAGTCTGTTCTTCACGTCATTATTGTGAGTACACCTTGAGAAGTCTTCTTCTCCTTGACAATTTCCATTGCTCTTGCGACAAAAAGACAATTTCCATTGCTCTTGCGACAAGTTTCGTTCTATTTGAACCAGTAGATTGCTGATCGACCTGGTCTTGTTTGTGCTGTGCGCTTTTCTCAGCCCATTTTTTGTCAAGTGCGTTGCAACCGGACTGCCTGATAAGGCGACCCCGCAGTCGTAATGCCACTCCGCAGCATACACTGCAAAGCGAACACGAAATAAACGTTGTTGTTTAGCAAACTCGCGCTTCTCTGATCAGTTGACGACGATTGGCGGCAAGACGAAGACCGATGTGGACCGCTGGAAATAACGCTTTTGCTTGAGATTCTCTGCGGCCCGTGCCTCAGTTGCAGCAGATCGTTCAGTTTATTGCTCTGATAATAATCAACGCACTGTTCGTCCGAGCAAAATGACAGTTTTCTCTAAAAGCTCCAACGCAGTATTTTTTAAATTTTGCTTTCAAGGTGCATGGAACAGAATAGAACCAAGCGCGTGGAAAGTATCTGAAACTGAAAGAAATGCCGGTATAAAAAGTTCCTAACATGATAAAATTTTATTTATACCCTAACACGCCTTGGGATATAGACGTTCTTTTAACAACTTCACATTATTTTTATGATCACAATTGGAAGTGTAAAAGTTTTTCTAAACAACAAGCTTTTTCGTTGATCTTGGTTATAAGAGGAATAAAGTCACAGTTCATATATTGGTGCTTGCTACAAAACGTCTAGTTCATTGACAGACATATTTGACTCAGTAATTTAATTTCTGCACAACTTTCTTACCATAGTGCATTTCTTGCATGGGCAGATCTGGATTTTCAGAGAGTTTAAGTGATAAAATATTTTCCGAGTCTAAGATACTCTGAGAAAGTTTTCATCTGACAGCTTTTTTTTACCTTTCTAGATAAATAACGAATGGCTGAACCATAATGTTTTATAGTCACAGCAACTTCGGTAGACGATTGAAATATTCAGATCGAAGCAAATATTCGTTTTGCTGCAATCGTGACACAGACAAGAGACCTTTTCATCTTATGCCTCGATTTAAGAATTCTTCATATGATGCCTCGCTTCCAAGTCTACAAAATTGTAGATGTGCCAGCGCCTGCATCTTTACCGTTAAAATTAATGCCGAAGGAACATTGCGATACGCACCAGGAACACGAGGTACTGCATAGTTAATAATGATTGAGCGACAACTGTTCCATGAATGGACTCCATCGTATTCGTCATGCATGAACAAAAACATTTTGCCAACGCGCTTGTACTTAAACACATGGGGCTGCTCTCGAACCAGGAATACCCGAAGACGCGCCTGCGATCGAAGAAGCCCCATTAGAAACTGCAGTTCTGCAAAACGATTAGGTATTGAAAGTTCAGAAAATCATCCACATCCAGTACTTTTGCTTACTACCATTTGCCACGGAAAAAGCAAAGCGATATTAAAAACGTTTATGTTTTAACTTACGTCGCTTGTGAGGATACAACATTGATAATGTTGTATCCTCACAGGCGATTGTGTTTTCATTTATTCTGTTTTGTACTGACAATAGGTTACTTTCTTGCATGATGGCTTTTTGCATTGTTTCTGTTTATTAATTGAGTTATACAAAACAATGCAAAAGCTGCTTACAAGTAACTTCTTGATGACATTGTACCTTCCTGGCCTTAGTTCTTCCCTTGGAGGCCAATGGATCTTCTCGTAGTGCTCTCCATCAGTTCTGCTGTTCCGCAAGCAAAGAAAACATGAACATTGGTGTAACCACCATGCAGACCCAACAAAAATCCCAACATCTTAAAATCATCACAAACATACCGATTGAATTCAGCATAGTTTGTTTTAAGCAGTAGTTTCTTGACATTTTCATAGCCTTTTTTTATTTGTATTGGGTAAGCGCGAGGAATTGACGGATATTTGTTCCCATTATGAAGTAAAACTGCTTAAAGCTTTTGGGTGAAACTGTCAATAAAAAGTTGCCACTGAGTCGGTTCGTGTTCTATTCCAACAGCATTAAACAAACCATTCACATCTTTGCAATAGCAAAGGTCCTGAACTACCTCAGCGTAAACAGAGAAGTCCAAGTGCCTCTTCCTCTACGTAGTTATTTTGCAACCATCACTCAGCAAATTCCACTCATTTAATCTTCATGTTAACAACTCTGCTGCAGATTTTATTATCCCGAGGTTGCGTATTTAATCATCCAATTCCTTTTGAGATGGAAAATGAGGTTTTGAACTACACATCAGTGTCTAAAGTTTTGTTGGATGCTGAGACTTCACATTCGTTATCAAGTTCCAACTACAGTGACAAAAGCATAAATACGTATGACTGGAGGTGGGTTTAGAACTGGTTTCACTGTGAGGAAACGGGTGCAATCGATAAAGGTATACATGGATATGTTAGCGCTCTTCTTCCTTTGACCTTGCGGTACTTTGCAATGCAATATTGTACAGAAGTTACAGTCGTTATAATTTTTGGAATTGCAAATGGCATAATTCGTTCTATGAGGTTGGCATAGAGTGGAACCCACAAACGTAAAAAGCCTTACTGACAGTCAACGGTCGATGATAGAACAAAAATAATAACATTTTTGGAGTCAGCGCCTCGAAATTATCCAGAAACAATGAAAATATACAGCCAAACAAAAATTTCATCAAAATTTGTTACGTAGTGTTATTCATGAAATGAAATAACAAAGCACGTGGTACACCAAGTGATTGATGCAAAACCAAATATGCACAAATTCCGCGCCCCAGGTGCATTTGACCAACAAAGCAGTAACGTACACGCAGTGCAAGCGAAAGCGGGAACAAATCTGTACAACCGTGTGTTCTTAGACAAAGAACAACCTTATTGCTGAGTTGTCTGCTAGTGATGCTTCATCAAGAAAACAATCGTGCTGGGAAAGCAGCGAACACATTTTCTAGTTTTTGCACCTTTCACGAAACAAATCCTATGTTTAAAACAGTGATGAACGATGCATGCTCAGAAAGAAGACAATCGCCTGCAACGCTTGAATAGATGGTCCTCCAGTTGTTTCAATAATGTTTTCTTCCTTTTCGTCCCTCCTTCATGATGTCACAAAGCCTATGTTCCTTAAAATGTTTTCGAAAATTTCGTCTTGGAAAATAGTAGCGGGGTTTTTACAGCTTTTAACAATCCTTCCGTTCCTGAACGAAGGATATCCAGAAGCAAACGGTTCAGTCAAAGACCTCCGTTTTGCAATAAAACCAGAGCGCACCCGGAGGGAATTTTCACGGGCCGCACAATTACGTCTTCCGATTTGGTCGATAAGGGGTCAAAGACCGCTGTAAAGAACTCGATGTATTGAAGACTGCACCCAAACTGAGGGTGCCTCAACGGCAAGCAGTTCTTGGTGAAGAAAGTCTGGTACATGTGTTGATCTGCGTTGAAACAGCTTGTTTTAGCAAATTTTCAAAGAACATTTTCACATTAGCAAATCTCAACGGCCCACACGTTGAAAACAAACAGCAAAGCCGCCTAAACCAAGTCAAGTATCGAAATTACGTACAGTTTTCATGTTCTTGTGGAACCATGAAATCCCACTGAAATACCAGGCCTGGGTCATTTGAATAACATAATGATTGGCAGTGCGTCACCACAAAAGACCTTATCTTTAAAGTTTTGCTGTTGTTTCATACACTAATATTATCCACTGAAATCATGAAAAGTAGTGCTGATTAGTATGCATCTCAATTAGCATGGTACAAAAATAAAGAACCTATTTTTTGGTCAGGAGTTTTTCACGTCAAATGGCCTAAAACGTACTTTCCTCAAGTAAATGTTTTGATTTGTCATTTAATTACCAGGATTTTGAAACAATTCGAGCACCACTCCAGTTTGAGCGTCCAGTGCGTGGAGAAGCACAGATCTTCTCGATGTGTCCTCCGCGCAAGGGTTATTTCCCAACCCACGCTTCTGTCGGTGCTTGCTTTCGTCAATGCTTTCGTTTGTGTCGCTTCGTTCTGCATTTCGTCTCTTTCGAGCAATGGCAGGCAGTTGTTGATGCGTTGTTGAGAGCGAACTGTAGAAATTCGTGGCAGCAGAGACCCGTGTCAACGTTTCTGTAGGAAACCATGCGCGTTAATACCACAAAATTACTTCAAATTGAAAACAAGGAGGTCAAATAATCCTGAAAGTGCGCCCAAGCGTAGCGCAGTACATTCAACTTTTCACTCCTCCCCAGAATATATACAGCGCCTTTTCTATCTTGATTTTAGCTGAAACTGTTTACTACAATAAGGGAAACTGAACCAACGCCGCTTAATTTTGAAAGAGAAGCGCGACTCATTTCATAAATGTCAAGCTCTAAAATGGGGAAAAAACATCTTTCTTGTTTCAAAACCCTTCAGTTGGTAGATATTTAATTTCTGATACGCCATAGCGACATAGGATTTTGCTGAGATCATTTTGTGTTGAACTACCGCTTTTTTAAAGGTCTAAGCACCATGACTAACTTTTCTAGGCAAAAAGTTCTGAAATTTAAAATTTCAATTATTTACAGTGCTTTAAGTGCAGAACCAGATTAGTGTTCTTTGCTAAACGAGGCACCAGGAACTTAGATTCAACAGGTTTAAAAAATTATTCAACTTTCGATAGTTTTTTTCGTGTTTTGACTTTTGTCTATTTTCACGCATTGGTCTTTTGAAGTGTAAATGATGTGTAAGAGTAGATACCTCGAAGAGCCCCGCTGGTACTAAGCACGTTAATCCCTTCGCCTTTCCAATAATTGAAAGGATAAACCAAGTGCTCTTCCGATATTTCCTTCATCTTTTTCTTATTCTGACGTAGCAAAAGGCATGATTTCAGGTTGCTCTTGTACGGCTCCTGGCCGCACATGTCTTTCGTCAAAGGTTGGTACTATATAAAAAACACAATAGTGAGTCAAAATCTTTTGCCCAAATCATTTCACAAAAGCAAATTTTAAATATAAATGTAAGAAACCCCTAAAAATGTGTATTTAGAACCCCCTGCTGTTAAGCGCCGAGAAATTTTATCTGAACCAGTAACGAAACAAAAATGAGTTGCAAAAACAATTTTCGCATTCTGTCCACTCTGAAACTGACCTGAATTCTTTGTAAAGATGGACTCGTTCCAACTTAACCTCCTATTTATAATGAAAACTAATATTCCAATCAACCATATAAAATTTTGATTTGGTTCTTCACGACGTATTTTATCTTTTGTCCAAGATTATCGGCGCAATAGCGTCTGTTTCGTCACAAAAGTTATTGTCCCCAAAATCAAATGAGTGTTTTGCGACAAGGCATTGGCGTCCGCAGGAGGGCGCCCGCAAGAGAAGCTAATCGGGTATCATCCTCACCATTTCTCTCTTTTGTAAAATACAAATGAAATGGTCCCAGAACATCACTTACACAGTTTCTTAAATTTCATGTCTGAACGTCGCCTCTGCGTTTTCGAAATTTACGAATTGTTCATCGCACAAAGTATTAAGATGATTGTCCGCCACCATTTTCTTAAAACAAAACACAAACCCGGTCAGATTAATTGGCTCAAGTGACTGCCGCTGTTAATTCAGCTGCAAGCACGCTTCTCAGCTTCCTCTTATCAATATGCCTTAACGAAGACTATGCCCATTGCGTAGTTTTCAAGTACGTACCCTCCGCAATGTGGGTGCGCAGGGAATCGATCAACAAAGTTTAAGGAAATCAATTTCACGTAAAATTACGCATCCTCAGTCTTGAAATTTGCAAGTAATGCTTGCGGGTGAAACGTTGAAAAGCTGAAGTAATGGCAGAGAAAGCAAACAAACTCAAGACTAAAAGGAATAAATCATAACACAAGCTCAGAAATCAGAACTTCTCAACTAAACTGACTGACGTCAAGAACACAAGCTTAGACAAATAAAAACTGGGAAAAATAAAAACCAGAAAATACGTTTTACTCTAATAAATGATTTCACTGCAATATCGAAAAATAACTAACTGGCGCCAATGGTCAAGAAAGCCACCAGACCTATTAAATACTTAACACAACTTGCTGTAATGACCAAGAACGCACAGGTAGGTAGAATGCTTGAGTGAGTTCGCATTCGATACATCGCGTAGTTCACATCATATTCACGTAACAATGATAGTTAAGATCAATATTGCGGCCCGTTTGAGGCTCAACCTGACCTTATAAAACTGTCATAATTATCAGTTGGGAAAGTTTGTTTACTAGTCGCAATGCACCACACGTTTTACCAAAATGACGGTGCAAATGAAATAAAACAAAACAAGTCAACTTCTAACGTTATTTCTATAAGAGGATCAATAGTTAACCTAAACGAGCAAAACTCGTTTTTTTCTGCACAAACATTTTGCTAGACTAGATCAAGCCTTCTTTACTGGTATGTTCAAATTATTATCGCAGATTTTTAAAACGTTTCATCAGGTTCATACACAGTTGCTTGGAGTCATCACCATCAGCCGCTACTAGTCTATCGCCTTTTCATTTCGTTTGTCTTTCCATATCTTTATGAAACTATCGTCACAGTGTCATTTGGGAGTTCACCATGGAATGAGAGCGTTTCTTCGCGATTACTTTGTCACGGAACAACGTTTCGTGTCAAACACAAAACAACCGCTCAAGGGAAGATATTTCACAGAGAGGATGGAATGCATTTGCCCATATCAAGCTTTCAGCCCGCTCTGAGACTCCCATAAGGCACTGTCTGCTGCTGAAGAGACTCTTTGTCAACAAAGCACCAGACACCATCTTCTATTTACAGAGTATGTATTACATCTACTGAGCAGGCAGCCTTAAGATTCAGATAATTCGCACCTTGCTATTAATATTAATATCACACCACTCAGGAAAAAAAATAATAAAAGCGTTTTAAATTTACGGACGAAAAATGTTTAAGCGATGTAAAAATGCGCTGTACTAATTCCTCAGTAAAGCACAGCGCACACATGCATTGGAACACCCAGTCATCTTTATCCGTCTTTGTATTTTCATTTGTTTGCTTATTACTTCCTTTCTTGGAAGCGTGTTATTACCATCTAAACAGCATTTGAAAGCGCATAGGTGCACCGGGAAGAGCTGGAGTTTGGCGGTAAATTGCAATTATAAAACATTCTTCGTTAAGTAGCAGGGCGTTGACATTTACAGGATCAATCTATCGGAGCGTTAATAACTGGTTGATAACTGGTTGATGAAACATGACATACCAATCGATCAACTCCACTGACGTACTCTTGTGCATATTGCTCCGGCGTGAGCAATGCGATAGATTCTCCAACTGCCAGTACAGCGCACAGCAAGGCAATCTGCGCGAAACAAAGAAGAATGTTTCCAACGAAAGTCAAGCATTCCATTTCTGACAGTGACGCTGCAGAAATTCGGCCACGTTGTTTTCAAAACTATTGTAATTTCAGATCGAACTGTGTTCGCTTACACAAGCACAACGCCTTCAGCATGGTTCACCCATCAGGTTCACCCATGGTTCACCCATCAGGCACAACTTTCATGTCAAAGACATTTGTTTCTTTGTCAAGTAGCTTAGAACAGTGGGCATGAGAATTGGCCGAAAAGAGAAATGTATTCCCATTGGAGATTGGTTTAAAGAACTAAAGACAAGATTAGACACTTTTTTATTGCAATCTGCTGTAAAGAACATAACGGCGATTTTGAAAGAGTTTGCGGTAGGGTAATACAATTTAGATTAATTTAAGTCATTTTGCTAAAGTGTAATTTGTCATACTGCTTTTGAAGATTTGCTAATTCTATGCTTAATTTTCTGAAGGCAGTGATTTAAAATCACAGAAAGATTTCGTTTACTGAAACGTCCAACTGCAAGCGTGAAGCAACGTTAGGTTTGCAGAGCCACAATACTTATAACTATCCACATCATTCGAAAGTCAACAAAAACTACATTTGCGTGCAACTGGCTTGTAATGCAACTGGCCTATAACTATGAAAAATAGATACGCTTGCAAGTTTTAATCGTCGCAGAAGAATGAAAGCAGAAAGCAGGCAGATTCCTCAGAAGCTTGCCGCAATGCTAAAGTTTGTTTGTTGACTTGTAATCGGCTCATTGCTCACTCGGCTCAGCTCACCTGGGTCATGGTTGAATGCTCAGGACGTGGGTTCCTTTGTCAGTACATCAAAGTTTGTGTCTAACAAGAAATCGACCTACAAGGAAAAGGTTCGTTATCCATCACAGAGTTGCATAATGACAGAAACATTTGCCTGGAGGACAATCAGCTGTTGATATATTTTCTGGGATGATTCTCACAAAAAAACGAAATTAGAAAAAAAGTTATTTCCATAAAATGAAACGCCGTAGAAAAGTGAAGCAAAAATAAAAAACTGTTTTAAACCTGACTGGATTTAAAACAATTTTTGTTTCTGGCATTTCTTTGAAAAAAAACAAGAAAACGTTTCAAAAACGAAAACAACTTTAAATTAAAAAACACTTTCGTTTCGCAAATGTTTTCCAAATAAAAACATTTTCGTTTCAAAAAATTTCATTTTCGTTTTGGAAACACTTTCATTTCGCAAATGTTTTCTTAATAAACACATCGTCCCTGTGGAAAAGTTTTCGACACAGTTCTGTGATACTCACAGGCAGTGTCGATTTTGCTGATAGGCAGTGACGCTTGTCCAATTAAAGGCACGGGGTGCCCGTTACACTTTTGGAGTTCATCAAAAGTGGATCAATTAGGCTACCCTTTAATTTTTCAGTTGACAATTTCCTGCCTAAATTGCCAAAAACGTTGAAGTTTGACAGTTACACGTTGCAACTTTGACAAATGATCCCCAATAAAATTCTTTAGGCTCCCTAAAATCACGAACCAACTTTCCAAACAAGGCTACAGGCCAGCATATTCCAGTACTGAGGATAGGTTAGCACAACAAGGAAAGCCTCAGACTATAGTTTACACGTATGCGCCACACGATCGCGAGCTAATGGATCCAGACATCGGCGTAAGAAAATCTGCAAAGTAAGCCTCCTCAAGTGGAAACACTGGCACTCAACGCAGGGTGGCACGCATGGGCCACGAACACAAAACTGATGCGATTCTTTTTCGATTTGTTTTACGAAGTGTTTCCGATGAAAAGTGAAAGTGTTTCCGAAACGAAAATAAAGCTTTTTTAAACGAAAATGTTTTATTTAGAAAACATTTGCGAAACGAAAGTGTTTTCCAAAGAAAAAATTTTTGAAACGTTTTTTAGTTCGTTTTTTCAAAAAAATGCCAGAAACAAAAATTTTTGAGGGTGGCACGCATGGTCCACCATACATCTCACATGCTCTGCTGTAAAGTGGCTTGCGTTTTTTTTGTGATTGCATTGGCGGGATCAAACGTTTTTGAAACAATAAAAGCAACTGCATATAGCTGCATTACAGCGCCAAGTGATCTAACCGTATAAAAGTGCAATGAACGTTCGTAGGTATTATTCCTCAAAAGACTTCACGGTCTCATTAGGAAAAGGTTATGGATTTCAGTGGTGACCGCGCTGCACCGGTTTGTCATACGTTGATGGAACGTTTTGTTGACTTTGACTTCACGCGATTTTCCTCGTTACTATTTCTGCAAGTAGAGAAGTAACCCTTAGGAGGCCGGCTGTGACTTTTGTGAATATTGTCTTTCATGGAAAGGAATTCGAACTTTGTCAAACAAAACGTTTTAAAGTAATTTTTCCAGAGCATTGATTTCTTGCACAACATTTATCAACAGATAACGTACAGCTCAAGGCCGTCGTGATTTGTAAACAAACTTTTCACAATTTCTTTAAAAATTGGAGTTGTTATCGAGTTACTGCAACACATTTAAAAAAAAGGCTTGGCACTGTTTTTAACAAAAATAAAAGAAAAAAGTCTTCGTGAGTTTGCATAACTTCTCGATTCTTGTCTTAAAATATACTGTAAAGGCTGCACCTTCCATTTTCATGCATCAGTCGAACTTTTCTTGTTTGGAAAGAAAACATAAACGTTGTCAATGTCGAAATCCTGCTTTAGTGGAATCATCCAAACGTGCCACCTTTGTTTGGTGAGGTTTTGTTCCGGGTAAATGATTTCTCAACCAAATTCGGAAAATTCAGGAACTACGCCTGTGTGCCTGAATCATGCTACTGCTGTACAACCGCCGATTAGAGGACCAGTCACTATCCTTCCGAATCAAATAGCGATCGCATTTCACTTTGTTCAAATGTCTTGCATTCATTTCAAACCAATCCAACTTTTCAACATTTTCCAATAAACTTATCATCATTCATGTTTAGCAAATTACCGCACAAAACGCCAGGCAAGTTTCCTGATTTTGTTTATTAATGTTTTAAATCTGTGATGTAAGAATCCCCATCGACCAATATTGCGATCTACCCTTTCTACGTATCCTCATTCTGACTGTTCATATTGAACCGAGTGCTTCTCCAGCCATGTTCACTCCGTTTAATCGATATCAACCTGAATGGCTGTCCCGTGCTTACCGGTAATCAACCTCGGAGATCAGTCAACAGTGAATTCAATTAGAGCAGGCAGGCTACCACAAATGTCGCTTGGAGTTTATAATTACTCACTAATAAGTAGCTTGCAACCAACACCGTTGTCCTCAGACAGAGCAAATAACACAAAATGATATAACAGTGTAGTAATGACTACCTCGGAGCAGCATGTGTCGCACACAGAGCTGTCGCTCTCCAAAACATGTGAAGTTTGCGTCAATGGAGGTTAACAGCGAATGCCCAGGTTTCCTGACTACAGGTAAGTTTCATCAATTCTTTAAAGATTTCTGTGACGGTTAATCATAATTTTTTCGTAAGAACTTGTCACTACTGACTGTTGACTTCGCTTCGGGGATAGCCTGGATTTGGTGCGGTTTCCCATAACTGGTATAATTAACCTGTCACTACGATTGGAATCCTTCGGGTACATGAGTGTTTAAACTGAACCGAATATATAAAATACCTCAACAATTAACAACAGGTTACAAATACTGTACACTGAATAGCACTAATGATAATTGTTCTTCCACATACTGCTTTCTCTCCCTGTATTATAAACAATCGGTTCGCTTCGTTTTCGTCAAACATCAAGATTAGCATCCGTATAAATTGCAGGTCTCACCCATTCACAAGTTTGTTTGCGATGTCTTCTCCGTTGACTGGTATTTTAACATACTGTACCTTTCTATTCCATGCAGGGAAGCCAAGGAGCGGGTGGCATTGCTCGCCACTCTTCCAAAAGAGGGCCAATGGGGGCACTGGTGCCTTTCAATAATGGTATCATACGTAATTCATGGTTTGTCAAGAACGATTTGAAACAAATTTATTGCAGCTATTCGTGCACTCAGAGAATTCAGAATGGTTTTCTATAACTTCTTTTTAGTATTTCTGGGGTCAAACATTGTTACTGAAAACAAACAAGCATAATTGGTAACGATTTTTTGTTTTTTATACGTTTCCATTACCCTCAATTTTTTCTGACCCCCTGTCCTATCACTGTTCCGGCGCCCTGATTCCATGTCAAAACCTTTGGCAGTTTGAGAATGTGGTGAGAATTTTCTGCGAGACCGTTTCCAGTGGTGAAGCCTTGCCGTATGTCTCTGGCGAATTGTACTGACTGAATTATGTTTTACCCCCATCCAACTGTAGGTTTCTACCAATTCCATGCCAGACTCGTGATACAGGAAAATATAAGCAAATCTTAAAGCAACGCCATTTTCGAGATTCTTTTCCAAACTGGCGATATTCTGCAACTTTTTTAAAACATTTTTCAATCGTTTTTGGTTTTCGGGGGAAACACACCGCTTCCATGGCATTTCGCAGACGACCGTCAATCACGGATGCATTCAGATATTTTTCTAGGTGGGGCGAAGAATCACGTGATGCGTGGAGCATGATTTGATGTGTAGTCTGTATTCTTCGTAACGATATAATCTGCAACAAAGTGATGGTAATAAAACGCTTTTTTCTCCGCCGTGACGTCGCAACGAAGTTACTAAAAATAGTCCTTTACAAACACAGTGGTAGGTTAACGGGACCTATTTTTTGTAAAACTGCCAGAAAGTTGTAAGAACGTGCTGTTGCTTTTTGAAAATCGAAGACAATTTAGGCGTACAGTTAGCCTTATGTAAGCAGCAGCGTTCAAAATTAGTGAAAATAACCAACGTTTAAGCACCTGCAACGCAAATGAATGAGTATACGCCATTTACTTGCAGATTTCATTGTGGAATTCCGGTGAACGTTTACCTGTTTTCTTCCATTTAAAATTAGCGGTTCTATGGCAGGACAACAAGTAACCAGAATGATAAAATAAAATCGAACAGTTCACAGAAAAAGTGAAAAATGTAGGACATTGATTTTACTTTTTCATTTTGGTCTTTCAAACTTTCAACGAAAACAAACAGGTAACTATTATATCATTTTTAAAGTAAGCTTTGGAGTAAAAAATAAAATGGGATTAAAACAATGGCCGAGGCAAACGAATAAAGGAACATTTCGTGAACGTTTCTTTTTTCGATCACTTGAGATTTCTTCTAATTTAACAAGTCTTCAACTTTCTTTTCGCAAAACGTTGTTATCTTGCTGGGAGCTGGTTGTTGCCACTCTGTTTGGGTTTCATTTTCGCTCAGTGTTGCTCGTAACTAGAGTTTAACATCTTCTTAAGCAAGTACTGTACGCACTCTTCACAATGGGGTTACGCAAGGATCTACCTGTAAATTTTTAATTATTAAAAAAATTTTTATCATTAAAATTTGCCGATAGATTTTTTGCTTACCCCATAGTTAAGACTAGTTACTTGAAAACAGATATGTGCAAGTTCGAATCATCGCAAAAAGATGAAAGCAGAGCACAATCTGCTGATTTGTCGAAAGCATACAGGAAACCGAGAGCGTTTAACTGACGTTTTTAAGCATTATTTTTTACGTCTCGGAAGGGTTGTTTGACAATTTGCCACTCTGTTTTCTGCGTCACATCAATTGCTTGGTAGTTTAATGCCAACAAACGACAGTTCAAAATGAAAACGTGGAAACGACAACACTTCCAAACTTTCGTGCAGAAATGGTGTTTGCAAAACCTTAAAACCGTTTGAGTGGCTGAGAAAGCAAAACAAAGCGATTTGCAATATCTTGCTATATTGTTCGTTGCAGGCCTCAACACGTTAGCCTTAAAGTCCATGGAATAAGAACATTTTCTGGTAATATCTGGCATAGGGTCAGTTTCATACCAAAAACAATTTTGACAAACATTAGGCCATAATTTTACTCATGGATGAGAACATGAAAACATTTGCAGTTGCTTCCCTTTTCTGGAAACAGTTTGACGTCGTAGCGCCACTATGCGGTGAGCTCGCAGATCAACTGATTGACCTTCTTTTCGCCATCTGAAAGTTTTATCCAGCGGGAGTTAGTGTGAACTCAGAACGGTGGTTAGTTTGCAACGGAACTGTTGATTTGTGTTTCAGAAAAACTGCTAACGATGCCTGGAATGCAACAAGTCTGATTGTGTAGCTGCACCAAAGCAAGTAACGACGAAGTAAAAGGCATTTTCTATTTCAGGTAACACGAGCACCTGGTAAAAAACACTTCTAAACGCAAAACAAGTTTCTACCTGGTTAAGTCAGGAAACGCAGTGTTGAGCGCCGTGTTTAGAGTGATAACAAAAGCTTTCCCATGACTTCAAACCTACTACATCGAATTCACCATGTCGCAGGCAGCATGCTTGTTTTTCCCAGGCTCTCCATCTTCTATTTCCATGCTGAATATCAACCAAAGTACTATTACTGCGTTTGCCTTTCCACCTGGTGTCCCAGTCTCCTTGTTCTGCCTTCCTTCATTTTCAAACATTGCCATGAAGCGGCTGCAACTTCATCTGTTGTTACATTTCACCCCTGACATGCAGTTCACATGGATGGCTTTTTATAACTCTTGCTTAAAGCACTCATAGTCATGATACCTTGGTTTTACGCAACCTCTAATTCAGTGATTTTCAACCTGGGGTCACTACCCCTGTGAGGGTCGTTTGTCATTTTTCTAGGGGTCGCGAGAGGTTCTGATAAAAATATTCATATTTACTTGTATATTGTATATATTTCACATATGGAACCACTTTTTGTCGTATCCAAAATAATAGGATCACCTGGCAAAAATGTTAGTCTACTTTTTCATTCAAAATTGTTTTAAGTGTGAATGTGTGATCATGACCATTACAAACTTTTGAGTGTGATTATGACCATTACAAACTTTTGAGTGTGATGATGACCATTACAGTACTGTTGCGTTTGTCAGTGCACGAACAACTTTGTGACGTAAGAATGTGCGTGTTTGTAAATTAGATATGCCAACTTGGGAGTAATTCTAGTTTTCACTTAGTGGCGCTGTGGACGGAGTGATTTGCATATGGCACAGGTCTCTCTCACTGACGCTGCCAGGTGCATGAATTTAATAAATGAGTCTTTGTTCAACATAGTGATATCACACGTTATTTTATGGTCGTTGTGATTTTCTATTGTGCAAACACAAATGCATTTCATATGCATGACTGGAAATTTTCGGAAGGGGGTCGTTAGGTTAATTGGGTTGCAAAAAGGGTCACTGCATGAAAAAGGTTGAAAACCATTGCTCTAAGTCAGGCATGTGCAACCTTTTTCACGGTCGGGCCAATTTCAAATTTTGGAAAGTAAGGCGCGGCCGCATCAGTTTTTATTGGATGAAACTTTATCCATTCCCTTAAAAGATTAGTTTAGGTGGTCACTCAACAGATATGGAGTACATGGTGTAATTGTCTCTGTTTCAAACTACCAACCACATGTTGGCGACAGAATTATTGAAAAACTGTGAATTAGATGAGACATATGATGACGTTACCATATGTGCAAAAGCAAAATTCCTGACAGTCTCAATGGCTACTTTTCGCGACAAGAAACAAGCGCTATACGGCATTTTTCAGTATGTTCTTACAACTTCCAATCCACCGCAAAACAGCATCACTATCACTATTCAGGCAAAACTATTGTGGACGCTGGAAACAGCCAAAGAAGCAAAAGTTGACACTCTCATCCTCACAGCATACACACATTGTTTCAAGTTAAAACGGATTTGCTAACTGGAAAACTTCTGGGCATCAAAGCAATTTTAAAATTATTTAATCGTAACTGAAAGCTTTTCCTTTCAGTGCTATTGCTTTACTAAAGTTGAAGCTCAATTTAGTCCAAGCTGCGTGTCGTTTTTGCAAAGGGATATCATTTTCTGTTGCCCCTTGCAATGACTTCTTCAACTGATGGGCTTAATCCATCTGCAACGACCTAAAATTCCCTCGTATTTTACTGAATGGCTGGAGTTGTAGTGCTGTTTCATATTAAATTTTTTCAGACAAGCAATTTCATTTTGGCAAATAAAGCAAAGAGGCCTTCCATTTTGTTGACCAACAAAATACTTCATAAACCACTCGTCGTTAAACATCCTCCCTTCATCAAGAATGTTTCGTTTTTTCGAACACCTTGGGATTAAATTTCAGCTAAAAGTGCTGCTTTTATGAACTGCAAAACAAATATTATTATTATCATTGATTGCCCACCCTTCCAACACCCCCTTTCCCTTGTCCTGCTGCGAATTTTTATCACTCATCCTACAATCCCAAAACCAATGCCAACACTTGCGAAGCCACAAATAACATCGCATCATAAATTCAGTTGATGATGTCAGGCGAATCAACTGAAATCCTTTCTAACTACTTAACTCATGCTAAAATCAAAACTAACAGTGCATCAGTTCGCACGAACAACTGCCTGTCAGGTGCTGACGAATTGTTCGAACAATTTTACACAGCAGAGCCTCGTATATGAATCACAAAGAAAATTTTTTACATCACAAAGACCTTAATCTGCTGGGCTGTAGCGTGACAATTAGAAATGGCGCGAAAAGTTTTATTCGCTTCGTGGTCTATGGTTCCCAGGTGTTTAATAATTGTTACATTTCTTTGTTCGTGAATGATTGTGAAATGAGTGGCACGAAAAACTAAAGAATACAATTCATTTGAAATACCATTTCAGAATCGTGAATAAAACCAAGCGACCGCACCGAACAACGCGGCGGGACGCACTGTGGCCCGCGGGACGCGGATTGCACATGTCTGGGGGTTGCACACGGCCGCGGGTTACACAAGTGATCACGTGCTTGTTGGGGTCTTTGTTTAGAGAAAGCATGTGACATGGAATAGGGATTGGAAATTATAAATGGACACAGCAACTCGATGACCACCAATAAGTAACAATCATCACCGACGTGCAATATTTTCCAAAACTGTTCTGGATATACCAAAGTTATAAGATACTTTGAGATTACGAAGCACACGTAAACATCTTCTGAGGCTTTCAGGATTTTCTCTTAAACTTCCCCGGTAGTTGTGATATGGTCTGTGTTACAAGGTTGAAGAAAAAATGTTCCGCTATGGAAATTTAATTTAATAAATTTTAGAGTTTTTATCCAGGCCCTGACCTAAACCTTTAGCGGCGGTAAAGCGTACCCGCTTCCACTTGTTATGTTTTCAACACACCGGGATAAATTAAGGCAGTTCGCTGGCCTTATCGCTCGTTTCAGATTTTCACTCCAGCAACAAATAGTAGCCACGGCATTTCTTCCACATGCCCCTATTCAAGGTTATTTTTCCCTCCTTAACACCGGTATTGACGAGGCAGTCAAAGCGTTTTGAAAGAGAAAACATTCTGCATGGGAATTTAATCTGCTGACTTGGAATAGGCTTTGTTTCATGGTACTTTACGAGATCGGTTCAGCCACATCACGTACACTTCAAACATTTCTGGTTAGATCTGACAACTCTGTGCTTCCTTTTTGCTTTCAGTGTAACGATCTGCGGTGTCATATCAGCTTTAACCCTGAAATATCTCTAAGCCAAAGCTGCTGTGTGGAAGGTGACGCTTCGATAGCAGAGTTCAGATATACTTCAAAATGTTCCACTTACTTTTGGAACAGAGTGAAAATTGAAAGAACCCTGTCAATCAGGTAGAAAACAAAGAAAAACACTTTTTGTTCAAATGGTTGTTTTTTGTGTTGCTGTCCCTCAACTAGCCAACACACGTTGTCATTTATAGACAAGCAAAACACTTTTGATTTTTACTAGACCTGAAATGTCGTCAGTGTGGCTAATGATGATCTGGCAAATTTCATATTAGTTCGATATCAATAGGAACCACGGCTTTGTCGGATTTTCTAGTAAGACTGGTTTCTATTGTAGTTTGCTGCACGAACCTCACTTTGACATGAATTACGTGTTTGCATTTGGATTTATTCCATGTGATTCGGTTCACGTATAATCCCTTCATGCGTTGTCGTTTGGGTCAAGTGAAAATATTTGGCAATCGCGAAACACAAATTTTCAACGGGATTTGCACTTATTCTGATGTTTTGCTTTGTTCCGTGGACATTCAGACTCCGGCAAAAACAATGCTTGGCAAATAGAAAAAACGAATAGAGTAAAAAATATGTGTGCGGCAATTTCCTACAAAAACAACAAGATTCAGAAACAGAAAATACGTTTCCTGCAATCTGTTCAAAGCAAACTTTACCTTTGAACTATTTCGAGTAGTGTCACGTGACACCACTTACGTCATAAACTAATGCTGACAGCAGCAACTCATTAACCACGTGATCTAAAGAGCTAGCGTGAAGTAAAGCAAAGTCAGATGCACACACTACATTTTTAGCAAAAAAGCAAAAGTTTCGACGCAAGATTACAGCAAATGACCATCTTGCATCAGTTCTGTTTTCAGTTGATACACAGCTGGGGTGTTCTAATCACATATTCAATAAATGGAAAAAACAATAAAACAGCTAAGGCGGTATTGGCCTGCGTTTGGTAAATGTTGAGGTATTTCTAAATTTCCTACATCTCTTTCACTGAGATACTGCCTGTATGTTGTGAAAGGACGCCCTGCGACTGGGCGGACAAATACATCCCAACCAAAAAAAACTTGTGCATTAAACTGTACATCGCACAGTAAAGATCTTCCACTGTTTTGACAAAAGGCGGCATTCTCAGGACTCACGAGATAAAAGCAGTACTATCGAAAATTCGCAACAGACGTTGTCAAGAAATAACAGGTAAGTGCACGCTGCTTGCAATGAAGATCGGATACACTACAGTAAAGTTAACCGAAGGAAATGTATAAACAAGAAAAGGAAAGAATACACTTAGATTTTATCCTATTTCTGATCATCGTAAATACAGTAGGGACGTATTTGCACAATAACGTTGGAGATTGTTCAACGTTGCTGGAAACAAGATATTGATTAAAAAAGTTTTTGCAACCTGCTGAAAATTAACCCACACGATAATACAGACAAACACTTTACCCATCATTTTTGAGAAGAAAATTATGTCTCAAACAGCACAGCTAGACATAGAAATTAAAAAATTAACGCCGATGTGGAGTCCGGTTGGCGCCAATTTTTGGAAAAAGGCTAAATAGCTCAAGGTTCGATTCCCATACTATTTATTCTTTGAAAGCTGAATGCGTTTGAAAACCAAACAGATTGTTTTTTCAAAAAGGAAAGTAATATAAATGGCCAAGTTTGGTACCAACCACGGATTTGATAAACAGCCGCGTAAATTTGTGCAAAATGTGGTTGCTGTTAGCTAAACAGAAAGGTGCCTTAGCAATATTTTGACACGCCTTCTTTACTGGTTTTATATAAGAGTTCATACGAGGAGCGATAATAAAAGTATCAAAACAACAAACATGAAGATGGTCTAATGACTTTTCGTTCAACACTCCAACACAGGCCACGGTAACGAAATTCCGCCTCATTAATCCCTCTTTTGAAAATGTTTTTCAAATTTTTTTTAAACAAAATCAGACACGCGGTTAGGAAGCGTATTGTTGTTTTTAACATTTTCCAGAGGCCTGCCCAATGGTACAATTCAACGCATGTTTTCCATAACCTCGCTGAACATCGCTTGTCTGATACCATCTTAATTTGCCTTTTGTATCCGTACGTTTCAAGTGTGCTTGGCCTCTTCTCTTGAAAAATATAGTAGTGATCTGCATCAGGCTGCTGTGTTCCATCTCAGTCTCTAATTGTTATGTTGCGTACATCATGGCAGAAACTGTTACAATAGAACCATGGCGCATCCAGAAGGTATTTTTACTGGTCGCAGGATGACGTCTTCAGGGTTGCTGGAAAGAGGGTGGAACACAGCAGTGAGGAATTCAACATATTGAAGTTCACAAGCGAATCCCGGGTGTGTGTAGGGAAGACATTCTTTGGTAAAGAATGTTTGATACATGTGCTGTTCTGTGGAAATATAAATAGTGCAACTCTGTTTAGATGAGCGTTTCTTAATTTTTTCTACCTCAGCACCCCTTTTGGTAACGCCTAAGCAGTCCAGCACCCCCTACCATTAGCTAACACCTTCGTCCAAACGTATTCCTTTTACCTTTGACCGCCACATATGTGACCTTTCCCAGCACCCCTTGAAATTGATTTCAGCACCCCAGGTTAAGAAACCTTGGTTTAGCTGGATGTGGGATTTTCAGGTAAAGGTTTGACTAATGACTAACTCCATCCAAACGTCTCAATGCTAAAGCAAACCAGACCAGCATCATCGGATAACAAAGAACGATTGATGAATCACTAGGGCCATTAGAAATCATAAAAATCATATTTAAACAAAGATCGAAGTCTATAACAAAAGTTATGAAGTCGTCATATTTTGCATATTTCAACCTAATTCAGTAAGGAAACCATTAAAAAAGTCTAGAAATATCAGGTGAAACTACTATATTAGGCCTAAGCTGCATCCTGCAATTGAACCCATTTGGGCACCCTGCGAATATTGGCGAAGACGTAGATGAACCAAGCTATTTGGATGAAATGTAATGCACTGCCTAAAAATGCATGTTCTTGCTTCCCCAAGAAATACGCCAACGTCCATGCATGTTTTCAACTTGCTTCAAACCAAATTATATGTTTTGCTCATGTTTTGAGCTGTTGATTTTAGTGGGGCTTCAACAAATCATGGGGCTACCATCTCTTATGCCTATATTCGCTGGCAATGCTTCTTTGTACAGTAGTTGTATGTTCTAGCTCAGTCATTTGTGTGTGGTCATATAAAGTCATATATTCTGAAAAATAAAGTCATATTATCAAGTTTTTTACGTCATGAAAAATGGCCCTATTAATCACCATTTACAGGTTCCGAACACGAGTTTTGGGCAAAAAATACTTTTGATCGTATGATGGAGAGAATTGTTGGCTACGACATGTTCACTTAAACAGTATTAACAGCATTTCAACAAATAAACCGACCAAACACGTTTGTAGCAAACATTTGTCTTGTTTGTTACACGGCACGCTCAATCGAATCGTCCTTATTGGTCGAAAGAGACACTGAGAGAGGAAGACTTTGTCAATGTCATCAAAAACGCTGAACGGATTCTCTCTTTCATTTGTTGCCTTCTCACAATTGCAACATCATTTGAGACGAATAATAACAAACACAGTTAACGAAACAACATCGATGGTTCTCACTCCAATATTACATACCGGGATTTTGAAACAGTTCCAGAACTACTCCGGTCTGTGCGTCGAGCGCGTGAAACAAAGTGGCTCGACGCGAAGTGTCTTCCGCGCAAGGGTTTTTCCCCTTCTTGTTCAGCGTCACGACACGTTTTTGGCGGTGCAAGATGACTGCGTCATCGTTCACGTTTGTCCATGTCCGACTCCGTTTCGAACGCAGAGAAAGATAACTGTAAGGTCGCGCGTGCCCGCCACTCACTCGCCCCGTTCTGTAATGGTCGACCGCCGATGAGAAACGTGACATGGAAGCTGCGAAAACGTAGATAATGACAATAGTTACAGGTAATCGTGGAAGTGTTTACATTCATTGAAGCTGTTAACTGGCACGGCGAACACAATGTAACAACCGGGTCATAAAACTAAGGCAATATTTTACAAGCCAATTAAGTTAAAATGACGTCCTTCATTAACGTGTGACTGCTTAAAATGACGTCACTAATCAAGGCATGACTGCGTAATGATTGGGTGAAGCCGAAGCCAAAATCTTGTGAAAGAAAACCAGTCATGTTTTTTCGAAGTTCCGAGAACCGGACAAGAAAATGACGTTTCACTTCTCAAGTAGAATCGACGTCAAAAGTCGCTGATGCGACTTTTGTTTCATCGACACTCCACAGAAGAGGCAGATAACAACGTAACGGCCATGAAATATCAAGCAGAAAATCTGGTGCTGTGAGTGCTTGGAGTCTCGTTAACTGCATTAATTTTGACGCAACCACTTTTTAAGAGGCCCTCACATGATTACAACCGTACATATAGTAATGACAGGCAGGAAATAGGAAAGGAAGTTCGTTTCGAGTTATCATTGTTTAAATGTTTAAGCCGACGTCTACTTGGAAATTATTGGCTGTTAACACTTTCGTCTTTCATACAAGGTACGAGGCGTAATTATAGACATCTATTAGATTTAGTAATATATAGCTCATGTTGTCTCCGTTTTTGTCTGTGTTTTTTTCTGAATTTGCTCATCAGCAATAAACTGATACCGCTCTCGATATTTGAGTCAACAACGCAAAGATTTTCAAAACGTGAATTCATCTGATAAACCAACAGAAAAAATTTTCAGTGTGGGTTACTGATATGTAACAGATTGACATTGATTACGATTTTGATTTCACTGAAGTATTAGGAAAGCATGAGAACAGAGTGAAACATAGAGATTTGGAAAATTGACATCAGAGGAGAACAACATAAATATCAATGATTTCAAATGAAATCATATTTGGACGTTTCTACAAACAACTGCCTTCATTGCCAGCACATTTCAACCAATATTTGGCTTTATCGTTGTCACTTCTTATATGCACAACTATGAAATTAACGAAGACGAAACAAAAGTGAGTTTCATGTTTTTTAAATGATTAAAAACCTTGCTATTAAATAATCTTGAAACCAGTTAACCAATCAGTAGTGCCACGCAAAGGCCCAAGTACGACTTGCGTCAGAGCGACCATCTGTACACTTTTTCCAAATACATTATTTTGTTTCTGGATTAAAGAAGTTGTGAAACGAGCAAATAAACAAAGTACGAGCCACTTACCTCTGACAATAATATTGTTTTTTAGCTCCTTGACCCCGTTGCCTTTCCAGTGATTGAAAGGTTGAACTAAATACTTTTCTGAAATTTTTCGCATTTTACTTTTGTTTTTTAGAAACAGTTTGCACGATTTCAACTTCGATCTATAGGGCTCTGTCCCGCACATTTCGGTTGTCAAAGGTTGATACTGCAATAGACCAATTGGTGCGTTAATGATGCTGCAATGAAAAGGCGTTGCAATAAAAACAATCTATCCATCCATTAAAGATCCGTTGTTTTTCACTCTATTGGCAAGTCATAACTTGGTGAAGCTACTTTTTTGCATCACGAAAACGCTTCACAATTGAGAAACACCATCCATAGTTAACTTTGATTTGACTCTCAGTTTACTGCACGTTTGAGGGCATCTCCGTTCTCGCCTATAGCACTCTTCGGAAATGTTCTTTGTAAAACATTTGCGTAAAGTTTTACAACAGGTATTTTCATATAAACATCATTTGCGTGTTTCAAACAAACTTGCACTTCATGAACTTGGCAGATAAATCAGAATTTTTGCATATTACAGAAACATTTAAAAGCAGATAGAATTTTGCCCGTGTGCAGTGTTCGAATGCTGTGATAGCAATTTTGTTAAATTGAGGTCTTCTCTTGAAGAATCTTTTGTGAACATCAACAGTGAACAAACGAAAGATTAGATGTTTACACTAAATAACACTCTTAAAAATGTTGAAGAGAAATAAAATCACTTGCACCAGTTGCCTTTGAGAAAATTGGATATGTTATGACGAACCTTGAAATTTTCAGCAGAAATATTGTCAATTTTTTCACCTCTTTTTTATCAACATTCTGCGCCACTTGTCTAGTATTTTCGTTTTGATTTCACAAGGTGCCCCAGTTATCACTGAGATGTTCCACGGAGGATTTTCTTCATTCAATTCACGTTTTGCTTGGCAACAAGAAGCGAGTTCAGCCACGTGGCGCCGTCCCTTGTTTGTATCGGAATTTGAAAACATGAACTTACCAGTCGATCAACTCCATTGACGTAATCTTGCGCATACTGCTCAGGCGTAAGCCATGCTATGCATCCTTGAACTCCAAGAAGAAAGAACAACAGCGCTGTTCCCTGTGGTCAAAATTCATTACATGATCAAAATACCAGACGTCTAAGTAACGACTCATCAGGTCTAACAGAAAATGTTTTTCTTTTCAATTTCGCATAACGAGAAGAATAGACGCATCTATTGTGAACACTTGGATTCATTAAAAAAGAATCAAAAATTGAAGTCAGTTGTTTGAATGCAAGACTGTGCAGTTTTGGTTGTTGCCTTTTCTGATAAAAATAAACACTTATTTTTTGATATTGATCGTTGTTTACGGTACAATTAACAAAAAATTCTTCCGTGTTTTAAAACGTCTGAAAGAAACCAAGGACAGCAACCTCACTTGATAGTGAAATCAAAACTTTCGAAAGAATAGGCATTGTGGGTACTGTTTCTTTCAAACCACTGATTATGCTGACTCATTATGATTATGCTGATTGCGCGTCCATGTACGAGAACTGTTGCTTCAAAACGGTCTTCTCCCAAATTTTTAATTCGTCACTTATCAGTTAATCACCATCCTCTGGTTGGAGAAAGCGACAGTCTTGAAAAAAGCAAATGGCGTTTTTGCGTCAATCACTGATTGTGTGTGGGTTTGCGCCAGAACCAGCAATCACTGCGCTGTCGGCATTTACGCTTCAGTTTTTAACAACTTCGTTGTGAAATATGTATCAATGACCTGAGAATTCGCTGTCTTCAAAATATGATTTGAGTGCTTTCGACCTAGATTTTAAAAAAATGTACAAGTATTCACGATTGATCGGCACTGCATATACTGTACGTCAAGCTAAAATGAACCTGAACAGTTTCAAAACTCTTGCGTTTGTTGCAAAAGCTCTAAAACCTACACAAATTCTTCATGCGCTTTATCCTTTATGCTTGGATTGATTTCTTACGTTGCCCCTTCTCAGTTTTACTTTCTGGATGACGTTCGGCGTAAGTTGGCGCCTTGGCCTGCGACTGTGGCCAAAAAAAAGAATTTTCTAGTACCTCCTTTACAATTCCAAAAACTTTGCAAATTTCCCTTTTTTGATAAGATACTGAACGTCGAATGAGAAGATCCAGGAATGCTGGCTTCGCTACTGGCGATGACCGCAAATTATTTAGAATAGGAAATTGGTTTCACGATTCGCCAAACAAGTCTGCTCTGGATTGGAAGCACAAATTACAAACCTCTTTCACCATCTTTAAGGGTACCGCATGAACACAGTTTTCTCTACGACGAATACTATCAGCATGAAATACATTAAATAATCCGCAGCTTACCTGTGAGGCTGTGCATAAGAAGCTTTTTTGCATCTTTAATTTATTTCAACATTGATAATTAAAATGAACTTAGTATTTGATCTGAAAAACATTGCTGGTTTTATATTCAACTTGTACAACAAGGTGTAGTTTGCAATATCTATCATACGACATTTCCGCATGTCTTATAAACACATTAAAGCAGTTTGTCTTGAACGCAAGCAACTTATAGGAGGAGGCGATGGCCATGCTCTTGAAGTCGTCTTCGTTGATGCTTTGGGGGGAGGTTGGGGTAACGGCAGATAGAGGAACAGCACTTAATAATTTAAACCGTTGTAGCGAAACAAATTCTGCAAACGAAACTCCACTGAAAAGAATTTTCTAGTACTTCCTTTACAATTGCAAAAACTTTGCAAATTTCCCTTTTTTGATAAGATGCTGAACGTCGAATGAGAAGATCCAGGAATGCTGGCTTCGCTACTGGCGATGACCGCAAATTATTTGAAATAGGAAATTGGTTTCACGATTATTAACATTGTAGCAAGGTTTTAAGATTTTATTGTTTAAAATCCAAACAAGCGTTTACTGTGAAGTAAATACCAAGAGCTTCTTGGTAAGACTGATAAAACTATTCTCAACTTTCGCAGATGAGGTCAAACACTTCACAGATGACAATTTCCCCAAATTTTCGCTATCGTCTGCATCGCGTACATACTTTGCGCAAAGCGATTGACGTGATAAAAGCAAAAAACTTCTTTGATTTTGTATTTACAACTGACAAAAATGAATTTGACGTGAAACGGAAAACTAGAAAGTCAAAAACAGTAGTCTCGGTTCAAAAGGCAATTTATACGCGATTCGTTTCAAATTTATTTAAAACTCTTTGCAGAAACAACAGCGGCGATTAACCACCGCTGAAATCACATTTCTTTGGCTTTATTTCAGTTTCATCTGGAATAAAGTAAAACCTACCTCCTCAAGCTACAAATTGCCTGATTTCAAATGAAGGCTTCTTTTCAGTCATTTGACCTGTATGTGTGTTAGCAAAAATAAAAGAAAAAATGTACGTATCGAGGTTTATCATTAAAGCTTTCAACTCTAGCGTCAACTTCATGAACAACGAGTAATTGGTCAATTTCAGAAAGTTTTCACACGCGACCACCACATCACGTCATATTTTCCTGGTAATTACCAATCAACCTGGATTACACTGAGTGAGAAAATCGATTCATTGCGGTTAACCACCGCGGTCACACGAAGAATTAAGAAAATTGTTCGTGAAAGTCAAACGTGCGTTTGTCAAAAAAACGTGCTCTGCTCCTGTTCACTGTTTTCGTAACGAAGACATGGGAAAAAGCACAACTTTTTCACGCAGGCATGTTTGCAAAAATTAGTAATGCTCAAAAACACCCGCTGACCTATTTCGAAGTGTGCTTGTGGTGAAGCCACGTTGTTAAGTGTCTTTCTGGTTTGCTCATGTAAATAAAAGTTGCGGTTGCTTCTTTGTGTTGTCACACTTCAGTAATAACACGGTAATGCTCAACAGTTCGTGAAATGAAAAGGAAAAACAAAAGAACAATGATCACTAAGCCTTTGTTGTGGAACAGAACTAGATTGGTGTCTTATCAAAATCTATGGTGCACCAAAACATATTGAATAGGAAATCTAAAATTGTGTTATAAACCATGGAAACGTCCTCCTCCATGTTGCACTTTGACCTTATTTTCTGTAACTTTTGTTGAAGAGTGAGAAAAACGTGTTTTGTGTGAGCGTGACTGGCAAACGATCTCGAACAATCGCGAAAATATCAAACATAGCAAAAACTCCCAAACTTACTTGTCTCTAACATGTCGCGGCTTCCAAGGTTCTGTGCTTGGACCTTGCTTTTTTTTAAACATAAATGGCATTACTCGAGCATCTTCATTTGCTGCTATACTTTGGTTTCTAATGATATTAATTTACATATGTCTACATCCAACGATAAAACTTCACAAAGCAAAGTCAAATATGAACTTAAAATTATTATTGACTATTGGATTAGGGCAAACAAGCTGCGTATTAATTGTAACAAAAATAGTTTCATTATGCTAAACAAACCTGATATTGCCACTTTTGATATCTCTAACTACAAAATCTGTGAAAAAAATGACATCAAATACCTCAGCATCACACTAGACAACAAGCTCAGTTGACAACCAGATATTGCTAAGTGAACCGCACGACTCTCCAAACCATTTGAAATATTATCCAAACAAAAACATTACACCGCCCAACCTTCATTAAAAGTTGTATATAATGCATTGATACACACTTATCTAAATTTTTCTGTCTTGAACTGGGGGGGCAAGGCTTCAGAACCGGTGCTCAACCTCTTTTGAATTTACAAAATAAAGCTGTGAAATTTCTGAAAACATCCAACAAAGCCACTTTGGATGAAACTCAGGCCCGTAGACAGGTTTCAGCGTTTTGGGGGCCAAAATACATTTTTATGGGGCAAGATTTTTGCTTTTATTGTATGTTTTAATAAAAAATATTCTGGGGAAAAAATTTGGGATGTAACAAAAAAGATGTGGGAGGCTTTGCCCTCGAATTCCACCCTGTGGTCACGGGCCTGATGAAACTTATATAAAAATCATATTCTAACAATCAATAAACCATTTAAAATGTATGCTGGTAAGTTTACGCACTCCTATGAAAATAATCTACTCCTATCGCATCTCAACCAGTGTTTCAAATCTATTCAAACAATTCATGACTACCACACCAGACTTGCAACTTCACAAACTTTTTTTACCCAGAGCAAACTCTTCTCGAGGGCAGTGCTCCCTTAAATTAATTGGACCCAATATATGGTCAGAAATACCTGACCACGTCAAGTTGTGCTTTCACTTTGACTTTAAACAACCGCACAAAATCTGCCTACTCTCTCGGCTAGATGGCGCAAAGCAACAATGGAATTTGTTCATTCAACTCATCTTGTGCTATTCATTCTTGTGCTTTCGTACCTTGGGCTTTTTTCTATTGTTTTTTTCATGATTTCTATACTGAACAAGTACCGTAGATTTTCCCTTTCTAATGTAGGTTACTCTTCTTCATCTTTCTGTCTTTTTATATTTCTTCCAATTTGTTTTTTGTCTCATATGTTCACTTGCATTCTCAAATAAATGTACATTTTTTTCAGTGTCTTGCTCTCTCCACACCTGTGAAATTAAATACCTCATCATTATAATTGTGTGTACGTAGGCATGCGCTCACCTGTAAAAATCATTTGTGTGTTTGCTTTAATCAGCTTGAATTTTTCGTTTCATATAATTAACGATAGTACTGAAAGTTGTATTTCAGAGTTGGTAGACCAAGTGATCTCATGTTTTTCGCCAATCCTTTGCGACAAAGGGCACCATAAAATGATGGTACTTGTGGTGTGTATAACTTTGCTCCTAAATATGCTGTAGCTTCTGCATTATATTTTTGCAGCACATCATGCATGGTTATGAAAGTAATGATAACGTTGTATTTGCAATGAACGAAACTGCCTGGTTTGCGGCGTAACAACATTAATTTCACTAGCTCCTGTATTTTCATACCAAACAAATTTGGATCTGCAGTAAATTATAAAATCGATTTGTACTTGTGCAAATGTTCGCGAGTCCCGTTTCTTCTGCGCAATGCTGTATGACTTGTGTGAACCAGTATTTCATCACACAAAAAAACAACGCACTACACTATTAAAGGTAGTGCTTTCAGATGTGCGGTCAGGCATGACGTAGAGGAAAAAATTATTCTCAATTGTAGAAACTGTACTTCCCACCTTTTCAAGCATTTAACTCTAGTTTGTTTATATTTTTACCTTCAAGATTGGTTTACTTCAAAGATGCAAGTTATTTTGGAAATAATTCTGCCTACTGAAGAAAAGGATAACATGTATGTCCTTCTCCTGGGATACTATAATTGACAAAGACTTGGACGTATATCGTTGAGTAAGCGTAGGAGATGTTGCTTTGAGACACAAAAAGTCTGCCTACGTACGGAAAGCACCCTTGCCTTGGTATTTCGATCAGTTCGGACCTAATGTCCAAACCCTATTGCGCGAAAAGTAGACTGTTTGTTTTCAAAATTAACAACAATCATTCTCAAGAAAAATTTGAAGTCAATAATGCCTGTGCAGACGATTAAACACTTCACACGTAATTACTACTCGTTTCGTTTTTTGTTGAATATTGAAGAATCTGATGACGTTTCAGGAGAATTTACAAAAAAAGAAACTGTACATCCTGTGTAGTTCAGAAACGTAGGATTAGAATTGTTTTCTCCTCGCTTACTAACTGAAGTTTATCACAAGCCCAACAGCCTTACTGACGGAATCCAAGTTAAACGAAACTTTGCAAACTTTCAAAGCCGCATATTTTGCTGGTCACGGTTCAATGGTTTTTGTGAGATAAAGTTTTTCACCGGTGTAAAGAAGCAACAAAGGGGGTTTGAAAATCGCGTTTTGAAAAACCCCAGCAAAGGGGGTTTGAAAATCGCGAGAAAGATGAGAAAAATAGCAGAAGAGTTGCGATATATCCTTGATAAAGAAAGCGATTCTCACTTTTTAATCGTATTGTAAGAGGATCGAAGTATTGTGGATGAAACGCAGCCGCGTTCTGTCGTTTGAAACATGAACCGGCGATCACGTGTTGCAGCGCAAGGGCTTTACCCCCCTTGGCCATCTAGCATGGTAATTCTCCATGGTCCCGCCAAACGTTTCACACAAGTAGCAGAGTATCTCCATCCGGGAGTTCTTTGGAGGCCGAAGCCTCTCGCAATATCTTTGCTAGCTATGTAGATATTTAAGTCCAGATCCATTTCATCTTCATTATTGTTGATAATCAATACAGAAACTTTCATTGAAAGTTTAAACTTCGCAAATCAGAAAATGATTGCTTGCACATCTACAACATAATATTGCTGGGGATGAAGTTTTACTAGATTTAAAAAAAATGTTTTCATCACATTGTTGCATATTCTAAAAAAATATTTCGGTATCGACTGTGTGTTTGGGAATGCAGACCTCATGTTTCGCTTTTGACTTACGAATTGCATTCATCTTCAAAAGCTCTGGCTACTTTGGGTATAAGGTTCGATCCAGACCAATTTTTCTGGTTTGGGTCTTGGCCTTGTACTCGAACATTTCGGTTTCAAATCTGATGTGAACAAACCAATCGTAGTGGTGGAACTTTGAAAATTACAACACATGGTATCATTATTTATTTATTTATTTATTTGTTTGTGAGCAGACACGAAGTCCATAGTACGAACACACACACTCTGCAGAACGCAGGTTGATAAAAACAGACAAAACAGAACGTAGTACAAGGCATTGAAGCCGGCAGAATCACAGGGTTGCAGACACTTTTTGCAACTGCATTGAAGACAGAACCATAGGGTTACAGACACATTCTTAACACTATTGTTAGCTAAAACGTAACACTTGTTACAGCACTACTGCGAAGTAGGGCGCTAATTCCTAGATTGGTCGAGTCTAGGTAGAATTCGAAGGCATTGTGGCTTGACACGCCATCGATCAAACGGATACTGCAAAGTTCGATCACTCATTCACAGAGTAAAATGCGATCATAGTGTTAAAAGAATTAAATGTGTACATTTCAGCAACATTCAGAACCTTTTGTCTCCGCAACCTTGACTGACGTCTGCTGCGATTTCGTACTGACGTAATGCAGAAGTTCGATTTCTTGTAAACGTCATCATTTATTGAGCATACTGAGTGTATTCAATGCATTTTCGCGCCACCAATAGTGATTTTAATAATACACCTGCAGTTGAAAGGATGAAAAAACGAGGAACTCTTTAAAACAGTGGTTTTCAACCTGGGGTCGCGATCCCGGGGGGGTTGTTTGCCTTTTCTCTAGGGGTCGCCAGAGCTTCTAATAAAAATATTCAAAATTACTTCTATATTTCGTATATGGAACCATTTTTGTCGTAGCCAAAATAATAGGATTTCCTGGCAAAAATGATAAGTATGATTATGACCATTACAATGTTTTTTTGAGTGTGATTATGACCATTGCAGTACTGTTGCGTTTGGCAACCTACAAGTAACTTTATGACGTAAGAAGGTGCTGTGTTTGTAAATTAGATATCTGAATGCGGTAGATAACTTTGGCGGTATTCTTCTTTTCAATGAGTTGTGCTGTGGAGTGATTTGCATCCGGCACGGTTTTCTCTCACTGATGCTGCCTGTGCATGAAATTTAATAAATGAGTCTTTGTTCAACATAGTGACACCGTATGTTATTTTTTATTCATTGTGATTTTCTCTTGTGCAAACACAACTGCATTACATATGCCCGGATGGAAATTTTCGGCAGGGGGTCGTTAGGTTAAATTGGGTTGCAAAATGTGTCGCTACATGAAAAAGGTTGAAAACCACTGCTTTAAAACGTCAGTCACTTTAATGTAAAATAGATATTTCACCCCGTTACTCAAAAACTTATGCTACATCTTCACAGAGCCAAGTATTGTAAAAATGCCTCTTTTGAGATGCTTTGCAGCGTCTGCATCTCTTGGAGTTTTCATAAACATTGACACAATTTGCGTTTCCAGCTTGACCGCAATAGGTTTCAACAGGCTTATTAAAAGTACAGTTTTAAAACATGCCTGAAACTAATTTTTCTTTGTCACGAAAACCTCAAACAATAAGTTTGACAGGAAACTCTTTAAGCCTTCCTGCCATATTTTTGTTTTTTACCAGCGGTTTTATCTTCGTCGCCGCTCAGTCACAAAACGCAAGGGAACCACTGCTGCTTGTTGCTGCAATTCAGAGAGCTTATACTGCACACCACAGACGTATGGCCTGAACGAAGCCAAATAATTAAATCCCGACCCTGCCTATCTTTTTGCATTTACCTTTCTATAGCCTGGAATCAGAACACCACTGCTTTGCAACCTCACGGAATTCAAATTTAGATTACTCGAGGGATCTCTAAAATGCAGTTTTAGAACTCTTGATTCAAAACGCATCATAACTTACGCCCTACACTGCGTGAGATTTTGTGCATCTTGTACCTTGCAGAACATCAAAATAAAACATGTAGAAATTTCACAAGCATGTAAATCAACGAAAGAAGAACATTCGTTTGTTGAACTGGAAAACAATGCAAGCAAAGACAGTTAATCAGGTAAGCCCCAGGACTACCGGGCGAAGCGGAATTATCGACGAGGAAGCAGAAAAATGCAATTACAGCAACACCGTCAACTTTATCAACTAATGCACTTTCAGCAAAGGCTGCGACGTCGATAGCACCATGATGAGCATCACAATCTCGTTGTGAAATCTACGTGAAACAAAACAAAAGCCATTGACTGCTTTTGAAGAATGTCGCGTGAAAATAGAAAACAAAAGAATGCGACTTGACAAAAGCCGTGTAAAAAGTAATGTAGGAAAACAAAAAGTATTCTCGTGCAGAAAGCATATCATGAAACAACAGGCATGCTACACTTTCATTTAACACCAAAGCCACATTTTTTCCAATAAACAGTAGCGAGCAGCTACTAAATGCCGATGTAAACTTCAGTGAACCGTAAACGTCAATCACAAGCTCTATAACGGATGAATTCCAGTTTGATTTGTTTATAGCGGTAAATCCAGGCGTCATTTAACGCACATCTATTACGACATAATCTTCTTTGTGAGTTGTGCAATTGTGTTCAAAATATAACTTATTACGCTGCGAAGAAATAGATGGTTCACAAACTGTTTCTTCCCAGAAAAAAACTGCTCATCACTCCCATCCACAGTACGACGGTTTTTGTGCCGCTGGTGCGATGCAAACTCTTTTTATTGCGTAACTATGGGACGCAAATTACTTGTAACTCAAAGCGCAGCCCATCGGGATCCTGACAGGTCTTATTATGACGTTATAAGAGCCGGGAGCGAACACTGCTGTCAAATATTCCAAGTACTGCACTTCGCATTTGAAACTTCGGAATTTCTGTGGCAGACAAGGACGAGTGAAGTAGGTTTGAAACATGAGACGACCTGCAACAAAAGAGACAGTAGTGACAGATAAAAATTTCTAATTCAATTTAAACTTAAAAAACCTAGCTACATTCTACAATGCTTGTGCTATGTCAATTCATTACACGTATTCCACAGTTTGATGTAGGGGATCGTTTCAAGCAGTGATAGAGTATGTTTGGGACTTCCAAACTTTTGCAATTGCATGAGAACGTATCGGTAGAAAACGCAGAGAAATAAATTCTTATTTGTTACTTTTAATTCGTGTTGCTTCCTGACAGAAACATTCATGCCCTCATCATCACTAATTATTATCAATGACAATTGTGTTTGGGATTTTTTAGAAACGTTTTATAACAACTGTTTTCACTCAGAAATATGTTTGGCCATAGATATTAAAATGTGACGACACAAACGCTTCTTTACTCGATCTTTAGCACACGTCCTCAGGTCCTGCTGAGTAGAGAATTGCGAAGATAATAGGAAGAGTCGAATGAGTGGGTCAGCAAACAAACGTAGTTCTAAATTAAAAACTTGATAGAAAGAAGAACAAATGACATAGCTTGGGAAAATATAATGAAAAAAGAAAACAAACTTAATGATTGTAATGTTTTTTTGTATCATTTCGCGGGAAAACGCTCATACCCGGATCCTGAAGAAGTTCGACGACTTGTCCTGTGATGACGTCAACCCCCTGAAACATGATCGTGCGTCGGGTCTTGTCCTGAGCGCAGGGGTTGCCTCGTTTCTTTGCTTTTCCAGCTGCCCGCTTCGAACGAGCAGGGTGATAACGTTCGGTCGATTGCCGAAGGCTCATTTTCTCGATCATGTCATTGATTCTTTCAGTGGAGTCTACAGCATTTTTTGCAATTAAGAAGAAAACGTTTAAAACAAGCGCCAAGGGTAAAAGCGCGATTGACGATGGCAGTGCTCGATTCATATTGGGCGATTGCAAATACTGTAGAAATAATTTATAATCGATTCGGCGTTGCTATATTTTTTCTACAGAACATATATTTCTATTCTGCACAAAACTACATCCTTACTAGATAGCATATTGTTACTATCTTTGTCTGTGGTTCAATATATTTGGGACAATGCAGGGGTCAATCTGGGGCTGTATTGCAGAGCATTTACTGTACATGTGAAAGAAGGATTGCTCTCGTTCAATCCAAGGTTGCAACATTTTTATAACTCTGGGTCTTTACATCAAGTAGTGATTATTATTGGTCTTATTTGGTTTTTGCGCAAAATGTACAACCATAGACTATTTTTCGTCGCCATCTGCCGGTCAGGAACTGCATTTCATACAATTATAATTTAAAAATAAAGAATAAAAAGCAGTTGAAATAATCTCCAACCAACACAAGGACTAAAATTCGTTGACAACAAATTGATCAACACCTGGTCTTTTCCAGCCAGGCGTTGCGAAAAAAATATAATTTTGATGCAGAGCAATTAACTGACTTCGATACCAAATATGAAATAGAAATATACGAGTTGGTCCATCGAACTTTAAAAAATAAAAACCTAACGAAAGATGTATAGCTTCTTTTAAAAATTGGCCTGCCTTAGATGAGTCGTTCACTTATGCTGGCTGCAATATATTGAAATATAGCAACGTTTTGATCTCAGTTGTCGTAAAATCATGAGCTTCGCACCGCATTGGCCGAGTGAGAACTTTGTAAGTCGAAAAACGCAACAGTTTCGAAAAAGTGTTTGGTCGTGAATCACGATGAAAAGTTTTGGCAACTAGTTTTGCTGAGAAAGAAAAACCATTAAATTGCTTTTTGCGAGCGAAACGCAGTAACCGCGCAGCTAATCGGTTTGATGCATAACTTGCAAAGGTTTGGTAAAAACGAAGCGTCGGGCCATAGTTATCTAGCTTGCAGAAAACAATATGCTGCTTTTTGATACATTTGGAAAACATTGCAAATTTCGCTAAAACCCACGATGTTTATATTTTCAAAATGGCAAAGCATAATGAAAAGTCTATTGATAACAACACGATAAAAACACACGTCTACCTGGCGAAACGTCCATTTCTTCTGATCTTAAAGAGCCCCAGTGATTGGTGGGTGACGTCAGATATTTCTTCGTTGTCTCCAATAGTCTTTGACGGTTGTACAAGTAAAGTTTGCAGGATTTCAAGTTCTGGTATAGAGGCGTCCGACACAGACTTCCGGTCAGCGGAGTGTACTTGGAATACAAAGAAATATTTTGTAAGTTCACCAGCGGATTTGACAGAACTTCATTTGATATCTGTGTTGTGATTAAAACGCTCATTGAATTAATACGTAGGGACCCAAACTGAGGGACAGGAAGGTTAAGAAACATCGTAATACGTCCATCAACGGTTTTTCACATGCTTGGACAAAAAAATTATTTTAGTGATAGATATTTTTAGCTTTAAAAAATGCACCAGTCACTTTTTTCTTTCATGTTAAAGTTTCATTTCAAGCAAATCTTGAAGCATTCTTACGCAATACGCTGGGCACATGCATTACTTTGTCGAGACTTGGGTGAAGGTTAAAAAGAGAAAAGAATGGACAAAGCGTTTCTTGCTCTTAAGTTCATCTCACCTTACGATCCATTTCGTAATTCACTTTATGAGCGTACTCGTCCAATGACATTGAAAGGATGACTTGTAAGTTGCACACGGTGACCAGTGAAACAAGGACATATCTCATCTGAAATGAATAAACACCTCAAAGTAATGATTTATTTTCATTAATTTCAACTTTTAATTTTTTGTATCTTATTTTTGTTTTGGCAACGTCCACACTGTTTTGAGACTCGTAAAATTTATTTGCAAAGTTAAGACAAAGTAAGCACATCTAATTTTATTATCGGCTTTTTATTGGAAAGTCAGTGTTTCACAATATACTGGTTTAACCATCAAAGCAATAGGTTCATTTCACATATAAAACTATTTTCAAAACAAGCGCCTGTCTGCGTAAAAGTCATAACAAGATTGGTTGGATGAAACGGATTTCAAGAACTGATCTATCACCAGAGCGTGAGGACAGGTTATGATTAAGTGGTCGCTGATCTTGTCATGAACTACAAAACAGCCACCACCAACAATTGCTGATCCACTTTTAGCAATTAACATATATTTGACAGAAAACTCAAAAATAGCTTGAATCAGTATTTTCGACACTTTACTCGTATTTCCATTCCACGGCATTGACTGATACGATGAGCGACAACCAAAAAAACACAAACAAGAATTTATGATCCCGACCTTATAGATGAAAAGATTTATATTTAACCTTTAGGAGAAATTTAGAAGATTTAAAGTGTAGCAAATATCGTTAATACCGGAGTGAGAAAGGGTTCCCGAGGTACAACGCGCAATTCCTTCGAGGTTTCGAGTAGTTCTGGGGCGCACCAAAGTTTTGAGCAACCTTACCTTGGTGCTGTAGGTTGAGCAGCTGTAGAGAAGAGCGAAGAGATTCTGCGACCGTTAGACAAAAATTCGTCCGTACACAAGAAGTCTCATTAAACGACCTGGTTTTTCTTCATCAGTTGATAAGAGCTGTCCTTTACGTTTCTGACACTTCAACGTAGCAGTAACAAATACAGATAATCACCAAAACACATAGTTTTCTTGGTATAGCGCTTTTCATACTTGAGCGAAATGCTTTACGAGCCTGAGGAGTGGCGTACTTTTATACTGGCAGCTCACCTTTTTCAACAAGGGTGTGCGAGATATAATTTGGCTTTTCTATTGCCATTTCTGTAATCATTTACCTCATTAAACAGCGAAAATCCCTCGAGTGCCTCGTTAAGCAATTCGCCACAGGATTGCTCGTGCATCAGAACTGACAACAGATAATTGTCTGTTGCAACATGAGAAAAGACACGAAAGTCGACATTAGCACAACTAATTAATGGCTGACGACTCACACAAAATAGGTTAGCACGTGTTCTTTGTAAACTGAAACCCATGGCATACCCCGCGGCCACACCACTCTTTCACAAAATCAGTGTACAGTACATGCTGCAGGTGTCAAGAAACGTGTTTTTTAGTAAATGTGCTCTACGTTCGTGACATTGTAGCAATTCGCAACAACTAAGGTTAAAGCGAAGGTTTGCTTGTATGGGTGCGCAGTGCTACGTGAAATCGATTTCCTATTACAATTTACTGATACATTCGACTGCGTCCCCTTTGCTCAGACTAATTACTTGAATATAGGTATGTGCAAGTCATGAAATCAGAGCCAAGTCGGCTGATTCCTCGAAAGCTTACAGCAAACCTATAATTTTCAATCATCATTTTCCACTGTGTTCTTGCAATTCGTTTTTTTCTCACGACAAAAGCAATCATTTTTCTAGTGATATGAAACTGAAAAATATTTTGCTTATGAATTATGCCTTTCGCTAGGCCAGCATCAAATCATTCTTGAAGCTAGGGAAAAAGCAGAGCCAATTTGCTAGTTAGTATTTGTTGCTTAATACAAATTTAACTTCACTAAAACAAAACAGAAAACTAGGTCATTTTAAAAGCAAGTTTTTAGATGGAAAGTTGTATAGAAATAATCTTGGAAGTAAGTTTAAAAACATCGAGCAAAAACCAAGCTCTTGGCAGAACTTGCAGTATTCAAACATATTCACTATCGATTGGGAACACTTGCATTATTATGTATATGATGTGAGATTTGTGGAAGTACAAGGCACATTGCAGTTACGCTAAACTTTGATGAAAAGATGATACCTCTAAACAGGTCGCAACAAGCTGATGATTTCAGGGGGGGGTAAAATGATTATAACTTCTTGTTTTACCGAACAACTAAAACAGTTTTCAGCGCTTTGAAAATGTTTTTCAAAATAATGAGAATAAACACTCACAAAACAATGGGGGATTTATTTTGTTATGAAATGATGTAACTTTGCATTTGGAGAAGGGAAAGAGCTACAAGATAGAGGCGGCCTGCTGAACAAAAAGAAGTACACATTCGTGAATTGCCGAAACGCTGCATCCGAACTTGCTTCACAAATGAATAGCCTCAGCTTTTGTATTGCACGCGAAGACGCACGAATGCGTCACGCTTCGTCGCGCCTGCACTCCGATAAGGTTTTTCGCGCGGACCGACTGCTGATTGGCTGGATTTGTCAGCTATGGTGCGCGCCGCGTTTCCGCGTGGAACGCGCACACCCGCGACTCTCAGCACTAGGTCAACGGCGCGCCAGGCTGGAAGTGCGTGTGCTGAAGAATGTCGTTTGGTGCACGTCGTCACGCCTCAACTGCTTTCCTCCACTTGGCGCGTGCCATGAGCTGCGCAGAAACAATCGAGGTTTGCGCTCGCAGACGCGTGGTTGGTGCGCGGTTCAGCAAAGCACTTTGAAGTTCGGGCGACAGGCGAAGTGATTGTAGTTGATGCAGGGCGTCGAATTGCGCAGTTCGAAATTTAGTGACGAGCAGGGTGTAGTGCTAAACAAAGAAGTGTGGGAAAGCACCCAAAGAACTGGTCATTATCAGGAATTACACAATTATGCTGAGGTGCTGCGCAGGAGATAACTTGTCATTTTGTTCGTTTATGCGACGTCTGCAACTGCACACAGGAAATCTGAGTAAAAATACATATCTTCTAGTCAGGTTGCGGTGAAAAATATAGCGAAAGGCGTTCCCGCACCTACGAAACGCGTGGGTGCCGCGTCGTTCGCACGCGTTCCCGCCCTACTTCACCCCTGGTAAAGAGCAATCTGGGACTGACGCGTTTTCACACTTGTCATTTCTGCTGAAATGATTGGCAGGCAAAAGAAAAGGTCTCCACATGTTAGGATTTACCGTCGTGTGACGACGTTGCTTTCTGAGCTCGAGATTTTATTTGAATAAGATTTCAGGACTGAGGACGCGTGCACATACGTGAAATCGATTTCCTATCAAAAAATGTGTTGATTGGTTCGGCTGCGTCACCTTTGCCGAGATAAACAGCTTGAATGCAGACACGTGCAAATCCAAATCATCGAAAAGTTCTGAAAGCGGAGACCAGTCGACTCTTTCCTCGAAAGCTTGCAGCAAATCCAGGGCTTTTAATTTGTCCAACCTTTGTGTTAAACATTTTTGTTTTATCCTTTCCGGTTCAGTCAGTTATGTTTTGCGGGGTATGTTTTTAATGAAACGGAATAGAAGATGAACAATCACTGCGTTCAGAAAGGCAGTAATGTTTGGTTCAAGCTACTACTAATTCGTAGATTTGAACTTGAGGCCTTAACAAACGAAATTAAACACGAGTTGAAGTAGTAGCAGAGTTCATGATGTTACTGTAACTGTTCTGATTCTTTTATCGGTAAAATTGTATCCCAGTAACTCGTGATCGTACGTTGTGATATTTTTCCTCCTTTATTTTAATTTGCATTTAAAACTCTCGACCAATTTAAAACGTACGTTTGATGTGAGGTTGAGTCTGGTTCACCATTTTATCGCTTCTGAAATCTTTGGCAAGCTTTGGCAAAGATCGGAGTTTAAAGAAATCTCTTCAATCATTTCATGTAATTGTAAAAAACAAACTTTGGTCTACGCTCCACTCGCGTAATCTTAGTGTGAATCCGTTCCTTTTGCGAGCAATCTAAGCTAATTCCAGCCACTTAATAGCACCAAACGAATTCGTCCGCTCTAGTTGCAATGGAAATAAGACGTTCAAAACTTGTTACGCTACTTGACGAGGCATTGGTCAAAAGAAGTTTTCAAATGCAAAATACGAAAAGTATGAATACTTATCCGCCGCTCGATGTCGTATGTGTAGCGTAACGAGACGTCAGAAGAGATGCGAGTGAACTTGGTGACTGTAAAAACGCAAACTTGCGTTGGTCGTGGTGGCAATTGTTTAACAGACATTGCCATTCAAAAAGTTTTCTCCCACCCAATCTCATAAAGACATAGCCGCGTCCCCAGGTTGTTGGTGTTGGAGAACCAACAACACATTTCCACCTACAATTTGAAGTCGCCACTTGTGAATGTCGGCTTGGGCAGTATTGTTTTTAGGGTGTTCCAAAATTTCCAACGGTTTCTCAAAATACAGTAGAAATTCGCTTTACTACCAGCATCAAACTACGCTTGAACCTTGCTTTACGACCATCTCAGTTTTCAGATAAAATGGTTGTGGTCGCTCAAAATGTCTGTGCGGTCACCACTGTCGAACAATTAAAAACCCTGGGCCTGGCACTTCCGTCTGGCGACGAGATGTAAAAGAACCTGTTAACACTCCGAAATATTCCAAGTAATTCATGTCAAATATACATCGTTAGGTACCATGGGTTCTAAAATGCAGTTATAAAATTTATCTGTTGAAACACTTGTTTGAACTTGCAGTCATTAGTCAGATATTTAACAATTATTGTAATTGGTTTAAATTTTCAATCTTTGCAAAAGACCGATTTGAAATCTCCAAGGTCAGCAGCAGATCACCTATTTTATGAAGATTGATTCCTAATTAAACCATGTGATCAGACAAAACTCTGAACTATGACTGCGCTAAACTAAACCATTAAGATAAATATAAAAGCATACCATACCAAAACATTTAACCAAGATGAACATTACACTTAGCTTACTATCCCTTGCAATTTAGTGAATGCAGTATAACTACAAAACAATTTAATGTGGTATTTAGGCTGTAATTATCAGAGAAAACTGCCAGCATTGTTCAGGATAGCTCGCAAATAGGAAAATAGGTTGACCCAATGGTTCTCAAATGGGGCCACATGGCTCACTAAGGGAGGAATTTTTAATCCCTGGGAGGAAAATTTGTTCCAGGGAGGAAAAGCTGTGGGAAAAAAACTTAAGTTTTTATTCCTATTAGTTTATTCAACACGTAAAAAAACTGCACAGCAAGGTTGGTTTAGATGGGAATGTCTACAGTACGGAAGCACAAGCTGCTTCATCATCATAGTTTGAGCCAGTTCTTTCAATCCACTGCTTGGCCGCACTAGATCTTTGGGTAGGTGTTGAGCAGCCAATCGATTGTCTCATCATCCAGAACGGTAAGGCCATGCGCTTCATGGGGAGATCGATGAATTGGACATTGGAGGACAACATGGTCAGCGGTCTGTTCTTCTGCGCCACACTCACAGGCCGCAGAGGAGGCCACACCCCATTTGTACAAACAACAGAAGAAACGTCCGACACCGGTGCGGAGGCGGTTGAGCATGACCCACGGTGTCAGTGTCACAGCCAGGAAGTTTGTTCAGGGAGGTCAATCACCTGACGTACATCTGACTGGTCCTTCCGTTTATTTTCGAACAATTGAATATTGGTATAAGGCACCAGTGAAAATCTTATCAAGTTTGTTTCGGAAGGGGTCATGGCCTCTTCGGCCACATTCTGGCTGCACTACTGCACGCTGGTCTTGGCAGTGCCATTCCAGGAGGGTGGGTCGGGGATGAAAGTACGGAGTCTCGTTGTGCACTCCAACCTTTCTGCATTCCACCGCACTTGTGTTATTGTCGTCAGATGAACTGATGAGTTGTTCTTCTTCATTCGTTTGAGCGCGTTCTTCTGTTATCCACTGCTTGGCCGCGCTAGATTTCGAGGCAGGTGTTGAGCAGCCATTCAGTTGTCTCATCGTCCAGAACCGTCAGGCCGTGCAGTCCATGGAGAGGTCGATGGATTGGACATTGGAGGACGACATGGTCGACGGTTTGTTCTGCGCCACACTCAAGGCCGCACAGGAGGCCATACCCCATTTGTACAGGCAGGAGTGGAAACGTCCGACACCGGTGCAGAGGTGGTTAAGCCGGACCCAGGCTCTTCTTGGGAGGGTCATTGCTGGGGTGTGTGTACCGGTGTCTGGAATTAAAGTGCGGAGTCTTGTGGGGTTGTCCGCCCACTCTGCGTTCCATTGATGATCCGCCCACTGCGCCGCACGTATGTTGTTGTTGTCAGATAAACAGATGAGTTGCTGTGCGGCGGGTACAAATGGGTGTCTCGATTTGAGGCGCCGTGAATTTGCACTCGATGGACGGGTGAGCGCTGAGTGGAGCGGATGTCCAGGCTCCATGTCACGGCGTCCTGGAGATAGTGTGGCTCCACTGCGACGAAGCTCAGCAGATGGATGCCTGCAAGGATAGGACGGTTGTCCGCTAGTGTAGGACCAGGACCGTAACTACGGGGGCGCAGGGGGCTTTGCCATCTCTGGAAAATGTGTTGGCCGTAGTTTAAAACTATTGGACATACGATAAAAGATTTGGGTCCCTCTCAGAAAAATCTTAGCCCCCAGTTGTCCCAAGCTGATTACGGGCCTGTGTAGGACGCAGGCATCCAGTCACAGTTCGCAAGGCATCGTTGATGGCAAGGTAAACGAGGCGGGTGTGATCACTGCGGCACCAGACAAGAGCGCATTACTCTGTTGTTGAATGGACCAGGGCTAAGGTGCCTGTTCGTAACGTTGTTGCTCCAGCACCCCAGACATAGCCAACAAGCCGCCTCAAGAATGCAAAGCGTGATGTCAACTTTTTGCGAAATGACACGAGGTGTCGGCAGGACGTCACTGTCCTGTCCAACATTCCTTCGAGGTATGCGAGCTCGGAGCAAAAGGGAATGGTTTCGTTGTTGTGGTTAATTTTCAGCTCACGTTTAGCATCGTTGTTGTTTAGGTGGAAGACTGCCAACACTGCCTTTGTAGTTGTAAGCTTTAACTTCCAGGTCTGGAGGTATTCACTTGCGGTTGCATGTCTTTGCTTTGCACACCTTCCACTGTTTGTTCCGTCTCCATCAGCATACATGTTTGCTAGATCGTTGGCGTATGCATACTTTTTGGAGACGGTGGCTGGCAGGTCAGAGATATAGATGTTGAAGAGAAGGGGTGCCAGGACCGATGCCGGTGGGACGCTGCTCTTGAGCCGTCGTAACCTGCTTCGTTTGCCGTTGCCGGTGGTAAGTGTAAAGCTGCGATTACCAACCATCTCCATAATTAAGCAGACCATGCACCTGCCAGATATCAGTCGCAGTAACTTGCAGGTACAATCTGCTTTAACTGCAGTAACTGGCATTATGAAAGAGTCTGTTTCGTTCGTAATCGTCTCTATTGTTTCTGCAAAGTAGGTAGTGTGAAATTTTTGTAATTATCATTTCTGATCTTTGCTGGGGAGGAATTGACATAGTTTGGGTTTGTAAGGGAGCGATGTTGAAAAAACTTTGAGAACCACTGGGCTGGCCTATGCAAGCGGTGGACAGACTACAAACCTACACAATGCCGGTTACTTTTCTATTACTGTACATTACTTCTTACATGTCCAATCCTATCACTACATGCCATTTTTGGCACACTGTTACATCTTCATAGATTGCTTTGTTGACCATTGCTTTTTGTTATTTGTCTTGTGCTCTTACTGACATCATTAGCCCTGCGTTATCATGGTTGCTGCATGGCTTTCTACATTTCCGAACTGCATTGCCGCTCACATCTTTTTATATGCACTAACACTATCACAAGGGTTGAAATGCTCGTTGCTCCTATCCAGTGTCACATTATAATGACTGATGACAATGCTGACGTTGATCAGAAAACACGTTTCACCCAATTCTATTCTGCTTGACCACAACCAACATCACTGCATAAATATTACAGTTAAAAGCTCTAGATTTTCTGTATGCTTTCGAGGAATCAGCCGACTGTGCTCTGCTTTGCGATGATTCAAACTTGCACACGTTTGTAGTCAAGTACGTACTTTCCAAAATAGGGTAAGCAAGGTATCTACCGGTAAATGTTTAATAGGAAATCGATTTCACGTAAAATTACGCATTCTCTGCCTGCAATTTGCAACCAAAGCTTGCAGGTGAAAAGGTGAAAGATCAAAGTAAGTGATTTTATACATAAATTTTGATTGGGTCCCGGACAGACCTTAGCTTTGCCTCCAGATCCGGCTCTTACTCCTGGTAAAACATAAATCGTTGACTCAAGCTTCTGCTCCGGCATAAAATGCAAACTCCGTACGTCCACTCCGGTACTCCTGCTCAGTGATCACTTCTGATTTGTTGATCTTTCTAGACCAAAAACGGTGGCTTGTGATCAAGTCAAAAGACATATACTTAATGACATTGCCAGACATGTAATTAATGACAGTGTTCAGCTGTGACGACGTGTTGGCATCATATCTGTTCATCACAGCATTTTTGACAAAAACTCCTAAAGTTCGCCACGTTTTTTAATTTAGCAGCTGTGTCAGTAACTTATATGGAAGGTGGTCACGTTCCGCAAGATTGCAGAATGGCGATGGATTACATTAACGATAAACAGTTTATCTCCGAAGTAAAGAAATTTCCCAACTTGTACAACGCCAAGCTCCCTTCATATACCAAAAGAGCCAAACGGAGAGACGCCTGGGCGAGCATTGCCAAATCGTTTGGGCTGCAAGGTAAGCAAGACCTATCAACCTATCATTTGTATCACGTTAGTTTTAGCGTTTTGTGGCAAAACCCTGTATAGTTTTATTATATTATTTCAGTGGAGGCGAAACGTAGTTTATCTTTAAACCAAACGGCGCATTTTTAAGAAAGTACGTTGTTAATGTTATGATACGTTTTTTGCAGTACGTGGTTGGTAGTGCTTAGTCCTGGTCGCGAGATGCGTTTGCCATTGTCCACAATTAGACCTTCAGTATCGTCATACTCGCTTTTTGTACTCCTCTAGGAGTGTCACGAGTGGTCTGCGGCGCCCATCTCCGCTTGCTTGCGCCGTGGGCCACGTGGCTGCTTTCGCAGAGAATGCTGCACTGGTGGCGAGCATGGGCATTGGAAGGAATTTTTTCCAGGGGGGGCAGCAGTGGTGAAATTTCATTTTACCAACTCGAAACTAGGCGAAAAACACTTTTCTACTGAAAAATTAATATGAAAATATAAAATTTCAAAATCCAGGAGGCCATGGTCCCAGTTAAATTGCTGATCCAGGGGGACATGGTCCCAGTGGAATTTCCTAGAAAAACATTTCAACCTTTTAACCATCATCGAACTTTTCCCAACCTAAGCAGGGCAGGAGGCCTTCACCGCATTAAAGCTTTCTTTTGCGAAAAAAGCTGTTTTTGAAAATTCGAAACTACGCACTTTTTGTGTGGTTTTCCTTTAGATAACTTTTTAAAGGTAAAAGTTGCCAGAAATATGTTTGAAGAAGAACCTGTGCGCTTTGCATAGGACTTGGCGCTAAAGAGGCTTGTGAGAAGAAGTGGAAGTACTATCGAGATCGATTTGTGAAAGAAGATAAAAGGTTGGCTGCTCTGAGTGAGTCCGGTTCATCTTCTAATGCTTCTGCGTGGCATCTCTACGAGCATTTGAAGTTCCTGAAAGGTCATATCAAAGACAAAAGGTAAAATGTTTTCAATCGGGTTTTAAGTTAAATGTTTTTCGCCAAGTTGAACGTAACATGCACTTCGTTCCTCCAGGACACCCAGTTATCGCGGCGCAAAACGGGGAGCCTCGGACATCAGCGTCCTAGACCTTTCAGTTCCTTCTGAAAATGAACCTCAGCCTCTCACTTACGTCATTCCAGTCAACGCAACCAGTCAAGAAGGAGGAGATGCCACTGTTGCGTTGCAATCGTCCAACACGCAAAAAGCCATCATTGTTGACAGTATGTACTGTGTATGCAATTCCCCAACACTTGTAGATTATTAAGGAATATAACCAAACACCTTTCGCATCGCTGGGAAACCAAGTCTTTTAGAAACGTATTCCTTTTTTGTGATACAAACATGTATATCGAACTTTAAATGGCAACAAACGCTCGAATTTGTCATGACAACCTTCCAAACGTTTTAGTATAAGTAGGTTTCTTGGTACAGTATAAGTTATTACCCACGATTGTGAAGCATATAAGTTTGAAGGTTGAAATGGGATTTTGTTCGTTTCGTCTTAATGAAAACGAAACGCTTCATGTTGCTGAAACTGTGGAATGTGTTTAAATGTTTAACTGCTACAAGGTCACATTATTATTTATTACTTTGATAACATTATTGATTACATTGATAGCCTGTCTTCGTTCAGTTTGGTGATGTTAACGCCAACGTTTGCTGTTTTTTGTCAGGCCAGCCCACGGATGACCGCAACAAAAAGCGTCAAAAACTAGAAACTTCATCGACTGCTTCAATTCCACCAACGCAGCTACGACATCGTATTGAATGCCGCCTAACGTCACCATGTAAGTTCATTTTTTGTCTTTCAAATCAGCCTCTGTGTTTTTGAGCTTCGCCATAGACTGAGAGGAGTCAGGAGCCGGGACTTGCATCAAGGCACAAGTCACGAGCAATCAGAATTCTGTGCCTTATATTCAAACGACGTTGTAGGAAAGAAAAATGCAAAGTCCGGATGAGGAATATTTTCTGCTGTTTGAATGAAATGTGATGGTACAGTACAATGTTTTTGTCCTTATATGAAAAACTGAAATCAAGAAATATTTTAGGGGTTCGATAACGGCAATTTATGTTTTCGTTGACAACTGAAGTAGTTGGAAATAGAAAAAGTTTCATATTTTTATATCTCAGCACTGAATAGGATATTGTAACACACGTTATAACGCATTCCCCACAAGCTGGTACCCCCTATGAAAACACCTCGATAACGTTGTGGTGCGTTGACTTTCAATGCGGATCAGTTAGATGGAAAATTGCGAATAATTGCTGTTTGAGAAACTCATAACAGCGATAAACATTAGAAGGTGTTAGTTCGTTGATTAAAACATGAATTTTACCAATCCCAATAACAACACCGCAGCACCGATGAAACTGCAGACGATAATGAAGAACAAATCTGCTTGTTGTTTGCTGTTGTTACTAGCGCACTAAATTGGTGGCATCTCTTTCCAGGCCACTCTTCCGATCCTGATGAACTGTTCATGCTGAGCCTGGTGCCGGAACTGAAAAAAGTTTCATCAGAAGAGAAGTTTGAATGCAAATGCGAACTGATGCAAGTTCTCGCTAAGAGGTTGCAAGGCAGTAAGTCCAACGAAGGGACTCGTGATTCTGTTGGATGACGTAACGCCCAAGTCTCAACACGTTTTCAAAATCTACTTTGCAAACTATTCACATTCTCCTCCGACAAGTCCAATTGCCTTGAGACCTCACAACAAGGCTGTTATTCGCGCTCAGCTTGATTTGTGATTCCGTGAGATAAATGTTAACAGTAACTGCGAAATTATATTCTTTTTATTCAAACTCATGTTCCTCTTCGCTTAGACCTCAGTAACTTGCGTTTACGCAATATTTGCTTCATACTAAATCGATTTAGCGTTTTACAGTCTGATCTCCTCTTGATTTTTGTTTTCTTTTCAAAAGTATTGTGCAAGCAATCAAATCTGTGCTTGGCCTGGATCGAACTTGAAACAAGGTCTTTTCACGTCTTCAGCGAAATTCTTTCTTCGAGGTGCCCCTAACAAAAGCTCAATACCATTTCAAATATTGACACTTAATGTTTAATGGACAAACCACCGTCTGCAGCGAAACTCATTTCAACTCATGGTGTTTCTTGACTCGAGCGAATGCAGATGATCTCAAAACAAAACTTTGAAAAAACACTTTGTGGCTTACTGATTATCGAAAGGCAGCAGTTGAATACGTCACGATATTGGATTCGATTTCAATATCCACTAGAAGCGCTGATGAGCTGGGATTCTTTCAAACTCTTGCGACCATCTTATACAGATTTTCATCTTTTCTTTGTATGATGACGTATGGTCGTCAGCACAAATTTTCCAGGAGGAAAAAGCACCACGCGGTATTTGAATCGTGTCTTGCGCATGTCTTTTTCATGTATTTATTACTTTTTTTATTGTACTGTAATGAACGCGAAAAATTATCGGGAGGCGTGTGTAACATTTCAACAGAAAGAGGTCTTACGAAGGTAGGCGCGAATCTATACGTAAAGCTCAAATAAGTCTCTAAACTTTAGGGATACGCCATTCTTTACAACAAGGGTCTCCAAACGTTTTTGTCGTAGGACCAAAGCAGCTACTGCACAAAAGTTCGAGGGCCGGACATCTTAAGTAATGTGATTGTTTCGGGATATGTTACATTACATTCTATACGAAATCAATAAATGTCTTATAAATATAATATTTTTTCATTATTGACAAATATGTTTGCGGCTGGATGAAACGGCCTCGCGGGCCGGATTTAGCCTGCGGGCCGTAGCGTGGAGAACCCTGGTTTAGAAATATGAAATGCCTACTTTAGCTTGTAACAACGAAATATCATTGAACAACAGCCAGGCTCAAGAAAAAAACAAAACAGAATATTGGGGTAGTGCTTTGTAAACCAACGAAAAACTCTGAAAATGCTAACAGAAGATCTTGGCACAAGTGTTTCAAATTCCTACCGTCCAATGTTCCAAAAAAGGCGCTCGACACAATAATTTCAAAACTTGGTTTTCGAAGATATTTGAAAGACTTTCACATTTTTATTACAGTTTAGAATTGGGTTTGTAGAATTTCAGCTTCATGATGCCATTCATTGTCTGCAGTGGCGTATCTAGGTATGGCAGGCATGGCTTGTGTCATAGGCGCGACGTTGACAGGGGCGCAAAAGATGCTTGGCAAAAATAACAATTTGTGACTTTCAGTTTCTTAAACCCCTGTTCTGAGCCCCAAACAACCATTAAATGCAAAGCTGCATCAATACAGCGCCCTCATCTAATGCATTAATTCGGGCGTGTTGCGCCACCACCACGAAGCATTGCGACATAGCTGTGGTACTGTGACGCAGCACGACGGTCAGACATTGTGACAGAACAATGAACGCTCGTTTCGCGTATCTGCAAGACCTCGTCCTTTTCACGCTAAACAGGGTCTCCAAACTTTTTTGCCAGAGGGCCACATAAGCTGCTACACAACAGTTAGAGGGCCGGACATCTTACGTAATGTGATTATTCAGGGATATGTTACATTCTACCAAATCAACTTCGTGAAAATTTTATTTTTTAATTATTGACAAAATGTCTTTGTGGCCGGATGAAATGGTCTCGAGGGCAGTCCGCATAGCCAACCCCCAAACAAAGCACCAAGCCCTCCCAAATTGAAATGTGAAACACTGTAAATCAGTGAAATTTTTATCAAAATTTTCAATGTCAAGCCCTCTTGCACAAACGTAAATCCTCCATATTGAAGACTTTCTGGCGACGGTTCTGTTCGAGGCCCGGATAGAATGGCATCACGGAACGGATTTGGCTTGCGGGCAGTATAGTTTAGAGACCCCTGCTGTAAGCAAGGTTTTAAGTCAGTCCGTGCTGCTGTGTTTCAAGCAAGAGGATATTTGTCAGGATCTGGCTGAGACGAGTTTAAGTCCGTGGCTGTTAGAATGTGACTGTTACGCAAATATTTGCTCTGAAGCTCCCACAGATTTACAAATTACTTACAACTGCTGCGGCTCACTTCGACTTTACGAAACTTCGTCTATGACCACTATCCCCCGATAATAGGCTAAACATAATGGCCCAGTCCAAAGACTAAGGAAGATAACCTTGCATAGTCCTCGAAAAATCAACAGTTTCTATCGTTATCGTGCCACTTCAGCAAAAAATATGAACTCTTGGAGCAAACTTTTTCTGTCCAGTTGTTTGGCTGCCGCACGTTTGAACGTGGTTTTGCTCTTGTTCACGAAACTTATTGACATTGTATCATCCAGATTAAACGTGATTCATTATTAAAGGAAATGTCGTTTGCAGTTGCATTAAGTTGTGTAATTTTTTTGTAAGATTTACAATTTCGTCACCTAATACTATGTATAAATTGTGATAACGCTATTAGTTAATTATACAAAAAAAAGAGTACAGAAGTATGTTGTGGTTCTTATGGAAAATTTATACTTTGATTTGGTGAAACGTTTAAAGCAAAATAAACATGTTTTTTTCTGTTTTGAAGCATTTGATTTCTTCATGGCTTATCTTTCGCAGAAACTGTGCCTGTATCTAATGTTCAAATTATTAAAAAGGGCGTACATTTAAACTTTGCCATGGGCGCCATTTAGCATAGACACCTTATGGACTTTGAACCTATGGAAACGTATTTGTCACAGATTGCGCAAAAGTATAAAACAAAAACGCATAAACCAATATGATGAAAAACAAGGTGGCCGTCAAAAATAACTTTCCACAAACGACACTTGAGAAAACGGAGAAGCTTTCGCAAACCACAGCACACATGAGCCTCAGTGCAAGACCCGTAGCCAGGTTCTAAAGTTTGGGGGCACAAAATAAATTTAAGGGGCCAAGATTTTTTATTTTACTGTATGCTTAAAACAAATTTTTCTGGCCACAGAAAAATTTGGGAGGGCACAAAAAAACTGGGGGTACTACCCCAAATGCACCCCGTAGCTACGGGCCTGCGTCAGCACAGAAGTAAATTTGGTATTTGCCTCTACCGAGAAACGCAAAAGTAACGGTCAAAGTAAATCAAACGCTTCGTATTTTGTTTTTTCTCTGCTTGTTTTTTATACTACATTTCATTACGCGAATTGTTTTGATCGATGTACAACAGGCTAACCGGGGATCATGCAACTGTATGGCTCACCAGAACTTTCTTTATGTCATGTTTGAAGACAATCTTGCGCCATATTAACTTTGTTGACTGGTGTTGCTTACGCACTTTCTAGTTGCGCAACTTCACCTGGCTATTGCGTCTTCACAAAACCATTACAATTGTCAAGAGGTGTTCTCAGTGTTGAAGCAGCTAGTTTCTGGACCAGGGGTCGGCAACTGCTCCCTAGACGCGGGCCAAAAACAATCTCTGCAAGTTATGGCGGGTCGCAATAACTTTCCACCAACAATTCCGTTTCCTTTGCTGTTTATGATGTCGTTGAAACTTGGGAATTTTTGGAATTTTAATCAGATTAATTCGTGATTTTCACAGTTCACAACAAAAACCAAAAATACGACATACAGTGCAATTATAGCACAGTGTGGTTTCTCATAAGTATGCTATACAAGAAGCTGCAAGGAGGGTGGATTCATAAAATGTATGACTAGGCGGGCCATACAGTTACTACAATTTGTATAGAGGATGCGGACCGGACGGTTTTGCTTGGCGGGCCGGATCCAGCCCGCGGACCTCAGGTTGTCGACCCCTGTTATAGGAAAAGGTTCAGTAAGACGCGACAACTAGTGTGTTGCTACGTTTGAGGAAAAGGAATTGCAGACCAAGCCTTGCGACCAATGCACCTTAAAGACAGTTGACAAGAACATGCTTTCATTCTGTGTAGATTGTATATTTGCGTGGAAGCATGTCTTGTTTGATAATTGTGTACTGATGCAATCTTGCAAAAGTAATTATCGAAATGTTGAAGCAGCGCATAAGAGTACATAAATAGGGCAACTGAAAATTTGAATAAATTGGAAATTTTTGAAATTCTATACTTTACATAGAAAATATCTGTTTTAATAATAGTTTTATTATAGTTAGGGATGTTATAGCTTTGTTCAGCAATCTAATTAAAGGACGTAGAGTAGTTTTATTGGCTCTTTCCCAAATTAAGTATTGCGAAGTGAGATAAGAATGACAAAAAGAAAAGTAAACAGATCTGAAAGCTTAAGCATTGGCGATAATGCTTTAATATGAAGAAAATGCCATTTTATTTAGAAAGTTGCAATACCAACATTTGAATTTCAGGTTTCCAATTATGTTTATCACAAAGTAATTCTGTTCTGATATTGGTTGATTATTGAAAGCAGAAAACGTTTTATTGTTATGTTTATTCATAAGTATGATAAAACTACATTTGTGACAACTGATACATAATTTGTTGAAATCAACCATGTAGTCATTTTTTTAACTTCATCGTTTACACGTTTTCGTAGATTTTTATAGTTTTTCCTGAAATATGTGGATTTATACCATCAGCATATAAAACAGTATTAAATTAAGAGGCTTTCACAATATCATTAATGAATAAGATGTAGCAAAGGTCCAAGGACCGATCTCTGCGGGACACTATATAATACATGTAAGAAAGAAGATGTTTAACTGCTATTTTAGTAGAGTGAAATCAGCTGTCCAAGTAGAAAGCAACACGCTTTAGAAATGTAAAAAAGGTTTGGTGCTGTAATTGCTGATGCCCAGTAAAAAAATTGATGCTGTAGTTTTGACAGTAACAAAAGTCAACGAGTTGATTTACAATATGGGACATGTGTGGCTTTGCAATAACTGTAGTGCGACTTGCTCGCAGCTCCAAAATCCTCACACTAAATAAATCGTCAGTAACATCATCACGAAGGCGCCGTACGTTCACTGTCCTTACTGCGGAGTTGGATGTGACGCGAAGCAATGCCTATGGACAGATAAACTTATTTTATTTATTTAATGATCTATTTATTTATTTATGTGTTTGCCTCAGACACAAAGTCACTATGACATTAGTGAAAAGAACACAAAGCTTCAAAAAATGTTTCCACATAACAGATCACATTACACTGTAACAATTAGTTGGCACACGCAGTCGATGTTGCAGAGTAACGAACACTGAATTCAGGCACCAGAAATGTCTGCCTGTGGTCTTACTGCATGTATGCCAATAGCGACAATGCAACAATGCTAATTCCAACAGTTGCGATGTAGGTTGATACTTGTAATCCGCTAAAGCGTCGAGGAAAATATGAAATTCACGAAACATCACAAATGCATAAAAAGAAAAGATCGAAATCATTGTAGGTTTGCATTTTACACCGAGACGAGGTCAGATGACGAATGTGCACCAACTCGGAAGCAGGCAACAAAATACACTTGACGGTTTTGCTTGTGTTCGATTGAGAAAGGGCTGAGAAAGGGCTATGACAACTTTTACCCCTCCTGTGAGCGAACGCAAGAATTTCGCTACAGCAATGAATAGGCTCATGATCTCCCAAAAAAAGCAACGCGTTGTTGTTGGTTAGAAACACATCCATGTCGTTGCATGTTGAAATGCAAAGGCACTCCCTGCGGCCGTGATTTGTTCCATTTAAACGTCTGATGCTGGCGCTACCTCTCGGAAAACGTGAGATGAAGAAATCCGTGCATTCGTTGCACGTTCAGCAACACTCGAAGAGAAATGACGCCGGTAGCTTGCACGCAACACCGGTCGCAATGGACTGGCTGGCGCTCAGGCTGCCTGGCGCGTCGATGTCGCTGCTGCGTGGATTCGGAGACGGCGTGTGTATCACGCAGTGCACCTGAACTACGCGGAGTGGGACGAATTGCGCTCTCGGCGCGCATTTAAAAGAAACGGCGCCGAGGTATTTGCAAGAGCGCCCAGACGTCCTCAGACCGCATGTCGGCTACGAAAGCTTGTCGAAAGAAACGGAAAACCGGAGCCGGAGGAGCTTTGTGCGAACGAGCCAAGCGAACAATGGAATAGTGTCGAATCAGGAGCGCGTGCACTTGTACTGGCTGTTTCGAATGCAAGTCGGTTTACACCCATTTCAATCAGTGTGAGCTGTGTGTCGGAGTGACGGCATGTTGTCGGACCCAGGGTTCGGTTTGCTTAGGTTCGGTCTCAACAAATTATAAAACTTTCCCTCGTAGCTTGTCCCTGGGCTGCGCATCTTTACACGCAGGTAATGACTTGTAAGCATGGAGTTGTGCACCCTCGCGGCGGCCGGAGCGGATGCAGTAGTCGCTCTGCAGCCGGCAGGCGGGTGCGAGTTACAGCGCAAAGTTGCTGCATTCAGGAAGTATTTAAAGTGCAGATCTCAATTCGAGAACAGGATTAGACTTTGCGTTCGGGCCCACGGGCAATGCGCACGCAATCGGACAGTTACTTGTTTTTCTATTGTCACGTTGAGATTTCGACGGTAGGCGCTGCTTACGAGTCAGAAAACTGAAAGCACTTGCGCTTTTAACACGCAAGATATTGCAGCTGTTGTTCATCGCGCTTAGCAATTTGTTGCGTGCTTTCACCTTCCACCAACAACCTGATCTGTGACTCATTTCACTCAACTTTGTCGTAGGCTGCAGGCGGCTAGGGAGAGATGCTGTATTACCTCCGACGCCGGTGCCGACCTTGGCCTGGCCTGAGTCAGCCGTGAAGTTGCATTGCTGCGCTGGTGCAGAATGCAAAACGTATTTGAAGTGCAACGTAAGTACTGCTTGCTTCCTGTATTATTATTTTTATGTCTGGAATTGCAGCAGGCGCTGCCAGCGTTGTATCTCGTGTGGTTTGAACTTGAAACACGCTCTTGTCGCTTTTGAGATTAATCCGTAAAAAGTGTCCAGCGATGAACCCAGCGATCGTTGCGGCTGCGACCAAAGCTCTGACGCTAATTGAGTGGTCGTGAAAGAGTGCACGGGATTTGACGCTTTTTCTCAGGGTTTCTTGTCTCCGATGACCGCGTTTGCTTTGCCTGGAGCAGACTCGTATTGGTTAAAACAACAGTGCAAGGACCAGTGCCGGATTAAAAATAGTAGCAAATGCAACAATTGCTATGGGCCCCGCGGTCCTTTGTATTAGATTTGTTCTTTATTATGGGCAAGGATGGGTATTAGAATTTAGGTGCTCGAGGCAAACTCTCAGAAAGGGGGTCTTATATTTTACACAGGCTCGACAGAAAGTTTATTTGCTGAAAGCAAATTAAACGTTTCATTTTGTCTGTGAATTTGCTTCTGCTTGAAAGTCCATTTCACATTGCAAATTTTTTGAAGTAATTTGATTTTAAATTGTTCTTTGTCGACACATTGAAGTTCTTGAACAGGGTGTGCAACGTTGCTTTGTCGGTGGGCCATATGACCAACTTCAGACATCTAGCTGGGCCACACGAAAAATTTAGTTTTTTCATGTACATTAGGATTTTCATGCATGGTGGGGAAAAATCAGAGTGTTGGCAAGGGCCACACTAAATGGCTTGGCGGGCCGGGTTGTGGCCCGCGGGCCGCCTATTGCACACCCCTGTTTGAGGAACCCCTTTTCGCACATTTGCGCATAATTTCCGCTTTATTTTGACAAACATACGAGAACTTATTAAATGTAGCTATAGAGTGATTAATAAGCTTTACAACAAGACAATGCAAAAACTAAGTGCGAAGCTTTCAAAAAGAGGGCCCTCGCGGCATCTCTGAAAAAGGTGGACCCGAGGCAACCGCTTCGTTCGCATCCTCTAATATCCACCCCTGATTATATGCATACAATTTGTTCAGTCCAAGAAGTCATTATTTTGTTAAATTTCCCACAAGCAATTAAGCGAAGGCTTTCAAGTGAATGCTTTTACATTAGACTGCTGTGATTTGCAAATTGAAGTATTTTACAGTTATGTGCAACATTATGGGACCATTCAAGCAATGAGGCCAAATTTAAGCAATTTCGAGATGTTGCTTGATTGCAGAATGGCATTTAAAAGAAATATGATTGTTCTTGGAGTCTTCTTTTACAAATATGGGGAATGATTTGCGCATTTACTTAACTTTCATGGTGCCCAACTGCAGTGGAAAATCGTCATTTTCTAAACTTCAAAAAGCAGAATGAATGAAGAAGCACCATTAGACAAAATAAGCTGCACACACTGATTCTAAAGAGTACAGAGCAGGGGTGACCAAACTGCGGCTTTTCGAAACTTTGCATGCAGCTCTTTGAGCTTTCCAAAAAATTATATGTTTGTCCTTTATTTTTTATTTCTATTGCAAAGTATAGAAATATTGCAAAATAGTACTGTGGTAGGTAGCGTGCCGTACAGCAGGTTTTTTAAGATGTTTTAAGGACCCGATTCGGGTCCCTGGAATCATAGAAAATGATAATCGGGTCCCTAGAATCAGGGAAAATCGGGTCCCTACAGGTCCATACCAGGTAGCCTACTTAACATTTTCCTTTAAAGTACCTGCCGTACAGTAGGCCTATTACTTTTGCAAGTCGTTCCAAAAAGAAGAATGATGTAACAGAAGCAGAAGCGTAGATTGTAAATAAATTCGTGTTTTTAGATTTTTATGTTGCGGCTCTTTGCAACTTGGGTTTTACGATATGCGGCCTATACATAGAGCAGGTTTGGCCACCCCAGGTACAGTCCCGTCGCCACGGGGGGCTTTGGTGGATTTAGCCCTCCCAAACAAAGTTTCAAGCCTCCCAAATTTAAATATGAAACACTACAAATTAGTGGAAGTTTTGTCGAATTTGATTGCCAAGCCTCCCCGCACAAACGTAAAGCCCCCCTATTGACGACTTTTTGGCGACGGTTCTGCCCAGGTATAGAGCATGAACTTCTATGTGAAATAGACACTACCAGTATCATAAACAAACTCGCTATGGCAAATCCTAGAAAATGCAATCTAAAGTAGTAGGTTTGCTGCTTGTGACAATCGACTTCGACGCTTATGCTGAGACTACACTGTCTAGATATAGCGATGATCAAATTTGTTGATGACTCTGAAAGCATTAATTACTGTCTCTGTACTGTACTTGTGAGCTGTGCAGTGATGTATTCCTTCTTGGCAAAAAGATACGTATGTACATTTTTGTAAAAAAGATAGGTAGCCCATAAAGTTTACCAGTTGCTTTTTCATACCAGGTTAGTCGTTCTTCGGAAATTCGGTATGCCTGATGGTGGTCACGTGGTGCCCACAGAATTGATGATGTAACAGTTGTTCGCTTGGTCAAGTGCATTTTTAACTTAAGGCCCCGCGCTAACTTAATCCGGCGCTGGCAAGAACCACAAATCTCAATAGACTCACGGCGAGGTTTGGTAGCCAATACATCAGCCGTCAGCAACATGCGATGAGAACAGTTGTTTCCAAAACATACAACATAATTACATTTATACCGTTGGGTTTGCCTTTGTTTTCCAAAAAACTTTTCAAGGCTTTCCGTTTCCAGCTCTGCTGTGATGTGCATTTCCTCAGGTTTGCGGCAGCGTTCCGCAGATTTACAGCCGAAGTGGCAACAGGCTGCTCGTTGAAGCAAAGGCTGTAAGGTTAAGTGCGACGTGTTGCAGACCACCGGTTCTTGAGTCTCAAGATACCAAACTAGTAATGTTCATCGTTGCAACCCTTTGAATCTGGAAACCATGAAAAATATTATTCAAACGTTGGATCTGTTTTCACTAGAATTTTCACATCTAAGATTCTAACCGTAATTAGCACCATTTCCGGCTGTACCTAGGCTCTGAATATCAGAAGACTACAAACATGTTAAACCTCCTGACACCAGTGTTGTAAACAACTCAAATGCTTGTTTGTTTATGGTGTTGGTATAACCTGATGTGGACGTTACTGGTGTATTTCTTCACACAAAGTGTTAACTTAAAGTAGGGGAGTCCAGGTGGAAGCTGTTAGTGGAAAGTTTGTCATTAAACAGTCACTTACAGTAGATAAACTGACCGACAGCATCTTCTGTGAGAGCACCAAACAAACGCCTTGCCCGAAACGGCAAGTAACTTAACTCAGGAATTGCTCCCAAGCAGTGCCTGAGTTGATTTTGCGTTATCGCTTTTAAGTAAATTGAAATCTTGTCGGACTATCTGCATTGGGCTTTGCACTGCATAATATCTGGTTCCAAGGCGGGATAGCAGCGGTGTACAGTGTGGCCAGGTCCAGATGGACCGAAAGTGCCGTACGTGTCGAGATTTTCAGTGCCTGTCACTGATTATAAAAGATTACTGAAGCCGTGCCATACACGGGCCTACCCGTTCAGAGTAATGTCGTTGAAAGATACTTTAGCGCATTGAGTTAATTTTACGGCAATTTTTTTACCTTTCTTAATTAATTGTCATCGCCGCCTCGCCCAAACAAAACATGCAGTTTCATTGTCTTTGTAGTTTTTAGTGCCGGATGCAATGCGCGCATGTTCTGTTATTGTCTGCTTTGAGACTCAGTTGTCCTGTTTTTTCAAAGAACCGTAGGCGAAGGCCCAGAACTGAAACTTCGTGCATTTCTGGCTGCCAATAAAAAGTGAAAAACTCTTTTATTACTGAAGACCTGTTATAAATATACGTCACGGCGGGATAACTAAATAAGCAGAACGTCCAGAAGGTGTGTTTGGTGCAACGGCGCTGGCTTAAATCATATCGGAGTTATAATCTTGCTCATTGACGTGAAAGACTCGGCCAATTCGGCTTGTGGCTTTCTGTTCAGACTCGCCGAAAGTTGGTTCATTTCATTTCGAAACAATGACATTGATATTTCGCGACGGCATTCGAATTAAAAGGTGGTCAGCATTCATTCCAGCTCCCACTTAATGCTACACATTATTTCGCGAAACGCACTGATTTGCGTAACGCATGTGGAAACGCTATCATTTCCCTGTCAGAAATCCAATTACTGTAAATACTTTCACAAGTACGTTGCACGTCTTGCGAAAGTGCTGCAGTCGTATCTGCTGATGATCGGCATCGCGGCGTCCCTCAATCAACCATTAGGCAGCCACTTCTGCTGGTAACATTCATCTATAACAGGTTTTTTTAAGGCGTTTTATTTGAAAATCTGGTCCCTAGTATCAGAGAAAATTATCATCGGATCTCTAGAATCAGAGAAATCGGGTCCCTACAGGTCCATACCTGGTACCTAACATTTTCCTTAAAAAAGCTTGACCTGTAAGACAGCTTTTTCCGCTGGACGCCTGATCTCGAGGCGAAAATGTCTTTACAGTAAGGGCTGCTTGTGTTCTCCTGCCACATCGTCTGATCCGCCATCTTCATTAGAAAAATCAAAGTGAATGGAGCTGTCAACATCATTCGACCGACTGCGGTACATGCCTGCGAAAGATTAGTGTAGAAATACGCTGAAAATGAATATGGTTGTTTGATCAGATTTGTATGCACTGCTGGCGTAGGTGGTTTGTGCTGTTTTCCTCGTGTTGCTTTTGCTGGGTGGGAACACTCCCTGATTTATCACGAGGCTGTTTTGAAAAATCCACTTGGATATTCTGAGCAACAGTGCAATGAAGTTTCTCCACAACAGTTGTGGTTGAATGTACGACGTCATACATGGATGTGGGAGTGTTATTCCCAATGTTATGAATTAATCGATAAAATGCTTACAAATTGTGTCACAATTATCGTATGTTCTAAACTAAATTGCTGCGTCCACTTCGAAAGAAGTGTCATTTCACCGTTTTTTAAAATAACGAAGGAAATAACGAACTAAAGTTTCTCAAACCCCACCTACTGCCATTTCTATGCTGTTGTAAGTAGAAACAAAACAGATGTGTGACGAAAATCTAAAGAGACGAAGTAGTACCACTGTTGAGTCCAACGCCGACTAAAACAAATTTCATAAGAACTAGTTGGTTCCTTCATTTGGAGAGCCAGCGAGTTTGCTCGCAAAAAATTTCAATGACCTACCTCACTATTAAAAGCTTTCCTTTTGCTGCAAGCTTTCGAGGAATCAGCCGGCTGCGTTCTGCTTTCATCTTTTTGCTATGATTCAAACTTGCACATATCTGTATTCAAGTAAACTAACTAACTAGTATCAATCACCACAAACTTGTGATTCAAGCTCTTCACTTGTGGGGAGTCCTGTGTTTTATTCGGTCATAGACCGAAACGTTTTTCAAATGACTGAAAAAAGTTAAGTCATTTCGGTCAGAATGTGTGAAAATATAGGCTAAAAAACACAAATATAGCGAGTTTTAACCCAACTGAGACAAATGACCGAAATGTTTCAGCGAAAAAAGGCAGGTGGAGACTAGTGCTTGCCCCATTTAAGCACGTCCGCGCATTTAAGATATTCAGCGCCACGGGTCTTTCTGTGCATTTACCATTCCGACGGGATATCGGAGTATCGTCAGTGACAGCCATGCAAGTTGTTAACATTAATTGTAGAGGTATTTCCTGAAGCCGTGATGAATTATGCAAAACAAACAAAATCAGCATTGTATGCTTAACTGAGAGAGGAGAACGTGCCAGATGCGTTGAAGTAAGAATATGATCGATTTGCTGACCACGCGGCGCAGATAGTGCAGCACGGGTAGGCAACGTCTAGCACGCGTGCCGCAAGTTGCACTCAAAGTAATTATTCGCGACACACCTAGTGATTTGACCCTTTAAGTGAAATTGTATCGAACTGATTGCTATAGCTACAGGAAATCCTCTTCGAAAAGTTCGATAAGTCTTGTGGATTACGCAGTTCCTTTTGCCTAGCTACAACTGAGGGCTGTGAACTAAGAGCTGAATTTGAGGCTAGCTAGTTGAAACCAGAGACGAGCGGAGTCACATTTTTAGACTGCGATTCCTCTCCTGTTTTTTGTTTGAAGGCTCCTGCTCCGACTCCGAATAATTTGACAACATCAACTCCGACTGCGGTTAACACTCCAAAATATTCCAAGTAACTCATGTCAAATATACACCTTTAGATAGTATGGGCTCTAAATGCAGTTATAAAATTTTAAATGTTGAAACACTAGTTTGGACATGCATTCATTAGTCAGACCATTATTGTAATTGACCTTTAATTTTATTTTTACAAAAGACTGATTTGAAATCTCCAAGGTCAGCAGCTGATCACCTGTTTTATGAACATTGATTCTTATATTAAACATGTGTTCAGACAAAATTCTGAACTATGACTGCGCTAAATTAAGCCATTAACATGAACACAAAAGCAAACCACACCAAATGATTTAACAAGATGAAAATCACACATGATTTACTACCCTTGCAATTTAATGAATGCAATATAGCTGCAAAACAGTTTAATGTTATATTTAGGTTTCAATTATCAGGGCAAACTGCCAACATTGTTCAGGATAGCTCCCAAATAGGAACATAGATTGACCTATGCAAGTGATGACTAGACCAGAAATCTGCAGAATGCATATAAATTTTCTTTTACTGTACATTATTTTTTAACGTGTCAAATCTATCACTACACATCATTTTGGCACACTATTACATTTCCATAGTCTGTGTTATTGACCATTGCCTTTACATCATTAGCTCTGCATAATCATGGTTGCTGAATGGCTTTCTACATTCCCCAACTGCGTTGCCACTCACATATTTTGTATACGCACTAACACTATCACAAGTGGCGAAATTCGCTGCCCCCACCCAGTCTTCACACTATCGTGAGACACGACAGTGCTGACGTTGGTCAGAAAACACGTTTCAGTAAATTCCATTCTGTTTGACCACAACACGCATCAACACATAAATTTTATTAGCTCCTTTAAAATTTTTGACTGACTCCTGGACGGGCCTCAGCGTTGCCCCCGGATCCAGATCCTGCTCCGGCGTAACATGCAAACTCTGGCAGGAGCCCACTCAGGCACTCCTGCTCCATGATCATCTCTAGTTGAGGCTGCGGTCATGTTCAGCGGATACAGCAGGGTCGACGTAAGTGTCTTGTAGTAAAAAAAGCAAGACCTCAGATCTAGCTACTGCAGTTTTCACAGGTAGAGCGTGCGACGTCATTAACATTTTGACATAATTTATAAAGTGGCACACACCTGGGACGGATCCAGGGAGGGCGATTGGGGCGATCGCCCCACCCTAAAACCTACGAAGGTAACTTTTTCTCAATGATTTTGAAAAAATCGGAAAACAGCATTAGCCACATTAGGCCATTTTGCCGTCCATTGTTTTGTCACAGTAGTGTTGTGAAGCACACTACATCTCTCTTACAGTAGGGAGCCCGTAATGAGACTTGACTGCCAAATATCAATGAAATCATCGCCCTCCCTAAACTTACTGGCTGGATCCGCCCCTGCCTGGCACACATTGACTTCAAAATGTTGCTTGCCCTGGTGTAGACTGTTTGGTTTGGGTGTGAGTTATTCGGACGAGTTGTTTTTTCAACCTATCTGATGTTTTTGATTGTCCTTGGGATTCGAGTAAGGCTAGCTTGCAAATGCAAAGCATTTGTGCAGAACTACAGTACTTAAACTGCGTGCGTCGTGTCTTGAGAAATCGCATATGAGAATGATCCAACTAGCTCCTGGCATTTTCCCCTGTTTCCTGACGGCCGTAAAAGACCTTTTCTACCGTTGGAAGAATTTTTGTTGACGGTTGATAACAGTAGTGATTAAAAGCGTTAACATTTTCACCAAACAACGGGCCGAATTTTCAGCGTCATACCCCCCTGTGCTCTCCTTGCACATGAGCGCTTGGCCGTTGTGCAAACGCAACTATTCCGTTCAGTTGGTAATGACAATACATGCTTGGTAGCAAGGATGGAGAAGCCTGTTAGACTAGGGCATTGTTTTCTTAGTCGTTTTTTCGTTTGCTTTGTTTGTTGCTTGCGACGTTAGTGCTTGTTGAGGGATATTGCACGTTAAATCGAGGAAGCTCCCAAAATCCCTGAACCTAACAAATACGCGCACGTCCAGTCAGCAAAGTCAGCAACAAATACGTGCACGTCCAGTCAGCGAGGTGAGGGAAAACAAAACACTATCACTGCAATTGCCACTGAACTTTTCGTGGCAATTGCAGTGACAGTGTTCCATTATTGTAGAGTAGATTGTAGTCAGGCGGTGGCCTTAAACGATTTTTTCGTAATGAAAAGACCTAGATATTTGCAAAGAATGCATAGGGTTCTTAGAACTTATTTTTGGTTAAAGATGCGTGTTGGCGAATGTGATTTTGAGTTTATACTTAACGTGATGTGCTATTTCCATTTCCGTATGGAACTCTGCGCTGATCTGATGAGATCGTTTCGCCTAGCTATACTCTAGAGGTTGAGGATGTAATTGTATGCTTCATATCCTTTTCCAAAACAGTAAAAACAGTGACAGGTATTATGCACCCCCGTCTTATATGTTTGACAACAAGCAAGCTAAATCCAGGGTAAAAACGTTGGCCCTGTGGTGAGTAGCGTAACTAAAAGGGGGGCAAGGGGGCGAGCCGCTCCCATGGTAAGCTAAATGTAAAAACTAGGCCCCCTCTAGTTGACATTTTGATATGTAGTATTCTTTAGGTTGTTTTTCTGCGTTTTTCGGGGTGTTTTTGTTTTTTTAGCTAGTACAGACATCCACGACATCCAGATATTCACTATCATTTCTTAACTTTTTTCTGAGTTTTGGCCAATGGGCCCCTTTCAGCTAAGCTTTGCCCCCTCTGGCTCAAACCTCTAGTTGCGCCACTGCCTGTGCTATACCACTGCTTGTCACTGATTGCGGGTGTGCAATTTGCTTTCGCACTGTTTTTCTGACTCGCGCTCTGGCAACCAAAAATAACCTTCGGTTTGGTTTAAATCATAAAGCTCAAAATCGGTTTGAAATCGGAAATAGTTAAAGCTGTAGAATCATAACGCACATTATCGTGACAAAATCATCCCAAACTACCGCTTTAGGAGAAAATAATACTTGCTTTTCGTTACAAGTGTTTCAGAGAAGGACATGTGTAGCGCGACAACACACGATAGCGCAGCTTAGCTGGTCGCCGTTGCCCCAAACAAGCTGTAGCGCTCTGTTCTCTGCAAATATTTTCCTCCATTCTCGCCGCTAACCTACGTCACGCGAGCGCCAAGCGCTGCCACTGTGCCAGGGTCAAGGGTTCGAGCAGGTTCATCACGGTTGATTGAACAGCAGGCATCACTCGGTGACGCAAGCGCCAAAGCCACACGTAACGTCGCGACGACAGACTCGTTGTACAAGAGTCGGATGAACTTAGTTGAGGTTAGCAACCGAGTCCGTCGTTTAAATCTCACGGTCGTGCCTTGCGTCCAGAGCCGGATTAAAGGGTAGGGGGGCCCGGGGCAATTTTTAGTGGAGGGCCCCTATGACGTAATTCATGACGTCATCGTTTGTAAAAGTTATGTTTTCGCTGATTAGCAAGG
>Ga0210059_1000184_pt1 | contig 65875 bp, 25 predicted proteins | sample Ectturendosymbi2_FD_188042 | JGI IMG/M metagenome (GOLD analysis project Ga0210059, IMG submission 188042) | Ecteinascidia turbinata endosymbiont from Florida, USA - Sample 2 (SPAdes) (version 2) | ecosystem: Host-associated > Tunicates > Ascidians > Unclassified | place: Key West, Florida... | reverse complement strand
TTGTTGGAGATTTTTCGATTTCTTGTTTGGATGCCTTCTTTCTTCATGGTCAATGGTCGGTTCACCTTCGGAGAAAAGTCTTGTTAAAAACGACAAAACCTTCACAACGTGCTTACACAATAAAACAGCAAGTTATACAATGTATGTCAGCAATCAGTATGTTTAAACAAGACGTTAGAATTGCTGCCCTTAAGCTTTTCATTCAGAAGATTGGAATGCAAGACTCAGATCACCAGCAAGACAGTATATACGCACCTCGCTTGCAAGAAAGCAACCTGTTCAAGTGATATGTATTGCTTTATTACGTCCTGTACCTGATCTCCCGGCATCAGAAAAATATTTCAACTTTGCTTTCATGTCTTTTTCTTTAAATGCCCATTACTTAGGCGCAAAACTCAGGTTTCTTTTCGAATTCATATAAGTTTTAGAGCTTAGTGTTGAAAACTAATTGCTGGGTTCTGCGCACGCTTCTGTGCGTGACACGCAAAGCTGCGTGTGTTGTGGTTGAGATAGTTGCTGCTTCAGGCTTTAGAAGGGTTAATAAATTCATTTCACCGTTTTTCTCTACTATTCTCCCTCATTTAGATCGTTCTGATTGCAGTTATCTGCGCAGTATGCTGGACTGTCACCTGTTTTGCATTTATTAAACCTCATTCCACCACAAACTGTTTACGTGTCTTCTAATCAGAATTTAACCGCTGAAATGTGCGACAAACACCAACTCACCCCGTGCAGTTTGTAGTAAAGGCCACAGGCGTTGCACACTGGGTCACCGTTGGCGTTTCGTCTCCACAATGTAGTTGTTGTTGTAGCGCAGTTGTTGCAGCTCGTTCCTGCGCGTCTTGCTGCAGACTGCAAAAAAATAGATGTTCTTATTTTTCAGGACCGTTGCTGATCACGACTGTCCAAGAAAAGTTGCTGCGCAAAGTATTGCACTGAATGGCCACGTTAAATTAGATACCACTTAACTTGGTAAATGAAGTACCGATTGAAAGGAAATTTGCCATAAACACGAAATTTCATTTTCCTTGCAAAACGATTTGAAAAAAACGTTTTTATTTTGCAGAAATCAAAGCTTTTCATGAAGCATCCCCAGTGTGCTGTCCTTTCATATTCACAAGTTGATTTCACTTAGGGAAGATTTGATTGAAGAAAAATGTTCGATTTCTGCTTGCTGCATCATTAACATGAATTCGTTTCTAAATTTTGTTGGCAGCAAAGCGGCACTTCCAATCACTGCCAGCACACCTGACATACAACAATGCACTTGAAGGCTTATCTGCAGACGTCAACCCAAACAGTGTGACGTTGATGCAGATTTTGCGAACTCGATAATCCTTGAAGAACCAGGTTATCAAAATGTCAAGCCTTAGGCTTAGGCTTAGGCTTAGACACAGACAGCGACTTTGATTGCCAAAGGGAAGACAGCACTTTGTACGACAAATTACTTTGCACCGCAACATGCTGCCTTAGTGGTAAAATTCTTAAACAAATTACAGTTTGGTTTTGAAATGAGACGTTCTGATGAAACCGTATTATTAACTTTTAGAAAGGGAAGCAATGCTGCGCACTTCGTTTCGCTCTTTTCTTAAAATGTTTGTGGAATTTTGCAGCGCCAGAAGCGTCTATTTCACATTGTTGTCTAACATTTTATGCTACATTGCTACTCAATTGTTACGTCATACATGGAACACCTAAGTCAGAAGTATCCTGTGCTCCTGTTACTTCGCTACTTTTGTTTGGAATTTCTCCATTAGAAACGCAAATATTAACCTGAGGAGAAATTTAGTGAATTTCTTTATGGTAGCGATTCATGCTCTGGCAGTTCAGCAGCAAAAGCAACATGGACGATACGTCAGACTGGCGCTTCAAAAACCTTTAGGTGTCAAAAAATAATGGCTTGCCTGTGATGGAAAAGCCGGTCAAGCCATCCATTCTGGCAAGGATGCTGTGACACACGAGCCAAGACAAGTCGGTGCAGAAATAGCGTTTTCAAAAGTTCGCAGTGACTAATATGCCGCAAAAACTTGTGCAAACACATCTCTTCTGCTAGGCATCGGGACAGAAGGTCACCGGGCTGAATTTTCTGTAGTTGTTCTTCTTGCAATGGCAAAAGTCGCGAAAACGACCTGGATTCATCCGAGCTGGAAACAACGCTGGTTGCACCGCAACAATGGCACGGATGTTTAAGGCGCAGATACACCGGAGATACGGCGATTGCGCTTTAAGTGTATCAGCACACGCGTCGCACGGCAACATCAACAACACGCTTAACCTGTTTACGTAAAACACGATTTGGGTTCGATAACGCCGTAATCTGCTTAAATCTTGCCATTTCACTGCTAGCGATGCCGGCTTCCCCATATGACCATTGTTGCTCCATTGTAGTCCGCAAGTGGCATTCACGAGAACAGGTGTTCACTTTTTGGATTGGTGTGTCGTCAGAGGTCAATTGTGGGACATCACTTAAAACTGGGTCTCCTATCTTTGTGAAGAGAGGAGTACTGGAAAGATCATGCTCGCTCTTGATTTCATGGAAGTACCCCTTGGAACAGAAACTCAATTCCTACAGATTGCCAGTACCTCAAGGAGACAAAGTAGAAGAACAAGCAATACTGAGTAGATCACACAAAAAAGTCAAACCTTGAGAGTCAAACCTTGAGAGAGACAAACAATATTTTACTCGTGAGTTTGGTCTAATGATTGCTCCTTAGCTCTGTCTAAGCTAACTCCTTAGCTCTGTCAAATTGTTACCTGTGTGATTATGCTGGCCCTTTGAGTATCAAACCATGGTTGTAATAGCAGACAAAGTTTTTCTAAATTTTGGGAAAAAGTACACTTTCAGTTCGATCCTCAATACATCAACAAAAAGCAACGAATGAAACCTGACAAAGTTAATTTAAGCACAAAAATTGTACTGGTGAGGTGTTGATGACGCAGATGTGTTGATGGTGTAGATGAGGTGTTGATGACGCATGTTATCAAGCAGCTTTTTAAGTTGGAAGTTGGGATTTGTAACAAAGACATCAAAATTTGCCCCAAGCTGATGTGCAGTTCTCAGAAAGTAACTGCCACTTTCTCGCAACATGAAATCGGTAAAACAATGCCTCTTCAAACAAAATTGTCTTTGTTGTTCTCAGAAGCAGAAAAAATATATAATAATAATGGCTTTGTAACTTTTTAAAACAAATTTGCAAACCAAGCAGTGATCCGGACCGAAGCAAAGCATGTAACAAAAGATCACTCCATATCAAAGTCAAGTGAGTAAGGCTGAACACGAAGCAGAAGCGACCTGCAAGATAATAAAGCCCGCCATTTTGAATCTTTCGCTATGTCTGACATCCCCGCTCGCGGTTCCTCCTCTACTTTACCTTTGGCGTTTGCCTGTCAAAAATGGTCTTTAAATGTCACGGGATTAAAAACCTGAAAATCAACAGTTGTGCTATGTCTTCCAATACAAGTAAAACACTAAAAATCTGCCCGATCTGTCGCTGCCAGTCTGATAAAAAATCCGTGCTCTGCAGCTCGTTGTAATTTGACTGGTCCTCACCAGAAATATACCAAACACAAAAGAGTGACTGAAAAACACCATCAATAATGCATCTATTCGAATTATGCACCAAATTAAGTGACAAAATCCCATATGCTGTCTTCGATGATGAAAGCTTCTCGGTGGGCGCTTGTTGGTAGTTTACAAGGTCTTGGCTCGTGACCCAGAGCAGGAAAATGATGAGCAGTTATGCCTGGCAGATGACAGGCGTTCAAATTGCGCATTTCAGTTCTGCCACTCTGAAGTCAGAGCGGCAAGACGATGACTGGAAATCGGAAACGAATAGATGTCCCAGCAGTGAAAAAGCGAACTCTCGCCGGACGCCTTATCAGATCTATCCCCTGCCGGCGTCGTCACGGCAACAGTGACGCGTAAGCACGTTAAATAGACAGGAGCGGTGATGAGCAAAACCCATGCAAGAAGTCGTAACTCTTCAGCTGTACATCTTCAAGGATTGCATGCTTGCAGACCATCGGGGTCAACACGGGGATGAACGCGGACTTTGACATCAATTTTTCATAACTGTTTTCGCAATGGGCAAGAATGCCGCTCGCGCTAATAGTTATCTTCATGAAACTTTGGTGCCAGCTGCGAGCACACAGCCGTGCTCGTCTTGGCAGAAAATTCACACTTTAAAAGTAACCGACGAGCAAGAATTTCCGCGGGTAGCAAGTAATCAAACGCCTGTAATTATTTTCCCGTGTGCACCTTGACAACGATACCTGTTGTGGGATAATATGCCGTCTTGAATAATTCACAGTGTGTGTGAAGGAAATTTGTGTAAAAGATAAGGCTTTGGTGTCCATTGGTTTAAGCTTCTCAGGTCTAAGAACATGACAGCATAGCTGCAAACTTCCCGAAGTGCAGGATGCTTTCAATTACTGTATCGTTGCACTGGCAAATTTTTAAGTGAATTTCCTTGCAACAACGCGAGCATGCAACTTAAGCGCAAATTCCATTGCTCTACAGCCGTTGGGAAATTGGTTGGGGCTAGGCCTCATCTTTGTGTGAAACTGACAAGCGTTAATAGCGCTCAGGATTCTCTCATTTTTTGCTTGTATTGAATACTGACAAAATTTTGTTATGAGGTGTGACCTTGCGCTAAAAGATAAGCAACAGGCAAAAATGATAATTTCTGTCTGCCTTCACTTGATCGGACGAAGAGTCAGTGGCAATCAATTGACATCGGACCTTCCCAATCATTCTTTGTTGTTATGTGTAGCTTCAAAGAGCACACAAAATATTTTCGAAAGCGCAGTTTGACACTCCCTCTAAATGCCTCTCAAGCCACCAGTTGCTTTCAGCACAAATTACGGTATTAAAGCATTCGATTATGAGGCGTCAACGATAAAATCCGAACTACAACAAATGACAGGTCTCATGCGTCAGACGCAATGTGTTGATGTACCGTGTCATGAAAAGTGACCTACCTCAGAAAACAAGGAACTGTACAAAAAACACGCAAGCAGAGGATCAAAAGGGTTAGTATCACTTTCAAACACGGAAAGAAGTATTTTATGTGACACGATACTATTCCTCACGTAAACGTGTTTAATCAGCAGAATACAAAGCTTTAGCTCTTTTTGTTTTCGGACAAACGCTTTCTTTCCATTCTGCACTTCTACCTTTCATTGATTAGATTTTTGCTTGCTAAACACAACCTTTCGATACTTTCTGCTATTCGAAATGGTCCTACAGACCTTAACAAGTTTTTAAGCAACATTAACTGTAATATCTGGAAGCGCGTTTCAAAACTTGATGCTTATCGGGAAGGAAAAGTCTCCAGCCCCTAATCGATACGGCATTCCCATGACAACGCACGTAAGAGTTTACGTTAACTTTTCAAAAAAGTGAACCAGCTAGAATTAAAAATGATAAAAGGCTACTGAACAAAGGTACCAGAGGTTTGATTTACCTTCGTTTACTGTTTTTCAAGTCTTGAATAATTTTGCACTTCGTAAACTACGTTAACATGTTCAATAGAAATACGGTTAGCAGCACGAGGGTGGAACAAAGACACCTTTTCGTAAAAAGTAAAGGAGATTGATAGATCAGCTTATGAAGAGTGTATTTACTGCATAAATCGAGACAACTTATCTAAAAGTGCAAAGTTGCTAATGGAAGAAAGCTTCTGAAGTAAGTTTGATAGTTGGGCGGCATTTATGTTCCAATACGGATAACTTCAATTTTTCTTCCATCGACAGAATATCATCTTAATGTTGATATTGAAATTGATGAAATTACAGAAGAGCACGTTGGAGTTATTTCTGTTTAAGCTTAAAATAATTTTAATTGTTCATAAGCTTTTGCAAATTATTGCTGTTGAAATTTGACCACTGTGACAACACTGCAAACACATCATAATTTCCAGAAAATGTGAAATACTGACTAATTAATACCTTGCTTCGCAGCTAGTTAATTTCAGAAAAAAGTTTCAGCAAGATAAGTCAATTCAGTTGCCAATCGAATCTTAATATGAAGTTGTCATGAGTTTTAGTACTTTTTTTAAATGAGCTGAAGCGAAAAAACTGTCAAGTTATTCAAATCTTATCAAACCTGCTTTGTGCAACCAAACCAAGCCTATGACAATAATTGTCGTTTTTATTATTTTTCTTTTAAGTTTGAGTTGCTGTTAGTCAAACTTTTTCAAACGTTTTTAAAATGCGGTCTGATGATCTGGTTTCAATATTGCGTAGACCTTGGCAACTAAACTCACCCTCTCTCATTTGAATATTCGCCCTGCAGATACGACGATTTTGTTCCCCTCCTTAGTCAGTAACTAGATTCACACAATGAGATCAGGAGTGCCAATATCATGGCTCGAGAGGGTCACCTTACCCTGGTCAGTTGTTTTATGGTTCGAGTTGCAGTTCTTGTTTGATGCACCGACTGTTCAGTGACACTGTTACAGATTAACAATCTGTTTCAATAAAAATTCTATAAAATTTATGTTATTGCACAATACAACACCTGTCAGGCTTTCGTTGCAGCCTTCTACTTTTTATACTTTGTGGTAACATATTCTGTGAAAGTATCTTTAGTGCCTTTGACAAAAATTAAGGAAACAGCTGAAACATAGTGTAGCATGGAACAAATTTTCGTCAGATTTTCTTTACACTGTGTGTTTGCTGTTTACCGTGCCCAAGGCAAGTATTAGAAAAAACAGCAAAGTGGTGTCTTTTCGTAACATTTACGAAACAAAGTTTTTAAGGTTTGTGTTTTTTACTGTTCCAGCGTTCTATGCCATTTAGCAACTTTATAGTTGAGAATCTCAAAATGCCTCGTTTCGCAGGGCGATGTGCAAACGCAAAGGTCGCCAACCTCAGGCCGATCGCCCTATCAGATATTTTTGTGACCCCAAACTGCCAGGCGCTTATTCCAGGAGCTGCGGTGAAAGATGTAAACAAGTCAAAATATGGTATTGAAAGTCTGGGAATCGTTTCTGCAGATGATGCAGGGTTTGCCCAAGAACGCCCCCTTGTGGAAAATTTACTGACCAACTGCTGAATGAATGACGTCAGAATTGCAGCATTGCGACGTGGAGGAGCCGCAATTGTGTGAAAGGATGGTTGTGTCAGCCGTTGCTTAATAGGGTCATTTTCACCTGATGCTTAGCGATGTCAAGATAATTGCGTCATTGCTCAATCTCAAGAGAAGCGGCATTTCATTTGTTTTCTTGGTTAAACAGAGAATCAAATTTGTTTTATGTTTCGTCTAGCTAAACAACAACCTTTGTCCTAACAACGACACTAAAGAAACTTGCCAAAAATGGCCAACGCTTGGGACATTGCCTAAAATGTCAGCTCACCAGACGCTTCTTGGGTTTGATAAGTGGTCGATTTTGTCCGTTCATTTTGTGATAGAGCCCGCAAGCGTTGCACAGGTAGTGACCAGTACCATCACGTCTCCACAAAGGGGTTGCAGTGGCTCCGCAGTTGACGCATTCGCGGCCCTCTGCAAAGCAAATCGTTATTAACTTGACGCATCTACAGATTTAACAGGGTCGCTGGAAGGGGTCAATAAAGAAAATTGCAGTATCTGACCCCCAAAAAGAGCAAATGGGGTAGAATTAGCTTAATTACAGCCAACTGTTTCAAGCATCTAACATCTAGAGCTGTGTTTTTGTTTATAGGCCTACTAAATTTCAGTTCTGCTACGTTCCCTCCCTCTAGTCGTTTACATTGCGCCTTTAAACATTTTGTAAGCATCCACAGTTAATGGAAGAGTATCCAAAATTATTGTGATTTGTTCACTGATCTTATTCACAACACTTACGGTTTCTTCAATGCGTATTGCAAGTGATACGTATCTATATGCTGAGTGTAAAATGTTTAACTTCACTTGAAGTACAGTACACACTAACACGTCAATAGCAGTTAGAATTGTCGTTCGTTTCGCAATAAGTTTCGTAATCCAGCTGCAATTTATTCAAGCCTGAGATGCTATTTCCTACTAACATTCTTTTCAACAAAAAAGAGTTGATTGGCCAGTAGTAGCAATTGCTGTCACTGCTGCTAGAGAACTGCAAAGAATTAACTTAAAAAAACTTGCATTGCAAAGCTTGGTTTTGACACATCCAGGCATAGATCCACACAACTGAAATTGTCTATAGTGCAACAGCACAGGCAGCTATTTAGACAAAGCACTATCGTTGGGATAAACGTTAGTTATATTTCTGTTTCGACGGCGCAAACCGCTGCAGTGGTATCTACTGTATCATGCAAGTGATTGATCATCAGTCATTGAGGAAAAGTTTGCGCAGTAAGGCAAGTTTATTTTAGGGATGCTGAGAGCACTGATGCCGTTGCGAACAGCGAAAGTTCAATCCAATTAAGGCGTGTTTACACTGAGCGATGCGCTTGGCGCGGCCGCAAAGAAATTATTCACGGTTCTTGGTCGCCGGGCGATCATGGCTCGCTTCCCGAACGAGCCAATCTGGACACAGGCTAAAGCAGAAGTAATCAAACGGCAGTGTTGGGAACGGCGAAAGTGAGCGCGCTGTAGTAAAACTCGCTGAACCGTTATTCAGTTGTGTCGCTTTTTTGTGAACGCTTTTTGGCCTTTCTACCCCAAAAATGGCGCAGCGTAGTTTAACCAAACTTAATAGGTCCTCAGAAGCCCAGTCACAAAAAGATTTGAAAAAAAAACGATTTCTAAACGCTGACTCCATTACTAACAATCAGTCAAAACCATTTCCATCGAATATGCTGGTTGCCGTTGTTTAACCTTGAATTGAGCAGAAGTCACGGTCCAGACGCTGATGAAGCCAAACTGGATGTGAGATTGTCAAATAGACAGGATCACATTGTTCATAGCACACACTTATGCCACACTGTTAGCTATTTGTCTAACAAGTCTGTAGCAAATCTGGGAATATAATCGTTTACGTAAACGCTCACCTCAAAAGTTTTAACATTGCCACAAACTCTCCATCTGCAATTGATTTCAAGACACAACTTGCACCTGCGTGAAATTTTGCAATGAACCGAGCAAAGGAAACGGTTTGGGTTGCGCAATTTAGGATTTCTTTTAATTTTAGCTTTGGCCACAGAGAATCTTGCACGACTTCAGCACAGTGCTTAGTGTTTGGCTGCAACGACCTGCGCTGACCTAGAGATCCCCCTAATCAACGTCACAGACCGGGGTGTTGGTTGAATTTGTAGCCTTGTGCAGCGGTCAGCTTTGACGTTCTCGCCTTTCGGAAGCAATCGCGGCACCAGTAGTTTCGGCAGCTGCCGATTCTGGCGTCTTGTGATAAACAACCATTGGGAAATTCTTTTGCTGTCGTGGAATTGTGCTAATGACGGAAGTTTTTCTCATGGTCGCAGATGCGTTTTTGTCTATTTTACGAAAGACTACAACTATTTTTACGATAATCCCTTGACAAATAACATGTACATCAGTGTGGCCAGGTCACCGTGTCAGGCAATTCTGGTACCAAAGCTAGAACATTGGTTTGAAATTGAACAAGCTTCGCTCGCTTTTACGTTATCTTATGTCACTGCTTTGTTTCTACTGCGATTGTAAAGCGCAAAGACATCGGCAGGCGTCGTTAGCTTTGTTTCGGTCACTGTACTCGAGTTGTGAGCGTCACTAGGTCCCAGCTGTGAGTGTCATTACACTTCAGCTGTTAACGCTTTCTGCAATAATCAAAAGTATATGTTTGGCACAGGTTTTCTGGTGATTGATTTCAACGATATTTCAGATCACACACGAGTTTTATATAACGTCTTTCGAAAACTTTGTGAAGGCACAAACGGGGAAAGAAAAAAACATAAACTTTACAAGTGTAATTTCTTGTCACCGCACACTTTTCGATCCTGCATTTACGCATGCAAAGGAAAAGCTGTTGAGCGTTATCTGTTCAGAAGCGCCGTGTCCAGAATGCTTCTTGATAGATGGCCGCTGTTTACAATATAACATTCGTTCATTCGTGCTGCAAACGTTACAACTGCCGTTAAGGTTCGAGCAGTTCTGTGCGCACAGTGCAAAGGCGCGTTGAGTAAAGAAGGAAATGTCATTCACGCAAAATCTCTGCCAAACGATTACATGAAACTGATGCTTCTGTCGTATTGGCAGCTCTTTTTTAGGTCGATCTTATCAAAAAAGTCGCTAACCGAAGGGAAGTCCTTTGTTTTACGCCTGCAGATGATTCCGCCTGCCGACGTTGTTATGAAGTGAACCCCGCAATATCGTGAAAACCCTGTCTTTTTCTTTTGATTCATTTCTGCGCAAAGCAACACATACTTTGTTAAAGTATAGACGCAAAATTTCCCATTTGCCCGTAGCTGATGTGATTTCGCATGGCAGTGAAACTACCTGCTTCAAGCTGCAACAATTGTGAGGCATTCTTTCAGGATTTAAAAGCAAAACGTTTGGAAAGACTTGTACGAACTGATGGCGATCTTCGCTTTAAAGTTTCAAACCAAAATTCATTCAAGGTATCTTGTTAAAAATCTTCGGTTCGGCTTCAACAGTGAACTCGATGCATCGGGTAAATTGTCGGAAGTTTTATTTCCTCAATATTCTTTGATACACAGTGCAGCAGGATATTACGTGTTGAGAGAGAAGGCTGCATTGAGAGACGAACGTAATTTGTCCGTCATAGTCGTTCTGGAAGTGCTCGATTTCCAAAATTATGAGTCGTCAGAATACTGTAATTAGGCTCTACTGGCGGTACAACATGAAAGCACTTTAAAAACTGGCCAACGTTGCGATAGTTGATACAGCTATCTTCGTCAAGGCAAACACGAAATGCTGTTATTAACCTCTTTTTATGTTTTACCGCCAGTAGAGACTGATTAACGTATCGTTTATCGAATTGTTTATCGTGTTGGCGTCTCGGAAACAGGCAAATTAGTCGTCAGGTTTATCGCTTTGTATAACTTTAACAAATTTCATAAAAGTGACCTTGGAATTGTAAATTCACGAGGCAAGAAATTCGATGTAAATAAAACCGCTTCCTGTGATTTGTTTACAAAATATTTTGCAAGCTAAAATGAATGCTACTTCATACTTCTCCAAAGTTTTCATCAGGGTTCATAAGATACAGACGGTGCTCAGAAAACCCCAAAATTAAAAATTTAACTGGGAAAATGTTTTGTGTTAGTAGAATGTCCAGGAAATTCAAAAACTTTTACCTTATGCTAAATCTGTTTGCATAAGAAAAATTTTTGCGTTTGTTGTTTTGTTTTAAGGTTATTTTTGTCAATATCATTTCTGAAGAAACGGAGTTTTTTAGGATATTCATGAAAAGTCCATATATTCACCTTTATCGGTACCAAAGTCTTATCAGTGTAAAAATTCAACTGCTGATGGAGCACCTCTACGTGTGTAGAGCACATTCAGTCCCAGAACTGGAGGCAAACAATGGTAGAGAATCCCGATTTTTGCATTAAATGTTACTTAGCATTTTGTTATGCCAACTACATCACATAAAAGCTTTTCAATTTATTAGTAAGTTGATAAATAACCGTTCCTAACGATCACAAAGGCTCCATGGGGTTATGATTGCATTAAAGTTTGAAACATCGAGATATAGAAGTAACAGCTGCTCTGGTCAAAAATGATTTTTGCGATTTTATTTGGCTCTGCTCTTGTAAAAGGAAAATCTGTTCTCGCAACGTTTTCTACGATAAACGGCTTATTGAGAGTTGAAAGAATCATTTGCAAAGACACGTTTACATTACAACACATAAATCACAGCAAAACGAATGCAAAATGCAAGCAACCTTTTGCCAAGTTCGCAAAGCTTTCAGGAAAAGGTAGCTACAAACATCAAGAAGAAATATTAAATCTTTCGAAGCAATGTTGGAAGCACTGCGATCAATGAGTACCAATTTCTGGAACGAGAAGGAACAATAACTTTTTGTTTTTCTTTAAAAAATGGGCTGTTACTTGAAGTACTAATTTGCTGAGTCAATAAAAGGCGGTGTGGGTGATTCAGGGTAAGATTGTGTATTGGACAAGTAAGCCACATGATTGTTCAAAATCTTCTAATATTGACGCATGATCGCAGAAAGAGATAAAGATTCGTTCCTAGATTTTTTAGTGCCTTTCGGATGTTATGAGCAACGCTGAACATGTAGAGCGCAGAAGTTAATACCAAAAGTTTTCGCAGGAGTGGTTAGAACGTTTATTATGAAGTGGTTTTCGTGCTTAATAACATTATCTCGAATCAGGTTTGGAAAACGGCCACTATTGTTTTTGGTCCAATTCCGTCGTATCAATCAAACTATGTAAGACCTAGTTACGATTAAATAAGATCTCAAGTGATTTGTGAAAGAACGAAAACAACTGTTTTAAACCTATTTTAATCTGCAGGAAAAAAGTGTAGGTTTACTCGCTACAAATACATGAACATCCGTTAAGAATAAAAAACTGCGTGTCCTTTGTCAACGTTAATAGCACCCTCGCATCTTTTCAAAAATACGACCATCATCGTCAGGAACACTTCACACGAGTTCATCAGAACCTGGCATTTGAACGATGAGGATAAAACCACCAGGCGGATGCGAGAGCACAATTGTCTTCGATTTACAAAACGTGAGCATGTTACAGTTCGGCCAAGCATCGCTCAAGGTCTGATTGTTCGCGCCGGTGCCGTCGAATTCTGTGGTCAGGGGAAAGCGCTATCAGCACGCTCAAATGCAGGCACACTGCCTGTGCGGCTACACCTTTCCTACACAGTTCGTGGAATTTCCGAATGACCTGCGATTGTTTAGTGACGCACTCGTCACTGAGAGAACACAGCCTTCCAGCGCTTGCATTCGGCGACTGCATCACGTTTATGCGATTGGGAAAAATGTCAGTGCACCATTTAGAGTTGGTGCAAACTCGCTTAGTCTACTTGAAACAAAACTTTGCATCGTGAAACGTGTCACTAATGTTAATTACTGCAACATATTACCAAACTTGCTAACTACTCACCTGTAGTTGATCGACTTTTGGACTTTGATTTAGCCGTGTATGAACTTGTCGAATTTGATTTGACATTTTCATGCGGGATATGGTAGCCTGAAATCCCGCTGCCGCATTCTCCCGCCCTCGATGTCATGTACGGATGGGGATAGGCAAGCATGGAAGAGCTTGTGAGGTCATGATCGGCATGCTTGCTCTCTACACCGCCTTGATGGTAGAGTTGGTGAGGGTGAGAAGGGTGCGCTGGATGTTGGCAGGCACCATTGAGTGAAGATGGGGTTTGCGGCTCCTGCTGCGAGGTTTGACGCGATGGGAGTAGCGGTTGGTGATGCGAGCTGGTGTTCGAAACTGCGCTGGATGGAGTAAGAGGCATAGGGTTATTTGCTTCGCCGTCGTCTTTCGGTGGTGTCGGAAAAGCATGGAATGGCGTCTGGCTGCTGCCGCTGCCACTGGTTGAGGAACGAGGCTCGCAGCCTGTTTCAAGTTGCGCACAGTTCGCCGATGCGGGATCGGCGCCGTCGCCGCATTCCGGCGTCGATCCACTGTTCGCGACGCTGCTTCGCGCGTTCGAGGACCCGTTTTCGACTTTGATGGGTGAAGGCCGCGAACTTGGGTAGCAGCTGACTTCACTGGGGTTTTTTCCGTTCTGGGCAGCCCACAGGCTGCTCGAGCTGCTCGTGCGCGGAGTTCCTGGCAGTGGAGCAAAGACCGACGGGCGAGAGGAGGTTGAACTCAGCCAAGGAATGCCAGATGTCGCCACAGATGGCGAGTGGTGATGGCCTTGGTAGTGGAAGTTGGACGACGGTGGGACGCATGATCTCTCTGCTTCGGCGCGAGCTGTTGATTTAACAAAAGCGTAACGTGATGACGAGTAATAGGACGATCTCCTCGGCAGCAACGAAGTATGAAAGTTTGATCGGCGAGGTAGCTGGGCCACGTACGCGTCTCTGACAACTGCTACGTCATCGCCGCTTGTGTCGTCGTCAAAAAAAGCGTTACGAAACTCGGAGTCTATCATTGCTGCTCTTTCAAAGTCTAGATGTTGTAGTTTTAGAACTTTACAAAAGCTAGAAATGCCTGTAAAATTAAAACACTGCTAAGAAATCAAATATTACGAAAATTATGCCTAACAACTAAGAGAGCACCCGTTTTTAGACAAGAGGAAAGGGGTTTCAAATCTGCCATGCTCAAAAAAACCCTTTTAGTAGTTTTTATTTAACTTTGTTTTAACCTTTTCCTGTTTACTGCCATCACTGCGAGTTCAGCTAATTAGAACTTGAGACAAGGTGATTAGATTTCATACAGCAACTCACAATGACGCTGTGCAGTTTTGCGTTTTCCAAGAACTACAGCTAATATTTCCTGAGTACGCAAGCCTGCCTTGCACAGCCTGCCGTTCAGCACCCACTGGGATCTTTGCGGCAGCCAGGCATGCGGTTATGTACAAGGACAATTTCCTGTGCTATTTCTTCTTATTGCCTCAAATTCGCATTTGACTGACTGCATGCAGTAAGCAGCTCTTTGCATGATCAGCGCCACCCTCAGGCGAAATTACGTTGCGTCATCTCGAAAAAGAGCACCTTTCGTTTGCAGGTGAACAGTAGTAACAAAAAGGTGTGTTTCCCAAATGAACAGCGGACTTTATTACCTATGAGCAAACCCCCACTAAAAATCAGGTCCGCTTTGTGGTCATTATAAGTTTTGATACACTGACTGCAGAGTGGGTGGCTTTTGTTTTGAAGGTCGTTATGATTGGTGTGAAAATTGTTGGGAAAGGTTTTTCTGCACTTTCCGAATCGTGCCACGAACTTTGTTCAGATATAACTGGGTTATAAAATTCACAAGTTGCTGATTTCCTCGTAAGCTCAACATGTACGCTAGAGGCACTGCCGAGACAGAGGCACTGCCGTACGCTAGAGGCACTGCCGAGACACGCAAAATGTAAACTTAAATTTTGGATCTAAGCCTACTCAAGAAAATGTTTCTATCCTCGATGAAATGCATCTAAGTTTTTTCCACCAAACTACTGTTTTGCAATTGGTCTTAAATTCTACGATTCAAAGTGTTTAGTTTGAGATCGTAATCCTATTCGTTTTTACCAGCGTGAAAAAGCAGTCGAGACGATTATAGTTTCAACAGTTAAATGGATTCATTTCTTTACTCAACTATAAAACCTTCTGTAAAACCTTCGTTACAATCTAGCCGCGTAAAAAGATGCCCATCGAGACCCAAACTGCACTGCGTCAAGCGTTTGCTGATGTGACAGCCGGTGACGGCATTTCATCAAAAAAAGTTGCTAGTATGCTGAAAACAGCGTAAATGTGAAAACTCGTGAGCATCAAAGCAGTTTTCTTTCAAAGCAATTTTTTTATTATAAAAATCTTCGAATAAAAAATTTTTTATTATAAAAAAAATCTTCTTCGGACTCCTCATTAGCAAGATACAAATCAAACGCAGAAGCAGGTATTAAAACTTTCCGGCAGCAACATTTTATGAATAGATACCAGGATAGTTCGTGGCAAATTAACGTCAAAGTCTTTCGATGCATTTGGAAATAGAGATGTAAAAGCACGAAACAAAGCTGGACCCAGTGACATGTGATGTACTTTAAGATCAGAAGATAAACATTATCTCTGGCGTAAAAAAAGTGAAATTGAGTGAAAAAATTGGCTTAGCATGGCAAAATTTACAGATCGATGAAGAGTGGCACGTTGCGTCATGTTCAGATTGCTATCACGCATTAGCGGAATGCATCGTTCGAAATCACGACCAATCTACAGCGTTGTAACAGACATGCGCCAACTTGCTGGGCGGTTGCTTTTTTAATAATTTATTTCTTTACGACCACTGAACATGATCTTTTTTTCATCTGAATGTCATGTTCTTTGCAGAATTTGGCAACAATAATGTTGTTAATAACTTTTGTAGGAAGGTGTAGTACTACTTGAATTTAAGGTACCTCAGTTTGGACACAGATTGCGTTACCACAAAATCCGCAATTGAGGTAGTGTACCGCACTTTCTCAGACATGTGTGAAATCGAATGTTGGTAATAGCCAATATATTTCGAGTTTTATCCCTTTAACTCGCCAGGGACAATTTTAAAGTCTGTCTTAGACACCCGTTTTATAAAGTAATAGTTTCAGTAAATTACATCTTTCCTGCGTGGAAGGACGTCTTTGCAAATCTGCTGTTGTAAACTCTACAACCCAGATCCTGGAGAGAAGGCTGGAGCTTGTGAGTCTACCCAGAATAAGAAATGCACACGACGTATAACGCAGTTAATGTCAGCGTCACATGAGTGGCGCCGGTACTCTCATGTTCAGGAAAAGTGATGCTCCCACCTCGACTTCGGCAATTTTCTCATTTGCAGTGTCGAGCAATTTGACTATTCCGAACTCAATAAGTGAAATTGCTAACACTCGCCGAGCCTCAAGGCTACGGCGTTGCCAAAGCCAGGACGAGTGCGCTTACCGGTCGCGCCTGAGCAAATTTATTCTGCCAGACTTGTCACGATTGACAACATGTGACTTGTGCCGGTTTCATTCCGGCAAATGCTCTTAGCGTTTCCGATTATCTTAATTAGCAAGTTGATGGCTGTTTGCATTTCTGTGTTAGTCCATGCCAATTCTGATGAAAAAACGTTTGAAGAGCAAAAGAAGTTCACTTTACAGTTATTTCACTGCATCGGTGCACGCCCTGGACAGAGGCTCTTCTCAAAACCTCGCTCACAAAGCAATACTGGGAAGAACCATAATGACAGGATAAGCCCTTAGTAAAATACACCATTCCTCTTGTTTTGAAATCTAGCGCAGTGAATGATAACAAATTGCTGCCCAATTATGTCCTCAGTGAAACAAGATCCCTTTATTGGTCGCCCCGCACTCAATCCATCAGATCGAAGAAAAACGTCGGCGCAAGTTCAAGTCTTGTGCGAGGTCGACTTGACACAGCCCCGAGGGATCATCAGGGTAATTTGAGCCCTGCTCATCCTTGTTCGTTTGTTTTTTTTAAAAATACCATGTCATTGCCCACCACGACTTAAAGCGATGTTCTTGAGACGAGTGCGATTTCCAGGTTAAAGAAGTTATAATTTTGTCAGCAGATGAACACAAATGCTGGCAGGTCAGTATTTGCGAACATTTCTAGCAGAGTTTCCTCATCAAAGTTTGTGGGCCACGCTGGACAATCAGAGTTATTTTGAGTAAAACAATTTCAGAGCCAGACTGGTGCGCAACGCATTTCTCCCGGGTGAAGTTGGCAAGATGCCTTTTCTGATTGTTAGTGTTTGTAACGGCGTAATCCGTAAAAATGTAGTATTGCCACTGGCAATGCGTTTTTGCCCGTGAATGTGATATTGGTAGCCGGTGTGCAGCTTTCACATGATTCGACACTGTTGGATACGTAACCTTAAAGCAAAAGAACCTGTTTGACATAAAACTTCACTCGACATATTCTATTTTTGCGTTTTTTTCTAAAAAAAATTGCAAGATATAATCTAAGGGTTGATGACAGTTGTAGCTTTAGTGTCAATGGCAACTGCTCGCAAAGTCTTGTAACTTATTAATCACCGCAGTCATTTGGATATCGCTCTATCGTATTCGACTTGTTTGTGGTCACGGGCCATTCGTCACTGTCTTTCTTCGATGCATTACTATTAAGATTCCTTCCGGCTCAGTTGGCTCGCGAAAAGTTTGGCGGTCGTTTCGTCACAGGAAGCGATGCCGACCGGACTCCTTTTATTTACTGAGCACTTACGCCAGCGGGCTGCTGTCTGACGAATTTCATTGAACGACGAACGCGCTCCCTCACTCGTTCAACCTGTCTTAATATTTACGTTCCATTTCACACTGGTGCAAACAATACAGCGGTCGCAAAGTGAAGGGTAAAAAATATATCACCGAAACCTGGAGACGCTCTCAGCGTATGCGGTTTTTCCAAGCATCTCACACTAAAGAGTGGTCAAATTCCACTGCAATGGTTAGAGAGATAAAATGTTCCTGGTAAGAAAAACGTTTGATTTACAATTGCACTTTGGAGCTGCATTTGTACGCTTTGCTCAGAAGCTTAAAAGTGACAGTAGAGCGGAAGTGTTTTTCATTTTGGGCATGATTTGCAACGCAATATGTTTTTATACTTTCCCTTTCTTTTTTAGAACGAAATCGTTTTTTTTTAGTAGTTTTGCCACCGCTTTAGCTTCAGAAATAATGTTTAACTTACTATTCTGTTTCACAATCGATATCCTGACCTTTGTTTTCTGTATTAAATACAGCTTAAAATTCCCGCCTTGGCAGCGAACGTTTTGTTCCATGACATATCAACTGACTTGGCGTTCTTCCTCAATGCAAGAAATGTCGGAAAGTGCCATTGCATCAGCACTGAAGCCTCACCATGAAGCAACAAAACGTCAACCTGCTGAACCTACGAGTTTTAAGTAAGGTGCTTCCTATGATCGATCTTAGTTGGATAAGAACAAGTTTTCTACTATCCTATTTCTAGCGTTATGGTTCATTACACACTGAACAAGATTTGAGCACAAACAAACGCAGCAATAGAACAATCGGGCCTTGGCTGGCAAGCATTTCTAACAGTTTAGTAAACGCATTGGTAGCCCTGGCCTAGTGGTTAGTGCGTCCGCTTTGTTGCTGATAAGTCCTGGTTTCAACCCTAGGCCAGGTTTCACCAGGAAAATTGGTGCTGCAGCCTTCTTGCCTGGTACGCAGTTTAAAGAAAGTTGCGGGGAAAGTGTTTCCGTTCGCCCATGAGAGATGCAACACAGTCCGGTCGTCTTGACCAGGAGCACTTCCATGGAGGGCCCATCGTTTGCAGCACCAATTTTCTGGGCTGTAGCCCAACGTTTGCCAGCACCCCAAGCACCCCAAATAAAGAAACTGCCTGTGATCGTGTGCAAGTAAGTGCTTATGCGTTGGTATAATATGTGACTTGCACCTTGGTTCAATGATTTCATCGTCGCCGGGCGAAGGAATGGGTAGACTAACATGGTGTTAGTTGACGCATTGTAGTTTCGGTTGGGGTGAGCTGTGCAAAGAGCAACAACAACGGAACCCAGTGACTGTCAAAGAATAACATATCTAACGTTGAGAGCAGGGAGCAGAAGATGTAGCACGGTTAACAGATGCTATTGACCCTAGCAAAATCATTTGCGCTAAGCCAAGCTCAAATTTTGCCAACTAGACCTGCCTTCGTCATCAAAAATAGCTCAGAAGCATGATTTTTCATACTGTATTTCCACTTACCAGCTGTGAGGCTCCGCTGGTGCACTTTATACTGCATGTTGATTCCATAGTATTCTGCTGCACTCTGTCCATCAAATCGGTGAAGATAGGCGTCCATGTCTTCTATGTAGCTTGGCTCCATGTAGGGGTTAATTGCGGAAGGATGTGTTCCAGGGCCGACACTAGACCCAAAAGAACCGGGACCGGCGCTGACAACTGCTGTTTCCGATGGGTGTGGCACAGGGGGAATCCCGGGGTGATGATGTGGGTGATGGGGGAACCACCTGTGCTGATCTGCCGTGGGCATCATTGCTCATCCAGGTGTTTGCAATTGAAAACCAGTTTTTTACGATGATTTAAGTGAAAATCTACAACCTGAAGAGCAGAAAAAAGGCCATGTACACTCAATTCACAAATACAAACTTAGAAAGCTTGGTGGAAAGAAAAATATAGAAGGCGCTTGTTACAAATTTCATGAAAACTTCCAAACAAAAAACTTGAGTCTTGAGCTAAACTTTACGTAAGTCATGTGGTGTAGTACAATAAAAGAACGATGATGGGCATTTATGCCAACATGAACTTCCTCTCTGAAGTAAATTTAGTTCATTTCGTAACCAACAATAAGGTGAACTGTCAAAACTAATAAAATGTGAAGCAGTAATCATACAAAGCAAATTATTAAACAGGCAGCAGCACCAAAAATCTTGAAATTGAAATTCCAAATTCCGTTTCAAAGCGGCACGACCAGGAGACGTAACACAAGTCGTTCAATGAAATTTGCAGGGAAATCTTTTCTAATGAATGCTGTCAAACATCATCCATGCACCAACTGTTCGTCACTTGCTGAAGACCTGTGCCTCACGTCGATATTGCTTGATCTGACGCGACATTGCAAGAGTCGAAGTTTTCGTTAGCAGTCTAATAAAGAAAATCATTTCTCTACTTCCGACTCAACTTCGCGCATCCATGATACTTAAAACAGGCCCTTTGGGAGGTGGTCACGCAAAAATATCATCCCTGCAACTCCACGTGCATCAAATCGACACGCGCATGTCGATGGCAAACCTCGATATGTCATTCAAAACCTCCTATTAAGCCATCAAGGCAACCCGTCCTAGATCTTAACATATAGCAGTGCTCTTGATGCCTTGCGAAATCCCAGCAAATGCTGCAGAACTGTCGCACGTCACCGAAGTTTGCTGGCATGCGACAGCAAACAAAATAAACTCACACGAATAGCGCCGCTGGTTAACAAATTGGAATAAAGGGAATTTTTGATGAAGAACCTTCATCAGAAAATGACAAATTTGTAATTATGATGCCCCAATCTTAGCTGTGGCAACCTCTTCACAAGAATTCAGGTTGACAGTTGATTTTCACGTTACCCAAACCGTTGTTTTGAGTCTCTGAAATGTATCTTTTGTTTTTCGAGCTACATTTACGTTAAAGTAATGGCATAGATTCTTTTCCTTAGCATAGTACTACGAAGGCTCCTCATTAATTTAAAGATGAAAGTGACTTAAAGTTTCAAGTTCAGCCCTGCCGCCTTTTACAAAAATTTCATAACAAATCGCTCCTCAATTGATATCCAATTTAGTGTATTTGTTTGTAAGCCTAGTGCTGCTCTCCTATTAAGCTTGTACTGGTGAAGGTGTCAGCATCCATCTCCAAACGAACAAATGCAAATCTGTTTATAAAAACGTGGGTGTTTCTTACCAGAAAGACTTTGTTAGGAAAACTAGCATGACTGCTCTCATTATGTCACGGTTTTCCTTGTTTCTACCACAACACCTCGCTTCTTTAACGGACCTCACTTATAATCACGTTGCAGGCTAAAAAATATTCATTCAACAATATGGCCGCGGGCTCTGCAGCGGACTTCCGTTGGCGGCCGCGGATGGCTGAGTTTCCGTGGGTCTAGATTATTTAACGAGTCCAGCCAAGTCCTTGAAACTGCATACGACTGAAAAGCTGGTAATAAAAGCACGAATGACAAGGCTAAGGGTAATTCTTTCAGATGGCATTCACTTAAAAACAGATAGTTGATGGAGGAGGAAAGAAATTTATTTCCGTAAAAACTGGCCACATCAATTCAAAACCTAAACAAAGAGATTTTTCGCACTGTACAGTTGCATAAAAATATTTTTCAATTTTTATGAAATGTACACCAGCCAAACGTTATCTATAAAATAGTTTTCATCAATCAAATACACAGGAGAAATTTACAATTTGCTTTTGCAATAATCTTCCTTTTCAAAAAATATTTTTTAAAATACTGTATTTATCAGGCGAGAAAACTGCCTTGTTCAATAATAATTCTTTTCCAAGCATTAAAATTAAGGTCGCAAATGCCTGTTTTCGATTTTTCTGTTTTTCCAGTGATGATTTTCAAGAATCTTGTAAAACAGAAGACACGCCCAAAGGCAGTTCTAGCAATCACCCCTGAAGCGCAATATATCTGCAGATTTTCGGTAAATTTTTAAGATTTTGATCCAAAATATTTTTTCCTACTATAGACATTTTGGTTTAGTTTCGATCTTAAACCAGGGATTTCAGCGACACCAGTCTTTGCCGCAGTCAATTCTTAAATATAAGCATTGCTTTTTCTTTGATTAGCACACGTTCAGCAGCCTTTCATCTGGGTAAACCACTCTTTTCCTGCATAACATGTCTGAAAAATCTAACATGTCTTCGTTATTACGCCTATTCCTTCAGTCGAAAACTCCAAGTTGAGACGACATTATTGTCTTGCTAGCAAACCAACCTCCGTCAGCGGAGTCGTTCTTTATACCCTTCAGGCGAAATTCATAACTTTTTTGCTTTACTTTCAGGGCAAGATATTTCCGTTTACATTTTGCGTGTAAATATTCAGGCGTTCAGCTACAAGCAGGGTTGTGACTTGAAAGTTACGACGGAACACATGCGCTATCACCACGAGAAAACATTGAAATACACATGCAATATTTTTCTACATGAAAAGCACTTGATTATCAAGTGGGGCATTTCAATCTGTTAAAAAAGTTAAACATGTCACAGCCAACAGTTTACCCATAGCAAGGAAACAATAAATATTTCACTGTAATCATAGTGTAAAATCAGAATTAGCACAAATGACATTTGCATTACGTTTTTTAGAATACGACTTCATCTAGACATTGCGTAGATTGTCTAGATCTAATTGTCATATTGCAAGTATACTGGGGTGTTTTATTTACTCCACAAATTCTTTCTGCTACATATGATGCAGTGCCTATAAAAATAAATTTTTAGCTGCTAAAAAGCTAAAAAATGAAGCGCATTCAAGTCTGCTCTTATTGCCAAGAATCAAAAGGTATTGCTGCTTGTCAAAATCTAGCTCATTTGATTGGCTAAAACCTGCTGTTATGACACAATAATTAAAAGCATAAACGTCATCTTAAAAGATAAAACGCCATCACTTGACCTGCCTCTGACCCTCGGCGGTTCAAAAGCTGGTCTCACATCCTAGCAGCCAAAGCTTGATCAGTAGAAACTTTTCATTTTGCTATTATCTGAAATATGACCATTTCATTTCGAATCTCAGAAAGCAAACATCAAAGGTGATAAGCTCAAATCGTCCTGCTTCTTTGACACTTCGAGGCACTTTGAGCAACGTATGGAACAACAACTTTCAAAATAATTTCACCTTTACCAAACCACAGGGCCAGCAACACGGATACTGTGAAGCTGCACTACGAAATGTTGATAGCCATGCGTATGTACCAGCTTTCGGCGTTAAGTGTGAAACGGCGACCAGCGCTCTCTCCCTTCTGTTGCGATACGCTTGTGGTCGCTGACGACGTATTTTTTCCTCGGTTGTTCGCAAAAAAGTCCATTTTTTCGCTTCCGCGATTTGAATTAGTGTTGTACGGTTTCGTCGTCGATGACACATTACACAAGCTACGGGCCATTTTGTTTTTCGACGGAAAATGACCTCTGATGAATCTTGTCGCCACTGCCAAGCAAGGCTTGGTTTCGACTTTGGCTTAAACGCTTAGAACAGCGGCGGGCTTCTCTTCAAAAAGGCCTAATCGTGCACAAGCATTCAATGCTTTAAAACTGGCTGTTTTGGGTCAGAAACAATTTCGTTTATTGTAGGGTATCAGTATTAGCTATGAGTTATCAGCTACCCTGACATGTTATGTAACAACATACTGTAAAAACATAAGATTTCCTGCTTCGTAATTATAATCGATTTAAACTCTTGTTTCGTATAAAAGGTTTGTTGGAATTGGTTGTCTATGTTTTCTGCTCTGGTTGTTGACACGCTGCAAAAATCATTGCAAAACAAGCAGCTTTGAAACCGAAATTATAGCCGTGCCACATCCGCCATGGTACACAGCTCGTATTAGGGACCAAGTATTGTGTTCCTGTAGTGAAGCCAAGAAGTTGGAAATGATGTAATTTGGATAGTGAGTACAAAAATCTATATCAAAATTTAAGATAAATAGGGAGTGTTTTTCCTTGGAATCGACAATGTGTTATTCTCAACACCAGCCAAGTTGCATGCCGTTTTTGAAGCATTTGGTTTGGCAAGGGTTCTTTCCTCACAACTCGTTTTTGCAGCGAGACAAACGACCGGAGCTCCTGCGCTGTGCGGTGAGTCAATGGTCGTCTTCAGCATCACAGGATGAGCTGTTTACGCAGTTACGACCGTGAAGGTCCCAAGATAAGCATTTGTTGACAGATCGTATTAACGCTGGTGTTAACCCCTGACAAGTAGACCTCGGCAATTTCAAGCACTTGTATTTTATGCGAATGACCCCAAAAGAGGCAATGTTGTGTATGTATACACTGTGACTTACTGAGCAAATTTTGTACATGTAATTGAAACATAAAATATAGTTTTTACGTCTTTTCAACCCGAAATTCGAAACTTTTTAATACAAGAGCGGAATTCGCAAATGGCAAATGAGCGAAGGTCTAGCTTTCCTTATATTATACAGCATGCTGGTAAACTGAAGAGAAGGAATCGACATCAAGTACGAGAACTGCTGATAATTTGCTGGGTTTCTTTTCTAGCTACGAGCGTTTACTCAACGATCTATATCAGTAAAAATACTATTTTTAATTCATTGAAAAAAATATATTTTTGACCAATAAATAAGTTCTAAAAAATAATTTACGATTTTAACATATTTTAGTGCAATGCAGACCAAGAATTGTATTTCCAGTGATATACCTTATCCTTGAGGGGTTGCGTAAGATTTTCATCTTCAATAATTTTCCTACCCGAAGTTCCTTAATAAGATACATAACAGACGCGAGGTTCAGTTCATGAGAATTATGCGTCATGAAGACGAGAAAATCATTCGAAAATTGTCACGTATAACTGACTATGTTCGTGCGGGTGTCGCGAAACAGAAGCGATAATAGCTTTTAACTTTTAACACTATACGTCCACGTGAACAATCTATGTTGGTCAGATCCGTTTAAAAACAACTTTCTCACAAAAGCTGTTACTCATTGCAAAAACAATGCGAAAACAAAATTTAAAAAAGTCTATGTTGCAATTTGTAACCTCGTAAAGTGACAAAACACCCATTGGACACAGCATTGTTGGACAACAACGGGTCGGGAAACTCGCAGAAGTTTGCGTAAATGGCGCTTGACCTGGCTATCAGCAGCAGTGCAGGCGATAATTATCGGACTTTTTTTTATTGCAGTGTTGGGGTTTGTCTTCCATGAATGTGCTGCAACGGAGTTGGATAACGCAGATTTTTCAATCTTGATACTCTAGACATATTCAACATGCAAGTTTAATCATAAGTTTGAATGAGAAAATAGAACGAATCTCACGAGTTACAAATGTTTTTCAGTCTAAAATAACAGCATTAAAATCTCCGCTTGAGATGGAAACTTCACTTTACACTATAAAAAATCATTCGTTTTATGAAATAGTTCGGTGCATATAATTTCGCGGTTCGTGAAATCGTTCGGTTCATTCGGTACAATAGTACATGTAACAGTAGAAAAATTACTTTTTTTCAGCCACAGAAAAAACTGGCGAACACACAGGCACTGCATTTTATCATGTTTTTTAGAATGAAGAAAAAATTTATAAATTTTCACTTAATACCCAATAAATATGTTTTGATTTACTCGCCTAAAAACTGAATCTTTCGAATCATTTAAACTGAGTTCGCAGTATCCTGACGTTCAGCTCACAATATACAACAAACACTAACAGATTCTGTTAAACTGTATGACCAAAAGTTAAAAAAGCCTTTACAATTTTCTTGTCACACAAAGTTGAAAATATTTTCCAAAACACAAAACTGCTCGCTCAACTGTACAATACCATTAGAATTCTTCCCAGAAGATTTTATGAAAAAAGTGAATGGAATTTGATGTTCAAAATATCATAATTAACGATGACGACTAGACGGCATTCACACAATGGACAAGTATAACCCAAACTCAAAGAAAGCATTTGAATTAATTTATATCTAATTTTTAAAACCGTTTCTCGCAAGAATATTTGTTTGTTTACCTCTTCTTTTCTTTAAGATGACTACTGTTGTGATCGGTGTCACTATGTTTTCAAAGTTTTGTTTGTACAAGAAATATTTCATAATTTTTTTATCATTAAGGCCGTTGCCCAAATTTCTTATAGGCAATTTGCCTGTAATACAAGAAGCCTCATAACATCCCCACAAATTACCATTTTTGTGTCAACAGCCAAGTCGAAGCAGAAAATAGGCTTTGATTGATGTGGCGCATGCTCGTGGTAATCTCCGTTACTCACCACAAATCCGCAGTGTGGTTTAACAGCTCAACAAGGTGGCTGATAAAAAATGCAAGTTTTCGTAAAATGTCTCAAAGAAAAACAAAGTTTCTGAGTATTCGAGTCTATTTAAACGTTTTATTAACAAAAAGATTTCCTTTGTTTTTAGAAGAAGTCGTTTGCCCCTGACATAATTAAGCAATAATAGCGCTTGAATCTTGTAGCTACGGTTTAACGATCCACTTTATTTTGATTTCTGTCAAAAGTGCTGATGCTTTTTGCGTGGATGAACTCGCTTACTTTGCTAACTGCCTAGCAACACTTGCAAAAGGTTCGTGCCCGATGTTTCGGCTTGAATCACCACGATCAAGTAGTTCGTCGTTCACAGGAATGACTCATTGAGTGGCAATGAGAGTGACGTCGCCTCTGGGTCCAAGCTGTGACAACTGGCAAACAACTCATCCTCGACTCATACGTTTTTTAAGAATGATAAGGCTTTGATTTCAACATGTAACGAGTTTCGACGAAAAGTTGAACAAGTGTTGAGTTCAAGACGTGCGCAGCCATCCAAAGAGTTCTTTTAAAATCGCACCATACGAAAATAACATTCAAATTAGACTCCAGCTACTACAGCGGGCGACAAGTTGACGAGATTCGTTTGTAGAATTTATTGATAGAGATATCAGCCCCTGTCGGTTTTACAGAAACGTATCAGGCAAAGGGATAGGAATGAGCGCTACCAGCAGTTCCATACCAGCTGGAAGATAAATCTTCATCACTCTTTTCGTCAGCCATGCCCTTTAACATCAATTACCTTGATGAACTCTCACTAGACTTTTCGTAAAACAATTGTTTCGACTGTGCTTGGTTCTAACTATCAGTTCTTCCTCAGTAAACATTTCCATCGGCCGACTTTTTCACCTAACTAGACCTAGGTTTTTGCAAATCTCCTGAAGGTATCCACAAAGAATGAGGTGGCATACAGCGTGCCTTAGGCTTTAAACGCGACTATCTTCAGGCAGATTTTAATGCAGTTGCTGCGAAAAGGCAAGCGAAGGACCTTTTTCAACAAATGAAAAGTGATTTTCTCGCGATATAGGAAAAACTCTCTCACAGCTCTTCTTATCTAAGATTGCATCTCCTGCAGAGAACATCGCGCTACAAACCAGGCCACGTGCTAAAGGCTTTAGGATGTTACACACTTTTAGTGGTGTTGGTCATTAGAGGCGAGACAAGGGGCCTGCGTACCTCAAAAGGCTCAGGACAAAGATCGGAGGCGATTCTTCTAAAATCAATGTTTGTTTTCAAAATGTTCGGTCTTCTGATCTCCAAAGAGATCAAGACGGATTGATTTTTGATAGATAAAATTATTACTCCCAGTTCTGCAAACGCCATGACAGCTATCGATGTGGCTGATAGCAAGAAACGTCTTCTGCAAAAAAAGAAACAAAATAATCAGGTTCAGTACACTCGGTTTCGTACTCCTTCCGGAGCGCCACGAATGGTTTGGGGTTGCCCATCTCCGCTTGCTCCCGCAGGGGACTACACGATTACTTTCGATTAATTCTGAACTGGCCGCGAGTGAACCATTTCCTTGTACCCACATATTAACGCCGAGCACGAGGTTAGTCAGGACTAAAATGCCAGCTTTCCGTTTTACCCGACAGAGAATTGAACCCAGCGTGCCAGATTTGGCGGCGTTTGCTCAACCCATTCCACACTTAGCTGATGAGAAAAGAAATAAAACATTTCAATTTAAGCCACTCTGGCAACAACACATTCCAAGCAATAAGTAGTCTTCAAGTAGGTGTAGAACTTGAGTCGCAAAGTATCACTGTTGCCGGCTGCTCAGCGATTTTGCACACCGTCTAAACAAACCTATCGCCTTTTCCGAGAAAACGTGTTAGAAGCTTGGTGTTTTATTAAATCGACTGCTTCATGACATTAAAGAGCTTTTCACGCTGGTCACAAACACCAAATTTCTACCCGCAACCGAGCTTGTACACGAACTCGTACTAGCGCAGTGCACAAAACAATCTTCTCTCTTTCTGTGGCAGTTGTCAGTTCCTCCTGTCGATCTTGTTTCAAATAGCCTCGTACCCTCTACAGTAGTGGATTTTTAGCAAGTAGCTTCGTGCATTACTTACGTATTTTGTATCCCGAGTTGCTTGGTTAGTTTCGAAATCATTGCGCCGGAAACTGCGTCTTGCAAAAAAGGCAAAACGCCACAATCCTTTCCTATAACTCGATCTACAGGCGAAGAAGCAGTGTTGATTTCTGTGTGAGTACGAAAATGTACGTGGTAAACACTGGAAGTGAAATAATTGAGCCAAATAACCAGTTTTCGTCTCTGTTTGACTACGTACGAAATACAAAATAAATCTGACCAAAGCCGTGGATCAATTTTGGTCCCTTTGCGGTTTCGAAGCAAATATTGTTTGCAGAAATACCGGTTCTGTGAGTAACTAATATAAACGTGTCCGTAAATTTTATTATTTCCGGGAAAATTTCTCAGTTTGCAATATCATGTTATGCAACATTCCTGACAAATGATTCTGCTCAGCCAACCACAACATCGAAATTTTCTGTTACTTATGCTTTAGTGATTTGTCACTGTTTCATCGAAGAATCGTAACTAAAAACGTTTCGACAGACATTTTAAAACCTTTGGAGTCTGTAGAACTATATGGAACTTCTAACAAACCAAAAAAGTCTGCAATGTTCATAACCTCTTTTCACAATCATTTTGCCCCTACCTGTTTAAGTTTTTATCAAAATCAATTTTTGAGATCTCGTGATTTTACTAACCAATTGCTTGTATAACAGTTACATAATACAAAGACCGAAGTGGCTTTTTCCCGCAGCTACATGACTGCAATCATTTCCAAGTCAAAAACAACTGCTCTATACGAGTGCAATGTGAGTGTTTTCGTTATTCGCATTGATTTACTTTTCGTCATATGTTTTCTTCCTTTCACGCAGCCGGCTAAAATTATGTTGGTCCAAAAATAAGTTTACCAGAAAGACAAAACTGCCAGCAATTTGCATTTTAAAAAGACAAGACCTGCGCGATTAATTTTCAAGCAACCCGATTGCTGTCAGCCATAATCATGATAGACGTGTAAAAGATATAATATTGGAATCACGACACAACAAACTATACGGTACGGCAGTTTCTGGCAGATTAGAACTTAGCAGCAAACAGGGCTAGAGCGTTTTCATTTAATTAAGGTATCCTCATCTACAAAAGCTAGATGTGCGACTTGTGAGAACTTGTTTGCGACGTCACGTTCCGTCAGTGTTTTTCTGGCTTTTGAAACAAACTGAGTTGAACTGGTTTTACTCGACAGTTTCGAATTAACACAATTGTGATGAGTTTGCATGTATCTTGCTCGCATTCTATCAAAAGCATTTGACGAAAGGAGCAATTAAATTGCATCAGAACTGCAGTCATCGCAAGGATCTATTTCCATGTTTCAGTTCCTCCAAGAACAAAATAAAATTCGAAGAAGTCATTTACTCCCACCATTGAGTATTAGGGAACAAAGTAAATTCAATAACTACAAAAATTCGCCAAATTACAAGCGTTTATAAATCAACGTTTGTGCTGTATTGACTAAAAAAGACAAATGTTCACGCTTTTCAAATTGTATCACTCATGCGCTGTTTATGGCCCATTATGACATGTTACTTTTTGTCAACTTCGATACACTGGAGTCAGAACATAAATCCCTGAAGAACAGCGAAATGAGGTGCACTACAGGCCTGCACTTTCCAATAATGTTCTTATTTTCTCGCAAAAGTAGCTTCTGAACATGTTGCTTCCAATAATGTTGTTTTGTTGCAGTAAAAAGAAAGTTACTTTAGGTCGGACTTGGTTCGCCTGCAACTACTACAAGCAGGTTTAAGCACTCGACGTCTTTAATCCTCTCGCCTTGACCGCGCATGAGGTAATCTTAAGAAAAGCATAAATCTGTGGCTTAATTTCGGGGTCGGATAGTTTAATACAAAGCTCTTAACGCAGAAGCTGACATTTGGCTCGGGCTTGCTGTTTATGTTTGGACTGAAGCTGACAAATGAAAATAAATATTACCTCATAAAGCCTTGTGATACCTGTGAAGACGCATGCATCGTTTTTAACTAAATTTTTACGTATTTCAATAATTGCTAAATGATGATAAAAAAGTTAACTGCGTAAGCAGGTCTAGAGAAAACTTACGTATAATGAAGGGTGATCGCAAAATTAGCGACATTAGCAACTGCACCGTTGCTATTTCGCTACTGTATTTCAGTTTCAGTCACACTGATATCTAAACCAAATCAATATTTGCTGAAACACAATCAAACAGATTTCCAGCTAAATATGCCAATGCCTGTACTATTTTCTTGCAGAGGCAGAAAATTCGTCAGGGCAAAATTTAATACTTCTGTCTGCTGAAATAAAAACGCCAAGCTGAACATTGCGAAGTCATCAGCCTCCCGCTCTAACGGACTAAGCGCCGTCGTCGGACTGTATCGCCACCTGCATAATCTTGTAGTGAGGTTATTTAAACGGCAAACGTTTCGATAATACGCGAAACAATGTAATCATAACGTCCCAGGTCCGAAGAGTCGGAACCACAGTATTAATCCGCTATTATCCTCTGCTGTTTGTTGTCGGCAATTTTTCCGTCTGCGCCGACAAATTCTGAACCGGTGCGCTCGACAAGCGTTACGTTTCCCAGGTGCATTTGATCAGCGCACCTTTGCGTTGACGTTGTTGAGGGGAGCGGACGCCCTTAACGGACAGACTCACTGTTATCTTGAGAGCTGTAGAATTCAGAGAATATTGATGGTGCTTGTTGCAAATTCCAACTTCCGGTGGAACTTCAGCTGAACCTGCGCGGCAAAGGTGGTTTGACCTTGAGCTTTCATCCCGGCATTTCGGAGCGTGGCGGTTGGAGAGAACTGACCAGGTAGGTTGCTAGTTTTGAACATCATCAAGAGGGAATATGAGTAGGAAGATGCCTGTGAAACCACGGTTCTTCAACAGAACTCCAGATTATTTTTTCAATATAGCATTTTGATTTTACAGAAAAAGAGTGAAGTGCTCTGGTCTACGTAAAATAAAGCTTGTGGCAACAAGTTGCATTTGCCGGAAATGCTTTCAATCAGCAACGACATTTCACACTCTCAATTCATAGCATTTGGAGCTCGGATATAATTCGAATTGAACAAGTCACACCTGCTGGTCGCGCGCTCTTACGAGAAACAGAGGGTTGCGTGATTGTGGAAACAGGTTTCGTTTCACGGACTAATGGGCCAATAGCTGTTAAAATAACAAATCTGATCCATTTTCCACACTTCTCTAAAACGCCCGATAATCCCGTCTTGCAGCATATAAATGTAAGTGATATTAGATGAAACTTTATTGCCCATTTGAATGGTGCAGTTGTAGAACATGCGTCGAGTTAAACACACGTAATGAAAACCTAGTCCAGTGTTTTTTTTCGAATCATTGACTTATTCACATTTCACGCTACACGCGGTTATCTGCATTGTGTACAGGAAATGAGAGTAGTTGTTTTCACTGCTCTGTTTGCAGTAAACATGTTTATACAGGCTTTAAGACAATGTATATATATTGCAGCTCACAAGCATGGAAATACCCAAACAATCTGGAACAAGATTTCAAAAGTTTTACATCCAATCGTTGATGAGGCACAATGAACTTCATTACCGCCCTCGCGCCTTTTCATCGCTTGAGGCGTAGCTTTGCAGCTGTAGTGACAACACCACACTGAAAAAATTCTTACTGGATGCTTTCTCTGCCAAAAGTCTACGCGTATTAAAAACAACAATCTCCTGCTCGGCCTCTGTTCACAGCGGCTTTTTCTCAAAAATAATCATCGATTGTATGCTGGAAGATTAGAACACGCTCACTTTTTTCCGACCACGAGATACCGAACCGGCTTCGCCCTTCCAACCGAGCAGTGGTTGCTTGTGGGCTGCTAAGTGAATAATGACCGACCCATTCACATCCGAAGCCGGCAAGCCTTGTCGGTCATGCTACAAGGCTCGGGCACGATTAAGGAGAAAAACAAATAAATTTGAGCCTCTTCCACCCCATTCCAGTACCGGTGGCAAAACTGACAATCGATTTTCGGTAAATCCGTGGTAATGCACACCACCCCTTTCCGGACCATACGATTGTTGTCGTGGATAATCCTGCCTATAAACAATGTTTTCTTTCGATCGCTAGTTATTATTTTATTTCGGTTGCATGGCAACTCATGAGTAAATTCAAGGGAAAGCGGGAAGGTGCCAAGCGTCTTCACTGCGTGGCATTTGTGCCGAATGTGAACCTTCACCAATCGCAGGTGAACCATATCGTTTAGTCTTTATATGTGACGCGCCGGAGTACGGCGGTGGCATTGATCATATAGTCAAATGTTCTCAAAATGCACAGTGGAAACCCTAAAAAAATTAAAGCTGAGCTTTCAAGGGAAGCCGAAGCAAGGCGTGTTAATTTAGGCAGTTGAAATTGGCAATGGCTGTTCTTACAGATCTTGCTTGACTATTTCACAAAGTGATGTACGTTGATGGAGCGCTGTTTTTTGCAAAGGGTTATGAGGGTATGTCAGAAAAGAACAATAAAATTGATCTCACTTAAAGTCAAACTGCCACCGCGACAGAAAACATGGAATGTAGATTCAGGAAAAATTCCCCTATGCCTACTAGATTGTTTAAGAAATATTTTACATAAAAATCCGAAAGCTAGCCATTTCTTGCATACTGCAGTAGACTGGATGTTGGCATATGACAAATCACCTTCACCGCATACACAGTATTTTACTTGACACAAAAATTACACTTAGCAAGCAATGCCCACAAAAACTAGTTTGTTACTATTGAGAGATAAGTAACAGCATATACTAGGAACGCACGAACATTCAGATAACAAGCGTATAATTTAACAGCATAAACAATGCATTTTGTAGCAGTGGTTCACTTTTGTAGTGGCCGGGACCCAAGCAAACTTTGGTTGAAAGATCAATGCTATAAGTACATGTACGCAGAACAGTTTTTCTGTGCTCATAATCTATCAGAAGAAAATAAAGTTGCAGCAATGGCTGAAGTCAAGAGGAATTGCTTCGAACATAGCACGGCATATCCACACAGAATGACGCTTAAGTGGAGCGCACATTCATTCGTCAGGGTATCGGCCACAAAAATGAAATAACAAATTACACCCGCTGAATGTTACTACATGGCAAGAAACACTCTACTCTTCGCGCCATTAAGCATTTAAAGATTTGCCGCAAACGTAGTTGCCTGACAACGGGGAAGAAAACTTGGGTTCAATTCAGCGTTTGGCATTTCACTGGATGATTCGACGTGACCTCAGCGATCAGGTTTAGGATATTAAACAACCACGCTACTTGTCGTCCAAATGCTGAAGACAGCGCGACCTGTCCGCTGAAAACTGCAACACGAGCCTGATCCCCGGTGCGACAACAGCAATTTACACTCACAAGTAGTGTTTCAAGTCGCTATTCTGGTGGTGCAGCGGTTCGGCCTACCTCCTACTAACCACTACAATGTGCCTATTGACTGTAGTTGTCGTTCCGCTGGTGGATTTCAGCTGAGATAACGACCTGTTGCGGTAACGCGATCAGTGGCAGCGGTTTTCTGTCGTAACGCAAGGCGATAACAGTGTACTCGCCGCGAGGCCTTTGCATGGAACGATCAAATATGCTTCGTGTGCGCATGCGCAATGGGCTGCAAGCGAACCCATCCCCAGCCGCAGAAACAGCAGAGAAAAAATTGAAAGTGTTCATCGGAAAATTGTTTGCAATTAGTAACCCAGCTCAGCTAGAAAATGACTTCGTTTTTATAAAAAATTTTTTGCAAAAAATAAAATGCACAAGCCCAAGAAATAAACTCTCGCCTCTTTCCTGTCAACATCTCTTCCGTGGTTTCACAACTTCTCGGTCTGAAAATGAGACCACCCGTCGTCAGCATAAAAAACACTGAACTCTTATTTCAATATCTTTTGATTCCTGGTGGGGTCATACCAGAAGACTTGAAAAGGGTAATTGCGGCCTGTCCAGTCTCGTGCTCCGCGTTGATTGGTGGATGGGTGGGAGGGCACAAGAGAATAGTTCACGCGCGGTGCCACTATATTGACTCGCCACCAGTGCAGCATTCACTGCGAAAGATGCCGCGTGGCCCACGGCGCAAGCAAGCAAGGGGAAACGGGCCCCGCAGACCCCCTGGTGACACTCCGAAATGAGTACAGAAACTGAGTACATACGAAACTGAACTGAATTAGTTGCTCACTACAAATGTAAGTCGTTAACGACGTAAATGAATTGTATTTGACCTGAAAGATTAGCATGTTTCAGTGATATCGCATAGAAGTACCTTGGTTTGCTTTCCGCTTGCTTTCTCCTCACGTGATCACACACAAGACCTTTTTCAGTTATGTATGTTTGAGGTCTATTTCGTAATTATCCAAAAAAAAAACAATCTTGAATTGAAAATGAAAAGCTTTGCTGTAGAGTTTGGAAAACAATTCATTTGTTTTTTTAAAACAATAATCATCCTAAATACTGAACACCCAATTCACCGTTGACTTAAATCTTTTCAAAATCCCAATTTTAACAAAATAGCTCAGTTCGTATTCTTGATGGTGATTGCGATCATCAGCAGCGGACTCTTTTCATTGAACCCAATGTTAAACAGCCATTTCTGCATAAAATCAAACATAAGCAACTTCACATGCCAGCAAAATGTTGGCCAAAATTTCAGTAAAAATCAAGTCTGTCAGTATGCTTGGACACCACTCTTTATTTCAGCAGCCCGCCGAACTTTTATCAATCTTACGTAAGAGAAGAAAACGAGAATGTACCGCTTATGACTAGATTTTTCTGAAAAAAAATACCGTTTTTAAACAGGTCAAATGTTGTTACAGCAATCAACACAAAAATTTGGATAAATAATTTTCTCCAGCATGTTCACACAGCACTAACTAAAAGAGAGATTTTCAAGACTTTGTTTGGTTTAAAACCAGCGGTAAATTATACTGTGTCAAAATACAAAGCGGTTTGTTCCATACAAACGAAGCATAATTTCATAAATATGTGACAATAGGTATCTACTTTGCTTTTGACAAAAAGTTTGGTCAAAACTTATGCCTTATGTTTCTAGGCGTGAAGGCTCATAAGGCCATTCTTTGGCGCATTTGACATCTCCCGCTCATTGCTGAAAACAAAAACGCAGCGTCGAGAATGTATGTGAAGAACGTAGCAAAATTAAGTGGTGTTTGCTTAAGCTGTCTCCTCTCTTCTCAGCAAGCGGAGCGAGAAAGCTTCATCCTGTCTCGGTATTTCTGCCTGCTGCAAATTGAGGTCGACGGACGTCAGATCATTACGCTACCTGAATTTCTCAGAAAGCTCGGGAAGACAATTTTGAACATAAACTGTATCTTGCTTGGAATCAAATGGCAATTGTACATGTTACAGAATTCTTTATTAATCTTTAAAATTTTATACAAATTTGTAAGTCAGTGTGGTAACGTTACATGAATCAAAATCAAAAATGTATTTTTTATCTGCTGCTTCCTATAGATAATGATATCAACTTGCAGAAGTTTTTAACCGTACGTAGGCGTCCATCGGCTTTGTTAATAATATGATTCGATTTTAAGTCAATCCACGGACAGAAAGGCCTAATCATACACTAAGCAAAAAAACTAATTATGAAAGCAATTGAGATGCCGGATGAAGCTTGAAAGTGTTACAAAGTCGTGTAAAACACAAAAAGGCAATAATTAAAATTTTCAATAAAAGCAACATTTTTAAGGTAAATTATTGGTTTTGGCGTCAATGTTTTTTTTGAAATACCAGTGAGCTTTGTTAAAATAACGTGAAATTTTGCACCCTGTGATTAAGTTTGAAGCAATATTGATAGCTTGCCTGTAGTTTCACGAAAGGAATTACTTTCAATCTCCATGGCTTTTTGTAGACAAAAATTGTAACAACGGCGAAATTATTTTAATCTTGATTATTCAAGCTTTTATCCGAAATGAAGTCATGATCGTGCAGAAATCACTTTCTAGCAGTCACAAGTCACTGTTAGTATTCAAGAAAATATCAGCATAAATTGCGTCTGTGTAAATTTCACTTGAGGGCAGAGTATCTGCAGCGGAAACTGTTGGCAAGTACACTCTCATGAGATCTTAATACGGTAGGTGTTGGTGTTTTGGTCAGATTTTACTTTATGCTTGTGACATACAGTGAAGTTTCATAGCTTTGCAAATAAAAGCGGTTACTCGTTACTAAGTATGCTCTATCATCGGCACTTTCAACAGATTGATTGCAAGATACTGCCATATATAATCGCCAAAAGCGCTAAAATCAGTCACATAATACACTTTACAAGCTCTGGAATTCCAAGTATCCAAACACAGCTCGGCTCCCTTGCTCACGCTCTGCCCCATCTTCACATTGAGCTCATTGAGCTGCTTGCCGACCACTGCACTGTTGTCTCTTCTGACCGCTTCTGAAACCGCATTGTTGCCAAGCACAACTCGTCACTGAGATTTTTGGTCGAAACAAAGATCTAAGGGTACCTGGTGATTACTGCCTTCTCCGTTTACCACGTGACCACGTTTCGCTCTGTCGCGCATCAGCGCCTTTGATTCTTTGAAGAGGGCGCTTGTTGTGTCGGTGGCGCCGTAGCGCATGCCGTAGCTAAGTGGCCATAAGGCGTTACAACACAATGAGGATAATGGAATAATTGTACACCATGCACGTCACAGTCAAAAATGGCATTTAGGCCATGCAGGTCTTCAAAAAGAATCCACACTCCCACTGATTTGGGTGTCTTATTCCTTGAGAGAAGCGATCTTAAACCTCTGTGTCCAAAGTCAAGTTTAAGCCTAAAGCACGAAGTAGTCTATGAAACCATTTTTTGCTTTAACCATGATAGCTTTCTCTGAAAAAGCAAAACTCCCTATGGTTAAAGGACAATGTTTCCATTAAGCAACACACAGCAGGCACCATTTTTAAAATAACTTTGTTGACATTTCAAATTAAATAAATAAGCTCAAAATAAAATAACCACAAGTGTTGTTAGTTCTCAGCAGATTGCCACCTAGAGGAAAAGACAACACCGATGCCACGTGAATGACCCAAATAATTGTAGTTTCACAGCAAAAACCTTCGTCTCATTAAAAAATAAATGTTTACAGTGGCCAGGTTTAGTTCATATTTTTTTAAATCCTATTGCGGTATGATGATAACCACGCACGAGTTTGGCGGGTGGGAATATATTCAGCAGAAACATGTTAGAACACCTACCGCACATAAAACTAATCTTTCTGAGCGACGTAGCTTTGCCCAAACAAATTTGCCTTTGTTTGGTTGTTTGGCTGGAAAAGTGCAAACGCAAAATTTTCCGGTTTTGCATCGTCTCAATTTAAACCTAAAATCCCTCAATATTCAGCCAGCGCGTAAGCTTTGTGGAAACTGTACATTTGTAGACGGAAAAACTGATCAGAAAAGTAAAAGAAATTACCTAGACAAAGAAAAACTCGTTTTTAGAATCTTGTCCGTCTAAAAACTTGAGTTTCAAGCATTACATAAACATGGTTGGTTTCACTATAAAATTGACAAAATCTTACGATGCACAGAATTGCCAAAAAATGGATAGCGAGATGTATGTGGTGCTCATTCTTCAAAAATATTTTAACAGTATTGCCGCCCAAAACATTCAACTGTTATACGGCAAATCCAAAATGCAAAAAGTGGCTGTGACCCTGTTCTTCATAAAGCAGGTACGTGAGCTTGTTGTTTGTGATTCGTCGAGTCACAAGTTTGAGCTAGAGACGAATTAACGAAATCAGCGATAAAATTTTTGACAACGCGTGGAACCGACGCTGGTGGACAATGCGAAAACTTAAAAGATTTGGTAGGACATTTCAAAAGGTTGCATTTGATTTGAGATGCCAGAAACGCCTCATGGTTGTTTGAAAGGTGGTTTATTATTGTAGTGCCTTTATAGGTTGGCCTGCTATTCCAAGTTGGGTGTTCTTAACCTTGCAGCGTGAGATCACGACCAATTTTCATCGGAAAGACGCAGCAACACGCTCCTTCCCTTTTTTCTTTATCAAAAAGCATCGGCGCCTCTACACTTCTCAGATCATTATGTTCAGCGTAAAATACGAATAGGTCAAAGATTCGAAAGCGAACACTGCACCAGGCTTGCATTCTGTATATTTAACATACCTCGACGTATCGAAATATCGGCGCCGAATTTCCTGTTAAAATGATAGCAGAAGAAATCTCAGCTATGTCCACTGCAGCAAGGCATGTCTTATTGGCAGATCGTCTCCAGCTTCATCAGCATTACACCACCAGTCACGACTTTCATGGTTAGGCTGGGTGACATGTACGTTGCGCAAAAGGTTTCAAGGATCCTTTTCGTAAGACCTCTGCTTGTTTTTTCATTCCAGTTGCAGTAATTTTCAGCAATTTCTTCTGTTTGGTCTAACGCTTACCGAATAAAGAAAATTTGGTTTACTGGCTCCAAGCAGTCCTGGCTGTGCCGCGTGGTAGAGTAAAATGTTATCGGTCCTAGCAGTCACTGCGCAAGTGCGAATGAAGAGTTACGAGCATGGAACTGATCTTTTGCGCCAAACACTGTTCAATATGCTTTAAAACAGAAGTTCCAGTAAGCATCAGGGGAGAGAAACCTACTGTATGCACTATTACGGGCCGCATGAGTTGTGGTATATCGCTGGCGGGCCGAAAAGAATAATTAATATTATCTTAAATTTCTAATCTTATCTTCATTAGGAAAACAAGTAGAGAAAACTATAAGGAGAGCAAAAAACTTCTCTTCACTTATTGTGTATCTGGTTAGCAAGGAGTTTCGTTCTGATACGATGTTTTGTTTAAAGCTGGGTATCGAATATTCTGATGCGGGCGGCGGGCCATACTAACTGTTCACCCGGGCCACTTTTGGCCCGCGTACCGCAGGTTCCCCATCTTTGAAATAAATCTGTGCCGGTTCTTTCACAGTAAAATGCAGAATTTAGAAAATTGGCGCAATTTATATTTCAAATATCTTGATTTTGTGATCTGGTTTTGCCCACAACATGTTTGCTCCCCAAAAACCAAAACTTAAAAAAATATTTCTTTAGAAATGATGCATGGCAAGCAACGTGGAAAAATAGACCAATTTATAAATTAACATCTAAAATCAAACAATCCAAACAACATCTAGTCGCAAAATGCAGAGGTTTTAGGAACTGAACTGTATCGAAGAAATAGAACCAAGTGGTAATGACTGTAGGAGGGGAACAAAGTGATCTCAGATCGTGAAAAGGGTGCAGAGTATTGTTTCAGTTACTGGCGACAAACGTTTCCACAACAAAAGTTCTCTACAAAACAAAAATTTGGAGCATAAAATTGGGATAGACTTAACAGTTTCATCAACACTAAAAAAGCCTTCAAAAAACTATACATTTTTATTTTGAGACGTTTCGGATTATTGTTAATCCACCTTGAGTCAAAAAAAGATTTTTTTTACTTTATTTTTTGACTGAAGGGGGATTAAGAATAATCCGAAACGTCTCAAAATAAAAATGTATAGTTTTTTGAAGGCTTTTTTAGTGTTGATAAAACAAAAGTTGTTTTCTGCGTTTTGTTAATAGTTTTCACAATCACCACACTTTTTTGAGAAAAAGATGAGTTTCCTATTTTTAAAATATTTCGACTTAACGCCTAGGTTGAGAAAGGCTGGGAAACCTTAGAACCAATTGTTGCTTCTTTGCGATTCTTTGAAAAACATAATATCTTCTTTGCAAGCCATTATAAAGTGGTTCCATTTCTTCGTATTTTGATTGCTGTTTCAGTCATCACTTCGGTCTAGTAAACACAAATAAATTACTTTCAGCAATGCTACTGTGACAATAAATTCACGGCCAAGAAAAGAAACGGAAACCTTCGAAACCGACAGCTCTCATCAGTGCAAAACAAAGATAGATGCAATTTGAGATTTAACAAACAACATTCGAAGTCACATGCGCTTGCCTCAAGCTTTGTCTCACTCAATGCAATCAGCCAAGCTTCCTCTTGCTGCCATTGCTGCGTCACAAATGGAGCGAAGCCGGCGCGCCGAAGTGAGGTTTTCCATTAGAGACAAGCATGAAGTGGCTGATGACAGAAGGCTGCTGCTGAAAGTAGGGTTTCGTTTCATCGACGTTGAACTTAAAGCTGAAAACTGTGTGCGTTTCCCTTTGCTCGCGAGACAGAAAAACTTGCCATGTGGGAGTCGGAAGATGCCTAACATGCCAGAAAGTTGACAATCAATAAACGGAGCTGTGTGGTCGTTTTGAAGTACTCCGCGATTCGCAATTTTACCAAGTTTACGACCCTTCTTCGAGCCCCAAGTGCTGCCACTGACTTGAAGAAGTTGTCACTCAACATACCCACCTTACCTTTCCACATTCTAGTGTTACAGAAGCGCCTCCTAAAGTTTCGCCTCTGTCATAGTCGAACAACTCCATGTGGTCGGCTGAGTTGGTATAAAGTTGCCACCGGTGTCCTGGTAGCAACCAGTCAGGAAAATTTTCGAGCATTGCAATCAGTCTATGGAGTCAGTCGTTACGGAACAAAGGCAGGCTTACCTCAAATCTTTCAAATTTTTAGTTTTCCGCAAATATGTCATCAAAGCAGAATCGATGACGTACAGCAAATACTTTTAATTCATACGCCAAGTCGATTTGATGAGGACCAACGTCATTAAATTAACCAAATAAAAAATATGCATAGAATCAAGAATTATGCTAGTAATTCATTAAGAAAAGAAAAAAGAAACTTGTTTCATGAAAAAATGCTTACATGACACTCCTTTCGACCAACACAGCAATAAGTGAAATGTTGGCACTTGCGACCACCAAAAAATTAAGTTACAAAACAGTTTTTAATTCCAAGAATGCTAAATGCTCACGTTCTTACGTCAAGTCATTTTTTTGCTAACAAGGTCACTTACAGCAGTTTTTTATCAAAACTATCAAATACAATTAATGGTTGCCTTTATCACTGACGCAAATGTCATGAGTTATTTAGGGAAATGGTCTGTTTGTTGGCTTTAACGAAGTACGATTAATGTTCAAACACGGAAAAACATGACCCCATATTGTTTCTGCTGAGAACACTTCACCTAGCATAATTTTTTGGCAATTGCCTATCAAAAAATTCCATAAAGGCAAACTTCTTACAGTTTGTGTTTTTGAATGCTTAAGTAATCTCTTTGCTAAAAGTTATCCAACCTCAGTTATGTTTCGACTTTTTCTGGATACTGCAAAAAGGAACGTTAACACAATACTCACACCAATTTCGTGAAACTATGTATATAAATTAATTTGTACAGTAAACCAACACAATTTTATGTGGTTGATCTGAGAAAGTTACAAGTGAGACGTCTGAGCACTTATTAAATCGTTCATAAAGTTGAAAAAAAAGTTTTTGGATTATGCGTTGCATAAAGTCATTATATAATTTGCCGTAAGTTGTTAAATAAAAATAGCTAAATACATGGAATCTTATTTTACCAGACATTTTTCATTCAACGACTAGAATTGAGATTTGTGCGAAAGATTTTCGGAGTTAAAAAATTTTTACAACTCGCTACTTACAACAACGAGCTACTGTCTGGAATAGTTTCAAAATTTACACCAAAATTTATTGAAAATAAAAAATTAATATGCCAACAAATACCTTCACAAAAATGCCAAAGAAAGTTAGAAACTATTATTTGACGTTTCATGTAGGACGAACTGCAGCTGCAGCTCTCACGATGCTTGCAATTATGGAATAAAACATTTATTTTAGTCGATAGCGATTTACAGCATATAAGCAAAGCTTTATCAAGAAAATTAGGAAGGAATGCAATAAAGTTTCATTTTGCCTGAAAACTTTATATTTTTCTCTCCAAGAACGACTTTGCGTGTATAAAATAAGAACTAGTAAAAATCAAGGATTAGGAAATTAAATCCAGCGCAACTTATTGCTTGTTTCATACATTCTTTTTGGAATAAGAGGTATCGGAAAAACGAGCATTGGCAGAAAATTTGATACAATTTTGACATGCTGTGAAAAGCCCTATTACAAAAGAGCAAATGTTGACCGTTGCGAATATAGCGTTGATGAAATTTTTAATACAAGTTACGCTTTGCTTATGTGATTCATTACAATCGTAATGATAGTTATAGATGAGCTTGCTTGTTAAATAATAGATGATGGTCGCACAAATTAGAGCAAAGAAAAACATAAAAAACACCTTGCAAATTTTTCCAGCTTTTGCTTGAAGAAACTGAATCCATCGCACAACAATAAAAAAAGTTGCATCTTCGTAAATTCTCTGCAACTAATTGCTGGACGATTATAGTATCCAGCATTGTACAGAAACAATATTTTCACTATCTTTGCAACGGTTTTTGCTTTTCCATTCACACATGTATCCACGCCAGGGTGGATAAAGCTGCAAGTGAAAAAGTTACACCTGATACTTCGAGATTCTCAAGTGGACAAAAGTGAACCTAGAAGGGATTGTGAAAAATTTCTTGTGAGATCTTAATTTCTTGGTGCAGATGGTGGAGTTCACACGATCAAAATATTTTCTGAAACCCTGACATAGTGTTTTCAGTTTATTATTTTACTACCAGCCAAGTGCCTTTCACGTTGAGGCAATTATGACCAATGAAATCATTAGCTGTTTTGAAATTCAAAAGATGTGTTTTTCTTTCAGAGACAAATAAGCTCTACAGAAACACTTGTATAGGATGCTGCTGCATAATTTGAAACCGCATTTTTTGCTTATAGACGTTCGTTACAACGTAGCAACAACACGCCAAATCAACAAGAATATTATTAAAAGCATATATCTTCAAACAAAGCTTCAAACGTTTCAAAAAAAATTAATCACCACGGTACAACGCTTCTCACGAGTTCTCATTAATGAGTTGTATAGTTTATTTTTCCTAATTGCGCTCCGAGTTTACAACGTAACCTTATGATATTTGACATTTACGAACTTTATACATATCAAACGCTGGTTAAAAAAAGTTATCGATTTCTTATTGCGTCATATTTAAACGAATCCATCATCGATCCCGAAAATGTGCTTTAAGTATGACACAGCTGTGCTGCTAGCCAAGGTTTCACTGCCTGTAGAGACTGTTGCGTATGATGCACCTCCAGTGTGTGTCTTTTAGTCTTGAGGTTAGTTTGACGCATAATATTTTGTTTGTTTCCATCCTACTTCAGATGCTGTCTCATCTTCATCGGATTTCTTGAAGGCGTTGATCGGGCATAACGCGAAATTGGTCAACAGCTGTTGACTCGTGTTTTTCCGAGGGCAAACTTCATGACTACTGGCCCTTGAAAGGTGACTTTCACAATACTAAAGACAGCGAATGGTCTAAAAAACGCCAGCAAATGGTCCCTAAAGAGGCCAGAAACAAATGAAAACTAACGCCTTCAGCCGAAACAACAACTTCAGCTTCCGTTTTGGCGCATTGTGCACAAAATGGCGACACCGCTCGGACAGTTCATGACATATAGCTACTGGAGGCGCGCGGCGTTTATGACAAAACAAAGACGCGAGGCACAAACGCTTGCGAAGAATGGATCGCGCCTGCGCGAAGACCGATGAAGGCGCCCGAGGTTTTTAGGCTGAGACATCCGCCAAAAACGTCTTTACAAAGGGAAGCCTCCGCAAACACTTGGGCTCAATTCTAGTGGGGTCACTCCTAAGGTCGGGCGACTGCCTGACGCCCGGTGTTCGAAGAACACACACTGCGGCTGCAGGAAAAATAGTGCATGTGTATTTCCGCTTCAGTTATATCTGAAGCATTAGATGGCACTTCCCTTTCTTTCTACTGCAACAAAATGTAAACTTTCAGTGTTCATTAAACGTTCGTATGTTTAGCTGAAACAAAACTGCCAGTGTTACCATACCTTAACTCATTCTTCAAAACAGGCTTTTCTCAAAAAAAACTAAAGAACAAAGCAAACCAAATCACTGGAGATTTACTCAAAACCACCATTGCAGTGCACGATTTTTGTGATTTTACTTAGTTTTTCGCATTGACGCAATGCGAAGACGAACTGCCTTTGCCTTTTCGTATAATTTCGAAATGACAATCACGTGTCTCTTGCTTTCTTACTTCTTGCCAATTATCAGATACAATCACAACAGAAACATATTCCTTTCATGTTTGAAAGCACAGCTACCAGGTTCCGCTTGTTCAGTCGGCTGGTTGTGTGAAACGATCACCTGTCCTCCGGCTAAACTGAACGAGAGCACTGGAGGACTGCACTTATGTGTAGTTTAACCACGGTTATGCTTATTGATGTGAACGAGGCAAGAAGATAACGAAAGTGCTTCCCATTTCAACACGAGACAACGGATTTGACAAATAGCTTAACCGTCGACGCTGAAAAGTAATGGACAAAAGGGTACAGCGTTTAGACGTCGTCGATTTATTACCACGGTTGTGACATCAACGAGGAAATATGTTTTCACTGAAAATTTCTCCTTCGGAAGTATTGATGGAATGACTCTCCGGCTAGGGATCGTGCAACAAGCTCCACATAATGTTTGCCACCTAAAAATTTGAAAAAAACGTATCAAAAATTAGCTCCTTTTAAAAACCAAGCTGTATTTTAAAGATCTTTATCTCCGAGATCGCTTTAAGAAAATATGCTGCTGAGATAAGATTGAAAACCTTACTTTATAAAAAAGAAGCCTAACAAAGTGATGCAATACATGCAAAAATTGTGTTATGTGCAGCATTTACTTAGATGAGTGTGTGAGAACGCTGTCTATGTATTGTGGATCAGAAACAAGTTATACAGAAGAAATTTCTCGAAAAAAATGTACTGAATGATCAACGCTTGAAAAGTTAAAGGGGTAGGTTCTCACTATCGAACGTTCAGCTTCCGTATGCTTGAGCATCAGCGAAAGAAATCCATTTTAAGTGGAATATGAAAACGGTCTTCTCGTTTTTGTGACTCGAAAGACCCGGTTAAGCCCAGTTATGATTTGGTAAATAACCCCCTTATTTTGCTGTAGCATAGGCTTTTTTTAAACGGTTGCCGTGTTGCTGCAAAGGCAACGTGCACTCCGAAGGGAGAAGGCTTCTATAATCGCAGACGCATACGACAGCTACAGCGTCTCGGACCGTTGCATTCACGCGGTTTCCCTGCGCTCAAGCGTTTTTGTGAATGAAAGCCAACGGTATCTGTGCATCAAGCGTGTCGCTTATCAAGCTGTTGACAGGCGCCACACACGAATGCAGTTATATCACTCAGCTGATAGTAGCAATACGAGAAGCGCGAAAACAGTTGCGGTTTGTTGGTAAATATTTACGTTCATGTTGACTAACTTTGATCGGGAAGCAGATTTCTGCGTGCTCCTTGCTAACCCCAGTCAAGCGTGTCGGAAATCGCCTACGCTTATCATTTGTGCTGGACACCTTTCTTTTTGAAATTATTTCTGTAATGGCCGCTGGTCTCCGGATTCGGTTGCTAATGCAATTAAGAGCTTGCTTTAAAGTTAAACTGCAGCTGCTCCCTCTGGGAGTTGTTTGGTGCAAGCGTGTCAACAAAAACCGAGCCGAAAAACAAAAAAAAAACTTGAAATTCGCTAGCTTGGACAAGGTATGACATTTAGGTAGTAATGCAACACCGAGTTTGTTCTAATTTGTTTTCGTAGAATAAATAAGAAACAAGTAGCAAATCTGACAAAAGAAGCAACAGCACCGAAGGCAAAAATGTCGCTGCGCAAGATTTTTTTGCAGGTACAATTTTTTGCGTGCTCGAAAAAATCCAAACTGCCCTTGTCTGCAAGTGCTTGTGTTGACACATGGTATACGAAAACCTCTGTGTACGTAACGGCAAAGCAAAAAAAACAGCATGATGCCATAAATGGAGTTTTACGTCATAACATCGAGGCGGTAGAACATAGTTGATGCACATGACTGTTCAGGGTCATGACACTCCCATGGCCAAAAACTAAATGGGTTTGACGACATTATAGCGTTAAAACAGTTTCCTAGTTAAAACGCATTTTTGTTCATGAAATGTTCCAGGACCTGATTTTATGCCGCTGAACTTCCACGAGGTCAAAACGTTGTTTTGCCAAAGGTTTTCTTTGCTTCAAAGGTTAGTTGCAGAGAAAAGGCACGTAGCCAAAGCTTCGTTCCAGGCAGAATGGTTTACATTCGCTAAACCACTTAAACAAAGGCACGAAACAGAAACATCTCTCTCAGGAGCTGAACTGTGCTTTCCGGATATGGCTGCTAACGACTCGCTTGAACTTGGGTCTGTTTGTGCGTAGGAAAGGCTTGGTTTAACTAAGTTTCGGTCAATTCAAGAGGACTGCTCAAAAATTACCACACAGTCCGGGCCAAGCAAAGCTGCTGAATATCAGAACTTCGCCAGAGCACTAAAGTCATTTTGTGAAACTGTCTCACAGCGTGCTGCAACGTTTCTGAAATTCCACTTCTGTGAAATTAATGTCCGCTTGTCGCAGTCTTGTACGTCAAACGTAAACTTTACAATGATCCCAGACGCCCGTCGTCTCCGGTCACCGACGCACGGTCACAGTAGACTGCTCCAGGGTGGTAAATGATTCGAGACCGGATGTTCAATGTGCGAGAACTTCATCTGACTAAACTTACACAACATCACAACACACTAAGCTCTCTGAGTCAGTTAAGACACTTTGCCCTTGCCTTTAGTTGTAGAGATTAACGACCGCGCTCAGTCAAAACACCACAAGCGTCCTAACTTGTGACAGCTATGAGGACGACGAGTGCCGGTTCGTCCAAAATGACGACTTCACGTCGAGGAAGTTGACAACAGGTATAAATCTGAAAGGACACTAACCTGAACCACTGCCCACTATTTTGCTTTCACCGCAGCACAAGAACTCCAAGGTTAAACGCTCGCAGCTGCTTTCAGCGACAAATGAGGAATGCTATTGGTTCGAACACATAACTGTTGCATAATTTGGACCAGTTAGGAGTTTTGCAGCAGAGTCTCGTGCAATTAGCACCCTTTCTGCAGTGCTTCGCAAAAATGTTTGAAGATTGGCTGGCAGTTTCCCTGACGTAATTTGTATCTTCTTGCTAAAAATTTTTACATCATTTGCTTGCTGGTAACGATTGTGTTAAAAGAAATTCTGTCAAAGACTGCTGCTCTGCAACAACTCTCCGCTGCGAAGCTTTGACTGGTACAAAAAGGTGGTCAATCCCTGTTGTATCTATAGAACTGCCAATTGCCACTGACAAAAATTGAATTAAAAAAGTTTTTAACTCCACTGTATCAAACTGAATCTTGTGTTTCAAATTCCATTGGTTTCTGGTGGCTCCTGTAATTTCGCAGGTTACACACTTTACCTTCGCGCCTTTTCTTAAAAGCAAGTGAAGTAGCCCCGCACAGGATTTTCACTTCTGAAACGCTTGAATTGCATTTCAATATTTTTAAATTTAGAAAATTCAAAAGCATCCAGTACACTCGGAGGTTTTCAAGTTTTGGGACTGCTCACCTTACAAACATCCAATTTGTTAATATCGGGAGGCTAGAATTTTGCTGTCGCATTTCAGTGGTTTTGTGTAATAGAGAGAATTCTCTCAGGTATATTGTGTCTAGCTAGACAAGTGGTTCTGAAAGTGGGCGGAATCGCTCCCCTTGGGGGCGATTTTGAGAAGCAAGGTGGTGAAAAAAAACAAAGCAGGCGATAAGGGAGAAAAACAACACAAAGGGAGCAAAAACGCTCAACCACTAATCGATCATTGAGGTAACTTCAGTCGCCACTATGACTATGATGACTTTTTAGTTTCTTGCAAATTTTAATTTACTATGACAATTGCTGGAAGTTGTTGCTAAAGCAATTTATCCGTTAAATTTTTACTCTGTGTCGTCACTGTGGCCGGCTACTATGTGGATTATTTTCACAAGAATGCTGAACGTATTATTAGCGTCGTAAGACAGTTGCTTCTTGTGCTACAATGATATCGGGACCATGGTACGCATCAATTTCTTTAAATAAAATTCTTTAAAATACTACTTTGTGTTTGCTTTATTAGGCTTGGGGGGCGACAACGATGTTTCGAGAACGAAAAGAGGGCGACGCAGCAAAAAAGTTTGAGAAACACTGAGCTAGACCCTGGGTTCGTAACTGGGAGCTGTGAAAAGTTTGCATGGGGCCGCGAGTATGCTAGCGACATATTGTTGAAAAGCAGGATAATGGCAAATAGATTGTTGTTCTGTTTCTTTGTGTTTGATTTTGGGGTTAGGTGAGGCACGAGTATCAATAACTAACGTCAAAGGGGGCCCGCCTGAAAAAGTTTAAGAACCTCTGAGCTAGACTAGTCTAGAGAACATGGTACATGAACTGTGAATGAAAGTTTTAAGTTCAGAAATAAGTCAATTCCCATTATAATCACTGAATGGTAACTTCGGGATAATACGCCGACAGTGGCTCAGAACAACGGAATTGCTAAGTTGCTGAAGAAACTTCTTTTACTACCCGGTTAACCGACAAAATTTTACCCGGATATTAGATTGCTAGAAATGACTGATATAATCGGTTAACCGGTTAACCGATATCCGGTATAGTCCAATCCTAGTCAGCGTCGAATTTCGCTGACAGAAACAACATGCAGAACGCAAGCGAAAATATTTCAAACGCTAAAATTTTGTGTTGTTTTTCGCAAATATCAATAACATGTACCCAGGGTTTTCTTAAGGAAAATGTTAAGTTCCCGGTATGGACTTGTAGGGACCCGATTTTCAATTCTAGGGGACCCGCTAAAAAACACTGATGTTCCCAAAAGTTTTAGGAGAAAAATATCATAGCACTTTATGCCTTTCACTGACTGAGGTTGAATGAAGTTATACTTCTATTTCAATTTTTACATTTAAATGCAAAAGTCAAATATAGCTGATTCATCAATCAATGAGGCAAAGCTTTGCAAACATATCTTTTTAACCTTTTTTGCGATTAAAAGGTGTCGTCTCCATCTTTACTTTTGTGAGCAAAGGATCATAACCGAACGTTTGCAGGTAGTACTGCGCTTGACAGTACATACAAAAGCTTCAAATTAGAAAATTATTGAATGTAAGAACGCTTGGAAGGATGGAATATTTCTGGCAAAACTTCAGCTCAAAGCAAACGTAGAACAATTTGCTTTCCGCTGAAATTGCGCGCTGCGTACGAGGCTAAAGCGAGATCGAGATGAGATAGCGGCAAATACACTGAAAGACTGTTCTGCATTGGTCTGTATTCAGGTTCCTGGGAAACTCACACCAAACGGCCCGAAAGCTTCTTTTCCGTTTAGTGTGTTGATTTGTCATGAGATGTGCAAACACACGGACATTCCTTTTAGTTCTGCTCCCACGAATTGTTAGAGGTGACCTTGCCTCGGACTCGAACAAAAACACCAAGGAGTTTATTTTGAAAGATTACGTAACAACCGTTAACTTTTGATTTTAAACATGTTAGTTAAAATGCATGTAATCATAAATGCAAGCAAAATTACAGGATACTTCTGATGAGCAAAAATTATGAAATACAACTTTTCTACATTTCCAGAACAATACAACTTAATTCATGATTTGAATTTCGAATAAGGTTTTCTTGCAACAATTTATTTTGAAAATGAAAAGGTGGGAAAATGATGAGGTCATAATTAAAGTACTCTTCATCACAATTGAAAAACCTTGAAGGATCAATGATTAGTTGCAATAACGGTACCTATTATATCATAGGCGGCAATGAGCCATTTTCTCAAAGTAGCAAAAACATAGTTTCACTTAGACTCAGGCCCGTAGGCAGATCTAAAGAATTGGGGGGAAATAAATTTTTAGGGGGGCAAGATTTTTCTTGTTATTATACAGTACGTTTTTAATAAGAAATTTTAAGAACATAAGAAAATTTGGGGGGACACAATAAAATTTGGCCTCCTCCCGTGGTTACGGGCTTGCTTAGACTTACCCTTTTAAATAATATTTCCTCCTAATTTAGGTTGAATAAGTTTGTTAGTACCAGGTGGAATTCGTTTTGTTGGACTTTGGTCTCGGGAAATAATACGCTGATCACACTTAAAACATTGTTCAGAACGTGTGTCAGCATGTTTGTCCATGCAACAATTGCCAAACCAGTTAAAGTAAAAATAAAGTTGTTCCTTGCAAAATTATGACAACTGTTAGGTACATTTTTTACAATGTTCTGTTGCGACTTTAATGAAACCATGTTACTAAAACCATTTTAGCTTGGAACCATTTATGCAAAACAAGCATAGTGTTCATAGTTGAAAAAGCAGAAGGAACGCTGCAAGACAGATTTATTTTAAGGCTTTGCGGTAAGCGACTAGACCATCTCAACATTCATGAAAAAAAGGTTTCCTAACGGGTTCTGCGCAAGCGCCGCGTGGCATTTGTTGAAGTACAAAAACAACTTTCGAACGGTGTCATATGGCATGAATTTAGGCATTTGACTCAAGGAACACTTTTGTTCAAGAAATTTACTTATTTGCTCTGCTGAAGAAGGTGCTGGTGTCCAATTAAAGTAAACGTAAACCAAAAAAATGCCCACTGCTGTCAGCAGTTTCGGAAATACAGCCTGCTGGGTGTTGGCGTCACTGTCAAAAAATTCTTAAGACCAGTATTTTTCAGCAAAATCAAAATATACGAAGAGTATTGTTTGAAGTTCCCAAATATTTTTCAGAACACGTGCCAATACATTTGCTTTGTATAATTGTTTCACCTTCCTAGAAAGTAAACGCCCAATAAAAGGCAACCAGACACCAGTTGTAACACATTAAAATTGCAGCCATTTGGGTTGAAAACAATAGAAATTGTCGGCTTATTCAGAAGAAGACAAACCACCAGCTTGAAAATTCTTGTGTTTTAAACCGAATTACATCTGCAGTAAAACCATTAAACGTAAACCGTTGAAAGTCATCCCTTAATACTGCAGACGAGTGCAAATTTTGAGATTTATGCAATAGCTTGTTGATAGTTTTGAGGTGATTTTCGCACCCCAGTATGCAACCACGCTTCAAAACAAGGCACAGGTTGTTTGGTCTATAGTCTGTAGTGCACGGAGCTGCAAATACACTCAGTTACAGTTTATATGGCTGCCAAGGTTTTTGTGCCGTTTTTCACAACACATCAGTTCGTTGTTGAATCTACGCTTCAGCAGTAGTAATTCTGTGAAAATATGCATGAATGAGCCCTGTTTGCTGTGCTGAAAAAAAGGCTGCAGGTGCTGAACCAAAATTTTTGTCCTGACAAAACTTTTTTGTTTGAGACCACTTTCACCGCTTCGAACAGATTTCTCTTCTGTTAGAATTGTGAAAAAGAACAAGTGAAAAAAAAACTAATCTCGGACGGTGAATAATCAAATGTGATGAATCTACGAAGCTTTGTTTATAAGGAAAATGATCACAGAAATGTGTTTACTTGTTTCAGTTTTCATTGTTTACTCTCAAAGCGCACAAAACGACAAACAGTATTGCTGCGAACCAGCTGAGTGTTTTTATTGAATTTCTCTGTTTTTGACAAAGCGCTTGGAAATCAGATAACTGATTAAATTTCTCGGAATCAGACTAATTCGTACGCTGGCAATATTCTCTGTTAGACTTACAAGGTCACTGAAGCATACGTTTATTTGTACAAGCTCAGGGTATGTTTGTCAAAATAGGTAAAATTTTGAAGAAGTGCAGAAATTAAAGGGTCTTACCGGTTTGTTCTGATTTATCATAAGACAGACATGTGATAAGTGATTTACATGTAAGAGATATACACCTTTATGTGTATAGAACCACTCTAGAAAAATTTCTATCACATACGAAATGAAAGCTATATTGAGGTTGAACTTCATCCTTAGCTTTTAAAAAGTCTTAAAAAATAGAAGTGTTACATTTTCCACGTATTTAATTTGCCGCCCATCAAATATTTAAAGTGAGTTCCAGTTTGACTTCTGTACAGATAGACGGCTTGCATGACAAGAAGAGCTCTGTTTAAATAATGCGATATTTTGGTCAATCCGAACAGCCTTTAGCCCAGACACGCACAAAAATTTGACATAAATGGCTTGCTGTGACGATATTTCAAGTAACGAATAAAAAGTTTTTGTCAAATTTGCTTGATTCAAGTAAGCCTTTTACACTTTTTAATATTCACAGACCTCGCATTTTACAAACATGTAAACTTTCTCTCCGATTTACAAATATCCTGCCTGCTGCAGGTTACTAATGCCCCAGAGAAGCGGGCATGATGGCAGTCATTTTCTTTACTGGCAGCGTCACCCAACAATCGTAAACGCTCACACGTTTCGACATGGCTGGTTAAATTGATGTAACCTTTCACTTGCGGCCTCGCGAGAGGTAACATTAGATCAAAAACGACATTAAGTGCGGAAAATTGGCTGGAACAAGGCGCAATCGAGACCAGGCCTTGCCCTGACCAGAGTGGCAATTGTGAAGCAAGTACGTTTTCGCGAAGAAATGTTTGAATTATAATCCTTTGCTTGCAAAACAAAGTTTGAAAAAATTTTATAGCAAACGCAAACGGTCATGAAAAATTTATTACTCACCAGTCCAAAGCCTTTTTTTCTGCAAAATTCAGAAAAAACGCTAAAATCTTTACAATTATCTGTATTTTATGTTATCAATTATAGGTCTGTTGCTTCTTACAAATGTCAAACACACATTGCAACTGCACTAAATACTCAATCCAGATTGCTCATCTAGGTTCGCACATTAGCAGGATACTTAGCGAGTAGGCAAAAACCTTACATATAATAAACCTGAAGTTACCGTTAATCACTTATCTTTTTGTGTAAGTTAAAAAAGTGGTTTTTATTCTGTTTTCTGTGTTTGAGAAATTGTCACGAAAATTTTCTAGTCATGGCAGAAGGACCGAAAGTCTTACACAATGGTCTCACATATTTCGGGAAAGCTAAATTCATTGGACGCAGGCACTCATATCTTGCCACTGCCGGAAAGTACCACAGACATCTCGTGTCCTGAAATTGCCTATTGCTTTGTACAATGAATTTATGTTCAGGGAAACTTATCATATTTCGATTTTGCTCTTTGGTATGTTGTTATGAGAGAGAAGTTTCACACTGGGCCACGTGAAGTGTAGTACTGTACAATTGTGCCAACTCGGATTTTCTGCACAATTGTGCGAACTTAAGCCAGCTTTTTTAATATTTATTTTTTATAATTTGTTCAGATTTTCAGGAGTTGTGACTTTTTAAGTTTGAAACCGCAAAGAAAACTACAACTAAATTATTCTCAACATGAAAAAGTCTAGAAACCGCTTCTGATTTGAACTATTGGCTTATATGTGATTTTGGTTTGACCTCTGAGTATTGAAACATTTTAGTTTTCCAAGCACTGATGCTAGTATTCAACATCTCCAGTCAGGCAAACATTCCATCCTCTTCGTTTGGTAAGTTGTGATTGTATTTTACCAACTTGAACGATAACTGCTTACAAGAGTGTAAAGTAAGAAAAACATCGTAATTAATCATGTGAAGCAAAGCAGCTAACCATACTTAACCAATAATTTATTGGCAAATTCGCTTGTTCAAAATGCGAACAACCGATCAAATTTTAAAGCCTTTGCGGTCAGCTTCAATAAATACACTAAATTCATAATGGTAGGACTGGGGTGATATTTCTCAATATGCTCTCAATGCACAAAAAGTATTCGTCAGAAAATGATAATATATCAAATGAAATATACACAGGACTGGGCAAATGATCGATTTCAACGCAGCTCCTTCAAACAAGTTTTTACTTAGTGCATACCTTATCAATTAAAGTGTGTTTTACACTGTCCTGAAAGAACATGTTTATTCCCGCATCTAATATATAGGGCATGTGATACCTTTTCTAATCCAGAACAATAAACAGAATTTTCAAAATGACATTCGCTTTTATCGCCTTAATATTTGGAACACTATTCCATCTTTCTCTTGATGTATTTCAAGGTATGGGTCATTTTTTGCGAAACAGGGTAAAACCATTAACTCTTATAAAAACCTTGGTTCATAATCATGTACTCCACACGCTAAAAACTGTTTCGTTAAATCCTAGACTTGACGTTTTAACGTAATTTCTCAAGGTTGTATATGGAAACCTAGAATATGTAAATGACGTTTTCAACTAATTAGGTAATTTTGGATCTAAAAGGAGACATCGTGAATATCAGAGGAGAACATATTGGTTCGCGTTGCTGGGGATGAAACTGTGCTTGACATCTGAGTAATGATGGGATATCACCAAGTATATCTGAAAAGGAACAATTTTCTCTACAGACTGTTTCCGTCATCTACTTCAAGCTTCTTAAGATTAAGCAATCAATGTTTAAAACTCAACGAATATTGAAGTTAGCTGATTCCTTTCAAGAAATAGGGCCGCAAAGTGCAAAAAATTGAAGCAGGTCATGCTTTTTTTCTTATAAGCATTTGCTACTTGACACTCAGCATCCCAAATATTTTTGGCAAAAAAGATCGGATGCTTGTCGATTTAGACGCTGAGATAGCATTTTGCCCGCAAACGTAACGCGTGGTTGATACGGAATGTCCACAAAGGACAGGTCATATAGATTTAGAGATATATCTTGTTTTAAGTCTTAAACCCGATTGACTTATCAAGGGGATTTTACGACCTGTTCTGTTTGCTGCGAAGCACCCGCCGATCGATGGTTGCACAACGTACTATTTCGAAATCAGTCTAATGCATCCAATCACAACGATCTGGCAATAAAGGGAGGGCACATTTAGCTCACCCGCATTATTGCAGGTTACCCATTCACTTGTTTGTTTGTTCAAGTTTTGTGTTGCTGTTAAGTGCATCCCGCTTTGCTAAAATATTTAAATCAAAAATAAACGCCACATGTCTGGCACCATCTTGGCCGGTTACTGAGAACACGTTTCGATATCCCAGCTTGCAGAAAACCATAATTCTTTCAGGCCAAGCCTACATTTAGTGGTCAGTTGCAAAGCGCGAATAATTCCGAGTGACTAGTCTCAAAGCAGCAGAGATCTTAATCTTTGTTGGTGACGACCATCGAAATGAAGGCCGAACAAGCAAATGCTTTTTCGCTCGAACTGGTGACGATCTGTTGCTGCAATACTGGCAATTAGAAAGCGATAGCGGAGGCCCGAGCCCAGATAAGTCGGATTTGAAATCAATGAAAAACAAACAGTGTCAAAAGCCAGAGCAAGCATTTGAAGTGTAAAGAAAATTGCAAGCTGTCTTTGGCAAAGACGATGTGACGTGTCCTCAGCGGGAACTCTGAAGTCAGAAAGCCTTCTGCATGATTATAGATTACGAGTGTTTGCCTTTCTCTGTCGCATTATTGCTAAAAGACCACAAGGATGCTTTCTTTACTAGATATTTCTGACATGTGAAGTACACGGTGTTTTGTCGTTGCCACACAAGATCAAGTATTTCTGATTTCGAAGTGCAGAATGGGTGACCGACCGCCTTGGATGTTATCTACTTTGAAAATCAATATCTTTCTCTCTTTCTGAAACATATGTTTATATATTTTTTCTTTTATTGGGTATTGGGATTTTACACGGTTGCATCATGCAAGCAATTATAATCATGATTTTATTATACATGCATGAAACCTACAAAATATTTCAAATAAAGCATGCCATGCTGTCATGCATTTGCGCATGTATTTTTAATTCGAAAATTCTATAACGACAAAGATTTCTTTTGTTTCTGCTAACTATTCTCAGCAAAGCAAACGTCGGTTATCAAAACTGTTAGTAAGTAAACCAAAGACGTTTATAATGTTTACAAAGTGTAGATAAGTTGAAACCAAAGTTGGCGGAAATGCTTGAGGTATTCTATCCTTGTGCAATTTTTCTGCTAAACTGCCCCTTTCTTTTTTCATATTTTTATGAAATAACGAAAACAACAAGAACCATCTCCATAAGAAAGCACGGTATCAACAGAGACATGGCTTTTCTACAAGCTAAGTCTTTATAAAGTCCGATTATTATACCAATGACCCATGTTACTGGATTGCTTTAATGGCCTAACTTTGCATCTGTTCCACTTTATAATGCCTAGCGTAAATGCTTGATGTTTATAACAGAAGATTTCTTTCGTTTCTCAATATTGGATTAAACCACATGACCAATAGCTTTAATCGCAAAACTCATAATGCAAAGAGAGCATTTTGAATGTCAATTTGATCCAGATGTTGAGCATGACAAGTTGAATGTTTAGAAAAATTTCTCGTGGTAGCAAAAGTTTGATGTATATTTTGTGATAAGCGATTGTTATGATTACAAAACGCTATAAGATAACTTTGGTGCGCCAAGTTACTCAAACAGTCAAATGGCTTTCAGCTCTTGTGGTAGTAGGAAAATCAAAACGGCCCCAAATGGTTTGTGCTTTGCGACTTCTTCAATTTTCTCTCACGAGCTCATGACAGCGACTCAATCTTTCCTATACTGTAGTCCAGAATTTACCCCGACGTACTCAGAGCGAAATTTTAATCACGTAGTACTGAAGTTTCTCAGGAAACGTTGGAGAAGAATCCAAGTTTGGCAAAAATCACTTCAGGGAATGCTCGTTTTTGCCAAATGAAAGAAGTGTGCACGGAATAATTCTTTTTAATTGATGTCTGGAATGTTATTTAATATGAACGGTTGAATTGGGAAAAATAAGAAAGAGAAATATAGTTGCTGTACTTCTCTACAGCATAACCGATTATTACAAAACAATGCTTTTTTTATTGATTGTGAAAAACTGTAAATTTTTTAACTGGATGATGGCAACAACCGATAATATTTAGTTTTTCGCAAAATGGAAAAAGAAATTTTGCAAAGTCTGAGGCAAGAAATCTTGGAAAAAAGTGGACTGCTGCCCAACAATGAATCTGGAAAGTCTGAAGGTATAACTCAGTGTTTCTCAGCCAGTGGGCCACACTACAGTTTTTGAGTAGGCCATACAGGAATAATCACTACTTTGGAATAATGTGTGCTTGTTTATGCGTGTAACATAGGCGTATCCATGTTAATAAGATAGTGAGCCATGCAATTTTTATCAAAAGTTATCTGGGCCTCGTAAAGGAAAGAATGAGAAATACATTGCAACTGCTTTGTTGTGGTGTCTTGTGCCCTAAATCGAGATTGAGTTCTACTAAACTGGCGTGACATAGAATTGAGACCGCTGAACCCACACAAACAGGGATCTCACAACTCAAATTGTTCCGAGGACCAAATGAGGATTATATAGTAACCCACGCGACGTATTACGACGCTGACGCAACAACGGCTGTATCTGAACCATACTAGAAACAGGTTTTACATCTTATTTCCTGCGAAAAGTATCAAGAGTTATAAGCAAGTCATTTCTCGCCGTGTCTGCGTTTGTTTGAAAGGAACTTGTTCACTCGCTTGCCAGGCACTTTCAAACACCAGTAAATACACTAAATAACGTAAATGTTAATAATTTGAAAATTCCTAAAAAGCATCGCGGGCCTCACAAATCTTCTTCGCGAGCCACATGCGGCCTGCGGGCCCCGTGCTTGAGACCCTGACTTAGAGCTTATATTGTACGAAGATGTCAAACTTCACACAGCAGTGATGCCGAAGCAAACAAGTAGTTTTCTTCAATCAGCACATTTCTAGCTACAGTATTAGCAAAAAGCGAGTCAAATTTAGTTGTTATTAGTGAAGAGAAAACTGTCCAAGGTAACTCATTTTCTGCATAAATGACCTCCCTAAAATTTCTTCATTTATTTTTCTAAAAATAAGTAAGTTTATAAACGAAAGTTTAGTGGAAGTTTTCTTTATTCGGTGGAACAATTTGTTCAGAAAAATTATGATATCATTTAGCGATATTGTGTAATTCTAGTGGTTCCACAAAATTGCAATTCGAGACTACTGGAATATGTGTGTTGCCTGTCACGTTTCCTTACATCTTTAACGACATTTTGAAATTACTTTTAAAAGTTTACTTTTTGCTGCAAAGATCCCATCTCTTGGCAAAACTATTTTTTAGAGGAAGTAACATTGCTATGAACTTAATTAAGAAAAAATTAGAATCATGCCACAGAAGAGATCGCACCTTTCACAATGCGTTTTTAAAAAATGGTAACAACATTAAAGATCCGGATAGCAGTTTTCTCATACAAACGTGTACTTTATTGAATGCCCTCAAGTGCAATGTTAAAGCGTTGCTGTAATCAACAGAAATCGATGACCAATTTTCCAATGCATCTTCCAGCTGCAAGGTTTCTTTTGCAATATGCTTCCTGGTAGATTTAAAATAATAACAGACGTTTCATTAGACTGAAACCTTGGAGCATAAAATTGGGATAGACTTAACAGTTTCATCAACACTAAAAAAGCCTTCAAAAAGCTATACATTTTTATTTTGAGACGTTTCGGATTTTGAGACGTTTCGGGTTTGAGACTGAAACTTCTTACTGCAATTTTTGATCACGATATATAATCTATGCTGTAGCTGCAAGTGTAAGTGAGACTAGACAAACAAAATTTCAAGTGAAATTCAAGTGATGTTAATTTTTTCCTCTTTTCTTCTTCGTTTTGCAGACCAGCCTCAATGTTGCCTACTTGAAAGTGACTCAATCGAGAAGATTTTGAACAAGCTGACGTCACAGGCAGAAAGCACAAAAGCTTGTTGCCTGGTTGAAAACAAAACATGCCAGCAAGTCCTAAACCAGTTAATAGAGCCTGCGGAAAATCTGAAGAATGAACTGATGAACGCGACAAGTGAAACTGACGCAGTATCAAGCAAAAGGAATGCCGAGCTTTTGGAGGAGAAATTAGGAAAACTAGCAAAAACATCCAATGCTGTGCCAAATCAAGAAATCGCAGAAATTGGAGAGAGGAAGTCATTCACTCCGAATGATAATGCTGAGGTAACGACAGACCCAATGAACGCAGAAACGTCTAAGACAAAATTAGCTTCTACTCCTGCAGACCTGGGAGAACAAAATAACTCAGAAGCGTCGAAGACAAAATTAGGTGATGATGAGAATAAAGCTTCTACTCCTGCAGACCTAGAAGAACAAAATAACTCAGAAGCGTCTAAGACAAAATTAGATGATGTTGTGAAGGAAGCGTCTACTCCTGCAGACCTGGGAGAACAAAATAACTCAGAAGCGTCGAAGACAAAATTAGGTGATGATGAGAATAAAGCTACTACTCCTGCAGATCTAGGAGAACAAAATAACTCAGAAGCGTCTAAGACAAAATTCGATGATGTTGTGAAGGAAGCTTCTACTCCTGCAGACCTAGGAGAACAAAATAACTCAGAAGCGTCGAAGACAAAATTAGGTGATGATGTGAATAAAGCTTCTACTCCTGCAGACCTAGGAGAACAAAATATATCAGAAACATACTCGACTAACGCAGATGATAAAGATGACCTGCAACCAAACCAAGAAGCTTTGGCAAATTCCGCTACAAAACTAGACCAGTCACCCGACGAGACTGAAATACTAGCATCAGAAGATGATAAAGCAGAAACTTTGGAAACACAGACAAATGGAGCCACAGAAGAAGCTGATCGCAAAATTGTTGATGACTTAGACAAAGGAAAAAAGGATGCAAGCGAGGAGGATGTAAAAGAGGGAAAGGAAGCTGACACCGGAGAAGCAGCACAGGATATCACGGAAGATAAATCTGCAGAAGTTCAAAAAGGTTTAACGAAACGCCCCAGGCTCCCACTGGTGTTTAAACAGCATATTCCACCAGGTACTGTAGATCTCCTTTTACGGAGTTTTGCTCTGTGAGAAAAAGAGTTCCTCCAGCAAAGAATGATTAGCTGTATGCTTCACAGATTAATCCATTAGATAATCCATTATTCAACTTTAAATTGTTTTCGGTTTAGGATATATGGAAAAACCCTGCTGGTTTTCACAGTACTTTCCTGAATTGATGAGTTGGTAGAATGGTGCTAATCAGGGCCGTAACTAGAGGGAGCTAAGACCCCCTGTAAAATTTTTTCGCCCACCCGTGGAAAAATGTGTTGGAAAAAATTTTTTTGTCTCCCCTGGAAAAACGTGTTGGAGATAAAATATTGGGCATAGTTTGAAAATTTTGGGCCCCTCTCAGAAAACTCTTTGCACCCCCTGATGTCCCAAGCTGGCTACGGGCCTTGTGCTAATTAAGCGCGCTCTTGCTCCTCAGACAACTTGGTCAGCAGCTTGCAAGCTTTTTAACATAGTCGTACCCACTCACTTTTATTATGTAAATGGTTTTTAGAAGACAAAAACTGACTCGTTTTTTCTTAATTTTAATCTACACCTGTACAACCAATTCATTGCCTCAGCATCCATAGAAACTTAATGCGAAGGTTGATTTTCTTCGACATTTTAGTTTAAAGCAGCTATGTCCAACCCGCGCCCCAGTCGAGGGTTTTGTGCGGCCCAGTTTAGGTTTTCGCTGTAGTAAACGTATCCTATATACTGACAACCTGTCCTTATTTTGATAATTTTGAATTTCACATTTATGATGCAGGCGGTCCTCAGTGCCACTTCATCACGCCTGCTACCATTGCAGTCAGAATTCGAACGTTTTCAGTACATTAGCTTAAGCTACATTTAATTTGTTAAGATCCCAGTAAGCCATTCAATGTGTGGCCCTCATTAATATGTCATTCAATGTTCGGCCCTGGTAAAGATGGTGACATAATTTTTGGCTCAGTAAGCCATTTGGGTTGGACATAGCTGGTTTAAAGCAAAGAAAAGAGCAAGAAAAATGGTTTCCACGATAATATGCATCATTACCTGCTACAACACTTACATTTTCCCAGCATTTGCTGCCTGTCTAGTATTCCGAGAAAAGTGTGTACAGTAGCTGAGTAGGACACAGGTACACGACCCCGATCAAAACGAGAGGAATGATTGTCCTACTTTGGCTGAGTACCACAGTACAGTAATGAATGGAAGATTTGCAAGTCTGAAAAAGCTCTTAGCTTCACTCTGAAAGATGTTGTTAGGCCCTAGGCTCTCACCAAAGCCATTTGTCTTTTACTGGTTGCATGATTTTCATATAAGTTCCCACAACGAACAGCAATTTTAACATGTAGAAGACAAAAAAAAGATAGTAATTTTTGTGAGTGGAATTCGGAGAAAGGGTTCGCTGTAAAACTTTCCGTGTTTGCTGTAAATGTTTGGGAACAATCGAACCTAATTTTCCCCTCTGGCTACGCCATTCCGCTCTGGCATCGTAAGCAACGCTAGTTAAAGGAAATATGAATGAGAAGTAACAAACGTGAAATATACAACTCAGGCATCCAGCACTGACCTCAAAATACAGCATTTATAAACTTCATTATTCAACAAACCGGAATAAGTTGTAGGTGTATTTGTGTACCTCAAAACGCTTTCTTACGAGAATAAATTGTTCGTCTCTTTTGGATTTTCCTCATGCAAATATCTTGTGGCAGAAAATAAAGCAACATTTGTCGCTCACCTGAATGTAATTGCTTATCTTTAGTTGCAGTATCGATGAGCCACTGAGTGTGAGATGCAGAAGCCCTCAGATGCAATGAAATCAATTTAATTTCCGAGGGTTTAAAAATTATTTTGTCGCGGTAAAGACATCATTTGACTCATAAACTTTTTTACATTACTGTTTGTTTACAATAAACGGTTTTGTATAATTTATCACAACTCTGACGAGAATTGATGATACCGAAATTCTTTGTAAAAAGCGTAAAAAGCGAAAGAAGGCACCCGCGTAGAGGATTTACCAAGGTACTTCTTTCTGGATTGTTTTTACTTTTTCAACCGTACCACTGCGCTAACCTAAAATGCGCTACTGTAGATTAATTCTTGGATGTGAGACAAGCACATCGAATGAAACTTCCATTTGGGATGATTTATCAGCAAACCATTTAGCCTTAAGCAATTATAAGACATAAGCAATAGCAGATTCAGAATTCTCAATTTGCTTTGAACTAAAGCGCTGTCACTTTGGTTTTTGCTGATTGTGCTTTCTGAATCATGGTTATTGTTGCATCACAAAGTGCTCATAACTTTTATACCTGTCTGAAGTCAGACACACAACAGGTAAATTTTCTCGACTCCTCAAGAATCGTCACTACTTCAGAAGCTGAAAAGTATTTCAGAGTAAATAATGGAAAATAAAGAGAAAGTAGCAAAGCAACGACCAGTTCTACCTAAACTGTCCAGTCAGAAAAACCACGTTCCGCAAGGTAGGTAATCAAAATATTTGGAACTGGGTAATGTAGCTTAAGCCAGTGTGTAATCTTTTTCTGCTGTTCATCTCACCAGTGCAGACAGAGAAAATAATCACTCTTTCACCTTACTATTTAACATGATTAAAGGCCGCCATTTTTTCAGTTAGGTCGTAAACACTGCTGAAAAGAATCTAATTCAGGTGTTTGTATAATTCTGTCTCATCCAATTCTACCAGACTGTTTTTTGTAGTTGCCATAATACTGTAGGCCTATTCAGCACTGTAGATTGGGAAATTCGATAGCTAAGTTTCGTAAGTTCATATCCTCTTATGCAACAATCATAAAAATGCGCCCCTGATAGAAAATTAGGGTACCCATATGTTTAGATCACCACCTTCAGCTTCATCAAATAACTGTCAAACAGACGAAGGGTAGATCAACCGTACTAAAAGCAGCTTTTAAATTGCGTTTAGCTCAGTGGCTTCACAAGGATTTTGAACTGCGGTAGGAAATGTTGGGCACCTGAGATACTTGTGTAATCTACAGAAATATCACAAATTTCGCATATTTCATTAAAAACAAGTGAAGAGAAAAAACACGTGAGCAGTTTTCAAAATCCCTGCTTGTTCCTTTTGTCGTTCAGTAGCCTACATTTTACACAGTTTTGTGTTCGAATTAGGGAGGACAACGGCCCCATGCAGGCCAGCACCAATGATCATAGGTGGATCCAGGATTTTTTAGGGGGGTCTCAAGGACGAGTTCATCCGGATGTGTACTGACTGCATAGCAGTGAAGACCCAACTGCTCAGGTATATTTTTTTAACAAACACGGTTAATAACCATGTACATTTTGTCTAAATCACATTCTCACCACTACCCAGGCTTACTGGGACGTTTCCGGAGCAGTCGCGGCCTTCAAAAAATTCTGAAATTATTCTCAAACTTATCTAACCTTGAAAATGTAACTTGTTGAATGTCGGAAAAGCATTATTATTAGAAAAACAAACACAGGTCCACGCCGAAAAAGCGCGTGGGGCAGGATTAGAAGTGACATAAAAGCTACACGAAGAAACTTGAATGCCGCCAGTAAGCTTTGTTGGCAGTCTGTGCAAGATCCATGCGGTAGGCCTGTTATGTTCGAAAATTGCTGATGCTCATGGAATACAAGTTCATGACGTTCGGACTCGAAAATTTGTTTATTTTCGGAATTTTTTCCTATTCCTGTGCAAGAAATGGTTTGCTTAAAGGCTATACAAAAAAATCACCCCAATGGACGTTTCTGTGTCGGGAACCATCGGTCAAAAAACGTATCTGAAAAAATTTAGGGGGGTTTCAGCCCACTAGCCTCCCTTTGATCCGCCTATGATGATCTATATTCCTTTAACCAACTTGGATGATTTTATTTACTCAGTTCGGGAATTAGCTGTTTGGTAGAGTACTCGTTTGTGATCCATCCAACAGTTATTTTCTTTTCATTTCTCCAGGATTCTGTCCATTTTGTAAATTATGTATACCAGCAAAAACAAATTATCATCCTGGCAACGCATAGTCCTCAAAATAAAAGTGGAATATTTCACAGCAATGTTTGTAAAATTTTCCGTAAAATAAGCAAAAACACGCCGGCGCTGAAGAGTTTACCCCATGACACTGCTTGCTAAATTCAGTCAGCAGCATAATGGCTTGCATGCTAAACATAGTTGTAGCCAAGGGGGGCCGAAAGAGGAATAACCTCCAAAATGTTTAGCATATCTTGCAGTTTTGTGTTTCGAGAGGCGGTGTCCCAAACCAAATACTGTTGCTCGCTTGAAGTCAAAAATGTTTGGCCCCTACCAAATTTTTGGGCTGGCTGCGCTATTGAATTGCGAAAACCTGTGGGTCGTGGGAACACCTCATATGTATTCCCCAGTTACCATACCAGTTGTAATTCTCAACTAGAAGCAGGACCCTAACCAACTTGGGACACCAAGGAGGCGAAGAGTTTTCTGAGAATGGGCAAATTTTTAAACTATGTCCAACACGTTTTTCCAGGGGGCAAAAATTTTTCTAGGGGTGCTTCGCCCTCTGCGCTCCCCTAGTTACGGGCCTGACAAGAAGGCTACAGATTGTTTATGAAAATTATTTTCTCTTGTTCTTCTGCCATCAAATTGAATTCGTCTGCAAACCGCGTTTATTGTGATAGCGCTGAGGTTTACTTAATAAATGCCAAGTTTCTGTGAGCACAGCTGCTTTTTTTCATTCCCATACAACATCTCAGCAGTAAGCACCCCGTCACATTTCAGATGATTTTGCTCTTCAGGCAACCATGAAGGCTTGGGTACCGCGAGTATTAAAATGTTGAAGATAAGCAAGTGATAAGGCGAAGTTTTTGCGTCAATGTGGAACATGCTTGTAAAATTAAAACTGGAGGTAGATTTTTACTTCACACAACATAACTTTTACCTCAATGAAAAACATTTGAATTTAGTTCTCGTTTTTTTTCTAATAACATTGAGACTATTTGAATCAGAGCTGATGATGCCTGCTCAGTAGGCGAAATATATATTCTGATGAGTTCATAGTGTATGATTCTTGGCTGTGAAAGTATTTTTTTCATTAGCTAGTTATTTAGACTAAGATGAAAAGTTGAAAAGAACATTTGGACGTTTTGATCAAGTCGATATTTAAATTAAAACAGTATCCCCCTGCCATATGCGCAAAGAGTTGCTCCTTTACGTCAAACACATTTAATAGTTCAAAACTCGGATTTTGATTTTGAGAGTCATTAAATCTTGTCTCAGCAGGAATTCATTCCAACAGAAGACACTAAAACTCCTAATCCATTTCATGCGACATCCACAGCAAAAGACATTAAGAGATTTGCGATACAGACCGGCTGGGCGATGTTAAATCAGGTTTATACCACAGATAAAACGAAAATTTTATTCTTTCAGTACCTTATGTAAAGAAATGTGGTTGATTTTTTGACTAAATGTTGATACTCGAGGGATTTCACCAAAATAAAGCAACTGAAATTCTGAAAGTCAACACCACTCCCAAAGTATGCCAAAGCATGTGATCATACTTTCCTATTTGTAATTCTGTAAACAAGATCAGCTTTTCGGAAGTTAGTTTCGACACATGTGACCATCTGTGGGTGTTACTGTTGCAAATGAAAGCAACAAAACAACTTAACTTTCATTGTTGTCGCAAGAGCTTCCTGAGGCCAACCCAGAGCTTGACGATGATTAGAATTGCTGCTGTTCTTAGGTAAATTGAATTATTCAGAAATTCCTTACCGTGCCAAAAACAAATCCCCAAGGTTTTAAGACTGACAGGCCCAAGCAAGCATCAAATCCCACCTGCATTTAATCCGGTTGCGCAGCTCTCGATTCATCCGCTCATATACGCTCGTCTCAAATTGATGCTTTGTTTCCGCGTTACGCGATAAGTGAGAGAATGTGGCCTCGGAGCATTTTCGAAGCTTGTTGGCGAAGAAGTTTGGGGAGGTTAATCGTGGTATTTGGTCAAAATCGCATTTGGCTTAAATCCGGACTGGCGTGGTTTTAAGCCATCGAGGAGTAAGCTGAAAATTTTACGGACGCAAAGCCTTTGTTTGTTTGTTGTTGTGACGTGGGCAGTGATCTGGGGCCGGACACTGCAGTA
>Ga0210059_1000183_pt1 | contig 66083 bp, 54 predicted proteins | sample Ectturendosymbi2_FD_188042 | JGI IMG/M metagenome (GOLD analysis project Ga0210059, IMG submission 188042) | Ecteinascidia turbinata endosymbiont from Florida, USA - Sample 2 (SPAdes) (version 2) | ecosystem: Host-associated > Tunicates > Ascidians > Unclassified | place: Key West, Florida... | reverse complement strand
AGATAAGCTTGAAATTTTTGCATTAAAGTTATAAAAACAGTTGGAAGTTGGCATTACTTATAACAGGATGTTATGCAATGATTTCACTGGTCCGGCCCGGTTCAGATTAAATATGCCTTAAGTGGCCCTGGAACTGAAACGAGTTCGACACCCCTGATCTAAATCAACATTTGACGGTTAGGTCAGCCATTGTCCACAACATTAATAAGCGTATGTTACAAACACTCCAGATTAAATACTGTTCGAGGACGAAAATGGGGTTTTGCAAAATGCGGCCCCACCTGGCCAGCTCATCATCGGTGTATGGTCTTGAAGCGGTCCACAATGCTCTCAGTGCGCTTCTCCTTCATGCGGACAACTTGCTGAATGCAGCTGTTCGCACCACCCGATTTCATCGACTGCATATCCCAACCGAGGTTAAACAAATTAGCGTATTCGGCCTTGCAGTGTTTCTCCATATTCTTCATACGCTTTCGCTTTTTCTTTGGTAGTCTGCGGGACGACTGCAACCACAGCGCGATCGAAATGCTTCCGAGACACGAAGCTCGCCTCGGGATCGTCTTCGAGCGCCGCCAGCGCCGCTTCAGTCACCACTGAACATATCTGCAGCAGAAAATCAGTCGTCTGACGTGACAAGCCGCCGAAGCAAGAACAATACAGTGAACGCGCCACATCGCTGTCATCGCAGCGTTGTCTACTGTTCTATTTAAATTCAGTCGGGATATTGATGGATATTAATTACGACTGCTGACTTGACTTCCGCAACCTTCAGTTTATTAACTAATCCGCTGTCGCTTTTTTGCACTTTTACGATGTGGGGAACTCCCATAACATTTCTAAACTAGCAGTTGCCACATGATCTGTGCAGGCATCAACAGCAAAAAGGCAGGTAACTTGTCGAACTTCGGAAATTTTCGTGCTACACGGTCGAAAAACCCCGTCCAACTTACAGAGCTCGTAACATTTTATGCCACGTGCGTAGCGGTTACTCCCGGACAATTCTCAGCCAATGACGGGAAAATTTGCTGTATTTTACGACCTGCGAGTACTTGGGAGAGCATTGTGCTGGTAGCACAAGAGCTTTTCATTCCTTCGTATCGTTGGCCTTGTTTATAGCTACAAGCAAACGACTTACAATATGCATGTTTTTGACCCACTTTTCCAGCAAATTTAAACGTATTCCAAATGGTACGCCCATTCTTTGGGTCAGCGCGGTCATTCTTATTTGTTTTTATCGCATGAGGCCTTTCGGCGTAGTGCCAGGGCCATTGGTTTTGGTTTCGCGGGCCATTTTCAGCAAACCTTCGCGAGTCATCGCTAAAGCTTCAAAGGTCACGACACGCCCATCACTGCTGTCGGCCTATGGGAAACCAGCCGCGGCGCTGGCCTGAGCAGGCGACAGTCGTACTCACGACCAGCGTAGTAGTGACTATAAGGTTGCCAAGGTCTTCGCTGGAAAACAAGCCTGTATCCGTTCGCTCTGTTCAGCATATCATAAAAGATAAGATCAATCTTGTTGAAAGCGGCTTAAGAGACGCCCAACCGTAGAGTGAACCAAATCAATTTGGGCTTAAATTGAGTTACAAGCATCACAGGAAACAAGAGCATTGCAATGACTTCCTTACAAATTTTCGATGTTGTTCAGTAAAAAACACTTCAGTCCATCTTTACATGTTTTTTCCTTCAATATCAAGCAGTGCAATGGACTATGTTTAGATCAGTCAATCTACAGTCGATATGTCGAAGTCACTGCATGATTGAATGTACCACGTAAATTCGGATACTGACAATGCACACAAAAAAGTCGCGAGCGTCGCGAGCAACATTTCTTTTGAACGATGTTACTTTGCAGCCTTTCTGTTTTAATCATTACTACCACCAGAATGAGAGACAACATGTCAGTTTGTCGTAACGATTGTGATGTTAATATCGTTGTTTCATATTACAAATGCAGTTAAACGTGTCGGTTGTCGAATTACTATAATGCTTATACTTTGCTCCTGAACGGAACCTACAGTCGTAGATAGATCTGTACACTACGCAGGCGCGTTGTAAGGGTTGGGTTGTTTGAGAGGAGGGAGTCGAACTGCAAAATAGGGGGTGTCATTCAAAAAATGCATTGCAAAGCACTGTATACTGAAACAAAATTTGTAGGAGAAAAAATAAAGCAAATTATTCGAATGCTCGGGCAAATCTCTTAAAATTTTCAGGGGGTGAATGTTGGGATCTCAACAGCTTACAGGCACAGAAAAAGCTAAGCTTGCTATGCTGAAAGTCCGGTGATATATAGTGAAGACAGCGAAACCTGTTCACTATTACTGATTTGCTTCACTAAAACAGGATGCTTCCAACGTGATTTACTGAACTGCTTGATGGTGGTGCATGTTAATTTATTTTTATTCGTAGTTCAGTGCAGATTAGAACAATAGGTTGTTGAAACGAAATTCACTGACCGGCACATTTTATGGATACCTGGAAAGAAAAGTTAGTCGATGAATTAGGCATCGCTACTTCTAGTGACATTTTGCAAAATCAGGGATGCATGTGATAGAAATGGTTTAGCAATAACCCGCTAACGGCCATGTTGCTTTGTGTCAACATGTTCACATTTTGATTTTAAGACTGGTTGAAAAAGGATCTTACACTCGTTTGAAGTTTTTCTAAAAATGCTCAGTGACATTTCCTTGTTTAGTGAAAGAAGATTTGACTTCAGTTCAAAGAGGGCTGGTGGATGCGCTGAGATTTAAATTCTTGGTTTTTCTGCAAGTGATAATTCATTGCTGCTTCTATGCTAACCAGCGGTACGCAAGTTCGCGTTTATTGAAAATAAAAATTTTTTGTGAAAATCGCTTCTGGAGAACGCACTTGGTTTTGACCGGAAGCGGAAGATTTGAGAAGCAGGTGGTGTTGACAGTGACCGCATGCTTTTCTAAAGGATCAAGTACAGTTCGAAATAAATTTTACGTTTATTTCTAGTTTTTAACGGACTTTAAAACAAATTTTTATGTTTCATTCAAGCTAACGATTCTGCGACGTCTATCAACGTGAATTTGACACCTGCATGACGAAAAATATTCCAATACATCTCTATACGGCCTGATACGGAAGAAGGTAGACGTTTGAAACTATAAAAGTTGACTATATGCTTTCGGTATAAAAATGCGTTCGGCCAGGAGCTCGAACATCGCGTTTAGAATTTAGTTTGTGAATCTATTTTTCAAGTCCTGTGCTAAATTGCCTCGCAGAAACGCTAAACGTGCATGAAGAGTTGAGGAAACCTGTTTTAGATCTTGCGAATGTTTTTTTTTTCTAAGAAATCAATGAAAATAAGAGGCAGAAATAGTTTTAATAATAGTAGCGAAATAAAAATAATCGAAACGTTTTTTGTTTATTAATTCTTCATCGTGTGGAATGTTGCTCTCGTTTGTTCCGCATTTACGACTGTATGGTTTGCCGGGGGTCGCACAACTCACGACTATAACGCGATTGCACGTTTCGGTCCACACCAAAACAACTGGCATTGGAAATCTAACTCACACAAGATGCACGCGGAAACGGAACAGTAGCGTAGGTTGACACACTAAAGTATATGAAATGTCTGAGCACGTGCTTAGAGTCCTGACTACAGTCAGGGCCAAACTATTTTCTCCGACCAACAATGGGAAAGGAAGACACGGACGGTTCAGACAATATCAACTGCATTTTCTTTTGTTTCATTTGGTCGAAATTACATCGCAACTTTATTTTCTTTTGCTCCACGCTCTAACTGCCTCTGCTGCACACTCAGAAAGTTAGTGTGACTCCTGAAGGCATTTAGTTGCTACGACACAAAACTCTAAAAGTGTGTACGCCTGCAACGCTTGTTCAGAGACGAACATTGAAAAAAATGCACATGAATTTTGTCAAATTTTTTGATGTTTTTTTTGTGATTCCCAACAACTCGCATGCAAGAAATGTTCCTTTTGCGGGTTTTGGCGAAAACACGGACGGAGGCGACATGGGTGTGCTCTTAACAGCGGAAGGAAATGGCACAGGTGTTGAATTTCAAAGCCCGCGTCATCATTCTGACAAGGACCAAAGCGATATGCTCCTCATGCGTCGCTGTGCAGAAAGCGCAAGGATGTGCTGCGGCGGTCGGGTCATCAAGATACAAACGCGGAAGGCATTGCCTTGGCGTTGGTGCGTGACGGCAACCTTGGCTGCCGAGAGACACTCGGGTCAGAACCGAACAACTTTGATACCAACAAAAGAAGGCATGCCTTGCCCTCTGCCGTGACGTCAGTCTGGTCTTGGGTTCCGCAACGTGACTCCGTTTAACAAGGGGGGCAGGAGATGATAGCGGGAGTGTCGCAGATAGCGGTCGCTGGCACATTAGCTGCAATATCCATCAAAGGCAAATGACGCAAAAACGTAAGGCAAGACGCTCGGCCGTGCTGTTGGAAGCGGATGCAGCGAAACAGCGATCGAAACCATCGCCAACTGTTTTCAAATAGTTACCAGTTCACGATCGTTCGTCAGCAACTTCGCGCACAACAGGCCGGATACGAAGAACAGGCAGCGCTGCTGCTGGTCCGGGTACAGGCGAGGAAATTGATATTAAAGTACATGAAATCCTCCACAGCAGCTGAATGGCGAATTACCGGCTGCACAGCGGCGGCGGGGCGAGACGCGCGTAACACGATAGCGAAAGGCGGAAATGTGCTGGGCCTTAGCTGCCAAGCGAAATCCGATAAAACCGTTCGATAGATGGCAGATCTCTTCCACTTGCACCGCCGTCAATCCGCTCGCGCCTTAACGGCACTGAAAAGCGAACATGCTCTGAGCTCAGTCTTGACTTTTGCAATGTTTTTTCGCACGGATGGGATGTGCGCTGAGGCGGGCGACCTTAACAGGATGCCGTTGCTTGACGAAAACGACGGAGGGTGCTGTGGTAACAGTCACGCCGGTTCATTCGCCTGAGCCTGAGTCACCGACACGATAACTGAAAGATATCAACTACCGATGACGCCAGCCATTAATCCAAAACTTCTCCCCTTCACGATAAAATAACTCGGGCGTCAGCGGATGTTGATGGATTCCTCGCGCAACGCGGTCCTACGCGGCTTAGCCGGAGCATGTATCAGGTGAGGGGGTACGCAGGGTGAGTAACGCTACATGGGAGTTACGCGGAAAAAAAAACGATCGAACTGAGTGAAAATTATTCACGACCAAGTGCAACGCGGAACGCCCGACGAGAAAGCTGCTGTCAACTGACCAACCGGCGCTTTGCCGTGAGAGCACGACAGAGTGGCCCTTGTTGGTGCGGTTGAAAGTTAAGATCTGTTGCAGACAGCCCGGCACCAATCCAACCAACTGCAGTTTAGCTCTGCCCGTCGACTCAAACTCTAACTTGTCGATCAAAACGCTTTCGGTAAGCCACGGCGACAACCAGAGCCATGCAAACGACTTCTCAGCACATGCGACGACGCTCTGGCAATTACCGAATTGTCAGCGACGAAGAGGGAAATAAAACTGGTCTTCACGAACAGTAATTTATCGAACCATTGTTGAGAAGCAACTTCGATAACAAACTACTGTATTTTTTTTCGTCCGGTTCAGAGTGACGTGAACGCCTCAACATAACCTTTAATATTTCTTTTGAGAACAGTGACTGATGCAAGTTACCTGAAATAACGGTGTTCGTGTAACAATTGCCGAAATTTGGATGCAATGAAAAAAAGAATATTCTCAGCCGTTTGAAGGCTTTGTAAACGGTGCAGCCACTGGCAGGCAATCAACGACAACACGGGGCAGATAAAAAATTTTAAAAAAGCTTTCGGTCAGCAACACAGCAGTTGCAAAACAATTCCGTGTAATGAGTCAATAAACGCAGTGAAAATGTTAAACATAATATTCGTCGCAAAGCTTACTCACAATAAACCAACTGTGATGTTAAGAGTTTATCTAATATTTTTTCTTGAAGAAACAAAAAACAATATATTATAAGCGAAGGGGTGCACGGACTGAAATCCATTTGACAGATTCGTGAAGTTATCAAACAGTTTACCTGAAATTCATTTACAGAATCCCACCAAGTGCTGTACTGATTTCACCACTAGAAAATTGCAAATAGAAAGTTACCGGTATGCATTAGATACAAACCCAAGCGATTCTACTGCTTATCCCCGCGTTGGTTTTTGCAAAAGCGGGCGTAAGATCTAGACCAGTGGTTCTTAACATTTACTTTACCACGCCTCCCTTATATTGATCAAATTTTCATAGTTCTACAGCGCTTACGGGCTCGCGCAACCCCCTCCCCCCGGTTAAGAACCACTGATCTACACGCTTTCATATTTTCAATGTAAATGCAATACTTCTTTTCTATATGCTTACATCACGCTAACACATTTCTGCTTCGTCAAAAGGGCAATATTCAACGATGGCGATATTTAATTCTGCCTGAACCACTCAGCAGCGCTGACAAAGTTTACTCGTGAAATTAAAAGACCTAAAACGCAACATAAAAACCCGTGCAATTTTAACTGTGCGCTTTTGGTCACACTCACAGAGGTCACGCAAGATCCGTATATGGCACTCTGCTAAACCAAAGTGTAAACGTGAGACAGGAAGACAATGACTATATCTGAACGCTGTTCACTGATCGTTGTTTGGCAAAGAGAGTTGACGAAAGACATCAAGGGAAGCGCTAAATGTATCTGGGCAGAAGAAACAAATCATGCGAACCGTGAACAGAAGAAAAAACGCCTTGAGCAGGGTTTCCCAAACTTTCTGGGCAACTGACACCAGTCTTACGTCGCATCAATTTTTCCGCCCAACCAGTGCGGAAGGATAATACGAAACGAATAATGAATGACAATGAATAATGTTTTATTGTACAAAACTGACACTTTAAATGAGACGGATTGGTTTGCTTCTTACTGCACAATTTATCATTTTCTCGAAACTCATATTTTTACGGACCCCCTGTGCAGTCGTCACGGACCGCAGTGTTCCGCGGACTCTAGTTTGGGAAACCCTGATCAAAAGAACATGTTTGATTTGAAAAACCAACAGAAGGAAGAAAACAAAGACTTTGGGTACGGAACGAGCGTCTTGCAGCCCCAACATACGGCGATGACATGCAACATAGGATGCCATTTCTCACCACACCGAAGTTTCACTGGAAAATTCCTTGGTGTTGTAAAACGTACCAGTAATGAATACAGTGAAAAGACGAGGAAAACCTACCTCGGTTTAGTGGTTGGGTAATCAATAATAACACTCGCAAACAGCATAAATCTCGGCGGCCTTTCATTTGCACGCAAAATCGGCAATCTCTCCCCAAATCGCCTACAACTGCGCAATTTAGGTGTATTACCTTGAGCAAAACCGGCACTTTTCTAACCACATTTCACGTCACGAGATGCAATGACGTCAGGCAAGCAGTGAGGCAGTTGCAGCTCACCGCATACACCTGGGCTGAGATGCGACTTGATCGATATTTCAAGTTGTTCCGAGCAAACTGCAAGCCAGCAAAGTCGCCCATGATCTTCGAGTGAAATAGTGCAACACCCATCAGCTGCAGGTGGCATTGATAGTGGACTTTTCGCATTCCATTTCAAATCGGCAAGTCTGCGCTTAACCACAGCACGGCTTCCAGGGCTTTAGAGCTATAAAAATATTACTACAGGAACGTATGATGCATCTTACTGACAAGAAATGTCAAGCTTAGCCTGAAAAGTCAACAACTCAACACTTGACACCAGTAGATTCAGAAAACGCAAAGCATGATTCCGAACTTCCCATGCTCACGTTTGCAGGGTTCAAGATGGACGATTGAACCAAACTAAATTAACATTTCACCATGTCAGAGCCCGCTGTGATATTTTCGTTTATGCACACTGAAGATCCAATGAAATGACTGTTTAAATTTAATTCAACTTAACCTCCATGAACGCCAGGCTTTGGCTTTAGAAACATGTCCGATAACGTGTACCGGTGGACTACCTAATATCCAGTTGATAGCAAAAGTTGAAAAAACATATAAACTATTTTTGTTGCCAGCAAAAATTGCAGAGATTGATGCAGCCGAAACAAAATTTGACTAAATTCGCAGTTTTCGATTTGTTGAAAAAGTCTCAACAGTAGAAAATATCTGCTCCTTTCTTGGGACCAAATCGAGCGTGATCACTCGATGCATTACTAGCATTTTTAAAAACATCACCCTGCGAAACTTTTATCCCTTATTTAATAACTCAGTTTCGAGTTAGGCAGCAAGCGTACTGTAGATCACATTATTGGGACCAGTACTGACATTTATGTTGAGTCACAGAAAAATATTTATTACTTTGTCGCAACCCACCATGCGCGCCACTCTTACTCCACCAACTATTTCATCACGCTGCTGTCAGTGCTCTGGAATCAGATGTCGTAACAAGGAACTCAGTATAACCGTTTCTGCTTCAACAGTTAATGAAGCAGCTGTTCCTTGCCTGGCTTAGCTTCAAACCTTTGGCGGATCAACACACTTCCGGTGCAGTGCAACAAAACACGGTTTGTTGAAGTTGAGATGCGATCAACCAACCACAGACGAGCAGATCACTATCTGCCAACCGTATGCGAGTTCAACCAGGGGCGTTCAATAAAAGCAAAACTTCTAAACAATTGCCAAGCGACAGCACGTGGACGCAGGTATGTCGCTCGAGACGCAGCCAAACCTGGACCGAGCGTCCCGTGTTTCATGTGTAATCAAGGTCTGACTTGATTGCTTAATCCGTGCCAGCGGGTCCAACTTTGAGTATGGAACCAACGATCAAAACAAGACGAAGCAGCGTCCAGCGGCTGGACAGCGCACTTCACTTACGCAAACGTACCAAATGCGACAACTAAGAAGCGGATGCAGCTGACCGCAAGCGGTCTAAAAATATCGAAGAATAAAGTCACAGGGACGTGATTAGACGTCATTACTGACACGCCGAGTCAGGCGCGAAGATTTCCGCTAAACCTTCGCAGTTTAATTGAAATTATTTTCTGCCGTTTGCGCGATCAACAGCACGAGCTCGCAGCTGACAGATGACCGGTCATGCACACATGAAGGACAACAGAAGTGCTATTTGCGTTTCTAACACCTATTACGCGCAAACGAACCCTTCATTAGGAAATGCTGCGGCTACAAACCGATCTTTACGCAGGAAAACTTTCCCGGGCAATCACAGGACAGTTTCGAGTTGTTTGCTGTGGTTTTGCTCGCGGGTACTTTCCCAGACACAGAAGGACAGAGGTTTTCAGACGAAAAACAACTGCCCTGTATCGTGCAGCTAAAACTCCAACAATCTGAAGGAACCTTTCACTTCGTGGTAAAGAGGGCAAATTACAACTTTGAGCACTATTAGCGACACCGTTCGTCTCAGAAATTTTAAACCGTAACTTGCGCTAGCACAACTCAACTAAAGATTTATTACTTCATGTCCTAACTCTTTTACAAGAATGGAACCGTGAAACGTTATTAAGAACAGGATCGTAAGCATCACAATCTAACGTGTTACGTTGCTTTAGCAACGCGCTATAATTTTTTTCGCCTCAGCGCACAGACTTGGGCAACGACGCTTCGTTAAACACTGTCTACAGCGTGATCATCACATGCTAGAAACGTCTTTGGTGAAAATGCGCTGAATCATTTTGGTTTTAAGAACAATGTCGTCTTAAACAGGGTAACTCATGTCTTTTTCGATTGTCTTAACCCCAGCAAAGAATGGATGAGAAAACCTTTAAAACCACATGCATGGTTGACGCTAATCAAAGCGCTGTAATGATATGTTGATTGGTGAACGGAAGAAAAACCGGTTGCATCCATCAAGTTTGAGGTGAAAACTGATATTTTGAACACAGTAAGCGAGGGACTTGGCCGAATTTGCGTAAGTGTCTTGCTTCACAAGTGTCAAAGGTCACGATTTGGCATGCTGGTCAGCCCGCGCTAATCAGCCTAGCCTAGCGGGATTCCACCAGGACATGTTGAAAGGTCAGTTGGTTAGAACGAAAACGTGCACAGTGAATGAACACCTGTTCACGAGCGTTTCTCCGCAAAACAACCAAGCAACATCCGCTGTGACCCTGTTTTCGATTTTGCACACTTCCTTAACATCCTGATCAATCACGCCCGGCGCACCACGCTCCGATGCAGAGCGGACAAAACGATGCGTCGGTGAGCAAACAAAAACTTCCGTTGTTTAGATCGATCCGGATCAGCTTGAGGTTTACGCGAGAAGCAAGAGACGCAATTTTGCCGAAAATCAGTTTCGGACGAAAAAACATTAGAAAAGGCGGAAAGGCAGCTGAGCGCGCCATGTCATGGACACACCACATGACCGCACGCACAGAGAGCCAGCGTGAGATACCTGCCAAGGAGCAGGGGAGAGTCGGTGTTCGCAAGCGCTTTTGAGAAAATGAAAGGAATGAAGCTGACGCATGATAGCACAATCACCACCATCAAATTCTGCAAGAGGCACATGCTGACGTTTATACTGCCGACATGCTGTGCTGGCTCATGCCGCTAATTCGTTTTCCGGAAAGAGCACTTCGCAGACGACAGGCAACACTACCTGCAAGACCAGTGACTTATAGCACTTCGCAGAAAGCAACATGGTATGCGGAGTGACAGAGCGACCGTGTCATTTCGAAATATCAGATAATGGGAGCGAACCTCCTTTCGCACTTTGACTATGATTCATAAAGGAAACGCTGCCACCGGCTGTCGGCTTACTGTCGCTCAGTTGACTGAGCTAAACTCGGAAGACTTTCGCGCCACGGTGCCTGCTGCAGTTTTCGGCAAACAAGACGGAGCGCGGTGCACTGAAGCGCTCACAAATGGAGCAGAAAAGCCAGAAGGAAACAACGGATTAGGTCAGGTCGGGTGGAAAGGTAAGGGACGCACGAAAAATAAATTGTCTCTAGTTTTTACAGCTTGCCTCCCACCCTGCAACACACCGTTATCGGACACCGGGAACGCTTGAAAGACTCCGACGGCGGTTTGCTCAAGCGTTGCGTAGTGAAATGTGCTGATGACTGAAATGTGCTGCGCGCATCAGAAGAAACCTTTACCGAATGTCCAGCGTTTTGAACTCAGCAGCGGGGCAGTTCAAACACAGAAAAAGCAAATAGCAATCATCAGCTGACTTCCTCCAGTTTTTTACAAGAAAAAAAAACGCGAGCTTCAACGAACGCTTGCCAAATTTAGCGAGCTATCAGAATATCGCGGCGCGCCAACAACCGCTTCAAAGTGGAATGTCGTTGCCGGAAGCTGCGGGCGCGCTGCGTTTTATTCGTTCTTTCGTGCGCTGAAAATAAACAAAACTACGATGCGCAGATGCGCCTAAGGTGGTGCTACCACAGGAAAGCATCCGGTCACCGGAGCTGGCACTTAATTCGATGCCTCGTAGCGAAGCACTCCTGTCGCGCCTCTTTCTTAAATGTGGTTTCCACTACAAGCTAATACAATGTACACTCGCTCGAATAACAAAGGGAACGAATCGTCAGTCAGGAAGCCCAGTTTTCGTGGCTGAAGCAAAGTGAAGTGCAACACTAACTGCACGCTGCTGCAAACTATCAAAACCATTCACTTGCTATTGTTGCGTCACAACCACAGGCAGTTATGCCAGCAATGGAAGTAAGCGTATATAAATGTTGCTGTAAATTCTCATAGACCCTCAAACCAAACATAACTTCCCAACAACACTGGTAAAATTGTTTTTTTTGCCGCGACCAATTGAAAAAAAAGAACTTCCACGCATCAAAATAGTTTTGAAAGGAAGCGAAAGAATGTGTAGTTAATCCGACAAGTTCTAAATGTTAACCAGTCACGTGCGCACATTACTTCCAAGAAGTTCCAGGGCCGGACATCATTTATCAAAAGTTGATAGGGCCAGCGATTGACGCAAGACGTCGCAGTATGTATCAACTACGGTGAGAAAGTGACACATATCATATCAAATCAGATCAAAGCTGCCAACTTGCATCTACTTTTTGCACAAAGCTTTTCGGGGCGTTCGACATGTGATCAGGAACGGGTAGATTTGGCTGCGGTCGGTGCCGTGCTTTGATGCTGACAGGTGGTATCTTATCTGGGCTCTGATGATCAAACAAAAGAGCGAATATGCCGCTTTTTAATAGCACTGGCCACGCGTGTGAGTCTGAAGTGCAGGTAAAGACGGAAACGTATCTACAGCTCGAACGCTCAAAGCAGATGGCGTTCACGCTACTCACACTTAGGCAACGTGGCCACACTCGAAACAGAAAATGTGGTGGGACACCTGCATATTCATTGCAACTGGTGTGAACTTCACTTCACACGCCGTATGGTGCTTCAGCATGTAAGCAATGGAGTGGTTTCGAGTCGCATCATCCCAATCGCTCCATGACATGTGTTTCATAATGGCCTGGGAGTGATATCAGTCCCTCGGAATTCGGCCTATCGAAACACCAAGGACCTTGCTTCCGGCTAGCAATACTAAAAGCAGACGATGAGCCGGGCTGAGGTCGAAGGGTGGTTACGGTGCATGGCAACGGCCACTCGGTGGATTCAAAAGAACCACCGGGGCGCTAAGAGGTCAGCGTAATTTGACGCGCGATGAAGACCACGAAGTGATTGGTGGCGACATGAGTGGCTAACACGACAAGCATATGCTCACCTGCTGAATTTGCCAGCGCTAACCAATTTGGCGGACTTCTGAGAAATTTGTATCATCTGAGGCAGCGCTACTGTGCTTCAGCACGAACGGTCAGCGCAGTCGAAATTCACAAAGCGACAGCAGAAGCAGGGCTGCTGGCAAAAGGTACAGTGGCCGGGTGTCATCAAAATCTGGCGCCAAGCCGATTTTGAAGTACGGACGGCCGAAGCGCTTTTCGCGCGGTCGCAAGAGTGGCCTCGTTGATCGCATTCCGGCGTCGGCTGATGCAGGAACAACCTGGTGCCGTTTTCCCACAGCCAAAACAAATTCCTCTCGCCTTTCTCAATCACGTCGTCACTCCACTTTCGAGCACTTACAGTGGCTGCTGCAGAAAAGCGTCTACATGCTTTAGGCCCAAAGATCCTGAGCAGAAAATTGCTGTGCCCTCTCGAAGGTGCGGCCACAGGGGTGGGTGGATGTGTGCTCTTGTCCAAGGACTTTATGCAAAATCAGGTAGCTGCCAATCCTGTGCAATTTCTTATCTGCGATCGACACCTTCCTTCGCGACATTACGATTCCATGCAATGCTGTTTATAACCATAGCGCTAGTTGTCACAAGGCAGCAACAACTAATAAGATACATAGGGCGGTGTTTCGCTTTCATGGAGTGTTCGCACTACACTAGTCTACATTTACGAGATTTATCCTGATATTGGGGCGAGATGATGAGACATGACGTTGTCTACAATTCAGCGCTGCAATTCAATTGACTATAGTAAGAGTCAGGTTAGAATGAGGGGAAATCTGGCATTTGGGATCACGAGCAGAGTACAATGTCACGCAATTAATCGTTTCCGCACGCGAAAAAATGTTTCTTTTGCCGTGGATTCGAGACGCAAATCGTTTCATCTCCGCAGTCTTTCCGAGCCGTGGCAGCAGCGCATGATTACGCCGGTACGGAGTTTCCGGCTTCATCGTACTCGATTGCGAACAGTTATTTCATCAAGTAACATTTCACTCAGCAGTGATACTTAAGCAATCCTTTAAAATAGGCAGGGTACCCGATAAAATTCGTGCAGAAGATATCATTCGCAGCAACAACCTCCGGTCGGATATTCAATCTTTAGTTTTGGAAAGGTCACAGTATCGAGCGTCACATCCTCACCTCAGCGCCAGAATACATTTCAGTTTTTTCGATCAGATCTTCAAGGTCCACGTCGCCGTCAACTGGTGTTTTTGAGAAGCAGATCTCAAAGATTGCACGCCGGGTGTTGGCATCCGGCAGCGGAACATACAGCATCTTGTCTATTCGGCCCGGCCGAAGAAGTGCCTGTTGAAGAAATATGAAATTAGGCGTTGGTTGCTCGACTTGAACATCGAGTCCGTCTGATCAAAAGTAAGCCTTTATATTGCGTAATGAAGGTTTTAGTTTTTTTTTTACCAATTCTCATTTGCCATCTACCGTAACGCAGGTTTGTTAAAACCACACCACAAGCAATTGTTTCGACTCGTTTTCAGCGAGGGTTAATAAATAACTTATTCGTTCTTTTTCCCGATCTTCAAAACTCTGGATGTCCGGGCATAAATTTGAATTGACTTTGCAATGGTAAAAAAAGCTCAATAAACTGGAAAACCTACACTACTTTTTCAAAGAACTTGAAAATCACTATTTTTTCAAAAGCGAAGTGTCATGAGGGACTCATTCCTCACATTCTTCCATCTCAATGCAGCAGCACTGCACTAAAATACAAAACCTAGAAATGTACTCCGCAACATCCCACGAGCTATATCGATGCAGTCACATTGGATGAGCTGAGCCCATTTAGCTAACATGCGTCTGGCAATGGTGTCACCACGCAGGCTCTACGAAGCAGCAGAGGCATAGTCTCTGCCAAAAGCGAACAGGTTCACATCGACTTAGTGGCAGCGACGGTTGTTAGATTCTCTTGAACATGAACACACACCAGAAAAAGTATGAAGTTTTAGAAAAAGCGGAAATCTGAGACAATCTAGGAAAAACATCAAGGAGTTGTAACTCAAGCTGAGCAAAATTACGTGCAAAAACACCCGATAACAAAACTTTTAATCCGGTAAATGAACCAGACATTTCCGCTACACATAAACGTCAGACGATTGGATCTGGGGTCTGCACGTTTGGCTGCAGAAAATTCAAGAACACGACAATACACCGCAAAGCACTTTTGAAAATTTGGACATACAGCGCTGCCACCTGCAACGCCGTTTCAAGAGCATTTTTGCCGTTTCAAGAGAGCTTCAAGAGGGTTCGTGCATGTAATCACGTTTCATACAGGCCATGACAACTTGTAGTGGAAACGAATAAAAAAAAACTCAAACTGACAGACTCGAAACCTTTCCAGGAAACAAGATTCGAAAATAAATGTGGGATACGTTGAAGACACCCACCATCCAACTTCCCCCCACCCACGGCAAACGCAAGACCGGAATCTGCGGTGTTTTGGGCGTACACTTTACAAAGTGCGGAGGACATAGGAACAAGACATCGCTTTTTCAATTATCTGCCGCCGCCAATGACTTGCTGCTTTTGAACTTGAAACAAGCACCGAGATAATTAATAACAGCGCGACATTTGACAAAAGCTGAGCGTGACTACTTTAAGCGACACCAGGCATTAGTGCTTGTTTGTCAAGGATGGGCGTTTGCTCGACAAGTTTCGATCTGCACAGAGAAGGAAACCTATCGAAGTAGGCTTTTTAAAACTGTTCAAATGAAATCAGATATCTTTCATTGATATTACTTCAAATTTTCCATCATTCACTAAAAGATTTGTTCAACGGAATGCGATGCATTTTAAAGCGGAGCAGCAAAAAAGGTGAGTGGCTGACATGCACCTACCGTCGTGTGCGGCGAGCCTGAGTCATAGCAAAGCGACATAGCTCAGGCATTTTTAACTCCCAGAAAACGTGTGGCATTTCCTGGACAAAATTTGAGTTATCAGACCCCACACTGAACGTCACCGTAGGGCATCAACACTTTGTGGACATAAGAGCCAAGCCACTTTAAAACTTAGGTTTGACTAATCAGGTTCTAGGTGCATTAAGGCGACGACGGATGCCGAGAAAAGACGAAAGCATATTTAAATTGCTGCTGGTCAACATAAATTTCTATGAACTCTTGCTTTGTCGCGCCAAATTGCGACTATTCTGCAACTCACGTATGGCGTGAAAAACCACGTACTTGTACTTTTATTTTACAGCTAACCTATGAGTAACTGATGATAATAATCACTATATTTTATAGCAACACACTCGGAACTACACAGCACAAGAATAGCGAGCGTTCAATTAACACACGTGAATTTTGCTTTTTGCAACACGCAAAACAAAAACGCTTTTTGCAACAATTTTGGTTTACATCATACACTCAACGAAAGAAAATCCTCGAAGATCCTACGTATCATAGAAACACGATGGCCGTGATGACACACAGCATTCACATCGTATGTTTGCCGCAGAGTTTACGGCACCACGTGACCAGCGAGGGCCGCAGTTCATTAGCGTTGTCGAAGCGCGGCGTGCATTCTTTTCACGGGTTGAGCAAACAAGGCCATTTCCGCTCAAGCAGAATCTACTACGTCAAACACACGGCTCGCAACCTCGACATGTCCTGCCAAAAACTGCCAGTCATCGAGCAACATGTTGAAAAAAAAGGGGTGAGATTCGCTTGGCGCAAGTGCGAAGCAGAACTATCGCTTGCTCGTCTTGCTTTGCATTTTTTACAAACCCGCTTGGAACGTTGCGCGAGCGAAAAAAATGTTTGCCGCAATTCCTTTCCGGGTATTTTAATCAGGTGAGGGATTTTTTTTTTAGATTGACAAAAATATCGTTCTGCATTGAATTTTATTGCTGCAAATAAACACAGCCCGACGACAAAAGCATTTGTTGAATTGCAAACAACACCACGTAAGGAAAATGTTCGATATTTTTTAAATATCGATCGTAGCAGTTCTGTCATGAGGTTGTTTCAAACCTAGGCGATATATGCTTTAGTTTCACATTAAAGTTTAAATTTTAAGGAGCAATTTTCTTAGAAGATGCAGAACCGTGTTCTGGTCAAAAACTATACTTGAGCACCACGCGGATGCACGTAAGGACCATTGACGCGTGCGACTGGCCATCTTATACAGTTTGCACATGGTTTTGCAGACAAGAGGTACGTAATTATTTATATGTTGTCATGTTACAAGACGCATTGGTAAATGCGCAGGTCTATTAGTTTGCTTGCTGCAGCGTTTTTGTTAGAGGCGGTTGATCGGTCACGAAGTAAAACATGCAACGGACGAATCTGTATTGCAATAACTTGTGAATGCGGCTTGGCCAGAAATTTCTTAACTGACCAAAAATATGATTCGCACAATGTCACATCAAGGTCAATGGAGTTGCATCGCACAACCTGACGCAGGAAATACTGAGGTGATGCTAGGAGTACAGACATTTTCCCATCTACGTAATGATAGGCTCTTGCGTGTGCTCTCCTGGAGCAAGGTGATCATACATGAACGCACAGGCACGAAATAACATGCTTCAACACGGTTCGGTCACTTTAAGATGCCAGTCAGTGTTCATAATAGCCGCGTTAATCTGCGGCACTTCGCAGGGGTCCGCAGAGCGGGCTGGATGTTGAAACGACCGACACAACGCACTTAACCTTTAAAGCCAAACAAAACCCATTGAGTCAACAGGCATGCTAGCTAGGCTTATTAAATTTCATCGCATCGTGTTCCAATAACTATTGTGTCGTCACAATGCAACGTGTTTCGCGCTATTCCAGTTTGTAGGTTTTCACTTCCGTCGTGTTTTGTCGAGCGAGCTTCCTTTTGTATTTTCATGCGCCCAACGCAAAGCCGACTTCTTTGTTCGACACGGACAGGTGCGTGCCGGGTGCTTTTGTTTTTCGGAGTTTACAATTCATAAAAAGATTAGTTACTGACTTACGCCGGCAACTCGTCTTGCAAAGTTATGAATGGCCCATGCGCACTCACAGATTGGGTGCCGTTACATTGTGTCAAAGTGAGACACGAGGACTGAATTAGCAATTGAGCACGACGCTCTGGAAACTGTTAGATGGTAGCCATTCAACTGAGGCGTCAGAACAGCGAAGTCGCGCAAGATATACAAGCCACATCTGCACTTTTCACTGGTGACACAGGAGAGCTGGCCACAAACCGCATTGGTTTAGTGACACTTCTCTGTTTTTCGGTCACTTGGTTTTCAAGTGGCACAGGGTTTTGTCGGACATTAACGTGCTTGGTTAAACTTCGGCAAAAAAGAACACAAGAATGCATGAATTTAGTTTTCTTATTTTGCGATGAGTTTTGTCTGGATGCTGGCAGGTGACCTGTTAATTTGACTATACCTTTTTTTAAATGCAGGCCATAATAATGGGCAAAACATTGTGGCTGAAGTTAACGCTTTCCTACACGAAGGAAACAGACACCAATAGCGCTATTTCAAATGCATGTCACTGTATTGCAATATATATGCCATACACAAATCAGCTGCAAAATTCTGTAGCTGGAACACAAACATACAAAGTCTATGGGATCGGTAATTACCGCTTCAGGTATCGGGCCTCAACTTCTGCGCGAAGTGAGAAACACATGACGTAACAGTGATGACGATCGTGAGCGTGATGACGTAACTCTGGTGACGATCTGATAATCCGATCGTACTTTGTTAAAAACAGTGGCAAATGTAGTTCTGACAACTAAAAATTATAATTCCATAGGTATGTCAAACACATGCCAGAGGTAGACACACTTCTGCCCTCATGGCATTGAGATACATGTTTATCAATTGTTAAATTTCTTGCAACGCGCCAACCTAACCTGAACAGTTTCATGCACAAGTAACAAAGCAAAAAGAAGCGACGACCCGATTTAGAGTATTTAGAGTATTTAGAGTAAAACATTTGGTGTCAATCGAACTACTTTTCGACAGCCTAAACTCTTGTACCTGAATTTAAACCCGGCAAACATTTTTTAGCTTTGAGCTAAAGAGGTTTTTAGACAATATCAGATTGAACTGACCACAGCTGAAAAGTTCATCACTATTATTATACAAGGTATTCCGACGGTTTGCTTGGAACACGTAAGATTTTATGTGGTTAGAGTATTGTTACCAAAATTCACGTTGCATTCTGCTCTATTTCACTCAGGGATTCTTGATTTGAATTTCGTGCTTGATGTACAGAGACAATAAAGAGCTTAAACACAAAGCATTATAAATACTCCAAGCACGCCTGTTGTATAGGTACATTTATACGTTATGTATCGATCAACAGGTCGATCCTTTTGCAAAGATTAATATTATTTAGCTCTCGGGATTTTGAGCAAAACTGTGATTTTCAATTGCTGTATTTCTATGGCATTTGTTCTTGTTGAATACTACGAAAATAGTGACAAAATTTTTGGTGCTGTCTACCGAAAAATATCCTTTCATAGCTAAGAATCAAACACAATAAAATTTTACAGAGTATGTATTTCGCCTACCACGTAGGTATCATCAGCTCTTATTTAAATAGAATCTTTTATGTGCTATAGGTGCTATTTTAGAAATAGATAACATGGTTAAAGGCAGTGTATTTCATTTTCTTAAACGTACAACAGGCAGCTTGATTCTATGCTCCTACGACAACATAACACGAAAGAAAATTGTTTTCTATTAAAATTATATACTTAAAAAAGCATTATATGATACATCGCATTCCGCAAGTTTTTTTCTACTTTGTGGAAAAAAGCGCAGGACAAAAACCATTGCGAGCTAGTGTTGCTCTATAATCGCAAAGCAGTAAACCACCAAAAAACGTTTATAAAGTACAAGACGACTGTAGCCGTCCAGAACTTCGAATATGTTCTTATCTTGCGGGTTGTGAAAGTTCAGGTGAAGCGAATTGGTTGCTGCAATGAAGGTAGTTCTAGCGACACCTAGCAGCCATAAAAATGGATATCCACATTTCAGGATCTGAAAATCCAGCTTCTAGCGCACTGCTGTACGCATAATATTGTAAATATAATCCGAACATTATCAGCAAACAAAGCAAGATCCGATGAAGAGATATACAGTGGCAAGAGAAGGACAGAAGAGGCATAACGGCGCGAAAATGGCGTTCGTCTCATCACGCTACCTTTAATAAGACGCGGTTTTGTCGCCGCTGATGAAACACGGACAATCTGAGGAACACCTCGCATGCCTTTTAAATAGGATAAATAGCGGCGAGCTCACTACCATACTTGGAGCATCGCACACGCGCTCGATTTTACCTTATCGACCCTTCGCATCGTTGCGTGTTCCACCATCGCGGAATGGCGTACAACAGAAAAGAAAGATGGTAAGTCAAGCCTTGGCTCATGCAGGTGACGACGAACATTTTTCCAAGATACCTTTTGACAGCGACTGCTTTTCCCGTCAGTTGTCAGTCTCACGCGCAGTGGGACATCAATGAAAGGCGCACAGGATTTGTGCCATTGAAAGCTACAGATGCGCTTGGCGATGGAGATAACGACAAGCGGAGGCAGCGCGCGGGCCAGACAATGTGTGTGTGCTGTAAACCGTAGGTAATTAGTCGTAAAATACGAAAACATTGCGTCCTACAGGGAAAATCCTGTGCCGAGAGCCAGAGAAAATGTCAGATGTCCAGGATATAGGCGTTATCCTCCAACGCATGGATCAATACACCGGATTTCAAGCAACGTAGAAAAACGATAACCCACACGTCACGAATCGCCCAGTATCCCACGTCAAACACAATTAACCGATATTAATATTGATTTCAGAATGTTTTAAACCAATTTCGACCCACACACGATTTTTCGAAATCGCACCTGCGCAAGCAATTACAGCGCACTTTCCTTCCCAAACATTATGCCACGTTAACCGCAAAATACAACAAAGAACGCCGCCATGACATTTCCCAGGATGTTTTTGCTCCTGCGGACAATTCAGCCTTAACACGAGTGAATAACGCAACACTTAGTTCCTGCCGTGTTAGTGTCGTATTCCAGAGAGCAAAGTCCATCTCTACCAAAAGTTTCCAACATAATAATGAGCGCACGCCTGTTCTTCCCCTATATAATTTACTACAACTTCATATAAATCCAATTAACTTCACTACAAGAATCATTCTCGAAGCACATCCTGGATTTAAAGCACCGTGACGTCTTTTAGTCATTACCAGCTCCCAATCAACCACATCATAAACGACGGAAATCTTTTCCTTCTATTATCATTCAAAAAGCAATTTCTTTCAGGGAGTGTATCGGTTAATCTGTACAGAAACAGAGGGATTCGCATTTTACGGTCGAGTAGTTGATAAAATAAGAATCGAGCGATTTGCACAGTACAACGTTTTCTTGCAACGAAGGCAGATTTGAGTACGTAAAATGTGTTTTTGTTCGATGGCAGTCAGGCCAATCGCTACCTTAGTACATTATCATTTTATAAAAAAGAATATAGGGGTTTCCAGATCAGCAACGCAACGTCCAACACATCGCGTCAAAATTACTCAAAAACTTTCTGGAAAGCTTTGGGCAAGCGGATGTCAAAAAGTCGCAAATGTCAGATGTGTGTATATTGTTTGCGAAAAAGCAAATTTCCGTTGCCAGGCTTCGACCAGCAATTACTCATGCAACGTCTGACGTAACCGCAAAAGGAGTTTTTCACCCAACGCGTTCCGACTAAAGACGTGCAGCAAAGTCATTCTTGCTGTCAATGCGCTGCAGTGTGCATCACGCAAACCGCACTGGGCAGCGCTGTCGCTCTTTCCGCAGGATAACATCTACGTAGGAAACACGACAGAAACGTGGAGGCTTCTGAACAGGTACGAAGTCGAGAGATTGATCTGCAATCCTGACAGCTTTCCTTATATGAAGACTTCCGCTTGTTAGACAACAGACGACAAGGAGTAATACAAAACGGTATTGACGTAAGCAACCTATAAAAATGTATCGAGCAGTAACAAGCAACAAACCTCCGCAGCCACGCGACCTGCGCTTCCGAGAAACACTCAAACGCAATAGGCTTGAGATTTTTCGCTTACAAGGCACACCTTCAGTTGTTACATAGGTTTGCGGTCGCTCTATTGGTCCTGACTGCTCACAGGCCATGTTCTATTCGGGCGCTTTGCAAAGGTCAGCACAGCGCCCGGCTTTATCGCAAACAACTTCGCAGTAGAAATGACCAAGGACTTAAGCTTTTAATTCAGGAACAGAGTTAAATGCGCAACATGCAGACGTTGCCGGTCGTCTTGTAATCTGAAGTACACCCAGGAGTGCACAGTGCGCAGACAACAGCCAAAAGTCATATACTTGTCGAGCATTGTGTTCGCAATGCGACTGGTCTGGAGCTTAATGCTAAATGGCAACTGCGCATAACACGAAATCCCCAGTAGTTATATCTTTCGCTCTCGGTAAATTATACGGAGGCGACTAAGGCTATGCGCTGAAGTCACAAACTTTCTATGAGCCTGGAAATCACTAGCTCTTGCGGCACAAATGAGCAGAACGTCTTTCCTGTAGATACCATCACCACCACGATAAGCAAGCCAGTAAATGCACCAGATCGCCACAATAAAAACTTCGTCTTTTTCGCCAAAACTTTTGATTTCAGTCTCAGCTTTTGTTGTGGTTCCCGTACGTCACTCGCATATAGCCGCATGTTATCGTGTACGTTTAGCACTGGAGTTTGTACGAACAACGTACAAGATCGAAACCAACCAAGTGCTGATCATAGATGAAATCAAACCCTGATGTACAAAGGAGAAACTAAAGCTGCACGTTACAGGACGGAGTCATTAAGCCTGTCAATGGGCTTGCAAAATCGCATATCAATCGGCAACGACCATTACGGGTTGGCACAATTAAAAATGTTCAGAAGGATTTGAAATGGCGATCGCGAACAACTTATTTTGACGGGGTTTACTGGGAAGTCTTCATTGAGTATGCCGATTTCCTCTGCTGCCAACATACGGAAGGGGCGTTTAAAAAATTGTAAAAAATAAATGCTTTAAAAGGCTTATAAATTTATTTTTGATCAAAAAAGTTTGAAGTGGGCGTGGTTCTTTAATTTATTTTGACTCTGCAACGACGTCTTACGAACAACAGCGTTGAGTAGATCCTGGACGTTAGTTGGGGGGGGACCCGTGACGTCCGACGCAAAGCATCAGGATCTGTGAAGATTCATAAAAGCTGTTTTCGCCAAGACTACTGATTAAATACCAGAGCACACTGAGGCAGACTTGACAGAGAACAAGCCAAGACGCCGATGTGAATCTACGAAGCACACCACAGCGAAGTTGCATGTTTGCGCCAGACGGTGGTCGCGACCGGCGGAGAGTCGAGTGTATTTTGCGTGGATTACCAGCGGTCGGTGCTGCAGAAAATGTGAACAAACGTGGAGTTAGCAGCAGTGCGAGGAAGCACGCAACTGTGGATTTGAACAGAAACTATTGCATAGCTCGACGCCGGAGGCGGTGCAAAAAAAATACCGTCGGGCAACGCAGCAGCACAAGCTGATGATGAAAAGCAATTAGTCAAGCCCGACATAAACCCAAGAAGTGGTTGATATGAAACTAAGTTATTCGATGTACATCGACAAGAATCCTAAAGATCGAAGAAGCAACAGGTTTGGATGAATTGCGAAAAGAAACTCGCGTTATGAAAAAGGGTTTGCCTGATAAAAACGACCCAACGAAGAACTAGCGCGCAAGTTCGCCATCGCGATGTGTTTATTTTCGAACGACAACTTCGCGTCCGGTTTAAGACATCCGCACACCGGCAAAGCGCTAGAAGAACAGCGGAGCGCCGAAGTGAGCGGAACTTCAGACACAAGAAGCGTATCGATAAATATGCGGGGCCAAGCATGTTGGCGAAGCATGGGCAGGAATTAGCGCGTAATTAATCAGACCGCCGATTGGCCTGTTGGCCTTTTTCCGCAGCCAGCATCGAGCGAAAGATGCGAAGAGCGTACTCGGGCGACCTCGTCGAGCTCGCGCAGCTGAAAGCGGTCAAAGCGGCGTGACCGCTTCGGAAATAACTGCCAAACAACGCAACGCCCCCAAAAATTTCAAGTTTACCGCAATGCCTGGTCGTCACTTCCACGCGGCACTATTCGCCGAACCCGCGAGAAGCGCAGTGGTTCGACTTCCAAATCTTGCTATTCTGCAACGCGTTGCAATCAATTACAAGAGGATATAATCGCTCGTTGTTATTAAACAAAAAAACGATAATTTGCCAAGAGAGTATAAAAGTAGTGCAACCATCGTTTTTTTTAGTTGACAGCGCATATTACCGATTAGTGGTTGAGAAGACCGCGGTTCGAAGATGCAACCGATGGTTTCTTCCGCAGTCGAAACGTTCAGCCGTCGAGGTCGCGCCCAACGCACACCGCTTGATGCAAGGTAGCGGGAACGTCTCGCCCGATCGCACATTTTGTGACATGTTCGGGAAGAGACAGTTCAGTAACGTGAGCACGAACTACTTTCACCGGCAGAACGCTATCGCCCTCTAGCACCAGCACGAAGCAAGCACCGGTAGCTGGGAACGCTCAGAAGGAAACACAAATCCGACACAAGATATTGATATCGGCGTGTAAGCTGCGAAAACGATTCGAACACAAAGGCGAGAAGTGTGTGAAAATTTTCGCTTGATCGGCTGACCGAACCTGCGCGGGGTCATGTTCAGCATGGGATCAACGCCAGATCCCACCTCGACAATTGACATGTCAACAGAAGAAGAGGCGTCTAACCCGCGAGACGCCCGGCGTCGAAAATGGTTCTTGTTTCGTTGCCCTTCGGCAGCTAAAAAACGAAGTTGCGGCAACAAACAAGAAAAGGGCAAGCGAATGTCGCCCCGGACAGCCGAAAATATCGGCAGCAAGCTCGCTCGGGTGCAAGAGCAATCCAGCGCGTCGCGATTGAGTCTGCGACACGTCGCCGCACGGACTCTAGCTGGACGGTCTTGACGTCTCCGTTCAAGGACTAAAATAACAAGTCGGTCACGAAAATCACTAAACAAGCCGAGCACGTCTTGCGGCCGGAAACGATTTTAACACTTTCGATCCTTTTGAAATTGTCGATCGCCGCCGACGCTGCTGCGACGGTCGCTCAAGGAGCGCCGGTGCTTGAGAAGTGTCGAGATGAAGACTAAAAACGACGCGGCCTTCAATCTGGGAAATACCACCCGCTGTTCGAACACATCGCATAATCAGCTAATTGCAGCCTTTGTGTGACATGCCATTGCAGCGAAAACACCCGACTGTCGAGACCGGAGCGCTTACGTGTGCGATTCAAGAGGTTGGCTTTGAAACAGAAAAGTCGCGCCGGCGTCTATTGGCCTATCAAACAACTCGAAAAGCTGCAACGCCGACTGGTGCACATTCCTCAGACGAGACCGCGAAGGGAAAATTCGAATTTCTAATATGCGCCTCTACACGAAAAATCCTGAAGCAAGCAACCTTCGCGGGTCGCGGTTCGGCAAACAGGATTTACGAAACAACTACTGGTGGGCGCGCGCAGTCAGGCGCGTTCAAGTTTCTTTCAGCGCAACGCAACCTTACAATATTGGGGTGCAGCCAGTTCATTTGGTGGCGATGTCGTAAGAAAGGCCTGAGACGTTCGAACTACGGCCACAGTCGGCGCCGAAAAGCCTCTTCAAAAGAGCAACAAAAGATATTAGATGATGCAAAATCATGAACAGTACCATGGGAGATTCTCATGAAAAGCAGGTTAACGTGTTTCCTTTCTTTAACTTGTAAAACAAGCACTCTCGTCTTTGTCAACGTAACGAGGATACGAATATAATTGCAGGAATAATAAAAGCACACAAAAGGCTCTCGCAACATTCGCAAATCTGTCTGAATTTAAAACTACTGTAGCTGCATGTTTATGGATTCCATTAGAAGAAAAACTTTTTGAAACAGGTTAATTCTCTTGATAACCTGAGCAGGTGGAATACGCTTAACGTAGGTTATAATCGCTCAGATCTAAAAATTCAGTTTTCGTAGCAAACAACAGAAAAATTCGGTGTTTACCATCGGCTTTCAGTATCAATAATAGTCAATCTACTATTCAATAATCAATAGTTTTCAATAACACTCTCTTTCAAAATATTGCAATTACTTCGATATTGATTGGAGCTAGACATGGTGGCGAAACTCCAAGCTGAGCCCAAGTTTTGCATACGGGCTTACTTGAGTTTTGCTCTTAGAGTTAGCAGATCGTCGCGAAAACACCTAATAAATAAAAAATCTATATAAGTAAATATGAAAGAGTCAAACAGCGTGTGCAAGCAAACTATGTTTCCGAGTTTTAAGCGTTGAAGATTACATCAACCTATCAATAAAACAAAATAAATTATGATTTGGTCAAGGACAATATGAGCGTGAGCGATTTCAAGAGCAACCTTACGTCTTCATAAAAAGGACAGGAAGGCTTGAAATTTCCAAACTTTTTGTGGCTGGAAATTGTAAACCGAGCAGTAAGTTGGTCACAGCTACATCAGTTTGCGCATCAAATCTAACATCGCAGTTGGGCTGACACGGATCATAAAAGCTGTGTAACGCACAAAAAGGAATGCAGCATTTTTAAAAATAAGCCACACATGTGCGGTTCATTTGAACTGAAAAAAACACAAGACAATAACTGAATTAATTCTGATGTCAAGAAAAAACGTGAAAAATATCATCACTGGATTGCTGTCGTACTAATGGACATTGTATATTTATGTTAACATCTCCAGCAAGCAAGAACTGATTCGATGATGCCCGGAAATGTCTAGTCTTAGCATTTAAATTCACGAACCATAAATTTGGGGAGATTTTTTTTCCGGCAGATTAGAGACTTATCTCAAATCGCTGCTCCCGGTGATTTTCTAGTTCAAAAACCACCAAACGTTCATTATCAAACGCATGTGACATATTACAGTCTTGCACTTTTTGCTAAAACACATGCATTTTCTTGCAAATTTTCCATCGATAAGGAAACAGTACATTGAGTCTCAGGACAAAAAACGTTTTGAAACAAAACGGAGTTGGAATTCGTCTTGGTGGACAAAGACCGATTACCACGAGGTCAGCTGACTCCACCACATTGCCAGCTTCTTCAAGTTTTTGAGACGTATCAAATTATTCGACCCTAACCGCAAACCGCATCTGTGAGCCCTGCTAATGCACACGACACTAAAATTATCTCGATGCAAACTTAATTTGAGCTGTTCTCATATGACAATAACTCTTAGAAGAAGTTGGTCTGTTACAAAGATTGCCATAAAAATCCAATATATTACAGTAAACATAAAAAAAATTATTCGCGGAAACTTTAAACATAAAACAATAAACAGAAGGGTGGCTTTGTCATCTTCAACACAGCTTGCGAATGGCCGTATTGTAACTTTGCTTCGGACTTAACCGAGATGAATTGGACGCAAATGTGTCGGTCTTGAAAAACTTTGCCGCGAAAGAGTAATATCGCACTTTACAAGGTGCACATTGCTTTCCATCTCACGGTTTCACACTGTTGTGGGTGCGCCTGATCTAGTCACAGACATCAGTTGCGCCACAAGCTGCTCAGCCACGTTGTGGCCGGAATCACGAAACTGCACCAATGCAACGTGGATCTCTCGTAAGATAGGCTGCTTTGAACCTTGCGAAACCGCTTGGACCAGCAGTTCGAAATTCGTTTCGCAGTCCACGCAGAACCACAAGAAGAAAATTCATTTTCGCGCCCGTATACACGGTACTTATGCAATAGGAACGTTTGAAATGTGCCTTAGCCAAAATGTTTTTACCAAAACCAAAGTGAAAAGTGCAAAAAAGGCATCGTTTCGTCCCGGTGCACAAAAGGCAGTTCGCAGAGCATCTGCGTCATTGGCTATCGCCACAGTCCCTTTTGTCTCATGGCACACCTCCACAACTTGCATAGAAATCTTCAGTTGTGTTGGCAATGAAAACTGAACAATGATCTGGCAGAGAAGTTCGCATCACTCCTTAATTGGGTTTTTTTGGGGTGCCTTAGCCGCTCCTCTGTACAGGACAGGCATGCACATAATGTACTTCGTATCACTAGTTTTGTGGGAATCCCACGGGTTGGGATAGGACATAAAAACGTGTCCCATGGACACGCTTGCCATTTGGGATGGTGAGCAGCACTTAAGGGTGAAGCAAAGACGGTAAGGTAGAGGTCATTGCAACGTCCGTCCAGAGCTATCACGAATCTTTCACACATCAGTTGTCTAAAGTTGTTGTTGGCAAAAACAAAATCGGGTATGATCTGGTCAAAATATTAACACTTGTTGGCAAGTTAGGCGCCAAGTCATTTCGGTTTTGGGTATGGTTCAGCGAACACAGACAACGTCATCTGACGATCACACGGACCTAGTAAACCTTCGTAAATTGAAAAAATAATAACAACCTTCAGAGCTCTGCGCAAATTCTGTGCATCTGCAATCGGTTTTAGTGCCTTCAGGGGATACCCTCATATCTTAAGCGCTACACCACACTCGACCGACATTTTGAAGCTTAATGGTGCAGTCAAAAACACGAGTCAAACGCCCCGGTCACGTGACAACGGAAAGATTGCCTCTGAAACTCCATGCGCCCAACATTTCAAACTAAAGTAAAACACATGCGGCGCCAAGCTACGCCGTGCGACGAAGCACGCTTCAATGCGAGGGGCGCTAAAGTACGTTGATGCGACGTATTTTGGAAAATGATATGCAGTAAGTGCCATGGTAGACCAGCCTTGTTTTATTCCACAGACCTATCGGCAAGCGCGTAGTTGGACGTACTGAGCTTATTGGAAAGTGACAGAAGTGTGGATTCGAGATTCGGTGCGCATGTAAGCTTTAGCGGGAATTTATCTGGAAAAACCAGCTAGAGGAGGCAACCCTGTCGTCACCTTGTTTCGTATTGGCGAAGTTTTGTTGCTAGAATTTTTGCAGTTGTGTGGGCTGCTACTGGAGCAGGGAAAATAATTTTTATGTAATTGTGATTGTTTTAGGTTGTCCAACTATTCATTTGTTGTGTTTCATGCGATTTTTCATTGATTTCAGGCCTAATCAGGTGTAACTTCTTGGAGCCATTAGGCCCACTGGCACTGTTTAGGCAAAAGGATTTCAGGCATGTTTAAGGAAAGGAAAGGTGTGTTGCTGGAGTTGAAAACTCAGACCAGTGGAATAAAGAAAAGATTCATTCGTTGAGCAAGAACAACATCTGTGATGCAAAACAGCCCTCAACTGCACGGAGCTCCCTTTTAACAAAAAAAAGAATACGGTATGGGGAAATTCCAAAGCTGCAAAACCATCGTATAGTCAGCGCAGCTGTTTGCACAATAACATATCGAACCAGCGGTGCGGAACAATTTCTTTGTGCTTCACCATTTAGTGACCTTTGACATATTTTTTTGTGAAAAGACATCTTGCAGGTGAAAAGGGTGGTCATGATAAACCTTTCACTTGAAGGGGTAATGACGCCGTTTATTACGGAAATTAGTTAGGTGTGCCAACGATTAGTGCTAAAAAAAGCGGATTCGAGTTTTGAAAAGCAAGATTACTTGTTATAAACGAACATGCTCAAACTTTAAGTTAACAGCAATGGCCCTTATTGCACCTTTCTATGCTTTATTCTCTAAGTTCAAACTTTAACAGACTGATACAACTTTCGTGTATCAAATAATTCGTTGCTTTAGGTAATGTTCCAAAACGTTGCGACTTGAGAATATCGACAGGAAGAAAACGAATATTTCAACCAACGTTTCACTGACTCTCGCTAACCCATAATTTTGCAAATGGTCATGAAAAGCTTCAAAATGACATCACAGTGACTTACAGTTTCACAACAAGTTAAAAACCGCCATGAACTTCCAAACGAACAAGCTCTGGAGGAAAAACACGTTTTTCGGGGTAATCACGACAGATAAAGCGACCAAGCAAGGCACCACGCAATACATCTTAAATCAGCTTGGTTTGGTTAACAGCTTTTCAGTATTTAAATTCCAGGATAAGTGCAAGAGCGCTTTCCTTTGGCAGCGCCCACACGCGTTCAATGGGCTGCAGTATTATTCACCAGCAATTTAATCACTTTAGCGTAGGCCGAATCAGGCAGGCGCGCTCGATCATAACGATCTCTTGATCTTAATTTTTTAATTGATATCAAAGAATGAGCGTTACCAGAAAAACTACTTCCGAGGAAAAAGAGGTTTGTGCAAAAATGCATACCTTTGTTTTGCAAAGCCGTTTCTTTGTTTCGCATCCCATCAAACACATCAGTTTTCACCGAAGTGCTACAAAATCGACTCGTTTGTTCTATTGGTGAACCTTTCCACTAGTCCATTTTGCATTTACGAAGCTCGTAATTTAATTGGTGTGGTTTTACAGAGGACATATCACTAACGTCTTTAACGGTTAAGCGAGCGTTGCACTTTTTTAAAACAACCAAACAAGAAAAATCGAAATAAACACACGTTTCTTTCTATACCGCTGAGATTTCTATTAAAAAAAAAAAACTGTAACGGACAAAATCCATCAAATATCGAATGAAGTTATAACTTTGCATATGAGGAAGCAAGACATACTCAAAACAAGTGTTGAGCATAACCAGATTACCCGCCACGACAGAGACCTGTTTGTCGCATGTCATAAGTTTCACGATGACAGTTCCTGTTTCGCGATAACAGAAACACGACAGCAAGGTAAAGCGCATCGCAAACGCCGACACCGATGGGTAAGGATCATCTGATAAACGGAGTTGTCAATACTTCAAAAAAGATACGCGATCCGCAAACATTTATTAGCAGGACAAAAAAAGGTCAGTGTTGGATATGTTCGAAACAAACGCTTAAAGAGACCCCTGTAGTAGTTTCTGTAATTTAAACATCATCAAAAGCAAGCTGTTCATCTAAAAAATGAGCCCAGCAACTCTGCTGAATCATGCAGCAAGTTAGGCTAGCAACTAAGTGATTCAGCCACGGTCAACAGAATACTTTAACTTATTCCAGCACCGAATCTAATTTAGGAGGTCTGCACATGAAATAAACAAAGTAGAGGTTTTGAAGGTTTGCTTCTTGCAAATAATGAAATAGACCGAATCATTACCCGAAAACAAAGTAACGAAAAGCAAGTGAAGTTTTTGCTTCATATCAAAATTCAGAGGAAAGCCAACCTTGTCAATCATGTCCGGCCGATTTGTGGCTGCGACCACAATCACATTGTCACGTTTTTCCACCCCATCCATCTCAGTCAACATTGCCGTCAGCACTCGGTCAGCCACAAGGTTCCCGCTGCAAACAAATCGGGCGAAGTGCTTGAATAAACATTTTCAAAATGCAATCTCCGTAAACAGGTGGGCTTGACGCCTGCCTACTAAAGAAGCAGACAAACATTTTAGCAACCGCGAATTTTCAGATTCGTACAAAGTTAAACAGACGTGACTAAATAGCAAACGTGTTGGTAGGACGTTGCAATCAAAGCCCAAATATTGCTTAAACTATGACAGAGTCGGCGACGAGATAGGCCGCACAACTTGAAATTTAAAACAGTAAGACACTTCATTTGCGCACAAAATACCAGCAGTGCATGAAACATATCGTAATATGTAAGTGCGAAAAATGTGATTACTCCAGCAGCACCGCGTTTATCCAACATGCTACGTAAAAACAATCCATAAAACTGTGTCCTACTGTGAAGAACACAGTTTGTTTCAAGATTTCATTTAAACCCTTGTACGTTTTGTTAAATATTTTTAAATGGGGGTTGCTAAGATCCATGCACCTCTTAGATATGTCACGTCTCTAAAGTTGTCTCTGTCCTTGGCGGAAATGGCCAACCGACCCTATTCGCTCAATTTCATTGTGGAAGTAAGATTGTGGATTCACCAAATTTGAGTCAGTTCGCAAGAGCGTCACCTTCTTGATTCCGAGCACCGTGCTGCACACATTGCAAAGCAGCAAGAGATCGGGCGAATCTCTGCTACTCCTGTATTGGACAGATGGCTCGACACATCATGGCCAAATGCTGTGCGAGTTCATTCCTGACGCTTGGATGGAAAAAATAAGTTCTGAACAATTTCACGAGGAGAAGAACGGAGCTGCATTTCTCAAACCCAACCTGGCGGACGACCAGCAATTCTGTTGGACTTCACCACCACACGGGGACGTCGGTTCGCGCCGGTTGTCATAGATCTGTTATTCTTTTACCGCTTTTATCATTATTGCGTTCTGTTTCAATGGCTTTGATGTGATGCTGCATTTAGAAAGGATTTGAAGTAGTTGTTTTAGCCTGGTGCTCTGTTAGGTTTTAAGTGCGCGAAAAGGATGAGCGGTATTTTGAGCCGGGAACAACCAGCCAGCGCTCGACCGCTGACGTACACAGGGCGAAAAGATCGAACTTCGTTGCAAGGGAAAGCACCGCTGAGCAGAAAATCGAACATTGGGTATTGCGATCGATCATCATCACCAGCATCAGCGAATGTTCGCGCTGTGAGAAAATCACACAAGCACGATTCGAGCCCGAGATTGAACGGCAAGTCAGCTCGAGGTCAGTGCACTTCCGAAATGACAGACCGCCGACCGACGCCAGCATATCGTTTAGCTGGCCCAAAAACGATCACCGTAACACAGCCGCTTGGCCCCCGGGTGACCCAATAAGGGGATTACTGCCAAAATCGCCAGTCCACGGTGGACATTTACGGTCAGATAGCGCAGGAGTTTAGACAGCGGGATGTGCTGCGACAGTTTTGCCAAGGACGATAGCTCCTGTAAGGAAAAAGCGATCGGCACTTGAAGCTAACGCATGAAGAAGCGTTCGCGAGCATTTTAGCGCAAGTGCTTGCAGGTCGAGATAGTTCCGCTTGTTGACCCGTTTGTTATGGTTCAAGCTTGGTAAAAAAGTTGCGTCCCGCTATGAGACGCGCTCGAGAATGATGGCGGCGCGCAGTTAGCAAATCTTTGCAGCTGCGACGTGATGACGTGCTGGCGGAGGTGCACGCGGCACTCGTATGGGACGGAGCGCGGCTTTCGGAAGCGCTTGAGTGCACTCCAGCCGAGAGCGCTGGGACCACAGTATGCTTTGTTTTGCCCCACTTGGTGTTGGAGTGGGAGGAAAACCAATCAGGAAAAAAGGTGTTGTTCGGTCTAATTGCGCTCGACGCATGTGCGCGCGCGGCGTAATTGTTCGAAAAGGGCATGTGGTAAGTTTTACTTCTGCCTGGCAGCAAGCAGCAAAAGCTTAGCTTAGGTTTTATTCAAGCTGACTTAACAATGCCTTGCGTTCAACGTTACGGAAGGCGCTTTCGGTCTTTCTCGCATTTCCACGTTTGCCAATCTGACGTTCCATGCATGTCCAGCACTCTTTAAAAATACCAGCCCCTCCTCGACACTTTGTGTTTTTAAGCCCTGCAGAAAATGCGAAGAGTTAAACAGAATCGCACGTGTCTTGTCAACAGAGCACTTCGCTGACTTGCAAGCAATGAAATGAATTTTTTATGGAAGAGTAAATCAAATCAAATTTTATATAGGAACTCATTAAAGTACTTAACTCGAAGTGCTACGGGAAATAGGCCAACCAACAGAACAACGGAATGTCCGTAGGAAACAGGTTCATCAGACCATGTGAACTGCTTTTTACAGTATTTTTAACTTCGCTTCCGCTTTGTTAGTTCGTAGAATTTCGAAAACATTCGCGTTGATAAACTCCAGGTTTACCGGGCGTCAAGGAAGATGTCACCCTTCACCATCGTCGCAACTACAGCGAAAGGAAGAAAGTTGATTTAACATTCCTGTGCTGAATGGGATGTCGTTAATCACAATCCCGCAATTATGTGGCCTTTTCCGGCTCCTGTTCTCCGTCTTTCAGAAAATGTGGACAAAGAAAATTTTTTCTGAACTAACTTGTCGCACGCCTGAGTGTTCTTTGTCCGAAAAGTGGCAATTTTCATTCCTGCAGAGACATCTGAAGCATTTTCTGGACGGACAAACATGAAGAAAGATTCCGCGCGCCACCATACGCTTGACAGATGTAATCTTCCTTTCAAAGCGTAAGGCGGACGCAAGCAGGATCTTAGCCGTAACATATAATTCTCACGGTTACCTGGGCATCGCACACGATAGAAAGCATAAGAAATTATGAGCTGGAATACATGGACCGTTTCGTTTCTATAGGACAGAGAAATTTGAGGCGTCTGTCAGTTGCATGCGAATTTCAGATTGACCGAACTTTACTTCGCTCCCTTTTGGTTTCGCTAATTTTAAGATATTTTCCATTAAGTTATTTTCAAAACGTGTATTTTACTTTTTTCACGGACAAAATGGAGCGAAAGACCCAAGTCAAGGTTAGGCTTGACTTACGCAATGCTTTTGCCTGCACCGACATTCAGATATAAAACAAAACAAGCACATCGTGAAAACTGCTGTACATCTTTTGACAATACTACATCGAAATCTTCATCTCTAACCCTACAGTAGCAGTTTTAACCCTTTTCTGAAGCACTTCACGGAATCTGTGAATAAATCCAGAAAGCAAAAGAATCTCAGTGTTGAACAGTTAGAGTTCTGGAAGTGGGACACTAATTTGGAGTATTTTCGTAACTACTCGTTAGACGGCGTTATAAAAAGTAATAAAAAATATCGCAAAACCCATGAAAATATTGAAAACGAAAGTAAAGTAAACGCACTTTTTTGTGATTTTCCAGATTCTTCGAAAATAGCTTGTTCAACCGCAACTTGAGTTGTAGCGGTTTTTCAACGTTAAGTTTCGTAAATTTGGAATTCTCCATGAAATAGCAAAAAGTCCCACAGATAAAAAACACCGAGCAAGTGAAAGGGTTGGGACAGGCCGTATCTATGCTTTCGCGCAAATCACGGGAATTGATTGCAATGGCGGTGAAGAACTCAGCCACAAGTTGGTAAAATGCATTCAATCCGGTCAAAATCGCGTAAAGGAACCATCGGTATATCATTGTGTCAGTGAAGCATCTCAAAACTACGAATCAACCGTTCATGCAAGCATGACAAAATCGTCTAAACGCCGCTCGCCACGGAAGATCGAAGTGAGGCAAGCAACAAACATGACAGCTGTAGTTTTTGTGAAGGCTGCTCTTTCTATTGAACGAAACAACTGACAGAAACGTTAACGGAGTTGCAACGCCTTGCTCGCTCGAAGACTGACCGCCAACCACGCGCAAATGGTCACTGGTCACGCAAAGTCGTTGCACGGAGTTCATACATTTGAATTGACGCAATCGGTGAAAGTAGCCAAAGGCGTGTGCAAAGCGGCCATTCGGGCCGCAGGTAATGAATGTTATTGGATTAAGAAAACGGAGGTGGCGGACGTTCACTCCACTAGAGCGCAACCAGTTGTCAGCGTATAATTCCCGGCGACATCCGTCTTTTCAGTCAACACTTTGTGTTCAAACGATCAGTGCGGCGTGCGCGAGTTTAGCCAGTCAAGAGCTGACCAAGGTGGTCCACTAACGTCAGACCACTCCCTCTTGACAATAAAAAAGTTATTTTCTGCGAAGCACTACGCACGCAAAGACACTTTTTCTGGAATTTAGGAAAACAAATCACACAGGACATGATCCGCCAAAAAAGCGATAACTTGGAACAAACAGTGAAATTAAATCCGACTTCAATTCTCACTTTGTGACAACTTGTCAAAAAGCAACCGCGTCAGCGTTTCGAAATGTTTAACACGTTTCCAGCACTAGGCATAAGCACATGCTACTTAAGCCTCACAGTGTAAATGCAAATCAGTTGGAATGCGGTCGACTGCACGGGCGAGAAATAACAAAATCCTATTATTTCAATGGCGAGTCGGGTTTCCGCAACCGCGAGTGCACCGCTGTCATGTTCACCTTCTCTTTAAGTCGCCGTGGCACGCAAATGTAAAAGCGCATCGCCAAAAGCTGGTCAAATGTGTAGAAAGACGTTGACAACTACCCAAGTAAAAAACTTCTTCTGTATCAGGTCTGCAGGTTAAGCTGAAAAACTCTTTTCCATTGGCCGGATGCTTGCTGTGACCGTGCATTTAATCAAGTTCCGCGATACGGTCGGAAATGCATCGCCAGCGAATAAGTTGCAGTTTAACGTTTTTTGAAGCAACTGGATTTCAATGGCTTTGTGGTGACGAAGACATCTTACTTCCTCACCAAAGCAACGACGAACATTTTGCAAAACTAAAAAACCGTGATGCAACTGCTCGTGACGCAGTTGCGCCAGAGCACAAAAACATATCGTCCTGCAAGAAACCTTGTGCACGCGAGCACTTCTCCCGCTCTGATTTTCATGAATAATTTTTTTAAACAAAATCTACACGAATTCGTTTATCATATTTGGTAACATTTTTTCAAAGATTTGTTATCGTTTTTAAAAAGATCGCATCTGCAACAATGAATAGTTTTTTTCATAAGACGTTTGAGTTTTTTCTCATAAGCTACTGCAGCGTTTAGCATTCTAGTCCATGTCACTCTCAAGTGAGGGCAAATTATTGTCTATTCGAGGAGAAAATTAATCAACAACATTTTTGCCGTCCAGCCCAGGAAGCAAACACAAGCGGAGATTGTTAACTAGACAGTCTTGCCGGAAAAAAATTCGATTTTAGACATTGAATGACTACTAACTGATCTTGCGGTGCCCATCGGCGCAAACGGTAGCGTAATTTGGTCGCCCGATGGCCTATTAACAAGCGACAGATGGCCTTTCACGAGCACCACGGCGAAAGCCCTTCAATTTACGGTTTGACTGACAAGCAATCGGTAATCCCTTTCGGAAGCGCTCTCGCACGCGTCGAGCATCATCGTTTGCCGTTGTGCGAGCTTTCCAAAGATGCTGGACAATGAGACGACTTTGAAAAGAAACTGTAGCGGCGATCACGAGCAGCTGCAGATTGCACTGAATTCCGGATTACAGAAATAAATCCGCGTCGCCACTGACAGCCGGCATCATGAAAAAATAGAACAGTGACACCTGTGACTGTTGAAAGTGTACGTTGGAAATATTTCTGCGAAGCTCGACATGGTTTTATCAACAAAAACAAAGCCTAACGGATCTGACAACACTTAGGCACAATGTCATGATTCCTTTTTTTGGACAATTAAGCTCTGCCACCTTTTCTGCAAGCGCGGAAGAACATTTTCTACAAGCGCGGAAGAAAGTTCGCTTTCACGACGTAGCGACGAGAGGCACGAAAACGAGCTCAGCCGCAATTTTTTAACAACACATCAGCTCAGCGGTCACATTGGGACGTACGTTTAGGCGCGCGGTGCACAGTGTTCCTCTGAGGTGCGCAGCGCCGCCAGACCATTGGCGCAGTGAAATCTCCCTCTCGGGCACTTGCAACATTCCAAGTACAAAAGTAAAAAATCATTGGATTGTTTTGGTCGGAAGCAGAGCGCTTCTGAACATATCGCATCGCTCTTTCAGAAGCTATTTGAATTAAATGCATACTTTGTTCGTAAGATTTTATACTTATTCTAATAATTCACAAAGTTTGTGATTCATTTAGGACTCTGCTAAATAAGCCTTAAAATATTCGTGCTCACTAAAACAAACATTTGCTCAGTGTAAAATTTTCTTAGAGGGAACATTGGTTGTGCCTGAGGTGAAATTCGACAGCACGAACATTTAATGCAACAAAAGCAGAAGAGTTATTTTAAACAAGCAAAAGCCAGGTATTTTCGAGAGTGCGATAGAAGTGAAAATAATATGAAAAAATACTGATTGTTTGACAGTTTCAAGTCTTTTTACGGCAAAACTAAAAGTAGAAATTGCCCGATGCTCATGCAAGTTAACAATGAATATATAACCATTAACAGCTGAGAAATCAGAAATGCAACAATTTGAGTTCAACTCATTCGGAGCTTCTTGACCATGATTTTTAGAAACAAAATCACTTAGACCACGAGTATACAATGAGTGAATTGTCCAAAAGCGTGCATTGCGAAGACACTGGTAAATAAGGTTTCAACAGTGTAGAAGCAAACGAAGAAGTTAGCCTCCTCTCAAAGTGTGTTGTTTTTTCACCGTTCTGCTGATTTTCTGAATTTTTTTTGGCTTACAGCATTTTTCCTCGTTGTAAGGTTTTCTCACCCAAGGTTATAACCAGCATGCGGTGCTGCTTCCAGATAGGCCAGCAAATTTCTCAAAGTTTCTGTCATTTTATATAATTTTTATATTTTTTTTTTCAAAATTACGGCAATTTTCAAGCCCCTTGTAAAACTCAGCTTGAAAATGCGTTGATACAAAAGCAACAAAAACCTTGCAACTGCGGGACACAGCATCTCAGGTAGTGACGAACTAATGTGTAGAGCTAACCAAAGATGCATAAGCACATTTTGTCAAAATGATTCTTTTTCTCTAAGCTTTCGTTTGGTGAACTTTGTTTATCGCCACCATTTCAAACAACCAATACGTGTTCGATTCCATCAAATCCAGAATTTACAAAAAATAAAACAAAAAGAAAAAATTATACTGGCAGATGCACAAAGGCGATCAAAGCGAATGTATCGACGATTCAGCCGCCCAAACAAATGCAGCGAAAGAGCGGAAATTCCATCGCGTCATTGAAGACAGCAAGTGTTACCTCATTGGATGGTAAGTATAGCGACAACTTACTAGCCTGTCCTTTGTTACATGCTCCGCAAAGGATTAAAACCGACTATTTCACCACACAGCTGCACCACAGTTTTTAATGAAGTCGAAAGAGCAGTCCTGCTACGCACCCTAGCGGCCAGTCGGAGTTTCACAGAATTAGTAATTTGGTGAATGGCTCTAGCAACCTCTAGCGATACAAACTTGGATGAACCACAAAAATCTACAATAATGGTAAACACACTTCGGCCTTGAAATAACTAGGAAAAGCATGAAAAAGAAATTTCTGAAAAATCTGCACACTAAAAAGACGTTATAGATGCAAGAGTTTTGTGCACTGTTTAAAATTTCAGTGATATAAAAGCGTCATCTAATTTTTCACTGAAAGGTTGAGTTAGGCAACAAGAAGAAAAACACAGTATGCAACAAGCTTTTTTACTGTAGAGTTGGTTAGTAACTACGGGTTCATGAAAACCAACAGGAAGAAGACAAACACATGAAACAGGTCATCCATGAATAGCAGTTTTCTGCATGTTTGTGCCCGACGATCGGACAGCTGATTGTACGATGGTACTGTCAAAAATTTCATGTTTTTCAGGCTATGCCACGGAACAGCCTGCAGCGTTTCTTGTTAAGTTCTCGTCGTTGATTGTAACTGGATGATGGATTCGATAAGCGACGTAGTTTTTGTTTTGTCAGCTTAAGCTGTTTTGTTAATTGAATCGTCTCTTGTTTTTCTTTGGTTTCTACTGTGGTGGGCAGAGGTATCGTTTGACTACTGCTCTTTCCACAGATCTGTATCTGTTGTTGGGTTTAGGTCCGTTTAATTTCTAGAATAGCTACTTCATTATCCACTAACGACTTAAGCAGTTTGAATACTACTGGTTTTAGCAGGTGAAGCCTACTCGCCCAATGGACAAGGATTCATTGGAATCGACCGAAATTATCATATGGAATGTCAGCAATTTGCAAAGAGCGTAAAAAACGGTGGGAACATCAAATGGTGACAATCCAGGTACAAGCTCCAGTAAATCGAACAGTAAGGTAAGGTCATACAGAAAGAAATGTAAGTCGCCCTTGATTGCAAGCCGCACTTAAACATAGGTTACCTAAGCCCATGAGATAAACTTTCGTGCATAGCACGTTTTGCGACCCTGGTAATGATGCTCACACGACTACAACTGCCTTCTGTTCATCACAATCCCCCTGTGACGGAGCGAGCATGTGTGTACGTGATGCTGAAAGAGAAGATAATGCGAAAAGAGAGTTTGGTCAACAAAACCTACGCGAGAAAAGACAGGGCGTCATCTCTATACATCTTTCGATAAGCTAAAGAAAAAACCGTAAGGGGAACAAAATGATGAAAAAAAAACTTATAAGCCGCGGATAACAATCGAATAAATACGGTAGCAATATGCTTAGGTTTCCATCATTTTCTCAAAGATTGACATTCCTCCTGGCGAAACTAACATGGAAATTTCGGGAGTAGAAATTAGTGTAATCTCTATTTTTATTGTTTATAACCTACCAAGTAACTCATTTAGCGTGGAGGATTTTGATTTTTTTCGTTTTCAAAAACGTTGCGCTCTGTGGAGATTTCAATTGCCATCACCGCATGTGAGGAAGTCGTCTCTCTAATTGCAACTCCAGGAGGTTAGCTGGATTTAATAAAGCATGACCACATTATTTCAAATATTTATATTTCAACGCATTTTCGTCTAGTTAGGCATGGCATGTGGAACGTCACAGATTTAACACTTGTTTTGAATTATTTGGTGTTCACTGTTCTATCACGATTACTAATTATTTGTAACACCTCCCTGTTCCTCGGCAGTGATCATTCTGTAATTCAGAGCAGACGGTTGGTCGTCCAAAATGGAATTTTACAAAGGCAAATTGGTAACTTTTCAGCGAACTTGTAACTCTACTCTGACAGTTTTTTCGATCACTTCGTAGCATTCCTATCAACATCTCGAAACAAGTATTCTTGACGCCGCCTCTCATTCGATTCCCAGAGCAAAGCCTTGGATAAAAACAAAAACTTCTGTTCTGTGGTTGCCAAAGGAATGCGAAGTCAGTACTTAAAAAACAAAAAACATGCCTTTCGTTGAATGAAACGTACCCGATCCGTCACAGACATAATCGTTTTTGAACGCCATCCTTGCAGTCACATAATCTTCTTGGCACAACTGTTGTAGTTCTATAACTTCCAACCTTGAACTCTCTACTGCCTGGAAAACCCTTGAACAATTTTCTGATCATCATAAATCGCATCGCATTTCCATTTTGGAACAACATGGAACCACTGGCACCAACAAGCAGCACAAAACTTATATCAACTTGCTGCACATGAGTGTCTTGCGACTCAACATCCTTGCACATTTTACATAAGGCTGACACTATTGAAAGGCAGTCCAGGACCTCCAGGATGAATGAAAATCTTTCTCAGAACTGAGATCCGGCATCAGGTCTACTTTCAACACCACCCCCGGTGCTGACGATATATGTTGCTAAGTGTTCAAACATATGTCCGATACATCGCTGCAGGTACTCTTGCATTTATACAATTCCATGTGGAACTCTGGAGTAATCCTTTGGAGCTGGTTGCCCTCTCTAGTCGTACCCATTCCAAAACCCAATATGTCGTCACACATGCCCTCATCGTGCAGACCAATCTTTCTTACAAGTGACTTTTACAAACTAATGGAAAAAATGATTGTTCATCGATTGCAACCATATTAGTATAATAATTTGTCATAATCTGATAGACATCAGGCAGTCCGGATTTACGGGGTGGAGAAGAACAGACCACTTCTTGCGCCTTTATGATGAGTACAAAAAGCATTTCCATCAAAACGCTTGTTTCAGGTTCGAGTAGGATCAAGTAATTCAATGTTTAAGGCTTCCGAAAACGGAAGACCACAAGGAAGTATTCTCAGTCCTGTGCTGTTTTCAACCGCGATTAATGATCTCGTTAGTAAAATTTTCACCTTCTGCTTATGGGAAAGTGGATCCAATGTCAAACAACTCGAACACCTATGTCAGAACTGTCTAACCAAGGTTTATAAGTGGAGTATTGAGTCTGATTCTTAAAATCTCTACTTGTAAATCCGCAGCTGTTCTTTTTACAAAAAAGAGAAAATCAGAACTGATCGAACGATTTTTTAAAAACGATACAACTTCACTGCGAAATGAGTATAAATACTTGAGTGTAATCTTTCAAAGTAGTGGCTGATACCGCTCTCATACACAGCATATTTTTGGCAATTGGCAGAAACGATCAAACATTATCCGACTACTAAAGGGTACCCCTTGGACACCAGGAAAATATCCTCACTTCAGCGTTTGTAGGACTCTCATACGTTCAGTAACTGGGTTCGGCATCGAAGCTTGCTTCTCTTTGTGGCAGTCGCTTCTCAAGATACCAGTGGCCGCTACATCTTCTCCAACGGCGTTTACTCCGTTGTTCCAGATACAAATACCCTGCGACTGTGTACTGGAGCTATGCTCACTGCTCCAATCGTTTGCCTCCAGCATGATTGCAAAGAGATACCACACGACATTAAACACAAGCTGCTCTGTTTTAAATATACAAGTTCACTAACAAACTTTCTCTGATCATCCTAGTTTTACGGTAATCACGAACTCCTGGCAAGAACGTTTGCTTAAACACCAAACTTCTGTTCATTTAATATGATGGTGAAACAAGATCCTGATGTCTCCTTACATTCCAGTGTCCTGAAGACGCTTAATTTAGCTCCCGTATTTATTCGATTGTTAGCCGCTGCAGTCCAATACAGTACCTGGTCCCTGTTCGAGCCCAATACCGACCTGTATGTTATGGCTTCTATCCGTCGTCTGGCTTCTGCAATAATGTCCCTCTTATCCAGTCATACGTGTATGAATAATACAGCCAATATGTGTTTGCACTGATGGGTCAACAAAAGTCAGTTGCATAGTTTACATTGAAAATGTCACAAAACGATCTACAATAACAATCAATAAATTCTCGTCATCGTATTGCTCGAAATTATACGCCATTCTCTACACTCTCTTCCGTAATTTTAAGTTTTTTTTCAAAGGTTTTTTTTCAGACAGCAACAATAAACTGAAGAGACGCTCACCTCCCTCGCTCGACGGCCAGAGCGTCCAATTCGTCTATAAACACTATCGAAGGAGCAGCAGCTCTAGCTTTTGAGAACAAGTGACGGACGGCTCGTTCCGAGTCTCCAACATACTTGCTGAAAAGTTCCGGTCCCTGCGCACAGCAACCAGTGCCTCACCTTACTCCGTTAGTAGTTTTCATTAACAGAAGCGGATAAAGAAGATTTACACGCCAGCTTTTGCACTCCAAAACAGGCGGTAATTGCTCTTGGAACACCGTGGTATATAATTTCGATAGCCAACTACACGGTATGCTGCCGTAAGCAGAATGACGCATGTGGCACATGGCTGAGTTTTTCTTTTCGTTGAGACATTTCGGTCAGATGTCACTTTTTGGTTTCCGCATAATTTTTTATGACTGGAAAAAGCATTACGACCGCATTGACTTAATTTTTTTCGGTCATTTCAAAAAAATTCGGTCCAAGACCGAAAAAAAACAGATACATGGAACTTAGTACCTTTATCGAAATGAAATTTAATCCACTTTCCGTCGCCAAGGCCTTGGCTGTCAGTGTTTTTGAGCAACCCGGAGGTCCGTAAAGCAGTACACCTCGAGGGGGATTCACTCCTAGACGCTTGAGGGCGGATGCTCGTTTAAGTGGCCACTCAACAGCTTGCTTGAGCTTCTTCTTCACTGCTTCGTTGCCACCGATGTCCGACCAGCGCACCTACATATAAGAATATACTGCTTTTTCACTTAAAACTGAGCTGCAACTTCCTCAGCGTCATCAGGTGTGGCAGCTCAATTCGGTAAAACATGTGTGCGACGGGGCGACGTACACAGCGTACGATAAACGCGCTCAGAGCGAAAAATACCCACGTATCCAGGTTACAAATGTTTTGCAGTTAGCGCAACAATGGCAAAATTTGCCTGCCTATAAAAACTGTTTGAACGATTTTTTAGGGGCCATCTCCGATTTCCCAAAAAGCAACTGACAAATAACAAACGATTTACATAGCTCAAGAGTTTTTTTTTAGGCTTATGATACTGACAGCAATATTGGACTTGAAATTTTTGTTTCATAGCATTATTTTTAAAGTTTTTTTTGCGGTTTGCGGAGCACAAAGAAAAGTGGCAACTCAGCGCATTGCAGCAAATCAAGAAAAATCTCTTACTGCGGTAATAGAGGGAATTAAAGAAAGTTATTTGAAAGACTACGATCTGTCACCGGCCGATACAACGAGATTGGCCATCTCCTAAGCAATGGTCTATTTCTGCACACAGGTTAACTTGTTTTAGCGACAGTTTAAACCAACACATTCATTCCACTTAATTTTGCATTAACATGACACCCTACAGGTGAGCAAATGCTACGGAAAACAACAGCGCCTACACCAGTGCTTCTCTACAGTTTCTCCGTATTCTTCCTTCAGACACCACGTTATATTAAAAATTTTTCAGATGTACTGAGATCACTGAGCCTCATGCTACAAAATCAATGGATAAATTCGATTAACCACAAATCAAATCAAAACTTTCGTTTATCTATCTCAAACGCAATATTATTCCAATAAGCTGATGTTATATGGCGTCATTCATGTGCGTGTCTTAAAGGCTTGTGCTTAATCAAAGTACAGTAAATGTATTAGCGCGCAGAGATGAGCGGACTGTGAAATTTTTCAGTCCGAGTCCAGTCCTGATCCGATAAAATTGAATCCGATCCAGTCCCGATCCGCAAAATTTTTGAAAATCTTCAGTCCGATCCACTCATGTAAAATTATGAATTTTATTTTGCCTCACAAGGCAAAAGCACCACTGGCGCTATTTTGCCTTCAGCCAAATATGATTGGTTGAAGGCAAAATAGTTGCAGCAGTGCTTTTGCCTCATGAGGCAAAATAGACATAGCCATTTGGCATTTCCAAAATTCAACAAGGTAGTGTCTATTTTGCCTCATGACGCAAAAGCACTTCTAGAGTTATTTTGCCATTAGGAGAATTCGATTCTTTCGATTGTTCAAATGACAAGGACGATACATGATACAGTTGGATTAGCATAAAGTCCTTGAAACATGACCTAAAACCCCAAACCTGAAACCAAACCCAAAACCTAAACTTCAGATTCCCGTACACACAAAACCTGAACCCAACACCCAAACCCAAAACCTAAAATTACACCTCGACCCAAACCTAATACCTGAAACTTAATCTGTAAGCGTAACCCCTAAAGTAAGCCCAAAATCAGTGTTTTTTCAACAATTTTCAAGCAGCGACCCATTTTGCAACTAAATTCAACCTATCGACCCCCTTCCGAAATTTTCCAGTCAGACATAGGAAATGCAGTTGTGTTTGCACAATAGAAAATCACAATGACTAAAAAATAACGTACGATATCACTATGCTTAACAAAAATCATTCATTAAATTCATGCACATGGCAGCATCAGTGAGTGAGACCCGTACCGTTACAAATATCTCCACACCACAGCACGACTCATTCAAAACTAGAAGAACTCCCAAGTTAGCTACAGCAATCAGGTATCTAATTTACAAAAGCAGCACATTCTTAGGTCAGAAAGTTATTCGTGCATTGCCTAACGCAACAGTACTGTGATCACACTTAAAACAATTTGGAATAAACAAGTAGGCTACCAGTTTTGCCAGGTAACAGTAGCGCAGCCAGAATGAGATCGAAGAGGCCATGGCCTCCCCCGAAACAAAATTGCTCAGAACTTTGCTGGTACTTTGTATCAATTTTCAGCTGTTAGAAAATAAACGGAAGTAACAGTCGAACTCAAGACGACGTCAGTGGCTGATGACGTCATTGACCGGCCCATCCCGAACAAAATCAATGACTGCGCTACTGCTAGGTAATCCTAATATTTTGACTACGACAAAAAGTGGTTCTATGTATCAAATTTAAAATGTGGAAGTAATTACGAATATATTTATAAGAAGTTCTCGAGACCCTAGATAGAAAGCAAACAACCCCCAGGTTGAAAACCACTGCCCTAAACCTTTTCAACTTTTTGAAAAAGTAGCCTACATGAAAAGCATTCCCATCACAGGAGCAATCTCTTCAAGCTAAGCCAAAGGAAATGGTGAGTCCAGAACCAACGAACACTCGCACAACAGGCATAGGCATTAACCACTCAACTTTGTTCACGCCGCTACTAGAACGCAACGTTACATATGTGGGCAAAGATGGATACAGTTCGAATGGCAAAATAGTCTCAGCAGAGCTTTTGCCATTGATGGCAAAATTACACTGCCATTAGTAAATCTGTAAAATCGGATCACAACTAAAATTTTTTAGACGTTCATAATAATCACATTTATTTGTGGGGCTATGGGTGCAAAAAAAACATTTTCTCAGTCCGATCCAGTCCTGATCCGCCAATATTCAAAAAAATTGCAGTCCGATCCAGTCCTGATCCGGCCAGAAATGGCTTCAGTCCTGATCCGTGCTCATCTCTGTTAGCGCGTATACTATCTACTACCGCAACGTATATATCCACGTCTTCTTTCATGTATTTGTGTATTTCTTGTTACTGCGATTCATATTTAAAGTCTAGCGCTTGCGTGTGGGAGTGAAGACGTTGCACAATACAATAAAATTCAACATTATAATACTGTAGTGCCGACACAGTTAATCAACTGAAACAGAGCTGGCAAGGTTGGAGCGACACTGGAATTGCTGCAGTAAATAACGCACAGCATAGCACAGGAACAAATCCATGATCTTTATTGGTCTCCCACAGCACTGTGACATTCAATGGTTCATTGCCTATCATCAGAACTCCAAGCTAGTACTTAAAACTAGATTTCATAAAACTGTTGTGAATTCTGATATTTCCAGGAAGTAGATTAAAATTATTGCTAGCTGGAAACAGTATCCAAATTGTTCGAAACATCAAATTTTGTGGAAGCAGAAAAAACACCTACAACCTTAAAATATTTCAAATTCTTCCCCAACTTCGCCTTGGCAAACTTCTCACCAGGAATTTTAGATCCTGCCTTCGAGCCAACTGGCTCCTTTCGGAGAACCACTGGCCCACATGTTTTTTTGAAATGCAACCAAATACCCTAGACTGTCTCAGATGAACTTGATCATAAAAAGCTGATTTGGGTAAAAAGAATAAAGAACGATCTGTTCAGCTGGAGCGCACTGCTGCTTACTGTGGGAACTTGCACAATCAATTCTCTCATAGCACTGGGAGGAGTTTGAGTCAAGCCGTGTTCGATGTCTTCAGCGGTGATGCGAACTTTATCCCCAGTCTTGCCTGAAAATCAAACGCGCACGTAAAAAGAAGCCGAACTGGAGTGTAGGTGCATCTGACATCATCCTCGTGTGAAGCAGCAAACTGAACGAGACGACAATATCTACATATCGAGACAAACATATCGAATGTGACATGCTAACATGGAAAACAACAAAAAACGGAAACGGTTGCGGCACAAAAGCAAGGGAAGAAAATTTTCAAAACAGACTTTAACACTTGAACTTTTGAGGGGAATGTGACTAGCAATAATTTACGTTCAATGGCAATCACGTATAAACGTAATAGCTCGCACTTTTACAGACAGCTTGCAAGAGACTTGTGTTTGGGGTATTTAAACTGGCATAATTAAAAAAGTCGAACGTTTTGATTCAGGGATAAATAAATTCGCAGACTCAGGTAAACGTGAAGTGGGTCTCAACGAATGTAATTCGAATGAATTAGCTCTCGAGAAGGCATTGGTCGCAGCGCCCGACTACCCCCCCCATCAAGGAAACTTGAGCCACTAGGTTGCACCTTTTGTTCTGAACCCCAAGAAAGCAAGCTCGTGCAAAGACTTGGTTCAACAGTGAGAGTGAATATGACAGAACCTGCGGTGGAACTTCTCACATTAGGCAAAAAAGAACAAGGGAACACCCCATTAAAAAGACATGTCTGGCTACATATAGAATAGTTCAAAAAATTTTTTTTCTTGTGATCTTCATGAAAATGGCAACAAACGCGCCGAAACTTTGGTGCTCCATCAACAGAATCATAAAAATTCAAAAAACGCCGCAAAAAGGTGGCGTTCTTTAGTTTTCCGCTATGACAACACCAGCACAGCCTACGCGATAGCATGAGGTGCGTCTAGAAACAAGCCATTTTGGAGCATCAAAAACTCAAATGAGTCAAAGTTATTTTCCGAAAACAATTTAATATTTTGCTTTGTCGTTGCCATTTTATCCTTTTGAAAACCACGCAAGGTTAATGCAACAATAATCATAACAAGTAAACCGCAGAAAATTTACAACGGAAAACCAAAAGTACTATATTTTTGTCACAAGAAGTCATGAAAATAAAATGCATTCCATGTTTCCTCAGCAGCCCAGTTACAAGTAAAATTTTGGAAGCGAAAGAGGGCGCAATCTTGGAGTTATTTTACTCGAATCATGTTTATCGTGTTAGAAAAGCATCGTACCAGTTGAAATATCACATTTACAAAAGATCGAGGAAGTGCTTTTTGCACGACATGAAGATTTTATGGCAATTCTAAGAGCAAATTCACCAGACGCTGCAAAACCCAGCATAAACTTTACAAAGAGATTGAAAGAAATCCTGCCAAACAAGGTCTACAAAAAACATTGAACAGGGTTGCCCAATTTTCTTGTAAAAGAGCCTTATTGACATGTGAGGCTTATGCCACACAGGTTTTTGCCGGAAGTGCGTTATCTATTCACGGTCAACATAAGGGAATCGGCAAGTTAGAGGATAACTACGACTTTATATGCAAATATTCACTGCAATTATTATTATTTTCCAGTTTCTTTCCTGAAAGTAAACTTGACGTTTGCATATTATTCATCAAGAAAACTCCTTCACGAGGAGGTAAGTCAATAGAACTAAGAACACCGAAAAAATGACAGAACTTCAAATTTTCAACTGATCTGCTGGCACTTACGAATTGGGTGCCGAAGACATAAGTAAATGAATTGTTGCTGAGGTGCAGGCTGGTCTATTGTCTACGGCTAAATTGTTTGGGCCCCGCGGATAACATAGTCAGCAACCAATTTCAGATTGACTTCAGCGTGAGGATTCGTTGAAGATTGCGGATAAATAACTTTAAAATAAGAGAGTGGATCTTTCAGAAAGTCCCAGTTGATATTAAAATTTCGTTTTGAAGTTATTTTTCTGCAATTTCTAAAAAAGGCTATTTTCTCAGTATTTTAGGTTGGGGTTGGGCAAACTATGGCCCGCGAGAGCATTTTGTGCGAACCGCAGGGCAGCCACACGTGCATAGATGGTATAGTACATATTTCGAGTCTATGTTAAAGTAATTTAAGTAATTTTATCGATAAGATTAGAATTCTCTACATTTTATTCCACACGTTTCATTCGAAAACGAATTTTTACTCAACCAGAAGTGACTATTGTGTAATATATGCGGCCTTCAGTGGCAACTGGCATTGTGCAATATATGCGGCCCCGGTAACAATAAAGTTTTCAATGTGGCCCTTCGCAGAAGATGACTTGTATCAGGTCATAAAATGCTGGGCATAACATTCTGCAAGATATTCTACAATGCACCGTGAAAAAGTATTCCTACTTACGTCAGCATCTTGCTCTAAAATGCGCTCGTTTGTTCTAAATCTGACAAACGTCGTAACAAAGGCTTCTGCTATTTGCCTACCTTGCAAAAATATGGTTGTTCAGTCAGAGGGCTTATCAAGAAGCACAACAGCATACGGTTTAGTAATGTTTCAAATCTCTTCTGCACTTCTCAGCTGAGATTTTTCCGACTATTACCTTGCTTTGAATGCCGCATAACAGCACGCAATCTGGCCTTGGTACAAACGGCGGCCAGATCAGCTCCAACGTAACCATGAGCCTCATCCGACAACTTTTCCAGTTGCGGTTTAGTCAGGTTGTGGTGACTGTCGGACAACTGGATTTGAAGAATCTGGAAACGAACGATTCAAGTAACTAGTCTCCACAAAGGTGAAGGGTTTGAATCCATCAGCAAATTTTTTAAAATAGGAAATCGATTTCACGTAACACTACGCATCTTCAGCCCTACAATCTGCAAGCAGTGCTTACGGGTAAAAAGTTGAAAGGCTCAAGTGAGGGTCGACAAAGGAAACAAATTCAAGACTAAACATGAATATAAATCACACATTAAAATCTTGAAAATACGCCTTTCCCATATAATTGCTTTCACTGCAATTCTAAAATTATCTTACGGAGCAACGCTTCAGCCAAACAGGGCGCTATTATGACTCTCAAACAGAGCTGGTAGAATGCGTAAGACTGATTGCGTTCAGAAAGTGGGCGGCAAACCAAACTGTAGGGAACATTTTTAAAATCAAATGCTGAATGTTGTGACGAGAATTAACGACACAGCTAGCCCACTGGATGGTGAAATAGGTCAAACCACGTTAAAAAACAACACAAAAGTCTGCAGGAATTATATCATACGAGTGGAGGGTCATGCTTTGAATAATATTTTGTGCGTCAAGTTTGTGAAAACTGGGATGTTCTATAAAAGTAACAGTGTAAGCTTCTTGTCAAGGTGATTTATTTGCTATGTCAGTGGACACTGACCAGCGCCGAGACAAGGCCATTGGGTCGCTGTGATCTTTACAATCAGGTTCGTTCCAATAACTTCGGTACGATTACCATCTCGTGGAAAACTTGTTTGTAGGTTGGCCAACGCACTGTTGATGACATATCACACAAGTCGCTACATAAATACCATAGTTTGCACATGTAAAGTTTTGGTTCCGTGAGAAAGCTTATTTTGTCACTATTTGTAAAACACGTGGTACCACGCAATTGCTGTATTTTCCATGGCAACCACAAACAAAAAAGGCATTCGTTAATTACGGTAACTTTAAATTGAGGCAACCATTCCTCCCAGCAATTAGACTTATATCGAGACAACAGTACGTACCATCTAAATTGCAGGGGTAGGGAACCTATTTACTATCACGGGTCACACATATTGTGGAATAACGCCGGCGGGCCGCAAAAATGATGAATTTTATCTCAAAATTTTACTCCTGTCTTCCTCAAGAAAATTAGGAGAGAAAACTATGATAAGCAAGAGATACAGTACTTCCTTCACTTATTGTGTAAATAACTGCTTATCATTGGAGTTTCGCTTAGAAGACGCGATGTTGTGTTCTAAATTGGGTAACGAAAATTCTGATGCGAGCCATATTAAATGTTCACGCGGGTTGCATTTGGCCCGCGGGCAGCAGGTTCCCCGCCCTGAAGCTTCCTGAAAGCAAACTCAGACTACTTGCCCAAAAGTCAGCAGCTGTAGCTTCGGCAGTTCACTCAACAAATACCAAAACCCATGCATCAGTGAATGTGGACACGAAGTCAACCCTTTTATTCGAAACAAATCCACAGTTCGGTGCAGTTCATTTGATTTGCGGCATAAGCAAACGTCAATTCCCGTAAAATCACTTTTCCACCAAGGTTTACATGTCATTCACGATCCAGCAGCAAACCACAGTCAGCAAAGCTGCACAGTCAATCGTGATGAATATTCAAACCGGAAGCCTTTACCTCACGGCGATCTGGCTCTGAAGGAATGCTGATCTCGATTTCAAGGTCAAACCTTCCAGGTCTACGCAAAGCAGGATCGATGGATTCCAACCGGTTTGTTGTTGCCAAGACAACTAATGCACAGTAGGAGTTTGAGCTGCTGAAGTCTGAACACAGAGAAGGTTAGTTTTTCTACGGTGCATACCAGTTGTTCAGGCACTTTTTCCTGTTACTATTAAATGCAATCTGTTGTTGCGACGAGCGTTTTCTAGTTCGCAGCACATGCAGTGCAAGGAAAAACGCTGTGCATATTAAACGGAGACAAGCGCAAAGAAATGTTGCATTTTACGACGCACAACCGATGATATGACAGCTGTCGGTACCTATCATTCCTACTACTAATATCAACCATGTTCAAAAAAGGGGGAACTTTAACGATTTGTCAAATTGTATTAGAAACAACAACGCAAGAAAAACAATGTTTCGAATGTTGCGATTTCAACATGGTTTCAATAAAATCAGTGGTTATCATGTTCTTGTTTTGTAATACTTCCACGTTTACTTTTGAAATTTAGGCAAATAACGCGCCGTTCTGGTGGAACTGTCGCAACATGCTAAGGCGATGATGAGCAATACATTACTAATTTGCAGGTCAAATTATGGCACGCTAGCGTGCTCGTTTTGCTCGGCGGAGCAGAACGTTTGTGCACACATGTACACGCTTGTTTCGAATGGACGAGTAGAACGAGTAAGACAGTGGGACAAAATTTTTGTACCTTGTTGTTGCAGGGTTAACGCGGCTAATACGGCCTTTCACCAAATTAAGCGATTTTTAAGGAAACCTTTAAAAGCTATAGCTTTTGACTTCGCTCATCACTGTACTAAATATGCAGACAAGCAAAGGAAGCCTCAGAAGTTGTTAAAGCGTTTTGATCATTTACGAAACCATCGAACCGTCCAAGATGGTTCCCAGGCACGTGACCATTCGTCTCGCGGCATCGGTCTGTGAAGAGTCGCGTCGGGGGCAGAAGGTGTCAATCTCATCAATCACAAGCACACAAGGCGCTTTAGCTTTCGCCTCATCAAACACCTCCCGGAGCTGCTTTTCGCTCTCACCAAGATAACTGTAAACATCAAATTGAAAAAATCACCTGAGGCGCAGGGCAACGAAGATTGGGAGACGAACAAATATGACCGAGAAGAAAAACTTTTTGGTGTCAGCAACACCTTCTGATGTGCTAGCTCTGTAGTACCGTAAACGAGGAAAATGTGAGCGACCGTTTTTGGTAGGGATGCATGTAATGGAATATCGCATTCCATGGAATCGAATCCTTCAGTTTTCGAATCCAAAAATAAGAGTTTGTTCGAATATTTAGATTTGAAAAAAATTTAGATGAACTAAACGTTAAAAACTGCAAAGCCGGCAAAACAAATGGTTTCAATAATTTTGCAGTGACACTCTCTGCGCTCCTGAGTAAGAGAAAGAATGAAACACTCAACAAGCTCACGGCACTGCGTAGTGACGTAACGAGCTAATTAACAGGTCGTGTGATCGCTGATCGGCGTTCTAAACATCTGCGTGGTCAGCTCCTTTCCTCCTAACAAGTTATTCCGGAATAGGATTCGATATTCTGGATTCGAAATAAAGATTGCGGAATATTCCAGAACCTATAAGTGTTCCATAATGCACATCCTTAGTTTTTATTCAAAATTGTACTATGCACACCATACATAGTAATCACTTTGTTAGCATTTGGGTTAGAAGCAATTTATTTTTAGTAAACTCAAATGCAAACAGAAAAGCTAAGAGCGTCTCTTCTTTCAAAGACTTCACGTGTATCTCACAATGACTATAGCCAACTATGATTCCAAGCGATGAAAATATAAAAATCAAAGGAAAGTGCGAGATCACCGGCTAATGATGTCATCTCCACGAATCGTTACACAACATGCACCAGCTTCGGATGCGACAGCTTTGGCCAATAAACTTTTTCCTGTTCCAGATGGGCCGTGCAAGATTATTCCATGTACGGGTTGACCTCCTGCACATTTCAAAACCACTTTTTTGCAAGAACAATTTCATTTTCACTAATTGCTACTGCCCACAGAACCAGGACAAGCTAGCCACGGCATTTATCTCACTTGCAGATTTTATTTGCAAAAAGTTAACTTACCGGTACCTTTGTTTGATCTGTTTACACACTAGAACTAAACCACCCCAACAATAAAACAGCATCAAAACACCACTGACCACTATCCGCAAAAATCTCCGGTTTGCGCAGAGGAAGCACAACGGTGTCTCGAAGCACTTGCTTCTGCTGTTCCAATCCTCCTATCAACTCGAAACCGCTTTCCCGACAAGCAACCTGCGACTCTTGCGGCTTAACAAGGAATTGAAGGGATGTTTGAGACGAAAATGAATAAACTCGATAGGTTTTTCGTTTCGCAACAAATAAACGTAGATTGTCATCAACTTCACCACATAATTTCGGCGGTGATACGGCGCAGTTTTCATTACTCTTAATGGGAGTAGACGTTGCATCACTGCGTAAACTTTGTTCCAGCTCACAATGTGACAAATTTAGCGAACTTTCTAGATTGCTTGTAAGGTTTTTGATTTCGTCAAGCTCGCTTTGAATCCGGTTTTCAACATCACAGCTGCATGGCACAGACGCCTTTGCTTCTACTCCTTGTACTTCTTTCACCACAAACGTAAAAGGCTTTCCGAAGTAGATAAAAGTGAAGCGATGATCTTGACCTAAATACATCTTTTCTGCAAAACAAGGGCATCCAAGGTTTGCCCATCCATTTTTTAAAAATCTCTCGTGCCAAAGGCATGAAATTGTACATCACTGGAATAAGGCCAGCCTGGTGGTGGGTTTTATTTCAAAGAGAGTTTCTTAGCACATCAAGATACTGCACTTTATTCACCTCGCACAAATGTAACATTAATATGGATTGTGGAACAAAATAAATTAGGGTAAGTTGGCCATATGGAAAACTACCACAGTGGTGTTTCAGCTACTTTACCCTTGACATTACCACAAACACATTCAGTGGCATGCAAAACAACAACTAGTGTATTTTTAAGGTGTTTTGAGCGGTCTCTCAAAATACAGTGTGAACTCGCTTTACCAACACCATCATAATGCACTAAAATCTTGCTTAACGACCATCTCGGTATTCAGACAAAATAGTTGCAGTCTCTCAAAATATCTTTGCAATCAGCAAGGTCAAACCCTAATAAAATCATGACGACAATGCAAAAAACAGTTATTAACCTGAAACCATAATTGGTTTTTACATTGTTATTTCTCAAACAACTTTGCAAGACTTCCAAATTTCATTCTGCCCCATGTCAAGTTGGGCTCGATGGAAACTTTCAGCAGAGGCATTACTCACTACCACTGGCGTAACGAGGGAGGGGCAAGGGGGGCACAATATCCCAGGTGCGGAATCACTGGGGGCACCGAAAAGTCTCAACAATGTCGCCAAGTACTTTCTTCAATGCAGCACATTTGCTTCCGAAAGACCTTAGGTTCGAACACGGGGCACCAAACTTGCTTCTTACCCCAGGCGCTGTCTAACCTCATTACGCTCCTGGTCACTACCGTTTGAATAGTGGTATAAAACTTCATTACTACACAGAAATTACAACAAAAGTTTTTCTTCCTGGTCCTGACTGATTTAGTCTTTCTGCAGCATTCATTGGTAATCATAAACCACGAAAATCAGCCAGTGATGGCAAACGATTCCTGGTTTTATGTCAAAGCAAAATTTGTTGTTGCAGTGAAAAAAAATTGCGAATTAAAATGTCAGAGTGTTACAGCCAACAGATCACTGTTTTACAAGATTGTTCCCAAAGTACTGATGAGACACAAGCAGGACCCCGGTGAAAAAAAATGAATGAAAAACAAACTTATCACAAGTTATTCATAAAACTGAACATCTCGGAGTCTGAAGTAAACAAACAAGGTTTCCAGTTTGACTATCTAAATCAGGGGTTCCCAACCTGGGGTACATGTACCCCCAGGGATACATTTGCCTATCCGAAGGGGTACATTTAAGGTTATCAACAGATGAGCAAAATATATTTGCATATATTTTACTTCAAAATATTTACACATGTCAGTGAATATTCTTTTCAAAAATCATTATATGCTTATTGTTAAATATATCTATGAATAATCATGATAAAATATATTGTCAAAGGAAACTTTAGGGGTGCCTGTGCATCTGTCAAAATGCTGAAGGGGTACATGCTTATCTGTTGAAATGCTGAAGGGGTACATGCTCCTCTTTCGGAATGCTGAAGGGGTACATGGTAAAAGAAAGGTTGGGAACCCCTACCTTACAACAACAAATTAATTATTTAATTTAGGGACAAATCATTTATTTTGTTGGTTTTAGGCTATAACTTTTGAATCCAAAATCCTAGCAAGTCATCCAAAGTTTCAAACGACGTGAATTTTAGCCTACTTTCCAATAAAAACTTAAGCAAAATACTACCATCTTGTGCAGAGGTTCCCAACCTGGGGTACATGTATCCCTGGGGGTACATTTGCCTGTCCACAGGGGTACATTTGAGGTTAGCAATAGAAGTGAAATATATATTTGCATATTTTTATTTCCAAATATTTATACATATATCAGTTGGTATTATTCTCAAAAGCCGTTATATGCCTATTGTTAAATATATCTATGATTAACCATGATAAAATACTTTGTCATAAGAAATTTGAGGGGTACAAGTTCATCTGTCGAAATTCTGAAGGGGTTCATACTTATGTTTTGAAATGCTGAAGGGGTACATGCTAGTCTGTCAGAATGCTGAAAGGGTACGTGGCCAGAGAAAGGTTGGGAACCCCTGATCTAAATCATCCAGACAACATAAAAGAAGCACATTTTACCAAGAAAAAACAGGTTGGATTGCTAATTTTTCTCCAAATGTTATACATCATCAACACACCGGTTTCAAACAAACATATTGCATTTCATACCTAAGTTCATTGAAAGGTACTCCTCAAAGTGAGATGTTGACAAAAAAGAGACAAAATCTTTTGCTTCGAGCAGTGGAGAAATCTTAACTTGAGATGCAGTAGTTACTTTATGACAGGGTGTAGCAACAAAAACAAAGCTTCCTGGTTCTAAGTCCAACAGCTGTAGTTGTCTTCTGGTGAATCCCACTTTGCCTATAAATGATCCATCCACAAAAATTTGGAATGCAGCTTTGTTATTAAACGCCCTCAATGACAACATGCCAACATGACTTCATATAACTCGCATCATTGACAAAGTACCTGGACATCAGAGTCCTTCATGTATAAGCATGAATTCCCACATTAAAATTTCAGATAGAACTTGGGAGTTCTACTCCTGACAAGCTTGTGATTAAAACACAAATGATATAATTACTCAAGTAATCAGTCTCCATAAAGGTGACGTAGTCGAATAGCTCAGCAAAAGTTTTTACATACGAAATCAATTTCATGTAGCTCTATCCGTCCTTAGTCGTGAAATCTGCAAGCAACTCTTTGCAGATGAAATGCTGAAGGACTAAAGCAAGAGTGGAGAAAGCAACAATTTAAGACCAAAATGAATAAATCAAAACACAAGCTGCGGCAAGGAAAAGCTGAAAATATGCTGTTCTTATATGATTGCTAATCACTAAAACTTGAAAACCATCTGATGCCAATTACAAAGCAAACAAAAAGGTGGTCTTGAAGTTGTAAGGTTGACAGACGTACTCTAAGGAAAGTCTTTAAATTGTGACGGTTGCTAAGCGAGGCACGAAATTGGTAAGAAAAACTACATGTATGGTAACAAGGGGATCAAACAATTGGACAAGCGGGAATTTGAATGTTAATTTGTGCATTTATTTGGTTAAGCCATTTTCTTCACCAATGAAGGCTGTGAATAAGTAATTTAAATTATATGCTACAGCGGCCATGCATTAATACGCACTCTTTGTCTACCAACTCTACTGTATGAGGATATGTAGTATGAAAATGGACGAACAGATGTGTGGAAACTGGCTAGGATCAGTGTGTGGAAATAGAACAGAAGCAATGCAAAAATAAAAATATCTTGAACTCACTGCCAGCTGTAATTCATAAAATCATAAAATTAAACGTAATGCAGCTGGTTGTGCAACCCTGCTTTGATGATATCATGATTTACAATGTTTCATTTAAACATGAAAACACTGTGCATAGTCAATACATCTACATACCCAGCCCAATACGTCTTGATGGCCAAGCACGATACACACTGAAACTGCTACATGGATCGAATGCTTTTGATGCTATAATGGGATTCCCAATATTCATTCCACAAAGCTCCATTGTTTCTGAATTCATCTCTATCAGATACTCTTTCACAAAACTGTGAAGCTTTACATCTACCAAAAAAACTTAAATGAACAAATCTTGGACGCATGTTTTTCACATGCATCAGCTATGCATGCCAAATACTACAAATGAATCAGGTTTTGCAAGTGAAGATGCAATTAAGGTGGTTTGGGGCACTGCCAGAGATTGCTTCAAGCTGTACTGCTTAAGCTGTAGAGGTCACTGCCATATTTGGAAATAAATGTATATACTCTAAAGTAAACACATATCACACAAACTACAATTCTTTTTGACCTCGAAAATCAAATGTCTCATAGTCTGCAGAAGCATTTACACCACACAAAAACACACTACAAAGGCAAAACTCTTAGGCTGAAAACACCTAGACTTTATTCATTTCCATAAGCACTGCGCAAACCTCATTGGTTATGACCTTTCAAATGGGTGCACATTTTTCATACAAGCAACAGAGAAAAACGGCATATTATTTGCGGCTGGTTATTTCTAAGCAACCTCAGAATCTTCATATTACATAGTATTCCCTGAAGACAAACAACACTACAAATAGCTTTCAAAGATGATACATTTCATTGACAGTTCATCTGGTTAATACATGGGTATTCAAATGTTAATCAGGTATTTTTAGCCATTTTCAGTGAAGTGTTTGCTGTCTTGGTGTCGGCTCAAATGGTTTAAATACCTAAGAGCCATGCCAGACATCTCACTATGTCTGTTATAACAATGGAAATTAGCTGTAATTATTCAAAAAAAATCTTGAGCTTTTTCTTTTCCTCCAATGAGAATAATTTTCACCTTAAATATCCAGATTCAGTGGCAAACAAAAACAGTAGAAAATTAAACCGAATGGGATTCACTGACATTTTGCTGCATTTATGGCAATTTTGACATTCAAGTTGAACATTTACGAAACTTGCAACTAGCACCTTTCTTATTTATGTACAGCATTCTAATTTGTGGAGTACTGTATACAAAAATTATGGAGACCAGGCTGCTTGCTTCCATATATCATTTTATCTGAATAGATCATTATGAAGAACAGAATACTTGAGAAGCACAAAGCTGTACTGTTGCTGTGCCCTACTGAAGATTTTACTAAAGAGCAGAAAAACTACCTGAAGGACCACAACAAGCGAACTAAAAACATACAGTGTGAGTCAGACTTCCACCATTGTAACAAATAGATATAAGCAAAACATTACCACTCAAATCCTGAAAACTTGCTTCAGCAGCTAAAATTCCACTCTGAATAAATGGATGCACTGCAGCTGGAACATTTAAATCGTCAACACCACCAATAGTGGATCTGCATTATAATGTTAACAAAATGATTCAGTGTATATGAAATAGCACATGACATTAAAACTTGCAGTGTACAGATTACACCACGTTTTATATCTGCTTTGCTGGCATTTTGAAACAATGCAAAAAACACAATGAATTGAATAAAACCATGTTAAATGTTTTATGAACAATTGTTTTCACCACCAGGAATATTCAAAGTATGAAGTAGAAATCGTTTGCTTTTGTATGTTTATGTCTAACATATAACAATGAAGTAGGGTCATTTGCTTTTGTATGGTAATATTGCAGGAATGGGGAACCTGTTTGCTATCACAGGCCGCTTGAGTTGTGCATTATTGCACTAAATCAATTACTTTTATCCTAAAATTCTACCTTTATCTAACCATGATGAAGAGTGACTTCTCTTGACTTACTATCTAAGTACCTGCTTATCATGGAGCTTCGTTTTGACGCGATATTGTACTCTAAGTTGGGTAACAAAAATTCTGATGCGGGCCATATCAAATGTTCACACAGGCCGCAGGTTCCCCACCCCTGTTACATTGTGTAAGGCTACCAGATTTTTCTATGACTTTTCAAGAAATGAAAATAATTTTTGCTTGTGAGTTAATCTCATTATTGAATATAAACAAGTCATTTGAAAATCAACTAGCATGTTACTCATCACAAAAAGAAGCTGATTTATGAAAATCATGCGGTATGGCTACATGGAATTGTTTTCACGTGCATAGGACTTATCATAGAGACCTAGATATTTCCATATAGCAGGGGTTACCAAGATGGTGCCTGTGGTCAGGTCGCATGATCAGTTTTTACAAACATAGTTAAAGGTAAATTAAGAACTTTAGTTTCAGAAATGTATATCAAACTGGCAGCCCTTTGCATTAATCGTTACCCAAGAAGTAACTCCCAGTTTCAGAAGGGTTGAGGATTCCTGCCCAGTATACTGTGCTAAATGACAACGCAACCACAAAAGCCTCACCTGAAACACCAAGTGGCTGTGGTCAAGGAAACACCATGTGGCTGTGGCCAAACACCAAGTGGCTGTGGCCATGGTTGCTATTTGCTGTTCTTAACAAGTTTATCAGATAGACTACATCACCAAATTGCAACAACTGATATTTTTCTACTGGTGACAACTTTTTTGATGTGGTGCAAAAATCCATGGCATTTACAAAATTCATATGCATCATAGCTGTGGTCTACTGCTACAATAACTACTGTTTTGAAACAACTCTACAGAAGTCATTTCAAGTAGAATTAAATGTATTAAACATTGCCACCTATACGTTTGTAAGTACTTGGCTTTAAATTGACAGACATTGTTGGCATATTCTACTCAATTTTTTTTTATTTACAGAAAATGGCAACCAGTTTGTAAAATAAATCATAAATAAGGAAATGAACATTAAAAAATTGTTTTTTTTAATAAACAAGCTCTTTAAAATGGATTTGTTCATACCTAACAAAATACAACTAAATAGCTAAAGTTTTCAGCTTTTAACAAAAAGTTGATCAAATTTTCACACTGAATGACTTCTTATAGCACTGTGTGGGGGTAAGACTGATGCCAGTTGGCACAAACCAAAAAAATAAGATTTTGGGTCAAAAAAACAATGCCTCTGAAGTTACTACTGTTGTACTGCTCTGATGTTTAGGCATGCTGTAGTTGATGTAATGTAGTCATGAGACCAATTACACATTGCCTAAAAATAGAAAAAACATACCATTAATGTTTAAATATCTTTCTATGCACAAGGCCAGTGGCGTGGTTTTCTCTCAATGCCATTCTTACTTCTGATTTGAATGTTCATCAAGCATCTGACAACACATGATGTCTTATTCTATGACACCATTGCGTTTTTTAAAATTAGCTAATAACAAAAACAATGGCAGCTTATAGCATGTTGGACAATTATCTCAAGAATAACATTGATTGAAATTAACAGTTAATGATAACCTAACGCACCATTTTATGATAAATAATGTCAGAATTTTGCATAATATTTTAATAGTAGAATTTCAGCATTATGCCAGACAAATTCTTTAGAATAAAACTACATAAAGGACAAAAAACAATGACCTTAATATGTACAATTAATTGTTAGGATTTTGCACAGCTTTTACTGTTAATTAGGATATGTGGTCTTCATAGTTGTGTAATTCTTCATGTTAATCAATGATGTGAATTACTTGCCACAACAATGTTTCAAAATTGCTGTGTATTTATTTATCATCACAGCAATTCCTAATCAGTAACAGATCTTTAGATCATGAGCAGTCAATGCAATGTGTGATTAGTTTAACAAATATGAAAATACTTTTTACATTTATGACAATCTCAAACATTCCTTGAAGGTTGAAGGTTTTGCAAACCGCAGGATATTAATAACAACTGTTGCACCAGTGTTCCCTTCAACCTTTCAGCTACTTGGCATTGACTCCGGCAATAAGTAATATATCGTGTCTTTCAAATAACATATCTATGTACCCTAAGTTCAAGTTTTTTTTAATGAATATGTTAGGAACCTGGTATGGATCTGTAGGGACCCAATTTCTCTGATTCTAGTGACCCGATTTTCTCTGATTTTAGGGACCCGATGATAATTTTCTCTAATTCTAGGGGCCCGATTTGAAATTCTAGGGACCCGAATCAGGTCCCTAAAACGCCTTAAAAAAACCTGCCTAAGTTTATTTAATTATGTCAAAAATACTCTCAGACTTCATACTCATGCATCAGGTAACACATGTGCATTAATATATGCATACCTGTAAGAACTGTTATGGGCTTTTCTGGCACTCAGAATGTATGCATCACCTTGTTCAATCCAGCAAATCTTGCAGTACTTTTTAGAAGCGCCAGCCATCTTGTTCAATTATTCTAAAGAACTTACCTACAAGTTACCTGTTGTCAAAATATGCACATCATACCTACTGCCTATTTTCTCAAAAAAATGCTACAGTTATAACATGCCACCTTATGCCATGCTACTGAAGTTTGGATTTTTGTAATTAAGCAACAGTGCAGATGCAGCAGAAACACATTTTCTAAGTCATTTGCATTAAATTGAAAATCCTTTGCTAAATAATGATGACAAAGATTACAGCCAACACAACACTATACGGTGTTTTGTAGTTAACAAGAGTCTTGAATTCCACTACACAATACAACTTTTGTCACACACAGTTTTTGCATTATATACTCTGTTTAACTTAAGCCAGTAGAAGTCAAAGATTCATGACAACTTAACATTTGTCACAATAATGTTTATCCACCATAAAAAGAAGTATGTCAGATTTGCGAATAAACTGTGTTGAGATTGTTTACAGGTTCTATCAACCAAAGTATATAGAATGAAACAAAAGTGAGTCATAAGTTTAAACATACTACAAGTGATTTGGTAATGACTACCGAAAGGTTTTGCTTTGATAAACAACACCATTTGATTCCTCTGAGCCAAATAACACATAACAGAATTTTAACTAAACCTTAACTGCAAATTAGTTTACAACATTTGTTTGCCTGGTGCCTTAAGACAATTCAATAGATATTGATTTATCTCACTTTAACCTTAAATATATAACTGGTTTGAGCATTACTAGTTTTCACTTCAAAAACTTTTTCATTTCAGTCTTAAAACTTTCATGTAATCTCGGATCCCGTTTAGTCTTGGTTTCAAATGCTTTAATTATTCTCTGATATTCGAAAAAGCATTTTTCTGATAATTTCAACATGCTCAAAAGGCTTCTTATATGGCAATGAGCAAAGTTTTAGTATTCATCTTTTAAAAAATGTAGATACTCAGTAACCCTATAGAATCAGGGAATTTTAATTCAAAAATTATATATTGCAATTTTGCACTTTTCATACATGCAAATGCTTGAAATGGCATTTAGTCCCATGATATGATTTAGTGAACATAAACTTGACCTTGAATCACTATAACAAAACCACATTCAGTGGTTTTAAAATGCAATAAAAGTTAGAGTATTGTTAAATAAACCATGACACATTTATTGTTATTGTCTTCACTCAAAAACATTACCCTGAAGGTTTTTGAAATTTGTCCTTGAATATAGTCATTTTGACAAGGCTTCTGTATCTTCAGTTCAGTGTACATGATTATACTTAAATATACGCATTTTTTTACAAGAATGTTTATTTATTTCTAGCAAGAAGCAAAGTGGACTAATTTCACATAGACAAACCTATAAATTTTTAAAGCATCATGATATATTTAGCTTTAACATGAACCAGACTAATGTGTTACTGGCATGTCCAACATTAGCAGGTGCAAACAAAATATCATTCACCATCAAACTTCATGACTGGCCTAACAAATCAATGAGTAAGTTGATGCCTTTGGCACCAAGAACATTTCACCAAAAACCTGGTCAGTGTGAAGCAGCTTTGGATGGTTTTGTTTGTTTTTTCTCAGGCACCAAATAAAACAAGCCAAAACAAAGTTTACAGATTGCAGAATGCATTAGTTTTTTTCTGAAAACACCCTTATCTGCCATTTTTGGCATTTGTTTGACAAATAAAACAAACCATGCTAATCTGATTTAGGGGTTTTAGCAAGTTTTATGCCACTTAATAAAACATAAAAAAAGTCTAAACAGATTGCAGAAATCATTGATTTTTGATTGGACACACCAGTGCTTTATCATTTTAATAGGTTTGGCTTTTCTGCAAAATCAATATAACTTAAAAAACAATTAAAGATTTAACAGTTTTTAAAAATACCTACATGATTTTATGTAGTTGTCAGAAAAGACAACGCAAACCACAAAAGCCTAGGTGCCATACAGCTAAGGCTTTGGTGCCATACAGCTAAGCATTATCTGCTTATGTAATACCACATAATAGGGTATGGTATACATTGCTAACCCTTTTGTCATACCATGTGCCATGGAACTTTTAAGAAGTATGAGATGAGTTTTATAAGAAAAAATAATGTCAAAGTAATTCAATAATGGGAAAAAAGCTGCATCATATACTATCTTAATAATTATATAATGCTATTGCAATTAAAGGTAATTAACTTATGAAACAATATATTAAACCAATGATTTTTTTCAACAAAGTGTTTCTCAATAGATATGTTAAACATAATTGGTTTATTCTAATGAAAAGTGAAATTCACAACCAAAAATATCAACGCCACAGAACTTGGGCTTTTTTTCAGCCATGGACTGAAATGTTTTGAAATGACCAAAAATAAATTAAGTCACTTAACAGTCAAAATGTCTAAAAATATGGGCTAATGAACACTGTTTTGGTGAGTTTTAATACAACTGTGAGACAAATGACTTAAATGTCTCTGTGAAAAAAGGCGCAGAACTAGTAAAGGTGATAATATATATATCAGAAGAATGTTAACCCATTAAAAGGTCGGGTGTTCTATCCACACTCAGAGTGAATTGTCATAGCATTCCTTGGAGAAAAGCATTCACCTCATCTGTCTGGCAAACAGAAAATTTTAGGCTTCAAGCTGAACAGTCAATTGTCATCACCCAAATCAATTTTAAAAAGATAGTAACTCAATGTGCGAAGCATATACTCAAATCCCGAACAGAGAAGTTGCTTCCAGAGCAATCAATGGTCTTTCTCAGAACAACCAATGGTCTATAAAAATCATTAGGGTCATTCCATAATAAAAACAACAAACAAATAAAAATATGTAACCATAACTTTCAGAATTTCCTTGTTTTTTTCATAGATGCAAGAGTTGCACGACTAGAGTTAGAAGTTCCAACGACAAAATTAAATACATTTTTGGCCATATATTCTTTAAAAGCATTAAAATTTCAATGTTCATAACTTTAAAAAGACAGGTCTGATTTTTTAATTTTGTTGAATTAAAAATGTTGAAACCTTTCTCTGCATAAGACTTCATTAATTTTATAGAGGGTCAGATGAAAAACCTGAGTATTCCTGGATCACTTGACATGGAATAACTCTTAATCAGCTGCCATTGCAATAATGTATCCTTATGTTGATAACATTAGGTTCTCCACAAAGCACACAGTCTTCACATTTTAAATGCCCTTAAAATTAGGAAAGTATGGCCTATGAATCAACAACAATCACTCACATGGTAAATCTTTAAGTAGTGGCATAAATTTTAGCTAGACATAATTCATGAAAAGTATGAAATATCAAAAATATTTATTGCTTTTTATTAGCATTTTGCAAATACACTAATACATTAAAGGCAGTGTCTATTTTGCCGCCAAGATGCCAGCAGCAACAGGCTTGGGAGAAACGAAGTAAGCACAAAAGATAAAATGCCTAACACTAACCTCTAACCCTAATGCTAACCTTTAACCCTAACTCCTATTCCTAATGCTAACCCCTGACACCAATCCTAAACCCGAACACTAACCGTAACGGAAACCTGACTGAAGCCTAAACCTAACACATAAGGGAAAAGTTTGGAAAGTTATGAAAAAAGTTTAAAAAAAAGAAAGGGAAGGCGCCATGGTGAGAGTCGAACCGAAAAACAATGGCATACTAGACTTTAAGCATAACCACTATGCTACGAGCAGCACGCCGATTGCATGACAAACTAACCTTTTTATTCGAATTCCGTTATGCCATGTTCGACTGGCAGCACAATAGCTCCAGTCGATCTGTTGCCGCCAGAATATTGGCGGTAAAATAGACACTACCTATATTAAAACAAAAAAATTCTGAAACATGGGGTTAAACCTCCCATTCAAGTTGATATGCAATGAACCATTACTGATAACTCTTCCAGATTTATTAAAAACATGTACAAATGCTATTCATAATTCACATTTAAGAAAGGTAGTGTCTGTTTTACCGCCAGTATCAAAATCCACATATAACGTTGAGTTTATGATAATAGCAGCACGGTGAGCCTAGTTGAGTGGTAAGTGTTATGCCTGCTGTGCAAGTGGTCATCAGTTTGGCTCTCACCATTATTGCTTTGGCTTTGCTAGAAGAAATAACATTTTGATGGGAGTGCTTTTCAAGTACTTTTTTTTAATTTTTAGAGTTTAGCTTTTGCGATTAGTTTTACTTTAATGGTTTACACTTGGGGGTTTTAGTTTAGGGTTTTAGGTCACATCATAAACATCATATACTAACCCAAGCGTTTCATCCTTCTCACATGACCAATTCAACAAATCGACTTTGCCTAATAGCAAAATAGCTCCAGCAGTGCTTTGCCTGTGATGGCAAAATAGACACTGCTTGTAAGAAAAGTATTGCTAGAGTTTTAGGAGCACCCTCTGATTTTTATTGTGCCATTATCACAAACAATCCAAAATGGAGTCACAAAAAGTAGCATATAGCAAAAATAAAAAAAAACGCAATAGACATCAACATAACACAGATGATGGTAGGCAAGCAATGGGTGAAGAGATGAGGCATGTACAGATGAGCAGGTGAGGCAAGCATATAGGTGAAGAAAGTAAGCAGCAATAATGGTTATGAGGCAGAGGGCAAGGCATTTTAGTGTAACATTTCATAGCAAGAACAAGTAGCATGGGCGGAAAAC
>Ga0210059_1000182_pt1 | contig 66124 bp, 43 predicted proteins | sample Ectturendosymbi2_FD_188042 | JGI IMG/M metagenome (GOLD analysis project Ga0210059, IMG submission 188042) | Ecteinascidia turbinata endosymbiont from Florida, USA - Sample 2 (SPAdes) (version 2) | ecosystem: Host-associated > Tunicates > Ascidians > Unclassified | place: Key West, Florida... | reverse complement strand
GAAAGGTCTAGATCAGGGGCTCAAAGACTCGGGTCGCATATGGCCCGCGATGGCATTTTGTGCGGGCCGCAATGCTTTTTGGGAATTTTCAAATAATTAAAATTTACGTTATTTAGGTTATTCACCGATATTTAATGTGCTCGGCTAGGGAGTGAACAAGTTCCTTTGAAACGAATGTAAAGGCGGCTAGAAATGATTTGCCTTGAACTCATATGATACCTTGCTCAGGAAATAAGATGTAAAAGCTGTTTCTAGTAAAGTTCAGGTACCGCCATTGCTGCGACAGCGTCATAATACCAACCTACTAGAAATTCTAACCGGAACGCCGTACCGGCAATAATTCTTTTACCGGAACGGCGTTCCGGCTTACTTTCACCTCAGCTCTACACGCACTCTCCTTACTCGTTATTGCAGCCTACAACGTGTCACTGTAAGACATAAATTAATCAGCGATCCAAGTTAGGAGACCGGAGCACTGGTTCCACGCCTAGTGATTTTTCACTAGATCTGGTGATTTTTAGACTGACCTAGTGATCTAGTGAATTTTCACTGCAATCTACTGATTTTTTGCAAAGTGTGTCTTTGAAGAAGATCAGTTATCTTTTTTCAAATGTTGTAACTGTACGGGCCTTTTTAAAGATATTTTCAGCCTTATATAATTCGCAAACAATTAATTACATGAATTGTTATTTGAAGATTTGCAACAAACCAGAGATGATCACGGAGCCGGAGTGCCGGAGTGGACTCCGGCCGGAGTTTGCATTTTAGGCTGGAGCAGGAGCCGGAGTCAATATTTTAGGTTCGAGCCGGAGCAGGAGTCAACATTAAGGTCTGTGCAGGAGCCAATCAAAATTTTTGAGGGACCTAATTTCTATAATGATTAATGATGCTTGTTGTCAAACAGATTGGAATTAATTGAGACTTGTTTCATGACCAGTGTCGTCATATATCACCAAAGTGTGACACTGGGTGGGAGTACCGAGCATTTCACCTCTAATGGTTTCAAAGTTACATGTATGGTCTACTGTATTCAAAATAGGCCTACAGTGTGTATGTGACAATGTAGTTCGGGAATTTCGGAATCCATGTCTAACTATGAGAATGTTGGCCTAATGATGTGGGCAATAACACAAGACACATGACAAAAAACAATGGTAAACAAAACAGATTACAGAGAAGCAACAGTGTGCCGAAATGACCTATATACTGAAGGCCCAGTGCCGGATTAAGGTAGCGCGGGGCCCCAAGTAAAAAAAAACAACTCAACACCTGCTAAATCATAAAGTGTGTGGGCAAGGCATCCGTGTTTCTAGCTTTACTCTCTGTATGCTCTATCAAGTTCGCATCGTGACATGGCAGTCTGAGTGTATCTTCCTGATCGCCAATGTTGCCAGATGATTGTGACCTAAATCTGCTAAATAGTGTCACAAAAAACTGCTAGATTCTGCTAAAGGTCTTGCCACAAATTTTCAATTAAAATCTCCTAAAAGCAGTGAAATTCTGTTAAAAAACTGTCATTTTTAATATGATTAAAAGAAACCTGTAAAGTTATACAATATACTAATTTTTCGTCTTGCACTCGCTCAATTGCACTCACCCAATTGCACTCGCCCTCAATAAGAATGGGCTGAAAATGCCGATCTTGGCCAACACACATTTCCGCCCACAATTTTCTATCAGTCAACATTTTGACTTTTTGAGCAACGTAACTGCAGCTTGCTTCGTTTTTTGTATTACACATAGTTCTTGACGATCTCTTTCAAATGGTTGCATGTTTTTATACAGTAGAATAATGCTCAGCGATAAACAATCTGAGCATAGCTTCAACCCTACAACTTTCTAAGTCTGGTCTTTGTAACTTTGTGTTACATTAGAGAGCATGCAAAAAGTTCTTTAGTCTTAATTGAGTGCTTTTGTTTCCAGTTATGCCTTTTAAGCTCACATTACTTGGCTATGATTGCATTGTTGCAAACTTCGCAAAAGCTTTTGTTAAATCAGCAGGATAGGCAGCAGGCATTGAGCCAACTTTTGCAGTAAATTTTGAATCTTGCAACTACATATGTCGAAACTTTTGGGAGCTTCAGTTTACCAGGAAGTTATTTTACCAGACAGTACTACTTACAAGCGAGAGTGAATCACTTGGAAATATCGTATCGTGGGATAAAAACATATTCTACCAATGTTGCCTTTCAACCTAACGCACTCACTAATCACAAGCAAATAATTTAGGCTTCACCAAGCTATCTGATTAATTACTTGTTATCATGATACAATCATCTTCTTGAAGCAGCTTCTTTGCATCATAATAAAAATTCCAAATAATTGCACGCAGTTGGTTGTGCTTTGTCCTGGTGTTATCCAGTGGCGGTTCTAACGGGGGCCTGGGTGGGCCATGCCCCCCCAGATTTTTGGCTGGCCCCCTGCTTGGCCTCCCAGTTTTGTGCTGAATTTCACGTTCAAGTTCGTTTGATTGACATATACAGCAAATATCTTTCAGCCAGCAATATTTTAAACGATTTGAAGACTTTCTGGCGACGGTTCTGACGATATTCACAAGCCTATGTTGGGTTTGATAGGGTTAATCATATCAAATCAATCTTCATTACACCGGAAAATCACCATGCAGGAGAGACATTTATGTTGGCCCCAATTTCTTCCTCGACCCCGCAGTGCCCCCCAGTTTTTTCATTCTAGAATCGCCACTGGTGCTACCCAGTTAAAAACGTCATGAAGAAGATACGTATATATTTTGATGAAGGTGTAAAGTTTTCATCTTGAAAAACTTTTAGAATAGGTTTTTGGTCAGGAATTTGTTATCTACTAAACCTGCCAAACGGTTGGTAAAATCCTGCTGGAAAATTAGCTAACTGCTAAATTGAAAATTTTACAGCTAACAGTGAGAAAATCCTGAGGTTTAGCAGCAAATCAGCTAAAATGGCACCATTGCTGACCGCAATCTAATGCCTTTTGTTCGTAACTGTACAAAAAAAAAAAAACAAGAATTTCTGGACACAGACAGCGTTCAATTGAAAACCTTCGCTTACTACTTACGCGGCAAATATAGCAAAATACTGACTTGTTGACTTCTCAGACTGAACAATTTCTTATACAATGTAATAAATAAGATTTATTACAGAAGACCGCTGGGCCCCCAAAAGCGCGGGGCCCGTAGCAATCGCTACATTTGCTACTATTGTTAATCCGGCACTGTGTAGGCCTAGTAACAGGATTTGACGATGATGTTGGAAGTAATGTGCGGTAGTACACAATTCAATGTTTATTCGCATTGTGCATATTTCTAGTCTAGCCACCGCTTGCATAGGCCAATCTCTGCCCACATTTTGTAGCCATCCTGAACAAGTTAGATGTTTTCCCTGATAATTGCAGATTTAAAAATAACCTATATCGTTTTGCATCTCTACTTCCTATGATAAACTTGAAAGGGATTATAGCCCAAGTTATGAATATTGTAAATGTTCATCTTGTTAATTTTTCTGCACGATTTGCTTGCAGATTCCTGTTAATGGCTCAGTTTGGCATAGTCGTTGTTCAGAGTTTTATCTGAGCACCTGGTTAAAGTGCGATTCAATATTTGTGAACAGGTGATCAGTTCCTGACCTCGGAGATTTCAAATGAGTCTTTTGCAAAAATTGAAAATTAACACTCACTTCAAATATTTGTCATCTATCTGGTTAATTATTGAAGCTTGAACTAATTAACCAGTGTTTCAATGGTTTCCTTTTCACAATTTAATTACAGATATTTTTAAGGTGTATATTTGATAAGCAGCGTCTATTTTGCCTCATGAGACGAAAACAGTACTGAAGTTATTTTGTCAGTAGCTGCACACATGTTTGAAGTGATCACATGACAAGTTTGGAATGCATGATCTACATAGTTGAATGTAGGCCTATTGCCTAATTTAAATGTGGCCAAGCTTTTAGTGGCTGTTTGTCTACATTGTGTAAAGGATAGTCTAAACCAGTGTTTCCCAAACTGTGTGCCGCGAAAGTTTTATGTTTTGACAAAACCTTCTGTATGTTACATCACTTCCGTTAGAAAGTTTGTGAAGAGTAGGTTTTTATGAAGTAGGTGTGCCGCGGCCAAATCCAGTATTTATTATAGTGTGCCGTAACGAAATAAAGTTTGAAAAGCACTGGTCTAAACCATAACTTTAAACCACATGTTGTGTCTCTCTGTATTGTGCTAGTCATGTGACCATTTCAACCATTTGTGTTCTATCAATTGCAAAATAGCCACGACATATATTTGCCTCATGAGGTAAAATAGACAGTATCATTTTAATATGAGCTACTTGGAAGTTTTCGGAGTGTTAACAGGGGTCGGAGTTGATGTGTCAAAATTTTTCAGAGTCGGAGCAGTAGTCTTAACGCATGGAGCAGGAGCGGAGCCAGAGTCTGAAAAATGTGACTCCGCTCATCTCTGCAACAAACTAACGAACACAAATGTTTCTAATTTCAATTTCTCATCATTTTCACTTCCGTGCTATTTACTGCTGCTTTATTGACCATGACAGTATATTCATTTCTTAGCAGGAACGCCGCAGTAGAAATAATTAATAACATGTTAGGTTGATTACTCCTGAATACTCCTTGATTGATATTGTTTTCAGATCTTGAGAAAAGCCTGAAGATTGTTAGTGTGAGATTTTTCAGGCTTCAGCATGATATATTTTAACAAACTTGCAAATATTGTAAAGGTTTTTAGGCAATAAAGTAAATAATTAAATCATTTCAAGCAAAGCTGCAAAATTCAACGCAAAAATGTTAAATCGAGTGATTTTTTTCCAAATCTAGTGAATATTTTTCGTGAATCTAGTGATTTGTGCAGAGAAACCTGTGGCAGCACTGGACCGTAACAAAAGGCAGCACTCCACGCTAAGACAAAGCAGTTCATAACTGCAAAAATATCTGGCAACGCGTTAAAACAGGAGAGTAGGACATACTCAGTGCTATATCAGAGCAGTTTACAACTGCAAAAATATAAGGCTGCGCATTCAAAGAGTGCAGTAAAACACACTCAATGCACAATGGGCAGTTCACAAATTTAAAAAATGGCTGCACGAATGTCTCGTCAAACAGCAGTCGAGCAGAGAAGTTATGCGGCTGTGATGGCGGACACCCAGGGTTGACAGTTTGAAACTTGTTGAACTAGCCTACACAAGAATTGAAAATGCGCATAAAGAAGGCTACGCAAGAACACTTTCGTTATTATTTATGTGGCTGTTATATGTACAACTACTGGGGGAGCAGAACAGATACGCATTTGTGTGAGCCGTTATGATCAATCCGCCCAGAACCGTCGCCAGAAAGTGTTCACTAATGGACCTTTACGTTTGTGCAGGGAGGCTTGACATTGAACATTTGTTAAAATCTCCACTGATTTTTTTATATTTCAATTTGGGGGCCTTGTGGCTTTGTCTGGAGGGGCGAAGCCCACCAAAGCACCCTCGTGGCGACAGGAGTGAATCCGCCTGAACTGCCAATTATAGTGACGAAGCTTGAAATGATGCAAGCATAGGTATGAAGCTGCATTAGCGCACACCCAGGATGCCACATCAAAAAACGAAACAGGAAACTAATGATGCATCAAAACGTCAGCTAAACCAAGCAATTTGAAATAGCACAGATTTGAAATTTGGCTCAAAAAATCAATTAAACGGCCGTAATTATTTTTCAATCATTTTTTGTGATTTTCCCTTGATTGCTTGATCTGGGCAAAGTCACGTCACTATCAATTTAATTGGGTGTGCGCCGCACTCTAGAGAGTTTAGGTTCCTGGTATTTAGGAATGTGAGAATTACTGGCTTTGAGTACGTAAAAACTAGTGTTGACAAAGAACACAAATTTCGAAATATGAAATCCATGCAGCATGTTTTAGTAGCCTTACAATAAAAACAATCATCTTGCTACAGCGTTTTAATTTTTGCAGTTTCACTCTTTGGATGCCCACCTTGCTGTGGATGCCCGGGGCCGTCGCTCCGTTTGCCTCCCCTCTGCACGCCACTGGGTACGGTGGGCTATTTTCAGAAAGCTTGAATCACGTATGGGCAAGTCAGATACGTTAACCATGTACTAAATTGAAAAATAAACAAACCTTATTATGATGACACAACTTTTCTTCAATAATTTACTTTTTACTACACAACTGTTGAAGATGGAACAAATCTATACATTACTCTGTTCATTTACATTGTTTATTCTTGATTTTTGAATGTTCAACGTATACAATAGTTCTGAAATGAAAAATGAACAATTTTAAAAATATTCAAGAATTTTCAAGGACGCCGGAAAACATTCAAGGACAATAAGATGTTTTTCAAGGATCAAGGACATAAAGCGTTTTGTTAGCAAATTCAAGGACAGTCCTTGGCGCTCAAGGACGTCTGGCAACCTTAAGCAGGAGCCGGAGCCGGAGCCGGAGTCAACATTAAGGTCTGTGCAGGAGCCAATCGAAATTTTTAAGGGACCTAATTTCTGTAATGATGCTTGTTGTTGTCAAACGGAATGTAGTTAATTTTAGACGTGTTTTCTGACCAGTGTCGTCATATATCACGAAAGTGTGACACTATGTGGGAGTACAGAGCATTTCACCTCTAATGATGGTTTCAAAGTTATGGCCTATGCAAAATACAGTGTGTAAGTGACGATGCAGTTCGGGAATTTCGAAATCCATGTCGTAACTATGAGAATGTTTGGCTAATGATGTGGGCAATAACACAAGACACATGACGAAAAACAATGGCTACCAAAACAGATTATAGAGAAATAACAGTGTGCCGAAATGACCTACACACTGTTGACTGTACTGAAGGCCTAGTGACAGGATTTGACCATGATGTTAGAAGTAATGTGCAGAAGTATACAAAATACAATGTTTGTTCGCATTGTCACTTGTGAAGATTTCTAGTCTAGCCACCGCTTGCATAGGCCAACTTCTGCTCACATATTGGAGTCATACTTAACAAAGTTGGAAGTTTGCCCCGATAGTTGCAGCTTTGAAGATAACCTATATTGTTTTGCATCGTTGTTGCCTATGATCATAAATTTGAAAGGGATTGTAGCCTAAGTTATGCGTAATTTAAATGTTCATGTTGTTAATATTTTTGTATGATTTGCTTGCACATTCATGTTAATGGCTCAGTTTGGCATAGTCATAGTTCAGAGTTTTATCTGAGCACATGATGGTTAAAGTACGATTCAATATTTGTGAACAGGTGATCAGCCCCTGACCTCGGAGATTTAAAATGAGTCTTTTGTAAAAATTGCAAATTAACACTCACTTCAAATGCTTGTCATCTATATTAAAGCTTGAACTACTAACTAGTGTTTCAATGGTTTCCACTTCATAATTTAGTTACAGTTGAACCTATACTTTATGGTGTACAGTATACTTGATAAGCAGCATCTGTTGTGCCTCACGAGACAAAAACAGTTACGAAGCTATTTTGTCAGTACCTGCAGACATTTGTTTGAAGTGATCACATGACAAGTTTGGAATGCACAACCTACATAGCTGACCGTAAAGTCTAATTTAAAAGTGGACAAGTTTTTAGTGGCTGTTTGTCTACGTTGTGTAAAGAATAGGCTAAGCCATAACTTTAAACCTCAACATGATGTGTCTCTCTGTATTGTGCTAGTCACGTGACCATTTTAACCATTTGTGTTCTATCAAAGGCAAAATAGCCACGACATATATTTTGCCTCATGAAGCAAAATAGTATCTTTTCAACATGAGCTACTTGGAAGTTTTCAGAGTGTTAGCAGGGGTCGGAGTTGATGTTTCAAAAATTTTCAGAGTCGGAGCAGTAGCAGTAGCAGGAGTCTTAAAGCGTGGAGCAGGAGCAGAGTCGGAGTCTGAAAAATGTGACTTCACTCATCTCTGTGGCCAACTAGCTACACCATTCGGTAAAATTGCTATATCATCGTTTCCAGGTTCAGCTGCGTATGCTTTACTTATATTGCTGTCAACATTTGCTTCTTCATTATTTCTAATTTGGCCAGGCATATTTCTTCCTTAACTTCCGGTATTGATTTACTGGTGGTAGCACTGCTAACCTTGTGCATCTCGCTTGGTAAAATGGCGTCCGAAGAGACGTTTACGAACTTCAATATGGCGCCATCATTCTTCCTCTTCCCTAGTTTTTCTCTTTTTTCTGAAAGAACATCCACTTTTTTTGTTTGCTTCATTTGCAGGTTCAAATGCTTTAAAGATAGTTGAAATAATTTAACTGAACGTTGGCTCAACTGCAAAACAAAAGCTTAAATCTAAAGTGCACGCAAAACTCTCGCAAATACCGAACAACTTCACAGGGCATCAGGTCATGTCGGTGTGTCATAGACTCGTAGAGCTCCTTTGTGACGTATGCGATTGAAACCTAATCATAGGTAACAATGATAGCCATACATAACAATCAAATTATTATTTCGAGACAAGCAACATGAATTAAGCGTATGGTGTGCAAACTTGGTTAAAGTGCAGTAGTTGTGTGTTATAACACATTCATGCGTGTGTCTTGAAAGCTTGTAGTATTTCATCAAAGTACAGTGAATGCATTAGCGCCATCAAGCGTATACTCCATACTATCGCAATGTATATCCTCACTCATGTTCTTTCGTGTATTTGTGTATTTCTCTTTCCTGCGATGCATGTTTAAAGTCTGGCGCTTTGCGTGTGGGAGTGAAGACGTTACACAATACAATTCGATAAGTGGATTTCAGCAGAATTACGATGAAAAAAAACTTGAATTTAGGAAACAAAAATTATAGTAACCGCGAAAAACTTTGTACTCAAAATATTTTAAAAAGTGCGGAATAGCTTCTACAATGTAGTCTACTGTTTCAGGCCAACTTTTGCCGCCCCCTCTGATTCTGCCGCCCCTGGATAAATCCAGAATGTCCCAATGGCTGCTACGCCACTGGCATGATCATCAGCCTAATTAAACATAACTTTCGGCAAAAATGCTTAAAATCTAGAAGTATTAACACAATGCCTGCAGGCGCACTTCTACCCAGAATGCACCCTACAAGAGTTCACCCAAAGTGCACCGAGAGTGCATGCAAAAAGAGTGAGCACCTGCATCCGAGAAAGCGCACACTTCCACCGAAAGTGCTCAAAATGAGTTCTACCTCTGTTGGAGATTTGGCAACAGCTGTACTGGTCTATCAGCCTGCACTTCTTGGAATTGTTATAGGAATATAGGTAATTGTAGAGGCCAGACATATGATAATGCCTCAACAATGAGTGGCGTATAAGACGGCATGCACACGCTGTGCATGAAGTAAATTCCGTTGAAGAATATTTACCCTTCAATACACAACCACTGACTTTATTCGGGCAAGCTGCCGATAATGCTGCAGCATTTTTCGATTTTGTACAGTAGGTGCATCAATTTTTCTCAGTCCCACCAAAGATATTGGCGAAGTAGATATCTGTCTTGGATTAGAAAAATCAAGACTGTCTGATACGCTATGATCAGCACATGCTGATGCTGTTCATGCACTTCGAATGGGATATGAATTGATTTGGGAAGTTTTTGATGCATTATAGAAGATTTACTGTAGAATCCAAAACGAAAAAGGCCAAGGCTGCAGGCCTTAGTAGTATGTTCTGAAAATTTAAGTGGATTTTTAGTGAATATTAGTATTGCATCATATCTCGCTTCGGCGCTGCAAATATGGTTTGCGGATACATTGCAGAATACAGTTTTTAAAATACTACTGTCACTTAAAGAATATCTATCTCACCTAAGAGAGGAATTTGACAACTTTGAGGGAACGGGAAGTTATAAAAATGACTATCAAGCCGCACAAGTACAAAGTAGGTGCCACAAAGCAAGGATTAATTATGGTTGACGCCTCACATCCGCCATTAAAAGTGTCTTTTCCTATAGAGATAAGCAGGGACGCCGGAACGGGGGTGCATTGCGGGGGCACTGCACCCCCGCACTTTGAAAGGGGGGAAACGGGGGCACAGGTGCCCTTACACAACAGTATCATAAGTAATGTCATGGTTTATCAAGATCAGTTTAAAACGAATTTATTGCAGCTATTCGCGCACACCTAAAATTCAGAATGGTTTTCTATAATTTCTGTTATGAGCTTTGAGGTCAACATTGTTACTAAACATGTAAATGCGAAAAGAATGACTATTATGGCTATGGGTGTGCTTTTACACTGAACTCAAGCAAACAGTTTTGAGCCCGTGGTACGTCAAAGCCTCGGGCGTCCGCAGGGGCGTCAAAACAGGGGCGAATCCAGGAGAGGCGATTGAGGTGATCGCTCCCCCTAAAACCTACGAATTAACCTTATTTACCATGAGTGAGTACAATTCGTAAAACAGCATTAGAATTTTCGCAATACAAGGCTATTTTTCGTCCATTGTTTGGCACAGAAGTGTTGGGAAGTATACTTCATTTCTCTTAAAGTAGTGAACCCGTAATGAGACTTGACTAACAAATATTACTGAAATCGCCCCCTAACCTTATTTCCCAAGGCTGGATCTGCCCCGGGGTCAAAACGGACATTTGCCCCTCTCTGGAAATTGGGACTAAAAACTAAAAGTTTCTAGAAAATTTGACGTCAGCAGCTCAATTCCATTAATTGATTTATTTCTTGCAATAACAGTTTATTTGCCGGTACGACACTTACACGGCACAAGAGCCAGGTTCACTGTTCTGGTGTCATGCAGTGCTGAGCTTGCAGTTCACTCATGTCCGATCCTTTGTCTGCAGGCATAGGCGTAGTCAAGGGGGGCATAGGGGCCGTGTTCTCCCAAAGTGTTTAGAACATATAATCATTTGTGCTTTGTGAGGCGGTATCACAAACAAAATAATGTTATTCGTCTAAAATCAAACATTTTGTCCCCCACCAAATTTTTGGCCCCCCTAAATTTTTGGGTTGGCTACGCTACTGGCAGCAGGGGCAAGCTGCCAAACTTGCAAGCGGATTGCTTTACTGTCGGTCTTTATCGTGTAATAATAACATGGCAACAAATCTTCAAATGTTCACTTCAAGCTGCGATATTAGGCGTTTGGTCGCATGTGACTCATGAACGCAGACATCTTAGCAGGTAATGTAGCGAGACAGTGACTGCCGATAGCGGCAAGCAGGGACGTCGGAGAGCGGTGGCATTGAATCCCTGACCTTTCGAACGAGGGACAACGGGGCAAAGGTGTCTTTTCATAGGTAATTTTATGATTTAGCAAGATCGCATTGGAACAAGTTGTCTATAGTTTGTTTTATTATTACTTTTGAGGTCAACATTATTGTTGAACTGTAGCAAGCATAATCAGGGGCGTAACGAGGTTAGACGGCGCCCGGGGCAAGAAGCAAGTTTGGCGCCCCCAGTTTCGAACCTGAGGTCTTTCGGAAGGAAATTTCCTGTATTGAACAAAGTACTTGTGAAATTGTTGGGACTTTTCGGCGACCCAGCAGACATTTGGCGCCCCCCGCAGTGATTCGGCGACCCATAATGATTCGACGCCCGGGGAATTGTACCCCCCCTTGCCCCCCCGTCGTTACGCCCCTGAGCATAACTGCCAGGCCCTAACCAGATTGAGAAGCCAGGGAGGCGAAGAGTTTACTGAGAGGGGCCCGGGTGTTTTTAACTATGTCCAACACATTTTTCCAGGGTGGGGAAAATTTTTTTTCAGGGGAGACTGAGCCCCCTGCGCCCCTCCTAGTTACGGTCCTGATCCTTGGTAACGATTTTTTTGTATTTCATAAGTTTGCATTGCCCTCAACTTTTTTTCTGCCCTACCGACGTTCCGGCGTCCCAGAAGATAAGTTTAAAATTAATGCATTTTTACCTATTATGGATCGAACCGCTTTGGCCTTAGAACGAATGAAGGGGCTTAGTGATCACTTTAGTTTGCTTTTTGTCTGGAAAGAGCTACACCAGCTATGCCCAACCTAAATGGCTTACTGAGCCAAAAATTATGTCACTATCTTAACCAGAGCCCGCACATTGAATGACATATTATTGAGGGCCCCACGTTGAATGGTTTACTTTGATTTTAGCAAACTAAATGTAGCTTAAACTAATATACTGAAAGTGTTCGAATCCTAACTGCAACAGCAACAGACGTGATAAAATGGCACTGAGGATCTCCTGCATCAAAAATGTCAAATTCAGAAAATCAAAACAAAGACAAGTTGTCAGTATGCAGGATACTTTTACTACAGCGAAAACTAAACTGGACCGCACAAAACCCTCCACTGGGCCGCATGCGGCCCGTGGGCCCGGGGTTGGACATGGCTGAGCTACACCAAAAGCATTGATGACATACGTACTACTGGGCAGAAGCTTTCTGCTATCTGTCCAATGATAGGAAACAGTTGGATGTGACTGAATTGCTCCAACTTTGTAACTTTGCAAAGTGCTGTGTGTTGATGAAAAACATGGTGACTGGCGCAAAACATACAGTATTTGCATTGCCTAAATAAGAAAATAAAACTAATATCACTTTTTTCAAACATTGCTCTTATTCTGTTTACATGCTGTGGATGTGCTCAAACTGCAGTGGCGAGTGGTCATATGGAAACAAATGCATTGATTTAGGTCATTACTGCCGCAACAGCATTAGATCGTGTAGCTGGTAAAGATGGCATTTTTGCCGAACACATTTTTTATGTTGACTCAAGTATTTGCAACTATCTCAGTAGTCTCTTCAATGTGTGTTTAATGCATGGAAAAATTCCACAGCTATGCATGCAAACTGTCATTGTACCTATTTGTAAAAATACGAATGGAGACATAAGTAATACTGGGAACTGTAGACATGTTTCTCTTGCAACTATCATGCTTGAACATTAGCCAGTTTAGTTTCAAGTCACAACATGGCACTGATATGTGCATATTTTTACTCAAACAGACTGTTTCGTATTGTGCAACCAAGGGTAGCCTACCTCCATAGGCGGATCCAGGATTTTTCTAGGGGGGGCTCAGGGACAAATTCATCCGGATGTGTATTGACTGCATAGCGGTGAAAATCAACTGCTCAGGTAACTTTTTTAACAAACATGTTTAATACCAGGGGTCTCAAACTCAACTTGTGCCGCGGGCCACATGAGAACTTATAAGGCAACCCGCGGACCGCATTATAACGCTGATGCAACAACTGCGGTACCTGAACTTACTAGAAACAGCGTTTACATCTTTATTTCCTGAGAAAGGTATCATGAATTATCGACAAATCATTTCTAGCCGTCTCTACGTTCGTATTAATCGTTTCTAGCCGTCTAAGTAACTTGTTCACTAGCTAGGCGAGCACTTTTAAACATCTGTGAACAGGGCCGGTTTTAAGCCGATTTGACTGATTTCTTCTAATCGGGCCCCGCGCAAAAGGGGGCCCCGCGCTCCGCCTACAACCAACGCAAACTTACACTTTCTGTGGAAGCTGCTGGTGTATAGTGCTGGCGCGGAGCCCAGTGTTTTCTAAGTTGTTTTGAGAGACCAAAGCGATTACCAAATTTTTCCAACAGTCTCTCAAAATACAGTATAAATTCGCTTTACTACCACCATCAAAATACACCAAAACCTTGATTTACAAACATCTCGGTATTTAGATGATACGGTTGCGATCTCTGAAAGTCTTTGCAGTGAGCAAGGTCAAAACTTGAGAAAACTCTGGAGGGTCACACAGTATTTCTTTAGCGTGTGATACCTTGCCAACGAAAATCCAAGTGAACTGCGCGGCTTTTAACGCCCTCATCAAAGTTCTATAAAGAATGGTCATTGTTTTCAGTGGTGAGTAGCCAAGTTTTTTTTTTCACTAGCACCTCGTTAAGGCAGAGAGGGGTTAAGTTTTTAAGCTGCTTTCTGCCTTATTTATAAAAGCGTTTCTTATTTGACAGGTCAGGTTTAACTAGTTGCTGCAAAATACGATTCGATAGTTGTTGAATGTTAATATTTCAATATTTACTACTGCTTGTCTTCTGAAGGTATCGTTTACTTCGTAATTGCAAATGTGTGCTGCTTAGTCTTTTAATAGCTTTGTTCATTTTCCCTCTCATAAAGATTTGATGAGGCAACCTGAGATTGGCGTATACGTTAGAAATAAACCTAGTTTTTGTTACGAATGGTTATTTCTGATGTGCAAAAAATAACGGTTCCTTAAAAAGTAACAAAAAATTACTAACAGTTAAGCCATTTGCAAGCAGAAGTGACATTTTGGTTCAAGTGAAAAAAGCCTCATGATGTTCTTGTGGTGAAAATTGCATCATGACATAGGCTATATACTAATGAAACAACGATTGTGGCATCAATCTCACAGGCTGGCGTTGTAATTTCTGAGATATAGTCTAACAAAAGTCTGAAAAGGTGAAAAGTAGAATAACTTTTGTGGAAGTTTGAGGCTATTACAGTAGAGGCTATTACAGAAGTTTGAGGCTATTACAGAAGTTTGAGGCTATTACACTTGTCTGTTTCGAAAAATTAAAAAGTAGGTGTAAATTATTAGGAGATCTACATTCACTTCATATACTTCTCTAGAGTTAATAGAGAGAAGACTTTTTAACCTTCTCCGGGATATTCAAAAGCTGCTCTAATAAGCGGCAGGGTTGCCAGATGAAAATTTCAATAAAAAGCCAAACAGTGCTAAAAAAGGCCAGAAAAAGGCCAAACCGATTGTTTAAAGGCCAGAAACAAGCCAAACTTTGTTTGCGGTAGTGCCATTCCTTTGTCACAAAGAAATATTCAAATTAGAAGAATGTCAAAAAAATGTCTTCGAAATTACGATAGGATTAACTCTTGCTTGGCATTATGTTGGAGACTGGAAGTCGTTATTACTGATACTTCTCTAACTTTTCATGGTTTGTAAGATTGCACACTTTGGGTACAGTAGTGCGACAGGTTGCATACTGATCCATCGGCGGCTTTATGCACCCATATGAAAGCCATCTCCCTATAACTTCTATACTTACGACCAGAATCATTGCAACCTTTCCTTTCTTGATGTCATTAAGACACCACAAGGGAGACACAACTGAATCTGATCCCAAATTGCTTTGCTGGGAAGTCGATTGCGCGTCAGCGACGCATCTTCAGTCCAGGAAATTTGTAAGCAAAAGCTTAGATGTGAAATGATAGAAAAAGACTAAAGTAGGATCAGAGAAAGTGCGCGGACTACATTAACATAAAGCTACTACCACCAAAGCCTGAAGCCATTGTCGCATTTCTATCGCGGAGATGCAGATCTGTCTGCAAGCGTTGTTCTTTCTTAGTGCTTACAACACAACACACTACAGGGAGTGCACACATTTCCAGTTATTACGCAAAAACTTGTTTCGAAACTCGCATACCTTAAATATTACTAATATCAGAACGCGGGCATCGGTCTAATATAGCATTTATCACAAAAATTTTCCAATTGTGTTGCTGAAAAAAATAGAATAGTAATATTTTCATTCATAGGAACCTATTTCAGCGAAAAAGGCCAAAAAAGAACCAAAAGGCCAAACGTATTTTTTAAGGCCAACTAACTTGATACTAGGCCAAAAAAAAGCCAAAAGACCAACTAAAATTTTTAGGCCAACCAACTGGAAACGAGGCCAAAGTTTTGAAATTTGGCCTAAAACAGGCCAACCTGGCAACCTGATAAGCGGTTTGTACGCCTTTAATCGGTGCTCGATTACGTGGTTTTCACTCTCACCATTTTCCACGTGTAAAGTATATAGTGACAGGCAGGTGTTTTGTACAGTCGAATTTGGGCTATTTATTTAACAATATGTTTGTCTGTACTGCAACTAAGCTAAGTATTATAAGTCGAAAGACCAAGAGACATAGGCCGAAAATATTAAGTGGTAGCCAAAAGAGACCTAAAGCTAAGGCAAAAACAGACCGAAGCATAAAAAAGAAAGGTGCTTTTGACAAGTATTTTAACCACTGAGGATATACCTTCAATGCCACACCACATTGCGACAACGTAGGCAGCTAGCTTGGTCATGTTACGCCAGACAGTCAAAGTGAAAGTTTATGTGCGGGAAGTGATAGCCTACAAGTCGTTTCCAAGGCGTTGATTCTGACAAAGAAGCTCGTCAGATATGCATCTGATGACGCATGCAAGCAAGAAAATTCAAACTTTGGATTAACAAATATTCCTGCTACCTAGCCAGAGGTTGTGAATCGGAATGTTAGGGACTACCCTGGACTATTTAGCCCAAATCATGGGCGCAATTTGGTTATAAAATGTGGGGGGAACAGCTTGATGTAAATCCAATATAGTCATCGGGCCTATGCGGAAGTGAAATTATGTAAATACAGATCCCCAATCTTGTTTTTAGAGGTGTTTTCAAAGCAACACTAATCACACTTTGCTTTATCCGTACAAATGATTTAGAAATTAATAAACTTAATTTTGTTGTTGGACATGGTATTGTAGTTCAACTTGATTACATTACTATCAGACTATGATACAATCAAGCAACGCAATATAGTAGAACACATCAATTGGGTTTTATCAGAGCTGTCAGTTGGAGTGCACAAAGCGGTGAATCGCATTGGTCGCACGTGCATATCACTCTTAAGTAGAACACATCGATTTTCATGCATTTTATACGAAGTGTGGGTCGCAGCTCGATTTGATGTCTTGTTTAAGTTGCTTAATCTTAAAAAGACGATAATTGCAAGGTACGATATATATTGCAAGGCATGGTACCTAAATATTTTTCTTGCACATTTCTGCTCATTAAAATGCTACAAATCCTTAGCCACAGGACATCATACATGCAGTCCCACTCCTAGCCAAACCTCCATTGATATCCTCTTACAGTAGCAAAAAATGTTTGGCCAAAATTAACGTAGTTCACAAAATGATTTACAATTTTTTTTAACTGCTGATGAGTGGAGGATGTATCCTTTAAATCTCCCCCTGTCAGCCCCTGCATGCTGTTGGGTACCCTTTTGATTATCCAAACATCGTTTGTCTAATACCCTTTCCCAACATCAATCAAACTCCCAAGCAGAATTATCCAAGCCAACTAGAGAAGATTCAAGGTATCCAATAGAAAACGAACCAGAAGTCTTTCTGAGTACATACCCATATACCAATCTAGCCTACAATATGATTTCTGCATACCTATTCATCCGGTGACCAGGCCCGTAACTATGGGGAGGGCTTCGCCCCTTTGGAAAAACTTTTGCCCACCTGAAAAATGTCTTGGGCATATTGTATGCATAACCATTGTTTTCGTTGTTACATGCTACGTAACGCATTGTTACATGCTATCTATGTAAATTTTGGGCCTCCTTCAGCAAATTATTTGTCCCCCTGGTGTCCCAAGCTGGTTACGGGTCTGCTGGTGACTGCTGCCTTGTGCCTTCTGTCAGTTATGTCACTCATTTCAGTCTTTTCACAATCAAATTTTTCAGGTTTAACATAAAATTTTAATAGGCGAAATTAATGTCAAAAATTTTATTCTAGAGTTATACATGCATAACGACACGAAAATATGTTTGAGATTAAACAGAAATCAAAATGAACAACGGTGAATTGGAAAATAGTACCACGTTTCACCTGAAAGTACCACGAAAAGAATGCCCAGCAAAACTAGGTGTTACGCAGGCTCGCAGGTGGCGGGACCTGGAGGGCAGCATGGGTCCAGGCCCCCCACTTTTTTCTGGGAGGGACTGGCCCTCCCACTTTTAAATTTCGAATTTTGCCTAAATACGTTAAGTAACACAATTCGTATTGGGTCCATTGTTAAAGTAAATTGTTTTTGTGTAAGACTAAGAACAACTAGTTACATTTATGTGCTCAAGACAATGTAGTGTATGATAGATAGGGTGTTGTGCAGAAAGGGGTCGTTGAGGGCTTATCAAATTTTGAATAAAATTGCTTAAACATGCTGACAAAAGTTAATGACGTCATATTAAATGTTCTAATTCTTTTGACGTGCACTTGTTCCCTCCACTTTGAAAATAGTTCCGCTACCCATGCGTAGGCTGCGTGTAAAGCAAATGTATCGCACTTGGATGAAAGCATTGCTGCATTGTGGGTACAAAAATCTTTTGAATTTGTTGGTCACCCTTGTCATGACATACAAGAAAAAGGCTAAATGTATAAGCTATCTTCAATTCCTAGTCAAGTCATTAAGTTTTGAGCTATAGGACAATATATAACTAGGTCAATACTTCTATAGTTTTGATGGAAATCCTGTTTACTAATGGGTGAAGACAGTCTTTTGCAAAACTACCCATCCTAAAACTCAGTCTCCACAATAGTGCTGCTGTTTGTTTTCGACAAAAACTTCGCAGACTTTTGCCTGAAAGTGTAACTCTAAGATTATAGGCTACGCTTGCATCTTTAAGTTTTACGCTGTCTGTTTCTCAATACGTGACAAACACCGTTACATTAAAGCAAATTAGTCAACATTTTTGCACGAAACAAATCACGGCTGTACTGTGGTCTCTCACGTGCGCAGCCGTTAATCTTCACTGCTTTAAGAAAGCGACCTTCTTACAGTAAACCACTCTAGATAAATGTCGGGCAGAGGCAGTAAACAATCTTTTGCGGTCTCTAGAAACTTACAAAATGCTAAAAATCATTTTTGAAGTAAAAATTCATAAAAATATCAGAATCAGTGATTCCACACCAAACTCTGTTTCAACATCAGCGTAGGTATGTGTAATATCTAACATGAAAAACTCTTCACATAAAACGTGACAAATGTAACATTTAGTTTTGAAACCTCTCCAAATACAAACCCTACGAGAAAAAGTGGGGGGACATGGCATATTATGTCCCCCGTCTAAAAAAGTGGTGGGGAACGTCCCCCGTGTCCCCCACCAAATTGCGTCCATGGCCCAAATAGGACAGCGTGCAATCATAACAGACATTTTCCTCAGAAACGAGAGTGATGGGACACGGTTTTCTAAGTTTCACAGCAAAAGGATACTACCAAATGGTGAAACAGCAGGCCATCCATGGCTAATACTCCTGGCCTGGAAAAATATAACATTTTGCTACTACTGCAAAGTTTTCGGCTCTGGATATCCATTATCACAGCACTAAATACCTCTCCTCTCTGCAGGTACTACACTCGTACCTTCCTTCTGATCAGGGAGGTGCCTAGCCAGAGAGGAGTATTTAATGAGGTTGCAATTCTTTGATTTATTGGGTTTTAACGGCGCTGTCCGTTGAACTCTCTGCTGGAGAGGTCTTGGCGTCACCTTTACGAGCCTCGACTTTTTAACATCAACGATTTCCATCATTACCCCATGTGCCCCCTCAAAAATTTCTACACACCACTGAGTGGGGCCCGCAAAAGTGTTTAAAATCGGGCCCCGCACTTGCTAACGCCGCCCTGCCTGTGAATAAACAAAATGACGTAAATGTTATTCATTTCATTAAGTTTCATGCCCACTTTTCCTCTAGGGAAGGTTGCGGGAGCAGAAGCCCTAGCAGGAGTTGCAATGCCTAACGGCCAACAGCAATTTCAGATGGTTCGGCTGGCTCTACACCACGACGAGACCTAGCAAGGTCGGAGATGTAGTCACTCCACCTTGGCATTTGGATGTCCTCTGAACCGATTTTCCGTGGGTTTAGCCAGCAGAAATTGCCTCGCCAGTTTTTCGTGGGGAATTCTGGACAAATGGCCGAACCAATATATCTGTGCACCCTCAATTCAGAGAAGTGGTTCGACATTCAAGGCTCTGCGAATTTCACAGCTGCGCACTTTGTCGCAAAGTGTCACACCTGCATGGACTCTTCGCAAAAATCCCATCTCTGCCGCTTGCCCCTGAGATAATATTATTTCGGTCGTTACCCAAGATTCAGGATCATAGGTGAGGATCGGAACAAAAACCGATTAAAAAACTGACAACTTTGCGGTGTTTGAAACCTCCCGTTTTGTGACCACAGAGCGATAAAGGTCAGGCAGAACTGCGTTAGCTTAGCAATCTCTGTCACTCGTAAATACCACCCCTAGGTACTTGAATTTCTCCACCTGCTGCAGTGTATTCCGATCATGTGCAGCATACACTGCCTTTGTTTTGTAGAGAGACATAATAACTCGGTATTTTTAGTACTAATTTTCATTTTGGTTCGGTCACACGCAGCGGAAAACCGATCGAGTGCATGCTGAAGACCCTGTTGAGAAGATGCTAGCAGCACCAAATCTTCTGCAAAAAGTAAACGGTTGATCCTGCAGCTCACAAATGTGACACCCTCTTCGACTCGGCTGTGACTGTCTATCGGTCTACCAATTCATCTAGACGAGGGGTGGCGAAACGTTTTGACCCGAGGGTCAAATTCGCGATTGCCTGGCCACTGGAGGGCCGGATACAGTGCGATTTACGTGACAGGCAGCACTTAATGCTGTTGCACTGCTGTCCACAGTCGGCAACGTGGTGCTTGAAAAAATGTGCTAGGTATTTGGCGGGTCAGATTAAACTGGTCGGCGGGCCTTAGTTTGGCCACACCTGATGTAGACTGTGAAGAGAAGTGGTGACAGCACACACCCTTGTCGGAGTGCAACATCAACGGTAAACAATCGTGATTTAATACTCCCGACACGGACACAAATTTCTGAACAGGAATGCAGTGACTTGACGGCGAGAAACAAGCGACCGTCAACACCGTAGTCTACTCCCACAGCACTCCCCAAAGCTTTTGACGAGAAACCCAGTGGTATGCTTTCTCGAGGTTGTCAAGATATGTGTAAACGTTTTTGGCATACTCCCAAGATTTCTCAAAAATGTGTTGGAGAGTGAAAATTTGGTCTGTAGTGCTATGGCCAGGATGAAAACCGCACTGGGTATCATCCAGCTTTGGTTCATTTATTTCGCGGCATCGTTTTCCAAGGCACTGGCAACGTAAATTTGAAATATTTCAAAATTCCCGAAAAGCATCGCGGGCCGCACAAAAGGCCCTCGCGGGCCACATGCGGCCCGCGGGCCGCGTGTTTGAGACCCTGGTTAATACCCATAGACATTTTGGCCAACTGCATTCTCACCATTACCCAGACTTACTAGGACGTTTCCGGAAAAGAAGCGGTCTTCGCATTAATTCAGAAATTATTCTCAAACTTATCTAACTTTAAAAAAGCAGCTTATTGATTGTCGAAAAAGTTTTATTATTGGCAAAACAAACACAGGTCCGGGCCGAAAAACGCGTGGGCAGGCATAAAAGTGACACAAAAAATACACCAAAAAAAAACGAAATGCTGCTAGTAACCTTTGCTGGCAGCCTGTACAAGACCCATGCCGTACTGTGTTCGAAAATTGCAGATGTGCGTGAAATAGAAGTTCATGACGTGCGGACTTGAAATTTGGTTATTTTCGGAAAATTATCCGATTTTTATTACACATCGCGATTGTCTACCCAAAATGGCGAAATTCATTTACAAAAATACCCGCCAATCAGTGGCAAAGTATCAATCACAAAGTATTTGAAACAAAATGCAATTGATTATCTAGGCCGTTTGAGCATAGAAAATAAGTTGAAGGTCGAAAAAGGGTAGTTACTTCGAAAACAAGCACAACTCTTCTCCCCGAAAAAACGCATGGGTACGAGCATAGGCGTAGGCAGGGGGCCAAGGGGACCACTTTCCCTAAATTTCTAGCGTTTCTTGTCATTTTGTGCTTTAAGAGGCGGTGTCGAAAACAAAGTACTGTTGCTCGCTTAAAGTCAGAAGATTTGCCCGCCCCAAATTTGTGGGCTGGCTACGCCACTAGGTACGCGTAGAGACAAATATCCCCAAAATGAAAAAATTCGAAGCACTGAATGTTGGCACTTTGCCCTGGAAGGTGTTTATTGCACCACAAGGAAGTAGCGTAGCCAGAATAAAAATTGGGGGGGCTATAAAATGTGGGGGCCAAAATTCTTGATTTTAGGCGAATAACACTATTTTGTTTGGGATACCGCCTCTCAAAGCACAAAATGACCATATGTTCTAAAAATTTGGGGAGGGGCATGACCCCCTGGCTAAGCCTATGCCACAAGGGTATTGAAAATCATCAGACGATGTGTTCACACGCAGGGCCTACAAGAGGGGGTACAAGAGGTACATCGTACCCGAGTCCCGTAGGGACGGGGGCCCGGGAAAGTTAAGTACGCATGATCAGTTTATCTGTAATCACGCCTAAAAGTTATTAGTGCAAACCAGCTGCCCGTATAACAATTAATCTGTTTATAAATCGTATCGTGACAGCTGATTCTGATCACTATACAAAGAAGCTATACAAGTTTCGATGAGGGCCCATGAAAATAGGGGGGCTCGGTGTCGGTCTTCGTACTCCCTGGTAAAATTTCTTTCAGAGGCCCTGTTTCCACGTCACAGTGGGAAATGTAAAGTTTGCTGCGAGTCAATGACTAACCTCTGCTCATCCATTCAAATTTTTTATGAAACGCGACTATATCGCGGTAAGGCAATTTTAACAATACTGTACAGTAGGTAGAAAAAATTTTGTAGAGACAGCAGAATATGGGTCGAAACAAGCATCTGATTTTTTGCTGAGCTGAACTTTTGTCCAAAAATTGTTTCTGGCAGGTCTGATCAGTAGTCATTTGTAGCATAGCTTACAGCCTATCCAGCGCACTTCCTTATTAGCTTACCTGGCATGTGATGTAGGCTGCATTTTACAGTTACGTTTGCTGTTATAGAATTTATGCTGTCACTGGGCGCTCTAACCTAGCCTGTAGTTAAATGCATTGTAAGTTTGTTGTAGCGTAATTTGGAAGTCTTCGCCTAACTAATAAAATGAACTGCACTCATTCGTGTAAGTGTTGCGATAGGAAAATCCCGAGCGGCATGTGCGCAAAGCTTCGCACTGTGGCAGCAAGCAACAATAAGGATCGCCCGATGAGGTAACTCCATTATTTCTTGTTCGCGCCACATATATATATTGTTGTTCTTCGTGCACATCCCATTCGTGGTGAATCACACAATCAACGCAACGCCAACGGAGAGATTGCAACAAAAACTTGTAGGAAAAATAGTATAGTCTACTCCTCATTCAACCTTTGTCCACAGTCTGCTGCTTATTCAACTTTTGTCCACAAAAAGCCCAATCCTACCCAAATTAAACAAGAGCTTAAATACTTACGTGCGGTTTATGTGACACTGGGGCCATATTTCTTGTATCAAAAATTGCTTATTTGAAGTTTAATTTTTAGTGAAATAAACACTTTCGGACTGCATAAATTCAGAATATTAAGCTTTGCATTTAATATTTTCGTCCCTATCCCTGTGCAAGAAATGGTTTATTTAAAGGCTATCCAAAAAAGTCACACCAATGGACGTTTCTGTGTCTAGAACCATCGATCAAAAATTATATCTGAAAAAAGTTAGGGGGCGCTTCAGCCCCCTTCGCCCCCCCTGGATCCGCCTATGATCCCAGTGTTTTCAGCATTCTTAGATGCGTCTAAACTCTAATCTAAAGCATTAGACAGAACTAATGACAACCTGCTGGTCGCTAAATTAATTAAGCGCAATGTACCGATGTGCACAGTAACCAGTGGCGTACACAGAAAATTTTCATGGGGGTTCATTCAATGGCATATGGTGGTCATTTGTATTTGCTGTGCGCTATTTGTGACGTCACAATTTGACGTCATATTCATGTTTCCAAACCAACGTTTTGCGAAGTTTGTTGACATAATATGGATATTCGTCTACACGCACTCCCCTCAATTTATGTGTCATTGAACTGAAATTAAACTATCAGCGCTCCAGGTTAGGATATCGGAGGAAAATAAACTCAACGCTACGACACAGCAGTTCATAACTGCAAAAATATCGTGCTGCGCGTTAATACAGAGGAATAAAACACACTCATCACTGCGTCAGAGCAATTTACAACGGCAAAATGAGGCTGCAGTGATGTCTTGTAGAATACGAGCAGTGGAGCACAGAAAGTGTGCTGCTGGATTAGCTGACGCACATCCCGGTGTGCAACATCGAACCTTGCTAAACTACGCAATAATTGAGAATGCGCATAAAGTACACAAAAAGCTTTCGATTTTTTGTTATATATAGAATTCCAGCAAATTTTTAGTTTTCCTTTTTCCCTGCTGAGACATTACAGTATCAAATGCTTGAATGCTTCTATGTTAACAACTGCTGTTTTTAAACTCGTGCAACAGTTCTATCATGCTACTGAAATTGGTAATGTAGCCAATGCGTTTACCGCATGCGCTAATCAGCCATAGCAGACAAAACAAGAACAATTGTTTCGGATAAAGTGAACTATCGCGGAACACAATCTTAAACATGCGAAGTGGGCGAAAGGTCTGCAGAAAGTGGTGAGATGGTTTCTGGATGCAGACGATAACCCAGATTCCCACCAAACTTAATTATTACTTTCTGACCCATTTGCAATGTTCCAAGAAATTTGCATGCAAATTCATTCCGTGGAACTTGCATTAAGTCGACAAATTAACAAGCAAAAAATTCACGAAAACAATTAATATCCTTTGCGCAGGTCATACAGTTTTTGTAAAATATCAAGCTCAAGGGAGTTAACCCCAAAACCACCCCCTTGCGTACACCCTTGTACTAGTATGTGTGTATTTGCTCCACAGTTGGCAAGCATACATTGGCATGCAATAGACAAGAAATAAAGTATTTTTTACTGCAGGTGAGCACGGAACAAATGTGTCTCTGAGCTTGTTTGCTGCACAGTACAGCGATTTCATTTGTCTCTGGATATCATCATCATCCTTCAATGGGGCATTTAGGGATTCACCAAGTTATTTGACTTGGTCAGAAAATTGTACGCACACCATTCAGAAAAACATTCGATGGAGGAGATTGTTCATACTTCTTGGGACAAAAAAGAACACCAATTGTTTTGTTGCAATTAAAAGTGATTTCATGTTCGACAGCATAGTCACCACAATATTCAGAAGACACTGGGGTCTGGAATCCACTAATACTGCTGTAAGGTCAAACACACATATAACATCAGCAAACGTCACATGGTTCACAGCCATATTTCCCACAGTGCACCACACTGTGGCTGAACCCGCAGCTGTTCTGAGAGTTCATCAAAGTAAACTGCGAATAAATATGGACTCATAACTCCCCTTTGCATTAACCCATTGGTTACAGCGATGGGGATGAAAAGTTTTTGCCCCATTTCAATTGCAAGGTATGGTGACCATACCAACTCATCAGTAGTGTTACTGACCACGTGACATCAACCATGATAATGACCAGGGTTGCGGAGTCGGTGTCAGAGTCCCAAGGAGTCGGAGGTTTTTGGGTGGAGTCGGATTCCTAGCAACACTAGGAGTCGGAGTCGGTGTCGGAGTCGGATTTTTTCCCCGACTCCGACTCCGGAAGTGCAGTTGGATCATTTTTTACACCACCCTCTTAAGTTGGGTATTCCTGTTGAAATGGTACAATTTCTTTTGAAACTTCTTGAAACAAAGAATTCTTGCTGTGTACCACGATTTCCTTTGAGTGCTAGTTGCAACAAAACTGCTGACAGCCAAACTTGATTCACTTTATATCAAGGGGTCAGAGTCGCTAGTCGGAGTCGGTGTCGCAGTCGGAAATTTTGAGAAGGTCGGAGTCGAACATTTTACCTCTCACTCCGCAACCCTGTCGTGACAGTGTTCTAATTTAACGAAATGTTTCTAATTTACCCAAATTTGAAAGAAGCTGTTCCAAGTTAATACTTTTTGCATTAAAAAAATTCCCAAATACTGACAAAGTTTGCCCGGTTAATCGCCAATATTCACGTATTGCAATGCAATCACCTCCCCCCATGTCGTATGCTTATGACTGTCGTAGATACCTTTGCCCTTACCTTCACATATATGCACAAAGCGTCGTGGCATCTGCGTATTAATTGCTGTTACAGACAAGCCACAACCATTTCGTGACCAGGTTATAAGCAACGACATAAAGCAACAAACATCGATATTTCAGTTGTCCATCAAACAGCTACAGTTGATTTTTCTTTCCACAGCAATTATTCGTATTTCACAGCAACAGCGGTGCAACTTTAGTAAAACGTTCGACAGAAGAAAATATAACAAAGGTGTCAAAATCTCAAAAAGTGTCTAAAAGCAAATATGAGCTCCAGACGGGCTTTGAATTTTGCACCCGATCTTGATCAGAATTGAAACACGCGAACAACGCTGATTCTAATTGAAAACGACGAAGGATGCGTATGTTACGTGAGATCGATTTCCTATCAAAACACTAAAACAGTTTACTGATTGATTGGACTGCTTCACCGTTGTCAGGAGTTATTGCTGAAATGTGGATTTATACAAGTCTGAGTCATCGCAGAGTAATGAAAGCAAATCACAGCAGGCAGATTTTTTCAAAAGCTCACAGTCAACCTGAAGCTTTCAAACATGAAGAGGAAATCGCTGCTAACTTAGCTTTCCACAAATGTTTAAATGTGCTGAAGCAAGAGAAAAACCTAAAAAACCGGCTAAGCAAGAGAAAAGCTTAAAAATACAACTGGTTACGTAATTAACAGCTCAGTCAAGGTGGTCAGCGGTTCTAAGCTGAATAGGTCAATGAAGGGAGATGACGAAAATATGTTTATTTGACTCATTGCTGCGTTGCCTGAAGCTAGTCGTTCCGTAATTGGCGTCAGTTGTGCTTTTCAGCTTTAGTTAGACCAGCGTTGTAGTCACAGCTTGTGTTGCAAAACACAGTTAGTGTGCTTTTTCTCAATCTTGTTTTAGTTGTTCATCATTTCGCTCGTAAACTTTTGGTCACAATTTTCAGGACTGAAGATACGTAAATCATGTTAAATTGATTCTTTATTAAAAATATTTGCTAATTGATTCGACTGCGTCGACTTGTTTGATCTGATTTAGGTTGTCCCCAGCATACTGACCAGTATTACTGCCCCACACTTGCCTTTACTTCAATGCACAGCTATTGCCTTCCGAACGTTTGTGCTATCTGTTCGTTCGTTGTCCTCTTGTGCAGTGTTACTTCATTCATTAATTAACTAACTATTTTCAAAGTGCGTGTGTCAACCAAATTTTTAAAACTCAATCATTGAATATGCCATTCTGACCTATACCCAACAAAGGGGTGACAACTTCGGTTGTGTTGAAAAGCGCTAGCATGCGGAAAAGCTAGCAAGTGGACAATTATTGGAATTTGAATAACTTTTCACATGCAAGCCCCGGGAAACCTGTCACACAGTCAAACTAATATTTTTTGACAAAACTTGGCATGACAACAAATGGAGGTGAATCAACAAAACGTAAACCTACATTCTGTTTCACTGGTTCAAACAAAACTACGATCTTTCCTTTGGATAAACTTTACAAAGCGCTGCTGTAAATTTGTTAGCATACAGTAGAGCAGGGGAGCCCAACCTTCACTGACATAGGATCTACCTTTACATTTTTCAGTCTCCGGAGATCTACTAATCTGGCAAAGCTTTGAAACAAAGCAAACCGAGAATGTGGCAAACTCGATATGATTCTATCTTAGTTGCCTTACCTCTCGTGTTTGGCTTGGTAAAAATAGACTGTTGTGTAGCTAGTTGTGATTTCAACTCCTCTAACTTTTTTTTCTTAATTCACTTTGGACAGGAAAATCCTTTGTGTAATTATTGTAGTTCGGCAAACCCTTATACATGCCTAAAATCACCCGCGATCGACTGCCAGGCATTTAAAGATCGACCGGTAGATCGCGATCGACTGGTTGGGCACCCCTGCAGTAGAGCTTAAGGAAAGGCGACTGGCCATCCCTGGCGATCGCGCAAGACCAAGCATTACTTCATGCTTGTACGGCTATTACATTTTTAACTGGAAAATGTGTTAATTACCTTCCTATTTTGGAAAAGAATGCATTAAATATGCAATTATCTCAGGCACGTTTAAGAAATTATAACCCATCCATTAATTTTCTTACCCGCTTTTCCTCTGGGGAGAGTCGCGGAGGCAGCAGGCCTAGGAAAACTCGATATACCTCACGGTATTCATCAATCTCAGATGGTTCGGCTGGCTCCACACCAAGACGGAACCAAACAAGGTCGGAGATGTAGTCAAGTTACCTAGTTCTTGGACGACTTCTTGGCCGCTTTCCCGTGGATGTAACCAGCAGGGTTTGCCTCGCCTGTGTTTCCTGGGACCTTCTGGACACAAGGCCGAACCAAGTAGCTGGGATCTCTCGATTTTGAGAAGTGGCTCGATATTCAGGGTTTGCAAATTTCGCAGCTGCGCACTTCGTCGTGAAGTCTCACGTCGTGAACTCTTCGCAAAAATTCCATCTCTGCCACTTGTACTTGAAATAGCACTGTTTCAGTCATCACCCAAGATTCATTACCGTAGGTGTGGATCGGAACAAAGACCTATTTGAAAACTGACAGCTTTGCGATTTCGAACATACGTGTAGGAGCTGGCAATTTTGAGGGGTGCGAAGAACAAGGCCTATTTTGCCCGAACTTCCCCAAATTTGCCCCAAAAATCTTATGCGGCAAATTTTCCCCCTACAAATTTTCTGTAGCTCTTCATTACTTAGCTCATTTATACACTCAATAAGAAAATGTATAATTTCACTATTATTGTTAAAACATGCCGAAACTTCTGTTCCACAATTTTTTTGGATTTTGTCGAAAATTTTGGACTTTTTCACCGCGAGGGCTGCGGACTTTCGCGCCTCAGCGTAGCGCGAATACAAAAACATTCGGCTTTGTTTTGAAACTATGGCTTTTTCTGAAGCCATGAATTATAACTTGAGGACAAAATTTAGTGAGGAAGCCAGGCTACGATATCGAGAAAAGACATGAAAGCCTGTAGTACCAAATTTTCGAAAATGTTCGCAGCTCAGTAGAAAATATTTCAAAACCTTAGCAAGGAACCAACCCTTTTCTGTTTGTTATCAGGAATACCAGACCTCGTTCTGTGTGGCTAACGAATTTGATTTCCTATATTCAAGACTTGCTTGCTTTGGATTCTCAAAAAACTTTTAAAATTGAAAACCAAAATGGAAGTGAGAAGGCGTAGGAGGGCGATTGCAACGTTACGAATTGGACATCAAATTTTTGCGACAATTATTATCAAATATGCGCTGTGTAATTTAAAAAAAGTTGTCCATCAAAGCATTGAATTAACTAGGTTATTTGAAATTACGCAAACTAGAAGATGTACCTACTACCTTGAACTTGTTTCTAGAGCTTCATAGGGAAACGCACGCGTTGAGCTTAAAAGGTCAGAAAAGTAGGCTTATCCATGGATCTCCTACTGACATGTGTGAAAGTGGAAGCACAGGGTTCTTTGGTGCAGAAAGCGCGGAACTGCAGTGAGAGTGAGAAAATTTTGTTCGCACTTCGTCACGAGCAACTAAATCGGAAACAATTTTTTGGGCATTCTTAAAAGTACCGGCGTAACTGCACGTGTTTTGAGAGTTTCCGTTGGGATCTGTGAGCGTGCTCAATTGTACAGTGTACTCACTTCTTAGGCGTAAACAGGAAATCCAAGCGCGCTGGAGCGTCAAGCACGTATGACGTAAAAACGTGCGGTTTTCGCACCTGAAACATTGTCAGTGCTGCCTTCGCTTATTTCCAGCACCACATCCTTTTGTAACTTTAATAAATCCTTTAACTCGTCTTATAGATCTTCGCACGGACGATACTGCAACTTTATGCTCGTTTTTTAAAGGCTTATTTGTAACGAGAGCATGCAGTAACGATCTTTGCTTTTTAGACGCGTGTGGTAAGCTGTAAAAGCTGGACTTTGTCGCAATCTACGCCCAGGTGATAAGCGGCACAATTGTTCGGTTCAACTCACAGTGGCGGGCAATACCGGAAGTACATCGAACAATCACTGCTGTCATACCTTCGTGAACTGCAAGCTACCTGCGAGTGAACAGCACCTGTGTTTGGTGGGAACTGAGTGTGTTCGATCGGAGTTGCGGTATCAGTGTTATAGCTAATTTCTAAGGAGTTGAAAGCAGAAACGCAATATTTCCTTTGGACAACAGCAATGTCTACTCCGATTGGATCGCGGATGGAACAATGTATACAGTTTTTAGAGCAGGCAAACGTAAAACATCTATTACCAACCGACAAGAAATTAGATTGTGTTGCTTGCACGGAGCAGTCCTTCTGCATGTAAGATGCGCCGATGCCCTGAGTGAAAATATAGCAACACAGCTTGAACATGTTCAGTTCACAACTGCAATTTTTGGAGAAAACTGTCATAAAATAGTGCACAACAGGCTTTTTAGGGGCATGACTAACTATGAGCAGAAAGACGAAATGATAGAATAAAAACTGGTGAATTTTGTCAGTGTTGTGGTTGGGAAATTAGTAGTTGACCTGCTTTTTGCTCTTCAATCCACTAACTTTCAGACGATTCAGATATACTTTGCACAAAAAAGCCAGCATCGAAAAGACATACTTTACGACAAATGTTTACTTTCCACGATGGGTGTAAGCAAGAATCGATCAGCAAATTTTTAATAGGAAATCGATTTCACGTAAAATTACGCATCCTCAGTCCTTATTCAAACAGACCTGCGAGTGAACAGCACCTGATTCTATTTGAATAAGGACTGAGGATGCGTAATTTTACGTGAAATCGATTTCCTATTAAAAATTTGCTTATCGATTATTTGCTTACACCCATCGTGGAAAGTACATACTTGAACAGAGATATGTGCAAGTTTGGATCATCGCAAAAAGACGAAAGCAGATGGCAGTCGACTGATTCCTCGAAAGCATACAGAAACACTAGTGCTTTTAAGCGTTTACCACAAATGGTTTCCATCTCGCTGAATCCGTACGGCGCTACTATGTGAAAAACATATAAAGACATTTTTAGAGCACATCTGTAAATCCTTTAGCTCTTGTCCAGTGCACAGCAAACAAATATTTCACCCACGTGAATGGCGGGACTGAAACAGACCATGGGTAATTGCAGCAATCACGAGATGACTAAGAATACATACCGCAGGAGAAAGTCATGAGAAAAACGTCGCAATGAAGTGGGCGTGTTTGCTCTAAATCTCAAAACTTGGTAAATACTTCATCAGCCCAGGATATGCAACAGTTTGTCGGCTTGACCGAACTTTTCACGTAATTCAACCATGTTCGAATCAGAAAATGCACCATGATCCTGATCGTAGTTTTCATGAAGGCCAAGGGGAGAGCTCGCCCTTGGTGAAATTTAACTCAACTGCTTTCTAGAGGGAACTGCTTTGCTGCACCGGGAAACGGCCAGCAACGGAAAGTTCCCAAGGATCGCGAGGCGTAGCGCGTATCGGGAAGGAATACAAATCAACAAGTACATGGCAACATAGTCGCTATCACTTTATTTGCCCTCAACAAACAAACATTCCGTGGCGGATTCTGCGAAGTAACGACGCAGCACTTTACTCACAGCCGACCAAACATTGCAAAGATCACACCCGACGAAAGTCCGCTCAACAATACCATCACTCGTTACAGTAGTTTTTCGACTGCTGAGTAAATCAGTTGAATCACGCGTTGGTCTAATTACTGCATCCGAGAGACTTCCAGTCCTGCGTGTTTCTGTATGGTCTCGCTCTGGGGCGTAGTTAAACCGAGTGGGCGCCGCACCACTTTTTCCTGCGGTGTTCAGAATGAATTATGTTTTAGTCAGCACTTGGTCGAGCTATTCGACCTTGGGAAGCAATAGCAGTCGGTTGAGTGAACATGTTAGCAAAGGAAAATTGTATTATATGTCTTTTGAAATGCCTTTGAAAAAGCATAACTTCGAAGTATGAAAACGAGAGTGTTTCCTGCTGGAGGAGTGGTGCTGTGGGCAGTCGCGTCACTGTAGTGTTTCCGAACCACGTAAGCGTAGGTTTTGGCTAACTTGCACAACAAAAAGATCTCTATACGCTTTGCAAAACCTACACGTTGGTTTAATTACGTTACAAACAACACAAACGATTGCTGGATCAGTTGGCCTAAACAACCAAGCGAGATGCATTCGTAGAGTACTGAGGCGCCAGGAGTCAGTTTTCACGATCAAAGCAATTATTCATTGCATGGAGGTGCGTCAGCAAATGTATGAAGGTACATTTCTAAATGTGTGAAGGCGCACAATCCTCATAATTACAAAACGCATGTGGCAAAGACGCAGTTTTCAGGTAAAAAGATGACTCTGTTGGGTTGGCAGGCGGCACTCACATGAGGCAAATGTCATTGTTAGGCCTGAACGTTAATGGCAATGAGTTTTAATTGTTGTAAGGCTAGGCCCGGAGTATCATGTATGCGGGAGCTCGTTGAAGCTGCATTCGCTGTGCTTATTTGCAGCTGTCAGTTGCAAAATTGCAGCTAGGTTTTGGGAGTGACACCAAGAAGCACAAAACACACGCGTAGGGTAACATTGAAGTTTACAAAGATTAGCTTACATGGGCAGAACGATGAATAGGTACATTTCCAGATGTTGAAAATTTGCAAGGTGGACATAACATCAATGAATTGACAAACCGTTTTGTTGTAAACTGACAAGCTGTTTTACTGTAATAGAAAGAAAAAAAACAAATCGTTTTGTTGCAGTGTGGATCAGGACCGTCACCACACGGGCTCGGTAGGGGTAAGCCCCTTAAATGCAAGTTCGAGGCTCTTATTGACGAAATATTTGAGTTTAGTAAATTTTCATGCCCCTCGATTGATTTTGTCGCACCCAACTGAAAGCTGCATTAGGAGATCTTGGGTGGCGACAATTCTCGATTCTAGCAAAGTTTTTCATGTGCTTTGTCTGATGTTTTCTACAGGTAGGAAACTATTTTCAGAAAGAATCGACGTTTCGAACCTGGTTTAGATGGATATTTCAACATTTTTCGAAATGTAAATGGAGCAAATACGTGCTAAGTGTGAGTACATGGTGTGACCGTCTAATGCTGTTTCGGAAAAGAGTTGAAAAAACCGTGAGCGGCCCGTACTATTGCCTGTCACACAGCTTTGGGAGCAACTATCGAAAACTTTTGAGTGAGACTAAGGCAAGATTTGAGTGATTCGAAGCGAAGTGAAGCAGCGTGTGATCTAATCGGCTCGAAACAACAACGGGAACGATGCGTCATAGTAGGCTAATAATATTGTTTGCGCAACAAACCCTAGGTTTGCTTGACTGCTGTCAGTGCTCGGTAATCGAAAAATCATGGTTCCGCATCACGATCTCTTGTTTTGGCCAGCGATTTTCAGGGTCGGTAGACTGGTGATTCGCATTTTTCTGGAATGCTAGCTTTGTTTTATCTGCGGACGGCGAACTTCTGTTGTCTTGAATGACTGCTTTTGCGTCGTACCATTCAAAATCAAATATTGGGTTGAGTCGTTGCCACCGCAATGTTTCGCTTACTGACAAAAGGAAGGCGCCGCGGGAATTGTCAGGTTCGCCAATGGAAAATGACTTCGTAGTGAAACCCGGGACAAAACACGTAAGATGTACGCTCAGTGGGTAAAAGGGTGCGAATTTCAAGTGCATTGTACTCTGCAACGCCCACTGCTCTCTGCCACGTATCTAGGTTGCAAATCTATGATATGGTCGAGTATCGTTTCTGCATTTGAAAGATTCACTTTGCGATGACGCCAGTCAAGCAAAGCTCGTAGAATTGCAGGCGGACGTACTTTTAATAGCTTATGTGGGTCTTCAGTTTTTACAAACGTACGAAGAGTTCCTTTTTCAACAGGTTTAACTTCGGTCGTATACGCAAAAGTTTATAAAGTTGAGATTCTGAAGGTAGGTTAAATCTTGGAAACGCAAAGCCATGTTAGAAAGAAACACGCAAATACGAATAGTTTAAACGAAATCGTGATGGAAGTTTTAAAATAACTGTTGTGAAAGGTTGTCTTGCCGAGGATGAAAACAGCTGTTTTTGTAAAGTTTAACATGACTTCGTTTGATTCATTGACGTTTGCATTTTTGCTTCTAACGGTAGGAGAACCGTAAAAAGCTGAGTTGTTTTTTTGACGTTATAGGACTTGGCTAACAGTTAAACTTTTTTCACTTACTGATCAGGAATGCTAGGGGAAGTTTCCGACAAAAGATTCGTGCTCATTACCGCGCGCATGAAAGATCAGGTGCAGAGCTGAAACACACGTTTGTGTGAGAACACACGTTTGTGTCGTACTGTGAAGCTAAGGGTTTGATGTCCTAAAATATAAGGACTCAACTCAAGAGCTGTTTCTGGAATTTAGTGGAATTAGTTTGTCAGAGCTTTCAACACACGTTTTTGATAGACTGGAAAAGTAAGAAAAAAGTTTTTTGAAACAGTGTACCAACTGGAAGATGGTGGGGGGCACGTGATATTTCGGTCGTGGTTAAGTTTTGACGCATTTTTATAGCAGAGTTAAATCAGTACAATACAGAGTTAAAACATAAAGAGGTCAAATGCAATATAGAACAGGAAACACAATGTAAATCAATTACAAACATAACAAAGAAGAAGATGAAACTTATGAAGAGTTGGGAAATATACAGCTGAAGAAGTGAGTTATTGCACATAAATGAGAGAAGTGAACGGCGATTCAGGAAGGAAGCGGAAAGCCATGAGGGAAGCGGAAAAGCCATGCAGCAGCAATCATATTACAATGAGGGTGTAGGTAGTGGGAGCGCATGGCATCTGGCAAAAGCAATTTTGAACAGTACAGACCATAAAGGAACCATGATGATATACCACAGTTACCCATATAGACAGCACGAGATGCAGTAAACCCGGAAGAAGATGAAAAGATAGGGGTGATAACCGTGGTGGAGTAAAATCAGCGAAGAAAAATATGCTTTCTATACTTATGACATCTACGACAACACGGTATGGCTTCACTGCATTTAAAAACTTAATAGAACACACATTGCTGACCCGTAAATAAAGAAATGAATGCGTTTTAAAAAACTGGACAACCTGAAGGATGTTAATCACATCGGCCAGTCAGAGGTTTCAGATATTGCAACAATTTGCGAAAGGCTAAAGGTCAAAAATAATCCAGCAAGGTACATGCAAACAGACTTTAGTTATTAATGAGTGGTAGATAGTTGGTAGTGTCATAAGTTTCTGCTCATCGATTTTAAGTAAGTTAGGCAACTAGGTCTGAAAGTTAGAATAAGACACTTGTGGTGTCGTTGGCTGTGTCTAATTATTATCATTAATTGATATGAAATACGATACTAGTACAGTCGATTACAGTTCAATTTACAATTGCGGTAGTCCTAGGAATGAGACTGAACTCAGTGTCTGTGAGAACGGATAACCACACTTTTCCATCGTATAACCGCTTTTTATCCACTGCGACGTGATTCTGTCGTTGTTAAGTTGACTAGGATTGACCCTTTTGTTACGTCATTGAATCTAGCTCATTTTCCACCAGAGGTAACCGCGGTAGGCCGTTGTTATATTTTAACAAAGGCCCTCACTGACCACATGATTAAAAAAGGTTAATGTCAAGCTCTTTAAGATTGTGTCGGTACCATACTATCAGGAGGTGATTGGCAAACAAATCATTAAAGTCGGCGCAAGGTAGGAATGTTCTTGGATGACAAACGCTTGAGACAATCTGAACGATCGTAGTAGCTCGCATTCGTCAATTGCAGCGTTGAGGGGCATCTAGGACCAACAAAGCTGCTTGCTGCTCTTCACAGCAAGTAAGTCATTTTTGCAAACAGTTAAAAAACAGGGTCACCACCATATTATAGTGTTTTTGTTGACCAACCAGCAGTTTCGCAGCAGTTGTGGAACTTTTGAACAGCTGAAGTGACTCGTCAGGGGTAGTTTTAATCGATATACTGTATATTCAGCAAAAACTGCTCACGCCACCGAAAGAATAGATCTGTCATCATCGCATTCTCTTAAAGGCGCTTACGAACTGGGCAGGAGAGCTGAAGAATAAACTTTTATGTAAAAACTGATCAAAGCATTTTAAACTTCCTGGGATCATTTACTGCTTTTTCAAATGCGGAATTAAACTTTCATTTCGGGCCAAGCCCTTTCAGAACCTGGTGGAATAAAATCTGTGAAGAGCAGTACGCGTTTAAGTCTTATGACAGCTACGACAATACAGTGTGGTTTAAGCGCATTTAAAAACTTACGAGAACCCACATTGCTAACGTGTAAATAAAGAAATGAATGTCTTATAAAAAGCTGGACAATGTCACACTGTTAAAACTCAAAAGATTGATTCGACTCGACGGAAGCTTTTCCCCTACAACAGTGTTATGTGTATTTACCTAGTGGAACGACGGACTACCTGGCTGCAAAAACCTGTAAAAACACTACCATTCCAATACAGTGCTGCCAAAATATTTTCGAGACTACCCGGCACTTTCCGCTCAACTAAAACCCCGATTTTAATAAACTTGTGTAAACCATGCTGGTTTAACATCCGGCAGAACATTTGTAGTTTGCGCAGGTTTCCGGAATCTTTTTATTTATAGAAAATAATCGTTGAACTTGCTGACCACTTCCACAAATTTTGAACAACAAAGTTGTTGAAATTTGCAAGTGAAGAGCCAGGCTGTTGTCAAACATCCTCACCGCGGAACCTCAAGAATAACAGGGATTGCTCGAGAATGAGTACAGATAAAAGAACGATATGGCCATCAGAATTGCCACGATAACAGTAAAATCGTCGTGGCATGTCATGGTGCTCAGAATCCAAGAGCGGCAGCATTTGCAGTGAGATTTCAGCGTTATCTGCAACTTGCAAACGCATTTGAGTTTTATCGACAGCCGTGCTGCCCCAAAGCTTTCAACCTGTACTGTAAGTTTCCGAGGCACATAGGTGCCTAAATATGACAAGGGGAATTAAACTCCAGCTCCTCTCGAAGCTGCTAGGTCTGCAATCAGCTGAAAACAGAGGTGCGGTTTACATCCAGACTGATGGCCTAACTGCTAGTTGCGGTGCTTACTTGATATCCAGCACTTGATCATCCAGGCAAAGATCGATCACACGGAGTCGGATAGCGCAAGTGCCAAAGCTTCCCGATATTTTATGGTGTGAATTGCATGCGACCCGGGACACTGCGTGGGAAAGTAGAAATAGAAGTAGAGAAAGGACCTCATTTATCCGAGTTTTGAATTAATACGTGCCTGCCACACCATGCTTGCAGTGACAGGAATATTCCTCGAACGGATTTAAATCAGTTGACTGCTTTTGTTCGCGATTGGTGCGTTGTCGCATACACCTTCTGGGTTGCTAATGTAATTTGTAATCGTATAAATTTTTAATGGTGGAAAGAAACACTTTTTTAGCTCTATACTTTTTAGCAGAAAGTAAACCGTGCGTAAAGTAATAACATAAATGTGCTGAGCCACATATAAGCAATTCCATACATTCAATTTTCGAACCAAGGACCAAAAGCGTATTTAAATCGCTGATACCGTCTGTTCGTGAATTTTAAGCCTCTTCTTAGAACTCTTTCGTTGGTGTTCATCGGCGGTGCCCGGAAACTGGGATGTAGGCTACCTCTTATCCAACAGAACGCATTTATTGAAGTTCTGACCGAATAATCTTCCTGCGAGTGGTTCACGAGGTTTTGGCTTAAGTTGTGGTGGATCCTGTGCAGCGCGTTGTTGCGGCTCCAGTTTAAACCTGCGGAAGAATCCGATTTTTACCCCCTTGCAGGTTTTGCAAACCTCAGATGTTTGACATTTCTTTGTGTATGTGGTGGTATTTGAGTAATTCTGAACATACAACTATTCGAAAGATTTAAAGAGTAAGAAGCAGAATCTGAATGGTTTGCTCTTCAATAATAGCTGACGAATGTGCGGAAAACTTGGCAACCACAAAATCACTGTTAACTTTGCATCACAATCACTCTAAATAGAAATATCTGATGAATTCATTTCTTAATGGTAGCTGATCCCAACTGGATTTTTCCACTATCGTACTGCAGCTGTTTTAATGCTGGCGTAAGGAAACCGATGGCTGCTCCAGGTTTTCATGCCCTGTACATTTTTGTTCTTTAGGGAAAAGAAAGAACGGCAATATGAAAGACACCGTTGTTTCAGTTAGCATGTATCTTTCCCCAAGAGAACATAACGGGACATCAGGTTACTGGAACGCCTCCATCTAATCTAAACAGAATCCCGTCGTAGGCTGGCGCAGCGTGACTAATATTTTCAACCGAGTTTGCGACAATGGCTGGTGCTTTCAACGCAAAAGACACCAAAAAGCCAGTACTCAGGAGGCATTGTACAGGTACCAAGCAACTAAAGGGAATAAAGTTTCCTTCGTTGTCCACCATCATGAAAAGACAGGTGTTTCGTAATTTACGCAATGACCTGTGAATTGTATCGTTTGCGTGGCGACTGCTATTCGGCCCTGGCCAGCACACAGCACTGACTGCGGCAGCGGTTCTCTGATCAATGGTCGTGCCAGTAACAACCAGCTCCCCGTTTTTCTCCGACAAATACACGTTACTGATAGTCCTGTCATAAACCTTTTTGACATGACTTCTCACGGCGCAAAAGGTCACGCACCATGACGTTTGCGGGAGATAACAAGGTTCATAGGGAAGGATCAACGAGCTGATGCAGCCGCAGCACGTTTCACTAATGTAACCGGTTTACTTTGATGCTGCCCTATAGCTGGGAAACGTCAGCTGTTCGAGGTTTAGCCGCTACAAGTGTGAAGCAGGTCTTTCCCTTGCGTTATATATGGTATTCAATGCAGTACAGTTTTTACTGTACTCAACAGTATGAACCAATGGTATTCGTTATCTACAAGAAAATCATCCTTGTTCAAAGCATGATATTTTGTCAGTTTGTTTTAAACAAGGTTGAGGTGAAGGAGATTAAACTCCTAATGATACTACAATTTGATAAAGGATAGAAAACGCACGCGAATTGGAAACATGTTGCTACTGACAGGGGCATGTTCCAGTGAGTATGGGCAAAATGCGGTTGTGGCCCGTGGGAGGCTCAAAGAGTTTTTTATAACCCATAAATGGTTGCAATGCACTGCTTTGTTGCTATGTCTGATATCAATCTCTAGCTACTCGTCAATACGTACAATAGGGACATCGAAAGTTCTCCAACGTTTGATTTAAAAATGAATTTTAAATTCATAAACTCATTGTCTTCCTCGCCTAAATGTGCGTTTGCAGCACTGACTAAACTAAACCATTCTTAGATTGTTGTGGTTGTTTACAGAACTTTTCGTCCCTATTGAAACGCTTTCCTTGCAATAGCAAAGTCGCTTGTGGCGTAGAGATAGTGCACAAGGGAACTACAGACCAGTGGCGGTATCTAGCCAACACTACAAGAGAATAACGAGACTCATGTTCCTTCTAGCAACGCATTCGTACTGTGAAGCTAAGGGTTTGATGTCCTAAAATATAAGGACTCAACTCAAGAGCTGTTTCTGGAATTTAGTGGAATTAGTTTGTCAGAGCTTTCAAGTTTACAAGCAGATGAAACTTTTTTTCAATCGGAATTATTTGCAACACGTCGTATGCTATCAGTTTTGATTTGTGTAAACACTGCTGTGTTTTAAGACGCGCAACTTTCAGATGACGGTTAACATGCATTGTTCAAGCAGCATCGATTAACAGTTCCTAACAGACTGCTCGCAAAGTTACTGGGATTAGAAATCAACTGCAAACTGTAGAGTAGCGCCATTCAAACTATGGTACGCGTGCCGGTGCGTGTGCAGTCGGTTGGCTGTACGCGAGCTCTTCAAATTCAGGATTATTCATCACATTTTGAGACTATGTGCAAACTGATCACAAACAGTTCTTGTTTCATTTCTTGCGTTCATTGGCTATCGAGAATGAATATTTAGCCCAGCGTTGCATTGCCATGGAACACGGAACACTCAACGAATTTGCAGAGTATTCTCCTACTTACCAGAAGACGGTGATCTAGAGGAAACGAATGGATCAGAAATCCATTTGCATCAAATATACAGTGGAAACTTGAATTTAAGCATTATTTTGAAAGATAAATTGTTTGAGTTACCTGCTGATAATGTTTGTGCAGCGTTTCGAAATAAGTAACTCGCATTCTTCTTAACCAAAGTAAAAGCAGAATGTCGCAACCTTAAGTAATGTGGTTATAAAAACGCCACATCCGTTTCCTTCCACATGTATTCGAGACTTGCACTGCGACGATGAGCATTATAAAGGAACGCACACACATGCATAGCACATTCATGCTCTTCTTCGAGAAGCATTGTTCTCTACTGAACCGCAATTGCAAAATTTGATATAAAAGAAGCAGGCAAAATTTTCACATAAAAGAAGCAGGCAAAACTTTCACATTTGTAAACTTTTTTGTTAATGTTTGAATCAAAACAAAGAACAGGTTTTAGTTGCGTCATTTCAAATATATCAGTTTAATGAAATGAGTGTTTGGTCGTTTAACAGCTTAAGACCGCTGACAAATGTATACTAGAAACAGATCACAGGTACACGGTATTACAAGTAATGCACAGCCAGTACGCGGTGTTACAAAGTTTGAGTAGCACTGCTGTAGGTGATCTGACCGTGCCGACACTAAAGATAAGGCGCGTAACTTCTTCCACGCTTTTCCCGCAGCGCATTGGCGCGAAAGAAAAAAGACGGAACGGCACTGATGGCATGACGCTGCGTCTGTTGAGGCGCGATGGAGCGCAGTCGCCGGGAAGCGTCTCAACGCGCTGACGCACGTTGCCAAAATTAAATCGGGTTAACTGTGGCTGTGGCATGTCGATCAAGGCTGAGGTGAAAACATCAAAACCTCTCCAGATCATTTTTATGCAAATTCGTGCTCAGAAACTGTTAGAAGCTACCCGACTACGAAGTGTTTCAGAAATACTTGCGTTTGTAAATTCGATGAAAGCTGTCAAGCTGGTAAGGAGACGAAGAGTCGGGACGAAAGCGCTGTGATGCGCAGATGGAGTTTATTTTCCGCGTGACTTTGAAAAACTTAGTAAATTATACGCAGGTAATGCAAGGTGTATGAAAAAATGAATTAGTTTGACATACCTGCATTGCAGTTCAGAACTTTGTTTATCTGGGTAACAACATGAGGTATGCAATTACGATATGCTGGCGTCGTGGCGACAATACTGCGCAGCAGAAATTCTTATTAGGTGTATTGAGGCCTTGTTGTAGCAAGAAGGTTGTACAAGGCTAGGGCCCAGCGTTCTAAGTGACTAACTCAAGTTTTGGGAGAGGCGTGATGAACAGCGCGTATGGTAAGAACGCCGGCAGCAGATCTGGCATATGTCAGTTCACGCAGCGATGGCCTTCCATTGCTGTTCTTATGATGTTACGGTTTGTTTGCGCGATTGTGATCTTTCTGTCCTGCTCGAGTGATTGTGAAAATGGAACAGTTCCGTTTCGGTCAGTGATATTAAAAGATTTGAAACAACACTGACTTGAGCGACATTTCGTGGTTTGTTTACAGAGGTTCAGGGCAATATCCACAGTTGGTTTGCCTTGGTGCCAATAAGCTGGCTTTGCAGTGAATGTTGTCAAGTTCGACTACTGCGAACGAACTTGATCAAATCCATGCTGCTTCCACGAAAGTAAAGCGGATATACAAAGTCTTCTCTTTGACCAAAATGCCGCAAGGATTATCCAGGCGTTCGTCGAGGGAGATGAGCTACGATGAGTTCGTGGACACCTATGGTCCCCTCCCTCCGGCCGCGGACGCAAAAGCAGGTGGGTTCTAGGTGCTGGTTGATTTGTTCTTCCTTGTCCTGAAGTTACCTTGCTGCGCTGCAACAAGCGGTGCTATTCACTTGCAGTGTTTTTTAAAGCTGTTTTGAGAGAAACGGTCTCTCAAAATGCAGTGGAACATCGCTGTAGATAACCACCACCAAAATACACTAAAACCTCGCTTTAAGACCATCTCGGTATTTAGACGATATGGTTGCAGTTTCTTGAAATGTCTTAGCGGTCACCAAGGTCAAGCTTTAAATAAACCTGTTCACTTGTGTTTTTTGTCATTTTTAATGAACAAACATCTGTTGACTGCTTTTTCATTCGTAAATACTTCATATAGTACATATCATCATTGTGCAACTTACATATGCTTTTGACCCCGACCACACAGACTTGTAATTATTTTTGTGCTCTCCCGGTTTTAAGCTGTTTCAAGCCAACTATGGGTGTTGCTTTCTTCATTTTTTTATGCAGCAACATATTAAGATGGTAACCTTTGCCTCTCTCTTGATTACAAAGTCCCCAAACACGTCCAAATACTCTAAACTCAGTTTGCTTTCCCTTCTCCGAGGGATGGTGAAAGGGTCTAAAAATTCAGGGGTCTCAAACTCAAATTGCTCCGAGGGCCGAATGAGGACTTGTAACCCGAAGGCTGCATTATGACGCTGACGCTAAAATGGTGGCACCCGAACCTTAATAGGAACAATTTTTGCGTCTTATTTCCCACGAAAGGTATAGTGACTTGGAGGCAAATCATTTCTAACCGTCTCTACGTTCGTTTAAAAGGAACTTGTTCACTCGAAACACCGGTGAATAAACTAACTAACTTAATGTTAATTATTTGTAAATTCCCAAAAAGTTTCGCGGGCCGCGTGTTTCAGACCCTGGTCTAAATGTAATGATAAGGCAGGTTGTTCTCAATCTATACTTATTAGCAGCATAAAATTAAATGTCAAATGCAAAACTTGCCAGAATGTCTTACGCATAGCTGGCGTACTTATATGTGTACGATGGCATCCGTGTGGTTACTTCTCACATAACAAAATGTTTATGATTTGTCGCATTCGGTTGAATTCCCTTCACAAAGTCGTGCTTTGTTGTGTGCAAAATCTGAAACTTTTGTGATTGTGCTATAAAGTAAGAAAACGTGTTTCTATCGCAATGGTTTAAACCAGGGTTGGACAATAATTTTTTCAATGGGGTAACATGAAAAAACGATAAATACTGTGGAGTGCCGGGTCAAAACGATAAACGCAATTCTGCATAATGTGAATTCTACCCCTATAAAAAGCAGTTAATGGCATTGTTTTGACAAGCGTTAAGACTGGTATGAGTATATGTCATGACCTTGCACCGGCCGGTCAGAATCAACCAAAGGGCCGTATGTGGCCCGGGCGCCGTACAATGTTCAGGTCTAGTTTAAACGAATCATGCGTTTTAACTACACTGCACGACACCCCGGACTGCAAGGGATTTCTGCGGCAGCGTTATGCGCACCATGCAGCTTTGACTGAACTGTGTTTGCGAGTAGGCGTTTATTGAACCTAGCGTGGTTTGAAATCGTTTTAGTGAGTATGGCTAATTTTAGGCATTCCAGGTGGGTATCCAGGGGTGATCAACCTTTATTTGACTCAAGATCTACTTTGCAAGTAGCCAACCCCCCGAGATCTACTAGTCCAATGTCAACATTGCAAACCCACACACATCATTTGCAGCTTGCAGTAACCAGCATCACAAGACTTTTTTGTTGTGGCACAACCACTAGACATCACATCATAAACCCTCCCTCTCTCAAACACAACCACACACACGCCAACATGCTTGATAAGCAATAGTCATAACTACATGATAAGCTATAGCGAAAATATTATCACGAAACGACCAATGTACAGTAGATCCCAAACCCACTCAAATGGTTGAAGACAGTAGTGCAGAATGGCGCCTAGAAAAAAACAAACAATTCTTACTCCCAAAAATACAGCATATAACATGCCTTAACACTTGCAAAAACAGTCAAAAATCATTATAAGGCAGTGGTTCTTAACCGGGGGGAACGCCTCCCTAGGGGGGTGTCAATAAATTTCCGGGGGAGGCTAGCCTCAAGCTCTCTTCAACATGGAACGATTTTTCACCTTAAAGTATTCCGTCCACTTTACTTATTTAAAGTCAAGGGGGCTTGAAACAAAGGAAAATTATTCAAGGGAGGCGTGGTAGGAAAAGGTTAAGATTTAAGAACCATTGTTATAAGGCAAATAGGCGATTGATCAGAAGGCACTGTAGAAAAATTTCTTCCGTTTTTTTTTTCTCGAGGTCGACATGGGGATCAGTTCACCGTCTACCAGTAGACCGTTGTCGACTGGTTAGGCACGCCTGAACTGTGTATACCAACGTATAAAAGAACTCCACTCCAGAAACTTCTTTTTCCAGTGCCATATCGAACTACTAAGCACAGCTTCCTTTGAAACATTGGCAGCGCTTTTGATCTTTTAACGAATCGGGGAAAATTTATCAACCCTTGCGTGCGACCTTGCACCCGCAAGCTTTTCACCTCAAATTGACGCCCACTGTAACGCGCAAGATAAGTGACAGAGCACAAACGACTCTGCAACCAGACAAACCCACAAACGTCTGGGGTCACCCTTCCTCGCGCGAGTGTGTCAAAAGAAATTGCTTTGCGAATGTTGATGATGTAACGGGAAAATGCTTCTTGCTGTGAAAACATGACACAGCGCAACTTCTGCCGAAATTTTGCTTATCAGGAAGGAAAGCAAATGAAAACCAGTCTGCTCAAGGCGTTCTCTCATTCATTCTCTCGCACGACACTCACGTTGGCAAAGGGTTGTTTGTAAATACCGTGTTCTGTGCTGAACTTCTGATGAACCGAACAATGTAAAACACATGCCAAGTTATTTCGTATCACTGACGCTAATTCAGTTGTATTGCTGCGGTTGATCCGGAGACAGGTAATTTTGAGGTGCTGTGGTTCGAAAGCGAATGGTTTGAAGCTTCGGCGCGATGCACCAAGAACATTTTTACGCATTAGCCTTTTTTGTTTGGTCCACAATTTTCAAGACAACGCTGGCCAACCGATAACGACGCTAGCTGTTTTGGCTATTATCGGTGAGGGCGGCCATGTAATGAGGTTTCGCTCGCCAGTGGCCATTTCGTTTGCCTTTAAGCGAGTAAGGGCTTAGCGGCCCTCTTTGACAAGATCGTCAATCGCAAGTGGACAGTCGACAGTTCAGTAGGGTTCGAAGTGGCAGTTGTGAACTGTGGGCCACAGTTGTCTGACAGGACTTTTTTTATGTCGTCAGCGCCAGCGAACCGAACCGGGCAGCAGCAACGGTCTGTGATGTCGAAGAAACCTTCCATCAAGAAGGGACTAACTGCCGCGGCAAAAGGCCTTGGTTCTGCCGATCTTGGTGGCCAAATGGAGGTAAGCTGATGTGATGTGAGTTTAATGTGAAGATGGAACAAATGCATCAGTATAATCTAGTTACGAATTCCAAGCCTGAGCACTAACTAGTCTCACTAGGAACTAACTTGGTGAAACGGCAGCAGGCACGGTAATTTTCTACGGACACGTATACAGGGGCGCTGTTAGCTACTGTTTGTTTTTGGTTTGGGCACGTCTGCTGATACCATCTCATACCTCGACCTATTGTCGCTGGGCAGTAAGAGACTGAACGGATTAGGCCTAGCGCCGAAGTGAAGCCAGCCTCGGCGTACGCCGGGAAGGAAGTCTTAATCTGTGATCGCATTCCACTTGGGGTTAAATTGCGCTCAGGGCTGTGCGCGGTTGTCGTTGCCCTGATATTTTCAGAAATAATGACCCTTCAGAAACGGATTGCGGAACATTGCATTTATGTCGACGCACGGCTGTTTTAGATAAGATTACTATTTTTACAGTTGTTCTTTTACCATCTACTACTTTATTTGTGAGCGTGACCCAACAACAGTATGTTATGTGTAGACAACGCTGCCCGACAAAATAACAAAAATCATATACCGTATATTTACGCGCAACAATGTGGTTTTGTTTCTTCTTTCAGGATATTTTGCAGCTAGCGGGTTCACGTGCTTTCAGTGGTTGGTCTAAAAAACGTGCACTTGAATTATGGTGACTTGAACGTCCTTAGACCTGATTTAACAGTAGTGGAAACCATCTGGATTGCATAAAATATAATTTAAGCTCCAAGCATCCGCAATCTGGCCAAGTTCCAAATAGTTGAGGTTTAGTACTGCTCTCCGTTGCTCTAAATACAGAACAAATGTTCCCGAGTGTGATAACAAAACAAGGCATTTTGTCTGTGCCGTATCTCATAACATGAGCAAACTTGGCGCGGGGCAACATACTCCGTGGCACGAAAGGCAGAGGCCAGGTTGCCGTTGCCTCCACTCCCAGCAGCTGATATCTCTGATCGATACTCAGCTGAGTCGTGAGAACCGTCGTAGAAACATGCCAAACCCTGGTTCCATATCACCGGATGATGTCACCATCGATGTGATTCACGTGTTTCCACGTGAGGTGGGCTGAGTGGTTTGGAATGCAACCCTGCCGCAGGGCGTTAGCAGCCACCAACGTGTTAGGTTTAATTGCTGGGCAAGCAAAGGGAATTTTTTCAGTCTGTTTCACCGCAACAGGTTGAAAACAACTTAGACGAAGAGGCCTAGAGGTTTCAACTCCGGTTAATGAGCAATGCGTTGACAACTATCTTTGCGTGTTTGCCGACAAAAGAACAATCAAAAGATACCGGTCGGCTTTAGCTGATAAAGAGTGCCTGCTGTATTTGAAAAGGGCGCAAACCATCATGAGGTAATTGCCTGTAACTGACCATACAATCAAACCAGTTTAGTGCGTGTGCGTCTGTTAGCGCCCACCGAAACGAGCCCTGAATCGTTTTTGAGACGTTGCACCACAACGTTAGATCAACCGCTATCCACAATCACTTGACTTGTGAAGACAAGTGACTTCAGCCAACTCCTGGCCGCATGCACGTTCTCGGAGAAAAACATACTCAAGGCAAGGCTTGTATCTGGCTGCAGGCGGGCAAGGATGGCCGTTTATTTGGCAAGTCTTTGTGATAGATGCCACGGATTTTTGCGTAGCAAACCCGGAAAGTGTTCTGAGTCTTTGTCGACAAATTCTTTAATAATTACCTAAAATAGATGGGTTGGTTTCAGTCCCGCCAACGGCATGTCATCTCAGTACGTCAACGATTTTGTCATTGGCGCGCCGTTTAATGACTGATTTTCCACTACGTCATTTTCGGAACATGTTGCACAACCTGCCTGTTTGCTAAGAATCATACGGAAAACGCTGTGAGAACCAGTAGGGCAGTGGTTTTGTTGAAGAAATCCAAAAGTGGTATTATTTTCAGCAAGTCTACACGGCGTAAAACTTTAATAAAATGTACTGTTGGGAATGTTTCTTTTGTAGGCAATTACTTGATTTGTGGAAACATTGGTGGTAATGGGCTTTGAGCAATGCAAGTGCTTGGTTGTAAAATTGTGCATTTAGCTTTCGTGGGTTGCGTGTCTTCGACCAGGCTTACTCATGACGACATGCAGGTGGCGCGTTTCGCATGCGTCTATCAACTTTGACGTTGTGTTTTGAAGTAGGTGCGGCGGCGCAAACGACTCCGCGAAATCTGTTTGCTATTTCCGTGCGCGTGTTTTAGGAGTTTGTCTCTGAAGGGACGGAAGCACCAACATTGCATAGTGCCAGCGGGTGCCATACACGCGGTAATTATTTTATCATTTGCACGGTACGTTGGGATGATTTGCACTGATTCGTCGATATTTTGAAACCAACACGATTTCCATTTTCTAAACACGCCAGCTTGGAAAGGGTGCGTTGCACGTGAGATCGTATTGTTTTTATTTCAACTCTTACCAATTCTCTACATCTGGGTTGTTAGCTGTTCCACATTTCCAGTTGTGTGTTTATGCCTCTTTTTATCAGTTTTTTTTTTCTGCGAAACATTCGCATCTGTGTCTACACCTGCAATAAAAATTTTATCGATAGTATTCGTGCGTTTCCAAACAGTTTTCTGCCGTACACTTGGCTTGATTAACATAAAGCTTCACAGAATCTTTGAGACCACAACTTCTCGCTGTTTACGCTAAAATCAGCCTGAAGCAAGCGATTTTGGGCAGTAATTTTAGAAATTACGCGAAAACAAGTTGTGATGGTCGCTCATGTGAGCGTGTTGAGAGATTAATTTTAGCTGAATCAACTTCTATCGCGTAGTAGCTCCAGGGTACGGTTTGATTCAATAGAATCTGTTCTGCGAGAAATTGCACGCTTCAGTGACATAAAAACCGGCGCAGTATAATAATGCGACGAGCATGTTTACCACATTTCTGTACCAATTTGTGACACATATAAATGTCTTCGTGGATGCCCCAAAACTGGAAGTATGGTATTTATGGGTCATTGTGGCACGATGCTATTTTGTCAAATGTCTCGATTTCGACCAATCTCTGAAACTATTACATAATAAAATGGGTCTATTTTGCATGTAGTAGAACTGCACATTTTTTTGCATGTCGCGATAACATAACCTGTCTCAGCAAATATGAACTGTGGAAATTTTGGTTCGATTTTGCCCATCAACCAACCGGATTGCGCTTCAAAGCGAACCGGACCATGCCTTATGAGGTGAATGAACGCAAGATCAGTATTTCTGAATTCGATTCAGTTCGGCTTCGATGTTGCGTTTCATATTAAGTCCGTCAGATCATTGCAACTACTACATAAAGGAGGGGTGCACAACCTACCGCATGTGGCCTTCGATAAAAATAGATGGGGCCGTGCACATGATGATATAATTCAAAATATAGAAGTTATAGTGGCGGTGCATTATTAAAAACTCTTTGTCTGCTGCATGAGTATGCAGTACTTAGTAGAAAGAAGGCCAAACAAACGTGTGGAAGCGGGGTAGGCTCAGTGTGTGAAAGCAGAACAGAAGCAATGCAAAATATAAAATATACTGAACTCACTGGCGGCCGTAATTCATAAAAGTAAACGTAATGGGGCCGGCAATAGCGGAAAGGTAGTGCTGCCCTGACATAAATCCACGAAGAAAGTTAAATGCGGGGTTGGGATATGTCCCAATTTTCATTGATATTCCTGGTCTTCGACAGGCGATATTATTTACGTTTTCACTGTTTGTACACTTGTTAGCTTATGGTTTTCATAGTGCATTTGCCACATGCTTCATTTTCCGAGCTAATTTCGGTTTGTTTTATGTAATCAGTACATCAACCCGTTTTCGCTTTAATTAACCTAGGAAGCAGCTCGCACAACCGAAAATCCTCCGAAGTTGCCTTTAAAAACACCTGTTAAGCGAGCTTTTCGTCGCAAGAAGTTTTTGAAATCTAGTGTGCTTAAAAACACGACGATCAGGGGGTTGCTTTGTCCGACTCCGGTGTCAGATCTGTTCTGTAATCATCATATTCTTGTGTTTATTTGAGTACGTAGAAAGGTAGCCTCTCGAATATGTAAGCAACTTTTTGGCTTTCGAGTAATTGGCTTTCTTGTGCCATAATTGTTTATCGATAGATTCTATTTAACCACCACCTGTTGGCCGGACGCAGGTAACTGCGTATATTTTTTCTTCCAGGTAAGTGGCAGTCTGAGGTTGGAAATGTAAATTTGCCGGTTGGAAATTGTTTGCAGCCAAACGGCGTTTTGGACCTCTGTTTCATTGCACCTTACTTGTGCTGTGTGATGATGCTTATCCTATTCTGGCAGAACGTGGCTTTGTGAAACAGCGTTTCCTTTTCAAAACAGTATTATGTCAGCGTCATATTCTATCTGCTTTCTTTGCAAAATGGTAAATTTGCTTAACATAATGTGCGCTACTTTTTTGGTCTAAGAACTTTGGGTTTAGAATGCCGGTTGTATTGAAAGCAGCTGCAGCCGGAAACGTGCAACTGATAGAAAGGTCGATCTGTTGTAGCAGAACATTTGCAGTTTCACAATGTCCTCCAATGTAGCGGGTACTGGGATCACAAGTATGTACCGTGGGTGTTGCGTGTCTGCAGTTGTTGCTTTCAACTCCAACGTTCTGTATTTTTTGGTGTCGATGAACAGATGCTTTGCGCAGATCGGGTTTCAAAACGGTCGATTGGAATTCCGTGCTAAATCGAAAAAGAGACAAATCGTTCGTTCTTCTGAATCTTTTCTGACCTTTGCAAAATGTGATAACCCGATAACAAAGGTATTCGGGAAGGTTCCTTCTCACAGCCCGCTGTGCCATCAACAACATTCCTGTGTCGCAAAGGTCAAGCCGATGTTGTAGTTTTCTGTCACCTCGAAGAATAAAGGCTGTTGCCGGTTTTGAAATGCGCCTCCCGCTGTCAATACTGGTCTCATCCCGCAATCGTCAGCATGCCATCGCGTCGAGTTCCCTGCAACCACGCGATGCAGGTCCTTTTCACCGCAGCATGTGCGGTAGTGCTGCGGCTGCACGGTCCTTGTCACGTTGCGATTCCGCAATACCGGAGGCTCGTGTCATTCGCATACTTTGTTTCGTGGCCGCCAGCGACGAAACTGCCTTTGTTGGCTTAGAATGAAACTAGTTGACAAGCTCGCTGTCTAGCATTTAACACCATTTCACCAACCAGCTGCTTTCAAACAGACTTGCGGCAGTGTCCTAAAAAATCTGCTGAAATTATCGTTAAACGTTTCTGCATGCTGTTCAAGCTTACCTAACGTAGAGCAGATGCTGGAGACATTAGAAACGCGTGTAGCCATCGATTTTTTGAGCTTAGAATTGTTTACGTGGGCATCTTACTGCAGACGTTCTTGAAGTGGCACATGAACGGGCCCTTGAAGAATGCGAAAGTAGTTTTCGCGGTACGCGCAAATTCAATGGTTGCAAACAAAAGATCAAAATAGCTGCAAACACAAGACAGTTATACGACATACAGAAGGCACTAGCTTGTAGCTCCGAGTTGTTACTTTGTGATGTCTAAACAAATTGGATCCTTATGCGGACCTGTTAGCTACACCCACGGGAGAGCGGCCCAGAGGTCGACCAAAGACCGGGTGGCGTGATTGCATTTGCGATCTGACTCGGTCCCGTCTTAGTACGGAGCCAGCAGAACCATCAGGGTTGCTGAAAACCGTGAGGTGTTTCGAGTCCTTCTATGACTGCTGCCCCAGCGACTCACCCCAGAGGAAAAACGGGTTTGAAATGAGTGAAAGGGCTATGCAGTTTCGAGGAAGGGTAAATTTTGTAGAAGTCGGATTAACTTTTGTTCGTTGAGGGTCCATGTTGCAGTTAAAATAAGTGCGAAGGGTGCATTGTTCGGACGACCTTTTAAACAATACTGCTTTTCTTGTTACTTAGCAGATGGAATAGCGTTTTTTTCTGGAGACAGTTAAATAAACGCAAAAGTTGGATTTTGTAATGTGTTGAACGCGCACGTGATGATTCTGAATACTTTGTTGTGGCTTCTTTCTTTGATACTTGAAAACTGTCCGTAGATTAAACAACCCGCCTCCGTTAAACGTTTTTTTGCTTTTGCTTGTAAATCAGTAACCTGTGCCCCTGGAATGTGCAAGCCTTTGCGCTCTGACACCTTTGAACGGGAACCACTCGTAATTTCTTTCTCTGAAACACTCTTGAAAAGCTGGCTTAACATCTGACTTCAGACAAGTTTCGGTTGTAGCACATAGAAATTTGTGAACACCGTTAGGCCGCCTTGTGGTTGCAGCAGCTCAGGACCGTTGACGTCAACCTTCTTGCTGTCGCCATGCCGTTACATAACAAGTTTCCTGGTGGTGGTCTCAATGCTTCCATTTGCTGACCGCCTCGATTTTCCTTTTGTTTGTTGACGAAAGGCCTGTCACCGATAACGGCAAGCGGATAACAATATTTACATTTTGTACTTTACTTTTCCACTCCTCGGCAGATATATTCTTTGTTGTGTTTTGTTCTCTCTGCTGGGATCGCTACTGTGCGAAGCGGTCTGATACTCAGGTGAGACCCACGGAAAAGTTCTCTGCTGAAAAACGAAAACACTTTTTTGTGGGCAATATACCAAAGGTTTGTGTAGCACGTGGCTCGAACAAAAATGCATCCATGTAATGACAAACGTATTGGTCGCACCAAAAGCGTACCGTTCCGAATGTAGAACCCAGAGATTCAGAAATAGAGAATAATTTCAAACGTTTTTTATAACCAGAAACGCAACTCAGCGTATGTGGTTCGTCAGATAGAGATCTGAAAGAACCCAGACAAAGCTCGCTCCACTCTTCTGTGCCTTCCTCTACAACGTTCTCCGACTGCTTCGTTTGCTTTGATTCTGAAATAGAAAAGGAAGTACTGGCAAATATTGAAGTTCTATTGTTGAAAGTGATGTAACTTCAGACAGAACAATTTAAAGTCTAGGTTTTCTGTTAGCATTCTTGGAATCAGCCGAGTGGGCTCTGCTTTCATCTTTTTGCGATGATTAAGACTTGCTCATATCTACTGTATATTCAAGTAAGCACTTTCCACAAAGGGAACAAGCAAGGAATCGAACGGCGAAATATTTTTTTTTACAATCGACAAAAGTTTTTTTGTACTTAACCTAGAATGAAGATTTTTTGTGACGAAAATTAGCCTAAAATGCCTGTCAGCACTAATCAGGACAATAAAGGAAAAAACGAAGTAATGAAAAGTAGTGCAAAAGGACATAGTCAATTGTTGTAATTCAATAACGGTTGCAAACTGCTATCCGTAAGTGGTTGTCTTGAACGCTTAGGTTACTGTTTGTCCACGTCTCCTCGCAGTCACAAAATTTCGTCCAACACTTTCTCAGTTCTTGAAAACTGTCACGGCTATGTCGATAAGCCAGCCGCAATCTTTGGATCTTGAAGGTGCTTCCGTTGCATGCCTGTAACACTGAGGCAACGTTTTCGGCGCAGTAACGCCACGGAATCCATTACACTCTTACAGCGCGAAAATAGTTGCTCGAAGCAAAATACGCACCGAAAACGGTTGTTCGGTTTTATCGTGAAATCAGCATCATGGATATCGATTTTACACTCAAGTAAACCTCGATCGCGTTTGATATCAAGCTGTATCATACTGCATAAATGGTAGCCGGATCTTGCTCACTCAGCCAGATCAGACAATTCCTTGTTTTTGAAGTTAGCATTACCAGCCCTTTTCGGTACGTTTATTCCTGCAGCGGTTGAGAGAAAGTGCATTTCTCCTCCACCACGTGGGAGAAACTTTCGTTGACGAATCTGTTCGGACGCGCGAAGAAATTGGCATAAGTAAAGTTGGTTTCTCAGGGGCCTCTGGTGATCGCCTTGTGTCTGGTAATAGTGCAACACTATTCTTTTGGGAGCTAGGTGATGTACTCGCTGACTTGGACATCCGAAATCAGGTCATAAGCGGCCTTTTCCACTTGCTTGCACTCTGACGCTCTGCTGAGCAATGCCAAACGTATTTGTTTTTGTAAAAACTTCTGTTTTGATCAAGTACAGCAATTGAAAGAAAACAGGAAACTTTCTTTGTTTCTTTACTGTGTGAAGTTCTGTAACAGTGACCGGTAAGTTTTGTGCATTTGGCGTTCAGTAAAAGATGAATTTTACAAACTTCATTTTTTCGGTTCCACGTGTTTTCACTTGGAGATGTTCCGAAAACGGGTCTTTATCGTGGTGAATTTTGAGTGGGGATGCTTGTGAAGGGAAAGTTACTTTTGAAAGAATTTTGTGTAAGGTATTTCGAGTAATCGCCTTATCAGGCTGCTGGTTTGTTGCGCGTGATGCACGCATGCTTTCAAGTGCGCATGTCTTCTTCGCTGAGCCTTCGTGAACAGGATTCATTTGAAGTGAATACGACAGTAAAAACGATCGGCAGTCTCACATTTACGTTTTTCAACGACCTAGCTTGCTGAGTGCTGGGTATATTATTGTTTGCTTGTTTCTTTTGTGGTCTGTGCGAATTGGCTGGTGGGCCTCCGTCATCGATTACTCACCCGTTGTCCTACGGTTCTAGCTTTAATTCGTGGACGGAGCTCATTCTATGTTTAAACCATTCACTATTTTTGTAATTCTGACAGGTTCGTTACGAGCACATTCAAGTGTGGATTGAGACGTTGCAATGGCCGCAGCTGATCGTTAATCTTAACGCTTTGATCCTGGCGATGCTGGGTTATTGACTTAGCACACCAATGGCGCGGCCAAGCAAGAAAACCAAATAACCTCGAAAGCAATCGCTTGCATGAAATGTTGTCACTACCACTGCGCGGTAGACTCACCGCATCGTGTCACCTAAAGATTGCTGCAGCTGTGGAATGCTTGATGTTTGCTTTCCAAACAAACATGAACCGGACAAGCACAGGCACTGGCAGCGTAGGCTGCTTGTGCCGTTTCACAGTGAAAGGTTTAAAGGCGTCTCAGCCTTGTGGCTTGTTTGCTTTTACGGACTGGACTAATGCAAATGCCCCAAACGTACGTTCTTGTCTTGGTTTATGAAATTCCTCAAAGGTCTTGCTTGTATTCCGACAGCGACCGCGGACCTGATAAAAAAATTTTCAATCGCGTTGGTCGAGCTTGATTAAAGCTTTCTGAAATGGTAGTAGCCCGGGGGCATTGAACAGTGTAAACACAGTCAAGTTAGTGTTTGATGTTGATCTGTAATACGAAATTTCCTTACGTGGTTTTCAAGCAAGCCATGCGTATATCTCGTGCGTGCTCGATGGGATTTGTGACACGACGGTAAATGTAGAAGCTCGAAACTTAAATACTTTTCGACATTGACAACTGTTTTCTACCGAGCTGTATTTTCTACCTAAATCTCCAGTTAACGATTAATCAAATAAAAAGACATGTTAAATACAATGTCAATCATGACACTTGTCGCAACCCATGCGCGCTGATATCATTTATGCCAACAACAGTACGTTTGGACGTCACTGATAGAAACAGTGTTTGCAGTTTGTGCAAACTGTACAAACATTTGAAAACTGTTTGCTTGATTATGAGAAAAACAAAACCACTATCGGTGAGTCAGACATATCTCCCACTCGTTAGCAAGTGTGACGCCTGTTGTTTTTGCGTCACAAATGCTTGTTTTGCAAAAAAATGCTCTGCTCCGTACCTGATCACGCAGATAATATGCGTAATGTGGTAAGGAGCAGAGGATTTTTTTAATGTAAAACAAGCCCTCAGTGTGCGCGAGCTATAGCTTTGCTTGAGGTTGACTAAAATTAATCAAGTAAGGGCCAGTGGATAGTGGTAGGTTATGGATGGGGCAAGCATGAGAAATATGCTCCGCTTCATACCACACCACGCAGATTAGGCACAAAAGAGTTGGGACTGAGTTTGTTCTTGCACTTGCGATCAAAGGCGGGCGGTAGAAATGTGACCGATTTTCATGAATCTGCGCATGTTTTTCCAACGCATTGCAGCGATCGTTCAATTGACTAATCGAGAGTTATGCAGTTGCGCGAATTGCGTTTGTTGGTTTGAAGATCGGTGTCGGTGCTCCGTGTTGATCATCAATGCGCGTGCAACACCTGTGCTGGAGCACCGCAATACACGATTGATTGCACGAACAATTACCAATACAAGACTCATTCGTTGAATAAGGCTTTGGCCGCTTGGAATCATCTTGGAGCAAATTTTGCCAATACAGATTTAATTGTGCTGATTCAGGCAATCTCTTGAGTACCAACGCGTTGCTTGCTCGTGCCCCATCCATAGTCTGCCACTGTCCATTGGCTCTTACTTGATTAATTTTAATCAATCTCAAGCGAAGCTATAGGTCGCGCGCACCGAGGGTCCTGTTGCAGAATTAATACCGCTGCAGTGCAACTGCAAGTGCACTGAGTTCGTGGTAGTTTTGTTTTTTTCATCCTAAGTTTTAAAACTTTTTTGATGTTCATGTTGTTTTCGCTTTTGCGGATTTTGCGTTTTACACTTGCGCTTTTGTTTCTACTATCCGTTGCTTCATTGCAAAAGTTGTATAGGTTAAGCTTCAACGAGTTCATAACATGCTCAAGCAAATTCTTCATTCGTGAATAGGGGGTTTCGTTTTCGGAAAATGTGTGAAGGCAAACTTGTAAAAAGCGTCGTGTGTTTCTCAGTCCTTTGCTTGGAATTTGTAGAACCGCGCGATGTTGCGTAATAAGGGAATCGGCCATATCATCTCAAACTACATTGGAACAACGCTTCCTGTTCTCTCCTCATACAAACCTGCATTTATGAATTTATTTTAGATTTGCACGACTTACGAACCAACGCATAAGCTTGACTGTATATAGTGCAACTCCAGCCTCACAGCAATCGGAACAACGCTGTATCTGCTTTTATTTCTTAATCACTTTGGATCGGATCCGGAATATCGTCAGAGACGATTGTGGCCAGATGTTCGTCCAAACGTTTTGTCTTGATGTGACATTAATTGAAGCCTTTCATCCAGGATGGAGTGCACTTGATTCTGTTAAAAGTTCTTACCTACTTACACGAGATGAAAGGTTAAGCTTGCGCTGATGCTCATAGCCACTGATTGACGCCGTTCGGTGTCATGACAACCGTGTGCGAATTGTTGCTTGTAGCAACTATCTTTTAAGGTGTACGTCTTCTCACATTCCGACGTGTTCGCGTTGTACAAGCGATGCGAATATGTTAGGTTGGAGATACACCGGAAATAACAGTAGTTCATGCTTGGAGAAAACAATTCGAATGATGCAAAACGTGACAGTCGTCCGAATCGTTGTGCACTGGGCAGGAGGGCAGTGTCCGTGTCCTCGTTAAGTTTTTCTTGTACCTGAAGTAATGCTTGTTTCTTATTTATCGTAGAAAAGCAACTTGAAGCCGCGCAACAACAGCAACAGTAAGCTGAAGAAAACCTCACCGAAGAAGCCAATGCGTGCAATCTTGCCTGCAGGTATGATGCACTTGTTTTCTTGTGTTGTGACACGTGCATAACTGCAGCAGCTGATAGGATCCGTGTTTTGCTGTCAGTTATGTTTCACAAATACCGTATCTTTGTAATACTCCTGAAATATGAGAACAAAACTTCAATTTTTCGTAATTTCGTAGTGTTCACTTTATCTCTCGATTTCGGTCTGTCTAAATTTAGATCCGGCGCTATTGTCCTGTGGCGGTCGCCCTGGAGTTAATCGACCGTGACTCAGCTGCGGTCTCAGAATAGGGAGAAACTAAGTTGGTCATTTCTCAGTGGTACTGAAAATTCGAACGCTCAGATTGTAATCGATTTTGGAGCACGACCACAACTTCTGTCTTGTGCAGTCCTCGAACGACCAGCAGAACAATGTATTGTTTGCGCAATCCATATTACGTTTGGTAATATACAATTATCGGAGTCTCGACATTGAGTCCAAGCGTGCTTTAAGTTATTGCAGAACCGTAAAGGATTCGATTGCTTTCTTTGTCCAGTAACGAAATTCACTGGTCAAGCATACTGTGCGTTTCCTGTTGTGTTGGCGAGAAGAGCTATTTCGTGCTCACTGTAGATTTCATGTATTTCAGGCGCTCAAGCCAGCGACGCACATGACATGACGTCACCAGGTCCGGACGACGTCACTAATCAGCGACGTAACTCCAAAGTGCAGAACATTGCCAGTCGTATCACGCGCAGGAGCTTCCGTAACGGCAAGCGGAAAGGCAGCGACAGTTCCGCTCCGAACAAGTCGAAGCCGTCGAGTCGACCGCCGACTCCGACTCGGTTCAAAGCTTTTTTTAAGCGGAGCCACAGCGTCAACAGAGACTCGTCGCCCAAAAGGTAAACATGTGCAGCTCTGATTTTCACTTGTATGCTTGGGTTTGGTTTGGTGTTTGTGGCTGCGGACTTGACCGTGGCTTATTCGTGCGTAACATTTATATTCAACGCGAACATTCTCAGCGCTTTTCAAGGTTTTCGTTGCTTGGTAATAGCTTGACTGACGCGCGTGCTGATATGAGACCCTTTCAACTGGCTGGAATTGTGGCTAAGGTTCTATAGCTGTCACCACGGGCAAGTGACAAGTATTTCACGAACGAGGTAGAGCTAAGTTATCGCAAGGAAATTTGATATCCTTCACTAACAACCTTAAAACGCATCTAACGCACTCTATCACAGCTCGTTTGCATGCCTTCCAACCGAAGTAAACTACTTCTTGTAAGACAAAACCGAACCGACGCAAACCACCGTTTTGCCTCGATCCACTAAATTTCAAATGCAGGTCATAACTGATTCTTCCCTGAATAATCACTTATTTGAAAATTGGAAAACTGTTCTGAGGTTTGACAATGAATTATGAAATTCGAGGCCGGTGCGACGCGCACACAAAATGGAAATAGGAAAAGAGAGAAGACATATTTCCAAAGCGCCCCCACTGACCCTGCCTTTTCCCAAGCGCTGTTGTTGGTAATAACTTTCCGAATCCGAACAGATTCAAAAAAGCAGCATCGTGCTGATGCAAGTGCTGTGACAAGAACGAATTCAACGAGTGACATTTAACTCTTTTCGTGACTTCCGCAATTTTTGCCATATAAGCTTTCAGGAATCCGGCTCGAATAAAGTAACATTTTAAACACGATGCACTTCGTGCGGTGACGCTCACTTCTTAGGAACATCATCTGCCCTACAGTTAATAATTCGAAGATCGTCGTGGTCGGTCAAGGCTGTATGGTTTTACTCAGCATGTTCTTCGCAGGACCACTGTCACAAACAAAGTACATATTTTTACGAATGTAGTTTTCTATTTTCGTTTCTGGAGGTGCGCATCAAAATGTATGAAAATCAATATTGGCAAACGTTAATCTACCAAGAAATTTAGCACTGAAAGACAATATACTTAAACCAAACCGCTTGCTTTAAACGTGTTCGAAGTAGAAATGATTGCCAGAAACAAGCTTGTTTTATGAAAAAATAACTTGCGCCATCCCTTCGCTGCAGCGCCAGCTCAGAAGTACAGTAGATCAAAGCAACGGGCGTGAGTGTGACACAACATTTTTCATCAGCCATCGCTATTTCTGTGTAAAGCGTTTTAGGAAACGACCCTTGAGCGCTCACATGACTCGGTGTGAACGTATGGCGAAACGCTGGTTCCTTGTTGCTTCCGTTCCAGCGCATTTCCTGAGGAAGCAGTGAAAAGCGACAGCGAAAAAATTTAACCACGGCGTTGGAATCTATGGCGCAATTGTTTTCAGATAAAATTAGGTTTTGCCTCGGAAAAGCTAATCTTGGAAAGACTGTCTGCGTTTCGGCCAAAACCCAGTTTCGAACTCCACGAAACGCGTTAATTGCAAGGTTCATAACAGCTATTATTGCATGATTCTTGATACACGACTGTGTTGCTTAATGTAATGTTGGTTATCAAGAGCTGCAGTTTTACTCGTGGTCCGATCACAACGAACGAAAACTATGCCGCTCATTTCTGATTACCTGCCGCGATGCTTTCGCAAAACGCGCAATTACTGGGTGCTGCCTGCCTTGCGTGGTTTGGCTCACTTGATTTTTGTTAATTGCTAGTTAACGCTAACGATGTGTTCTGTGATCCAACGCGCCCGGTATTTCGCAGTTGGCTTGCGGCGGTGACGTTAGCTGAGCGCGAATCATCTGTGCGCGTTTCTGGCACGCAGGTATTGCTTTGTTGCGTGTGGTTCCAATGCCCTGCACGCGTTCAGGCAGTTGCAGTTTTTTCGTCACGCGAGCGTCATCGCAGCAGTTTGGCCGCTTCGTTCCGTTCCGGGATTCATCGAATGCCCTTGTTTTCTGTTCCCGCACAGCAGCGCAAATGAATCGAACCAACTTTCCCAAAATGACTGGCGATGTACATGGCAGGCCTTAGGGACGTTTACGACATCTTCAGAGACGTCTGATGTTGTCGTAGTTGGGGCCCTGTGTGCTTCCAAGCTTTTCCCACCTCGCTGGTGCTCTTGGAAAAGGCGCGAAACAACGTCTGCTCATGCTGTTCTGCTTTGTGCAAACCGTACTTTTACATTAAAGCAGGGGTGGCCAAAGTACGGCCCGCCGACCAGTTTAATCCGGCCCGCCAAACACATTGAACATTTTTTTCAAGCACCGCGTTTCCGACCGTGGTCAGCAATGCAACAGCATTGGCTGAAAATGTAAACAAAATGGTGTGATATTATCGTTATTAATGTACTTCGATGCATTTTAACAACCTAGTTTTGCGTGGATTACGTAAATCGCACTGTATCCGGCCCTCCAGTGGCTAGGCAGTCGCGAATTCGGCCCTCCGGTCAAAAAGTTTGGCCGCCCCTGCCCCAAAGCCACGAGAGGTTCCCTATTCTTTCAAATTTATCAAGATGACTTTTACAGTAAAACCTTGCCTGCAGTTCTTTCCAAACATGAACAAAAACGCGTTGGTGTGCGTTACAGTTATCTTCATTAAATTGCAGCAATGCAGTGAAACTGCAGGAAAAAGACAACAACCATGTTTTCTTTGGGCAATCATCAACCGACCCTCCTAAAGAAAGGCTGAAAATGAAAAGAAGCAGCAGCTACTCTACACTCACTTCTCCTGCGTTGAGAGTGGTGAGTTTTGGTGGCGTTGCATGTCATGTAGATCCCACTACTTAACATTTGCAGTTTTTTTGTAAAGCATGCGGGGTCATTTGCATTAGTTGTATGTTTTGTTTACTTGCTCTTTGAGATCTTTGCCTCATTTAGTTCCTTTGGTTGTTAGCGTATTACTAAACTAATGGATGTTTGATGTTTACGGAAACAGGAAAAAAATTGTGGAAGTGAAAATGTCGTAAATTTTTGAAATTTACCACTCGAAAATGAACTAATCCGTGGTGCAGGAGGCCAATGATAATTCATAAATCCCTAATTTTTGGAGGCAACCTTTGCCAGAGAAGTGTAGAAACTTGGCAGAAAACGATTGATTATGTGATATATTGCGGTACACCTTTCTCTGTATACACTCGTGTTGGACGCAATCGCAGCCCTTCATGCTCTGACTTCCCCGAGCCACTGGCAAACAGTGCAGTATCCCGTAGCTAGCCATCTTCCATTGATGTGCCTGCGTGCTGTACGTGGCAATGTTTTGTTCATTTTCGCGCCATCCTAGCATTGTTCAATCACTCGTCTTAATCGGGCCTGACACGCACAACGCTCGTGCCGTCTATTAATCCAGCAGTCTCGGCCTGCACGATACGAGAAAGCAAACTGTTCATTCAGATTGCTGTGACTTGCGTGGCAGGTGCTCGTCGTGTTGAGCAACAGTGCACCGTTGGTGATTTTGTTTGAAGCTGCCGTGAGAGCAGAACATCGTTGAAATGATGATTTTTTCCATTTTCTAAAGATCTGAATAAACTGAAAGTTTTCTCTATCTCTCGTCAAACCAAATTGCGCGTAGGTTTGAGCTTTGCGTCCGTTTTCTTTGTTTTTTGTTTTTGTAGCGTGATGTTGTTGGCTTTGTTATTCTTGCGATAGACTTGTTATCGTGGTTGTTACTCTGGATGACAGTTCGAGTGCTCTTGGATGTAATCGCGCAGTTTTTACGCCTATAGTTGGCGAACGGTTAGAAAACTCTAAATTCGTGATTAATTGCTGACGTAAAACAGGAGAAATCGCCGTTGCATGTACAATCCCGTAGTCAAACAAACGCAGTCAGATGCTGTTGGAGATGGGCCACGATGGTAAGGAATTTAAAAAATCTTCAGTTGTAAATAAGACCTGTCGTTTTATGGCATCAAGGAGAAAATAACCATTGCTTGTTTTCAGGAGAGCGACGCCTCCAAACGATACAGCGCCTTCATTCCAGTGGCATGCCGCGAAATCGCCACCGATGGCAAAGATTTCGTGCCTGTTGCTGCGCGGCCGACCCCAGACGCGGAACCCGACATTCTTGCACAGTTGCTGGAGCAAAAAAGGCAGATCCTTGAGGAACAAGAGCGTTTTCGCCTTCGGGTAATGCGGGTGCACAGACCGAAACTTTATTTTAATTTTTTCTCCATCTACTGTTTGGTCTCGAGCAGACAGAGTTTTTGCGTCAAGCTATTGCTTCGTTGCCATCGTAAAAGCATGTATGGAAGCTGCTTAAATCTAATTATTCCCACAAGCGACAGCCTCGTGTTAGTTTTTGGTTCGGACATGTCCAAAAACGATGAAATGCGTTCAATTCCTTAAATTCCTTCTTGCGATTTATCAAAGCCGCGATTAAGAAACAGTAATTTTTCACATAGTTTTACCGAATTTAAAACTCTTCTTTGGGATACATGCTGCAAAATTACGGATAAAAGTGTTTCAAGAAAGGACCCCATTGAGCGTTGCTGCCTTTATATGGACAACAAGATGGTTCCAACGTCATTGTTGCTGGTCTTTGCAAACTGTAGCTGCTGCAATCCTTCGTCAGCATTTACAAACAATGCCCAACAGTTGGCATCACTGACATGCGTTGGTTTTGCCAAAGCGTGTTGAGAGAATTTGTTTTGATTTTCTGTGCTTGCAGTTTCCTGACGCACCAACATCACTCAAATCCTCCCCCAACTCGCCGGAAAAGTTGATCACGAAAAAGTATCAACAAGTTAGAGAAAACGAGGAGATGCGCGTCGTCGCTGTGGTTTCGCTATTGAGCAGGTGTGTTGTACTAAGTGGGCTTCGGCAAAGCGGTTTTACGTGACTGTTTGATGTCGTTCTCTTCATGTGGTTGCTGACCGCAGTGAATGTCGTCATTGGACAGCCTTCCCAGCGATTGTCATCACAGCAAGAAACGAAAATGTTCTGCTTTTTTCACCTCGATCGCAGTTGCCTCAATCGCAACAACAAGCCCGTATGCTCAAACCTACACGTGACATGCCCACATCCTGGCAGTCGGTGAATCAACGTGTCAGTGGTGGGAGCGACGAAACAACCGCTGTGTTGCCGTGCGAGGCTTCGAAGAAACCTGCAGTTTTGTCACGAAACGCCAGATCATCAACGTTTCTCCAGCTGCGCGTTTTCTTTTCACACAGTGAAACAGTCGCGTTTCTGCTGTGTCCTAGCGTTTGGGCGGTGGTGTTTTGCTTGGTGTGGGCGTTTGCAAACTTGTTTAGCTGAAAGCCACGAATTACCAGCACGTCCTTTCGCCATGTCGTCTGCGAACTCACCAGCCCCAACCGGTCGTTCCTGGTCTCGTTGCAGACGAAAGAACTCGCTAAAAATCAAATGCGACCAGTTCGAAAAAGACTTGAGCGCCATCAGCGATGAACGGGGGCGCGCGCTCCAACGAAAGTTGCGAAACATGCGTCAAAAGCTGGCGGTTGTAGAACAGTGCATTCAAGAGCAGCGAGACTTGATGAAGGTGAGTGTTATCGCTCCGTGAGCGTGAAGAAGCGCGGCCTGCGGGCATGATTGGCATGACAATTTTCCAATCTAGATATCGTGTTCGTCCTTCCTCAACTGCAAGTATTTTTTTAGCAAGTGCACCTCGCCACCGATTTGCTTTGACAGCAAAATCGATGCGGCTTGTTAAAAGCGCGCGATTCGGTTTTCGTAGTTCTTTGACAAAGACAGTAGAAAAGGTGCTTGTTAAATTCCTGGTTTTATCGACTTAATTTGGGCGTTTGGTATTGTCACTAGCCACAAGACTGATTGCTGTGAAGTAATCGATAGAAATCGGGATTAAGATGAAAGTAACAAAGAAATTGCCAAAATTATTGTTGTGTTGTATTTTTTCCTATTTGGATTTGGAAACCACTTATGTAAATACTGTATTCGCTTGAATTTTAGCTGTGGTTATTTGATTCACCAATGCAATTGCCTTGTTTGATGTTTCTGTTGATACAGAATCATGCAATTGTATAAAATGTGCAGATCTGTTGCGTTTATCCGCCAAATCCTCACTGCCTAAGTATTTTTTATTTTCAGTTGTTGTACGTTTATGGTTAAAAATTATAAACAAAATGTATTAGTAAGAGCATTTCTTGCTTGTACGGAAAGCCTCCGTCAAGATTTGCAGTTCGTGCGTTTTCTATAAATGATAAGGCCAATTGTCATCAACCAAATTAAAGACGTTTGTGTTTTATCGGGTGAATTGTTAGAACGGACAAACATTCATTTTGCTGCAGTCGCACCACTGACTGCCAGACTTGTTTTTGCAAGAGAGGCTGATATACCAAACATTCTAATCTCCTGCTGTTGATGAGAGAAGGTCTATTTAAATTCGAGTCGTAAACATGTTTTTTTTTCAATCGGTTGCAAAACGAACTGATTTAATTGACGTGCGCACATCGACGACGCATCGATGATCAAATTAAAGTGTTCCGTTCGATCTCGACTCGGCAAACGCAAGACGCGTGAATAACACAGGATTTAGTCATGACCCACGACCCATGACCGCTGTCACACGCGCCGCTCCTCGCAGGTGACGGTGGCGAAAACGGAGCTGATGTGTTGCATCGATCTCTTCCGACTCGGCCTGCGCAAGGAAGAGGAGCTGCTGCTACGCAACGGTCGCCGTCGCGAAACGGCCAACGAATCGGATGCAAAAATCTCCGCCACTCTCGTTTCATCCACGTCGTGTGAAACGCTCGGATCGTCATTCGACGACGCGTCGGTCTTCGGCGGTTCCAGCGCTTCGCTTCTGTCCCTGGTAATGTGCGACTCGGGACTGTTTTGTAATTAACGCGTTGTTCTAAGAAATGAAACAAAACAAAATAGCCTGGGTCGAGCTCTCCAGTGAAACCGCAAACCTCGGTCGTCTGGTCTGCAGTCATTGTCAACAGGGGTGGGTAGATAACCTGGCTAAAGAGCCTGAATGCAATGTTTTTAGCCCGTATTGTAGCTCTTCTTCTTGGAAGTGTCGCGAAATTGGTGGTTTAACCAGTTTCGCGATATTGGTTCCAGTTTAACAAGAGACGCGCGAATCAAGGGGTAAAGGGAGATTTTTGTCCATATGGATACACACGAGCTTTTCTTTCGATTCTTTAAAGTGTTCATTTCTGTCACCGTTGAATAAGTGCGTGGAAGTATTGGATTGCACTGCGGGTTGTCAACGACTTGGTGAGGCGCACATTCCCAGTTAATATGGCGAAAGGAGTCGAGTAAATTAAACTTCCTAGACAAAATCGGGGAAGGAACTAGTTTTTGACCAACGCGATGTTAAAAATGTTGTTTCGACGCAACCGGCCACATACCAGTGTTAGATGAGGTTTGGTCGAGGACAGGCTCGCAACCAGGGGTTAGACAACCGGGCAATTTGCCCCCTCCGGCCGAAAATATCAGCTGGTTGCGGCCCTGGCCGTAGATAAATAGGGGACGTTTTGAAAACATCGTTTAATGACGTGTGCGTTGAAACGCGCGCACGGAAATATGACAAATATCAACTGTGCATGCGTTGCTTGCCATGTCCAATAAACGTGCCGTTCATCAGTTGTAGGTAGTAGCTTTGGCACGTACGCTGATGATATTGAGCTGTGGCAAATAACCTCTCTTCCGCGTTTATTCACGAAGCGCAGCTTACTCAGTTGTTTGCCGCTTTTTTGCAGAACTCGAGTCCCGAACCTTCGCCACCGGCAACGATCGACAGGCTCTTTAGCGCCACCAATCGGAAAACGGTGTCGGTGAACTCGAATCAAAACAACGGAAAGAAAACGCTTGTCAAGCAGCAGTCCTCGGAAAGCGCTGGTATGTGGGTGAATTTCTCGTATCTTAAAGATCTTAAGGGTAGTGGCCCACACGCTACTTGCTTTGTCTTTGTGGTACTGCAAATGAAACAATGTTTTTGAATCTTAGGTTACTTGCTCGCAGGCTACCAGCTCATCACTGTTGTCCTGTAAATGTAGTTGTTGTTTCTGGTCCACAAATTGCGCATGTGAATATCATAAGAATTTTCTCGGGGAATTATCAGTACAAGCCAAGTCAAGTATTGTAAACAACTTCCTACTCCTGTAAATGCAGCTCATCAGCGGAGATGCCATTTTTTTTAAATTTGCCCACAAAAGACGCAGAGCCACATCGGCAGCGTCAAACAGCAACTTAGGCCCCCTTTTGGCGCTCGTTAGGTTTTTGCCAATATCCGATTTTCTCTTCGTTCTGAACATTCGAACCTGACAATGCGATTTATTTTCAACAACGAGAGTTACGATCATTCGCATTCGGAAAAAGTCACCGACCGATCTCACACTCGAGCATTCGGCGCAATCAGGAAATTTTTTGCATATTGTAGGTTCAGGCAACGAAAGGGATCGGGTAAAGGGGGCAGGGGTCTGATTGCATTTTGGAAAACCGTCAGCAGGGGCTTACCGAGGGGGAAAGGGGGTACAATGCTCCGGGCGCCGAAGAGACCTAACACTATCGTAAGTACTTTCTCCAAAACAGCACATTTGCTCCCGAAAGACCTCAGATTCGATCATGGGGGCGCCAGACTTGTTTCTTGTTCCGGGCGCCATCTAACCTCGGTACGACCCTGCCCGTTAGTACATGACACCATATACCAGCGACTGATTCTCGGGGCGATCACCGAACTGGCTTTTCCGCATTGCCTTCAAAAGCGAGAATTACTTTTTTCGGAAAAAGCTTGTTCGCAGCAATCGAATATTCTTCGCACACCCAGGTGTCGCCCGATCCAGCGATTGCATCCTCACCTCGGACT